>Ga0335073_10012344_pt1 | contig 11996 bp, 4 predicted proteins | sample Lox_Sample_22_FD_207093 | JGI IMG/M metagenome (GOLD analysis project Ga0335073, IMG submission 207093) | Soil microbial communities from Loxahatchee National Wildlife Refuge, Florida, United States - Lox_Sample_2.2 | ecosystem: Environmental > Terrestrial > Soil > Wetlands | place: USA: Florida... | reverse complement strand
AATCACTCTATGCTTTAGATAATAAATGTCTTATCAATCACTTCCCAATGCAGAATGTGAGAATACGTCCGAACCCCGGTGTTTATGATGGTCCTAGCGAATCCTCCTATTCCTAGTGACTCATTGGAGACGCGAAATGTCCTCCCGACGGGAGGCCAACTTGAGCGGCGTTTCGCATTGCCTGGATTGGCGCGGGTTGATGGCGAGCGGTCATATCGTCAGCCAACAATGGCACTCTCGGCGATTTTGGAACTGGTTCCCCGAAAGATACGATCTGGAACGCGATTGTACCGCCCGCAAGGCTAAGTTGTGCACTGCCCGGAACGAGGGGATAGAGCGTGGCGATTGCCACAACAATGTCTGATTCGCTTGACGCTTCCCTTGCTATGCCGCAAAATGAATCCGCATTCCATCACGTGTCCAGTAACTTCACGGTGCGCATGGGTGCCGTAAAGAAACTTGACCACGAACCCCCGCAATGAACCAGCGCTCCAAGCGGCGCTCAAGGCTACGGCCGAAGCCGAACACCGGTCCATTGCGACAAAGAAAGGAACTCGGTGGACCGCAGAACATTTTTGGGTACCGCTACTGCTGCGGCGATAGGTGCCGGAATACCCCCAGTTTCTTCCATAACCGATGCTCCGAAACTGAAACCTATGGCCTTAGGGCTCCTGATCAGTCCCTTTGGTGCGCCTGAGGCGACAGTCAAGCGGGTCCACGATATGGGTTTCTCGAACTGCTTCCTGTCGCTCGATGGATACATCGGCAAATTCACTTCGGATGCGGCAAAGCAGATGGGAGAATTGCTGGCCAAGTATGAACTTGTGGCAACGGCGGTTGAGGTGGTTGGACCGGGGCGGCTCGAGTGGAACTTTCTCGAGGGCCCTTCGACGATTGGGCTGGTTCCCCCGAATTCGCGCGCGGCGCGGATCGATGCACTCAGGCAGGTTTCAGACTTCGCCAAGCTGCTGGGTATTGGGCAGGTGCAGACGCACTGCGGATTCATTCCGGAAAACCCGGCAGATGCTTTGTATCCCGGTGCGGTGGACGCCATCAGCACAGTGGCTCAGCATTGCCAGGGGAACGGACAATACTTCCTGATGGAGACCGGACAGGAGACGCCTACAACGATGTCGCGGGCGATTCGGGATGTAAACATGCCCAATCTCGGGACTGGCTTGGATACGGCGAACCTGATCCTGTACGGCAAGGCGAATCCGGTGGATGCCGTCGATATCATCGGCACGCATGTGCGCAGTGTTCACGCCAAGGATGGCAAATGGCCAACCGATCCTGACAAGCTCGGTGAAGAGGTCCTGATCGGCAACGGGCTGGTCGATTTCAAGAAGGTGTTCACAAAGCTGCACAAGTTGGGATACACGGGCGCGATCACGATTGAACGCGAGACATCGGGACCGCAGCAGATCGAGGACGTGATGAACGAAAAGATATACTTGCAGCGAATATTGGATGTGGTATTGGCGTAATTCACAGGCGTCGAGGCTGGAAACTGTGCCGGATCTTCCCAGCAATATTTCCTGAAAGGCTATAGGATTCTTGTGCACGGGCTTATGCCCGATTTTTTCGTTGCGAGGACAAATGAATCGGCGGGAGCTTATGCAGTCAGGCACGGCGGTTTCAGGGATGTTATTGCTCGATCCACGAGCGGTGTTTGGATATGAGGCTAACTCGGCGGTTCGGCACGGTCTGCTGGGATGCGGCAATCGCGGCACCGCGGTCGCCACTTCGTTTGCGCAGAACACCTCAGCCCGGGTCGTCGCGCTTGCTGATCTGTTCGCCGATAAGCTGGCGGCGGGGCAAGATCACTTCAACACGGTGAACACGGACCTGGGACAGCCGGCAATCGACAGCAAGCTGCTGTTTCGCGGTCCACATGCCTTCGAGCAGCTTGCGGAATCCAACGACATAGACCTGATCCAGATTTCGACCCCGCCGTATTTTCATGTGCAGCACCTCGATGCGGCGGTGGCCTCAGGCAAGCATGTGTATTGCGAAAAGCCGGTGGGCGTCGACGTTGCACAGGCCAGGCATGCACTCGAGATCGCGAAGAAAGTGAAGTCGAACCAGAGCGTGGATGTCGGTTTCCAATGCCGGAAGGCCCCGCCGATTGCCGCGCTGGAAGAAAAGATCAAAGACGGAGCATTGGGAAAAATCGCCGTGGTCACAGGAAGCTATTATGCCCCCGCTTCGACCGAAAAGAAGCGCGAGGGTGAGGGGCAAGATGAGTACCGTTTGCGCAACTGGCTGTGGGATCGCGTGCTCTCGGGTGACATTCTTGTTGAGCAGAACATTCACATCATCGATTTGTGCAATTGGATGCTGGGCGAACATCCGCTGAAGGCGATCGCCACGGGCGGACGCAACGTGCTTACGCATTATGGCGACTGTTGGGATAATTACCAGGTCGATTTCACCTATCCCAACAATGTGCACTTCTCGTTTGCGTCCACACAGTTTGAGCCCGAAAACGTATTCGACGCAGGGCTCAGGCTGTCTGGCGCGAGCGGGTCGGCGACGTGTCCGTACGCGGGCCCGATCGCGATTACGGGCAGCAATGCGTGGTCGTGGCAGGAATCGGAATCGGCCGCGCCGGGATCAGGAAAGTTCGCGGCGAACGGAGCGTTTCTTGACAACCTGAAGTACGCGGATCGCGACAAGGAGCGAACGTTCATTGCGAGCATTGTTTCGGGGCCGACGCATAATCAAATTGCAGACGGCGTGGAAACGGCGTTAAGCTGCATTCTCGGACGCATGGCAGGGTACCACAAGCGTGAGGTTACCTGGGAACAGATGCTCGCACAGAAGGAAGATTGGCCGCTCGGTTTCAGTCTGGAACAGTTTGCGTGATAGCAGCCAATCATGACCGGGCGCGAACGAATTCTCACAACACCCAACGGCCGACATGCCGTCCGCCTGGCGCTGATGCCAATCGCGATGAAGTTCGCCACCGGCATCCTTCGCGTCCGGTATGAGCGATATGCGCGGGAACCAGCGCGATGGCGGGCGCGCAAGTGAAAACTGCTGAAATGCGCCTGGATTGAGTTTTGGCGATGCGCAGGACCTCTATTCAAGTGGAAACCCTGTGGTATGCACGGGAGGTCCCGGTTTTGATGCCGGTACCCCCCAAGCTATCCCTGTGCCACCGGTTTCTCCGCTGAGGACGGTCCCCTTGACCCCCAAGATTCTCCTCCACAGCTTAATCAGACGGAGCAGCAAGACGCCGCATCATTCCAGATGTATCTTTTGTGGAATGCTGGCACCGGCTCAGGCTCGAGTGCGTCGATCCTTGTTCCGCTAGGGTCCATCTCGTGGAATATTGCCGGAGACATCGTTTGAAACTCGACAACTCAAGCGTGGCAGCAAAAAGCGGGCACCTCAAACGCCACAACCCCCGGTAGCTTTACGCCATCGGCAACGTACCCCACCTTCACATCGGACGTCACGCCGCAGTCGATCGCAAATACATGCAAGGAACAGTAAGGAAGGAAATCATGAACACCTGGAAGCAAGTTGCCATCGGATTTCTCCAAAAGTGATCGCGCTTTCTCAAGGTTGAGCCAATTTCCCGCACGCACCCCAACTGTTTGACACCTTTGACCCGTCGGATTCCCGCTGCAAGTTCAGGGCTTGGCAAGCCCGAATCCACAGCCTCATAGGCAAAGCACGATTTCTCGATCCGCATACGCTGGTGGTAGGAGCAGAGCGGATCAGGGCGAAGAGGTTCCTCGTCAACACGGGCACAGAACCACGTATTCCTGCTGTCAGAGGACTCGCGGAGGTCGCCTATTGCACATACCAGCAGATCTTTGAGAACGACCGGTTGCCCCCGCATCTGTTAATCATCGGCGGCGGACCGATCGGATGTGAAATCGCTCAGGCGTATCGCAGGCTTGGCGCGCGAGTGACCATCATCGCCGAGCGGCTCTTGCCGCGGGAAGAACCCGAAGTGTGCGATCTGTTGGGGCGGGTCTTCGCCGAGGAAGGAGTCGAGCGAGTTGTTGCACGAGCTGAATCGGCGAGTACAGAGGATGATTGCATATCGGTAAAGACCAGCGCGGGAAACGCGACCGGCGATCTTCTGCTGGTTGCCACAGGTCGCGCGCCGGTTGTTCGCGACCTTGGTCTGGAGACTGCCGGCGTGCGCTACTCCGGCCACGGCATCGAGGTCAACAAGCATCTTCAGACTACCGCCGCGCATATTTACGCTGCCGGCGACGTCATCGGCGGTGCGCAATTCTCGCACCTGGCAGGATGGCAGGGATTTCAAGCTGTCCGCAACGCTCTCTTGCCTGGGAACAATATCGGCTCATCGGAGGCAATGCCGCGTATCACCTTTACAGCGCCCGAGATCGCGCAGGTTGGACTGACCGAAGCGACGGCACGGGAGAGATTCAGTGCGAACGATCTGTTGATCCGCTCATTTGATATCGCCAAGGTGGATCGGGCCGTGAATGAGGATGATCGGCACGGATTGATCAAGATCATTGCGCGCAGAAACAGCGTCATACTCGGTGTGAGCATGATGGGCGAGCGGGCAGGCGAAGCCATCACCGAGATTGGAGTGGCGATGCACAACAGACTCAAGCTGAGCGAACTGTCCGCAACAATCCATCCCTATCCAACGTATTCAACGGGTATACAACTGCTTGCAACAAAGATGGCTGTGGAGCTTGCCTTTTCGGGGGCTTCCGGCAAATTCATTCGATATCTTTCTTCGGTCTGGCGCTAAAAGGCCGCATACATCTGGCAATTCGCAAGTCGCGAAAGATATCGCGCATCAAATGCCGCAGCCCGGGCGCGACTGAGCTATTCGAATCTGCAGTAGCCGTAGAGGAATTGCTGGACAGTTCCAAACGGGGTACGGTGCAATTGCTTAGCGCTCTCCAGAAGTTGGAATCGCCGGCCGAACTCGTCATGCAGTGAATCGGCGTCACAACGGACCACATCGAGACCGCTGCATCGCCTGGCCCGTCCAGTAAAGCTGCCAATGCGGAAGACCAAGCGGAGGTAGTCCGCCAGCCGACGGCGCCACACTAAATCAGTGCTTGGAAGCTTGAGGCACAGGCCGAGCGCGGTGAATGGAATTTCACTATGCGCATGGCTCAGACCAACTCATCGATGGCGTGCCGGGGCGGCAAGGTAACGTAGGTGCCGGTCGCGCCGACGGGGGCCGTCCGTCATCATATTGATGAGTGCGGACACGAACGCAATTATTGCCAAATGTACCCGCGTTTGGTCGATCTTGCGGAATCTTTACGTTCAACTGCCGAGCGAATGAGGCAACTTTACTGGATTGTCAGAGTCACGGTGGTAATGGTGGCCGAGATGCTACCCGAGGTTCCAGTCACTGTGACGGTGTAAGCCCCGGGAGATGTTCCTGAACTCCCGCTGCTCTGACTGCTCCCGCCGCCACAGCCCAGAATGCCTGCAGAACCAACAATCGCCAGCAAAACGAGCATCGGGAGCCAACTGCGTCGTCTGCGCGGTACGGCAAGAAGCAGAACAAGAGCAAAGGCGATTCCTCCAACCTGTCGCCATGCCGGCCGTCCATCAGCACTGGTTGGGGCGGTCGTGGAGACAGTGAGCGTGGAGGTTTGCACCGTTGTTCCACTTAGCGTTACCGAGGTTGGTAAAAGCGAGCACGCTGGTGGGTCGTTGGCCGCAATGGGAGTGATTGAGCAGGTCAGGTTTACCAACCCGGAAAAACCGTTGGCGCCAACAACGCTGATCGTCGCCGTATTCCCCGTGGTGGCCCCCGGTTCAATTGAAATCGAACCGGGCTGGGAGCCGCCGGGAGCCCCAAAACCGGCGATGTTGATTATGTACGCGGCGGAGGGTACCTCGCTCGCAGCATAGCCCGTGGCCGTTGCGATTGCCTCAAGTGTCTCTGACGAAGAAACGATGATGGGACCAGAGTAGACAGTCGAGCTCGTCGTCGGTGTCGTTCCGTTGGTGGTGTAGTAGATTGTCGCGCCCGGCGTGGCATCGGAGATGGTCACTGTTTGCGCCGAGGCGTAGGTGCCGGCCGCGGGAGAGAAGGTTGGCGTCGCGGCAGTCGGAACACCGATAGTGTACGTTGCGGAGGCTACCGCGCTGTTGGTGTAGCCGCTGGCAACGGCGATGGCGTCTATGGTCTCTGTCGCCGTCACGTTGATGGGCCCGCTGTAAAGCGTCGAACTCGTCGTGGGAGCGGCGCCGCTGGTGGTGTAGTAGATCGTCGCCCCGGTTGTGGCATCGGCAATCGTCACTGACTGCGCCGATGCGTAGGTTCCTGCTGCCGGCGAAAAGGTTGGCGTAGATACGACCTGAATTGGCGGTCCCACCGCTTGCGTCCATGTCCCGGGATTGTCTGAAACGAACCCGAAATCTCCGGCAAAGTTCGCTGTGGTCTCTGAAAAGTCAGCGCCCGGTTGGAAGCTGTAGTAGGTATGCCAGTTGGTTTGCATCTGAACATTGCAGGTGCTGCCGCAAGTTTCGATCAGCCATGAGACGATGTGTCCGGATGGGTCAGTGGCGATTTGGAAACTGGGATAGACACCGTTACTGTTGTCGTCGACAAGACCGCTTCCATCGGTGAGCGAGAAACCAGCCAGAGTCCCGGTGATGTCGGTGAGCGGCAGGTTATTCAATGCACTTCCCGTTAATGTCGTGGCAAAAGTTGCCGTCAGGGCGTAGGGACCACCGGTGCAGTAAGTGCCACCACAACTGAGACCGCTCACCGTTCCATAGTTATTTCCTTTATAGGTGTAGCTGGTGGTGCTTTCACCTGCCTGTGGCGGCGCGCTGAGGTAGATGATGCCGGCCACTACGCTGGGTGAATAGCCGCTCGCTGTCGCAATGGCTTCAACAGTGACCGGCGTGGAAACTGTGATGGGGCCGGTGTACACGGTGGAATTCGTAGTTGGCGTGATTCCGTCCGTGGTGTAGTAGATGGTTGCTCCGGGCGTTTGATCGGAGATGGTGACCGTCTGCACAGCCGCGTAGGCGCCGCCTCGCGGGCTGAAGTTGGGCTGCGCGGCAGGTGGTGCGGTCGTCCCCGATGGTTGGTATTCCCACAAGTCGTTGAGGTCGCCTGGATTTCCGTTGGCGTCGAAGCCATTGCCCCCGAAGAGCCAGAAATTGCCGCTGCTGTCGGTCCAGTTTGCAGCGTAGCCGCGGCCCCCGGGATCATTGCTTGAAGCAGGTGTTCCCAACGTGCCGTACACTCCTGACTGGCCGCCGTTGCTGCCCACCGCGCTGCTTCCGCCGATCCAGGTCCATTGGTTAATGGAAGGCTTGAACTCCCAAAGGTCGTTCAGTTTGCCGTAATTGCCGCCGCCATCCAGGCCCTCGCCCCCAAAGAGCCAGAAATTACCGCTGCCGTCGATCCAACTTGCGCCGAGTTGTCGGCCTCCGGGAACGTTTCCAGAAGCAGGCGTGCCCAGCGTGCCATATACTCCAGGCTGGCCGCCATTGCTGCCGACCGTGCTGTTACCGCCCATCCACGTCCATTGGTTCGTAGATGGATTGAAGCTCCAAAGGTCGTTGAGCCAGCCCTCTGCGCCAATGGCATCGTCGCCATATCCGGCAAAGAGCCAGAAATTGCCGCCGCTGTCGGTCCAGTTGGTTGTGAACTTGCGGCTTCCAGGGATGTTTCCAGCAGCAGGCATCCCCAGCGTGCCGTAGTGTCCGGACTGGTAAGTTGTGCTGCTACCGCCCATCCATGTCCATTGGTTCGTGGAAGGATTGAACTCCCAAACGTCGTTGAGCCAACCCAACGTTCCGCTGGCGCCGATGCCCATTCCTCCAAAGAGCCAGAAATTGCCGCTGCTGTCGGTCCAGCTTGAAGCTCCGTAGCGGCTTGCAGGAACGTTGCCAGTGGCAGGCGTTCCCAACGTGCCATACACTCCGGGCTGGCCAACCGTGTTACTTCCGCCCATCCACGCCCATTGGTTCGTCAACGAATTGAACCTCCAAAGGTCGTTGAGAACATACAAATTGCCGTTGGCATCGTAGCCGGAGCCGCCAAAGAGCCAGAGATTGCCGCTGCTGTCGGTCCAACTGGAAGCGGCGCCGCGCCCTCCGGGAATATTTCCTGCGGCCGGTGTTCCCAACGTGCCATACACTCCGGGCTGGCCGCACTCGCCGGCGCCCGCGGTACAGCTTGTCGGGACCGCGTTGCTTCCGCCCATCCAGGTCCATTGGTTCGTTGAAGGATTCAACTTCCAGAGGTCGTTGAGTTGGCCCAGATTGCCGTTGGCATCGTAGCCGGCGCCCCCAAAGAGCCAGAGATTGCCGCTGGCGCCGGTCCAAGCCGCAGCGATCTGCCGGCCTCCGGGGATATTTCCGGCAGAAGGAACACCGGGATTGCCGTAGATTCCGGGCTGGCTGACTTGACCGCTGCCGCCCATCCAGGTCCATTCGAGCTCGCCGGAGGTTAACTGCGTAATGGTGTAGACCGCGGTGGCAACTGAGGACCGGGTGTAGCCGCTGGCCGTCGCAATGGCTTCAACTGTCTCCGACGAGTTTACGGAGATCGGACTGCTATAAACCGTGGAGCTGGTCGTTGGGTTGCCGTTGATCGCGTAGTAGATCGTCGCGTTCGGTGTTGTATCTGAAATCGACACTGTCTGGGCCGAGGAGTAAGTGCCGGACCCCGGTGAGAAGGTGGGCGTCGCTGCGACGGGAAGGTTGATTGTGTAGGTCGCGGTGGCCACGGCCGACTGGCTGTAGCCGCTGGCGGCGGCCATAGCCTCAAGCGTCTCCGACGAACTGACCGTGATCGGACTGCTATAAACCGTGGAGCTGGTCGTTGGGGTGCCGTTGATCGCATAGTAGATCGTCGCGTCCGGTGTCGTATCTAAAATCGACACCGTCTGGGCCGAGGAGTAAGTGCCGGATTCCGGCGAGAAGGTTGGCGTCGCTGTGACTCCAGTTGTGCCGCTGATTGTGTAATTCGCCGAGGCGACAGCGCTCCGGATATAACCGCCGACGGTGGTGTCGAGCGCGATGGCGTTGATGGTTTCGGTCGAGGAGACCGAGATCGGCGCGGTGTACTTCGCCGCGTTCACGGTGGGCGTGCTTCCGTCGGTGGTGTAATAAATCGCCGCTGAGGAGTCGGTATCGGAGATGGTGACTGATTGCGCCGAGCTGTATGTTCCCTGTGGCGGGTTGAAGGTCGGCGTCGGAGTTGGAGTTGACGTGTATTCGAAGCCGTGCGCAACCTCGTTGCTGTCCAGGTAGAAGCCGACTACGGTTCCTGATGCGTTGACGCCCAATGTGAAGCCCTGGATAGGGAGAGTGGTGGACGTGGTCATCCCCGGAGGCGTGAAGGAGGTAAACGAGCCCTTGCCGGTCAGCGGCAGATAGTAGACGAAGCCGTGTCCAAGGCCGGTGGAATCGGTGTAGACCCCGGCGATGGAATTACCGGTTGGATCGATGCTGGTGGGGAGGGTCCCGCCGATCGTCCCGCTCTGGCCGGTGGCGCCCGGAACATCGAATTTTGTGATCGTGCCGCCGGCAGAGCGGATGAAACCGTGACGGACAAAGCTCGTATCGGTGTAGGAGCCGACCACATCGCCGGCCGCATCGATGCTCATGGGAACGGTTCCGCTAAAGTCGCCGCCTTTCCCGGGGTTTGTGGCGGCTCCGGAGACGTCGAACGAAGTGTAATCTGCCGGCGACGAATAGGGGGGAATGGCTATGAACCCGTGCCGGTTCCCGCTGGAATCGGCATAACGTCCGGTCACTGTGCCCGAGTCATTGATGGAGAGGGGTGTTGTGCCTTCGCGCCCATACGCGGTTTCTCCGTTCCCGGCGTTCGGCTCCTCAAGATCCGTAAAGGTTCCAGTGGCGACGGTGTATATGAATCCGTGATAAAGCGAGGTGGTGTCGTAATTACCGGTCGAATAGGTGCCCACCACCCGGCCGTTATTGATGCTCAATGGGAACGTCCCGCGGCTCGAATTTGCCGTTGGCGCGTTGGGGTCGTCGAACGTGGTGATGGTTCCGGCTGCCGAGCGCACAAAGCCGTGATATGCGTTGTTGCTGTCGATGAAGGCGCCGGCCACGTCTCCCGCCGAATCGATACTGATGCCCGATGTTCCTTGAAACCATCCAAACTTCGGGCTCAAACCGGTTTCGTTGAACGCGTCAAACGAAGTGAATGTGCCATTAACGTCAACAAACCCGTGCGCAACTCCAGCCTGATCGGCATACGCTCCCGTCATGCCCCCGGATGCATTGATGCCGAAGACGACCGTTCCCTCGGCAGTGCTGGCGCCCGCATTCGGCTCATCAATCGTGGTGATCGTGTAGACTCCACTGCCGCCAAGCTGGGCGAAAACGTGTGGCTGTGCGCTATGGAGCGAGGGAGGACCAAACAGCCGCTCCCAGCTCTTCCACGCCCACGTTCTTGCCGAGACTGCCGACTCGAGCCAAACCGCTGCTCCGGTGAACATGACGAGACAGATGAGAGCAATCAGCCAGAACCGGCGGAGCGTATCGGCGGTTACGATGACCGCGTGAATAGCGTTCGAGACATGTCTACGACGGTGGGAAAATCGAGATGTCATTTGCATCTTCCCCTTTCAGCGAATCGTGCTGCCCGATTAGAGATCAATTGTTGCTGCTGCGCCGCCGCACCCTCGCGTTTGTCACTGTGCAGTTTCGGTAAATGTTGTTGTGGGGTGACCGAGGCCGAATGGGCCCTCGGCCGTGATGGTAACGGCCTGCGGAGCGGGAGGCAGGGTCAGCGTTACCGACGCGACTCCAGATGCGTTTGTAACTGCGATGACCTTGGGTCCACTGTCTGTGCCGTTGGACAAAGTTCCGGCGCTCGCGCTGAAGAAAATGCTGGCCCCGCTGGCCGGGTTTGCACCACCCGAGTCGCCAGGCGCAAGACTCACTGAAAGCGGAACAGGCAAGGCCGTCGAGTGCGTGCCGGTCTGATTATTTCCGGCCGTGATGGTCAGGCTCGCCGCAGGATTGCCTACGACAATCCACCCGCCTTGAGTCTGTGTGCTAGTTTTGTCGTTGCCGGTTACCGTGAAGTGACAAAAACCTGGCGTGTTGGGCGCAGTCACGGTAATCGCCCCCGGCTGCGTATCGGTAATTACGGGATTGGTGAGTACGATGCTCCCACTGCAAGCAGGAATGCCCTCAAATGCGTCAAACACCGCGGAGGATAGCGTGACCATTGCCTCTCCGATCTCCGTTTCATCACCGGTGATGACGGGAAGTAGAGTACCCACTCCGCCGGCGGGAATCATGAGCGCGTCCGGGTTAAGACCCCAAAAAGCTGTGGGTTGAGAGCTAAATGTGCCGTTAATAACCACCAGAGTCACGCTGTAGGGAGGAAAATACTGCGTTGACGCCCACGAGGTCGAACCGGAACTCACAATGGCCCCTGGGCTCGTCGAAGTGAGGGTGTAGCTCATGAAACTCGTAGGATTGAAGTTCAAAAGATCGAACTGTACCTCGGCCTCTCGCTGCGGGTCTTTGTTGACGATCATGACTTCCATTTCATTTGCGCCCGTCGTGGCATAGCTGCTGAACAGGTTGGGATCGGCATTGTGAGTGGCCGCAACAGAAGTGAAGCCGAAGTTGTACTCACCGAAGCCGCCCTCGTAATTTCTGTAGAGCATGAGGACCCGGTAGTTTGGATTGGCGGGATTCGGAGCCTTCCAACGCGCCGCATAGGCCACGCCCTCGCGCCCCATGATGCCGTACGCGTCCGCGTCCGCAAGCGCGGTGGAGAAATCGGATTCGCCGGCGAAGGCAGCGCTCCATGCCGTGATGCCAAGCGCCGTTCCTGGGTAGATCGTGTTGACGAGCGCCTCCAGCCGGAGTATGCGAAACGGGATGGTCGGGTTGGGCTGGATGGTGGTTACCTTTGGCTGATCGATCGTGGTGGAAGGGCTGACAAACGTGGGATCCCAGTAGTCGCGAAAGATACTTGCCGAGAGAGCCTGCAACTGCGATTGGGAGAGCGGATT
>Ga0335073_10012342_pt1 | contig 11996 bp, 11 predicted proteins | sample Lox_Sample_22_FD_207093 | JGI IMG/M metagenome (GOLD analysis project Ga0335073, IMG submission 207093) | Soil microbial communities from Loxahatchee National Wildlife Refuge, Florida, United States - Lox_Sample_2.2 | ecosystem: Environmental > Terrestrial > Soil > Wetlands | place: USA... | reverse complement strand
TTGGCGGCGAACACGAAGTAGACGCCCGCGACGCCGTTGACGAGGCCCGCGAGCACGTTCTTCAGCGCGTTTGAGTCGTGCAGGCTTTGGGGCAAGGCGACGCCGAGGATCGCGAGCAGGATGATCCCCTGCCCGGCGCCGAAGTAGCCGCCATAGACGCCGGTGACGTAGACGGCGACGGGCAGCAACACGCTCACGCGCCGCGCTCCGCCCGCGACGTGGTGTGCGAGACGCCGGTTCAACGCGGGCTGCGCGAGTGCGAGCACGAGGGCGATCGCGATGAACGCGGGGACGATGGCTTTGAACGTCGAGGCGGGCAGCACGAGCAAGAGGACGGCTCCGGTGATCCCGCCGAGCAGCGAGGCGACGCCGAGCCGCAGTGCCCTCCCTCGCTGGCCGGATAGCTCCCGCCGGTAGCCGATCGCGCCCGAAACCGAACCGGGCACGAGCCCGATCGTGTTTGAGATGTTCGCGGTCACGGGGGCGTAGCCGAAGGCGAGCAGCACGGGGAATGTGATCAGCGTGCCGCTGCCCACGACGGTGTTGATCGTGCCCGCCGCCATGCCGGCGAGGGCAATCGCGACGATTTCCCCCGCGCTCATCCCGCCAGCCAAGCAGAAAGCTCAAGTTTCCAGCGGTTTCAACCGATGGAACTCCGTAAATCGCCGCATAGACGATCGCCCGAAACGCTCGCTCGTGATGACCGACATGTCCGTGGACGCCGGTAGACGCCCCCGGCCTCGCAGATCCTCCCCCACGCTGCTGGCCTCGCTCGCCCTGCTGATTCTGCTCGGCGTCCTCGCGGTGGGCATCGTGCTCACGCAGCAGCAAGCGAAGTCGCACGTGCAGTCGAGCTTCGCGCTGCGCGGCACGGCCTCGGCTCAGGCGGTGTCGACGTACCTGAACGAGCAAGCGAGCCGCGAGCGCGAGGCCGCGAACCGCTACCTCGCCTCACCCCGCGTCTCGCCTACTAGCCTCGCGATTGTCGCGACGACGCTCGGCAGCGCAGGGGCGCTGGTGCTCGATGACTCAGGGCACGTGCTGGCAACGGCGCCCGCGACCGCGCGACTGCAAGGACAGCTGCTCGCGCCGAACCTGCCGGACCTCGGCGTGGCCGAGCAGGGCCAGGTGGGGGTCTCGGGGATCGTGACCTCCCCGGTGACGGGCATCTCGGCGACGTCGATCGCGGTGTCCTTCCACACGCCGCATGGGACGCGCGTGATCTCAGCGGACTACCCGGCCTCGGGGCTGGCGCTGGACGCGCTGGTCGACCACGCGATCTCCTATCCCCAGCACGAGGTCTACCTGACCGACGGCCACGGCCAGATCATCGCGGCGAGCCCGAAGGTGTTCGGCAGCACGCTGGGTGCGGCCGATCCGTGGCTTGTGACCGCGGCGCGGCAGTCCTCGAACGGCCCCGTGCCCGGCGCAACAACGCCGACGACATTTACGGCGGCCGGCGTGCCCGGCACGACTTGGCGCATGCTGATCGCGGTCCCGAACAGCCGCCTGTACGCGTCGATCGCGGGTTGGACGCGCTACATCCCGTGGGTGATCTTCGGTCTGGTGACGATGCTGGGTGTATTGATCGTCGTGCTGTTCGCCCGCCTGCTCGCCGACCGCGCACGCCTATCCGCGCTCTCGCGACGGATGGAGCGCAATGCCCAGACGGACTCGCTGACCGGCCTGTACAACCGCCGCGCGTTGACCGAGCACCTGACGCGCGCGGCGGCTCGCGCGCGCAGGCACGAGGAGCCCCTATCGGTGCTGATGATCGACCTGGACCGCTTCAAGCAGACGAACGACACCTACGGCCACGACGCGGGTGACCAGGTGCTCTGCACGGTGGCGGACTGCCTGCGCGAGGCATTGCGCACCGAGGACGTGTACGGCCGCTGGGGCGGCGACGAGTTTTTGGTCGTCCTGCCGCATACCGAAGCGGAGGGCGCAAGCGCGGCGGCCGAGCGTCTGCGCGCGGCGGCGCGCGGCGTGGAGCTGAGCGAGATCGGTCTAGCGGACGGGATCTCGCTGTGCGTGGGCACGGCGACCGGCGTGCACACCAGTCCCCACGACCTCGTCGGCGAAGCCGACGCGGCGCTGTACGAGCAGAAGGGCGCCCGGCGTGAGAGCCAGGCGCCCGTCCGCGCGCTGTCTACTTGACGGTCAGCGTCCCTTCCATCCCCGCCTGGCGGTGGCCGGGAACTGAGCAGAAGAACTTGTAGGTGCCAGGTTTGAGGCTGACCGACAGCGTCTTGGATTCGCCAGTGATCGTCGGCGTAGCGCCGACCTTTTCACCGGAGGCCGATTCGATCGTGACGTTGTGCGGCAGCGAGGATTTGTTCGTGAAGTCGATCGAGATCGTGCCGGACTTTGCTTCCAGCGACTTGGTGTTGTAGGCGAGCTGGCCTTCGGGGTTTGCTTCAAGGCTGAGCTTGCTCGATCCCCCGGTTTCGCTTGAGGCCGCGGGCGTGGAGGTGCTCGCCGAGCTGGTCGTGGGCGCTTCGGCGGCGGTGCTCGCCGAGGAGGAGCTGGACGAGGAGCTGCCGCAGCCCGCGAGCGCGAAAAGCACCGCGGCGAGCGAGAACAGCGAGAACAGGGCCTTCGAACGCATCAGATCCTCCAATTGTCGGGGTCTTCGGTCCATACGACACCGTCTGTGGCAGATCCTTCCCGGCGGCGTGTGGTGGTCGGAGCGTCCAACGCCGTCCAGATGCCTTAGTCCGATCGAGCATACGCTTCTACCGTGTGTGCGATGCAGCTAGAGCATGCAATCCGCACGCGCCGCACGCACAAGGCCTACAGCCGTAAGCCGGTCGATCGCGCGGTGCTCGACGAGCTGTTCGAGTTGGCGCGCTGGGCGCCGAACCACCACGTGACGAACCCTTGGCGCTTTCGGGTGCTGGGCAAACGCACGCGCAAGCAGCTGATGGACCTGGCCGAAGCGCGACAGCCCGGCTCGGCGGCGAAGCTGCAGCGGGCGCCGACGCTCGTGGCGGTCTCGGCGACGCTCGGCAGAGGCGACCCGGCCCAAGACCGCGAGGACCTGTTCGCGACGGCGGTCGCGGCGTACATAGTGCTGCTCGGTGCGCACGGCAAGGGGCTGGCGGGCTACTGGCGTACGGTTCCGCTGCTCGACGATCTGCAAGGGCGAAAGATCCTGGGACTGGGCGGCAACGAGACCGCGCTAGGTCTGCTCTACCTCGGTACGCCGGTACAAGAGCAACGAGTACCCGAGCGAGCCGACCCTGGCGAGTACGTCGCGTACCTCGACTGAGCGCGCTCGGCGTTCCCCTCCGACTTCCTCACTACCCGCCGCCAAACGGGCGATCACCGCTACTGGACGAGTGGACGACTAAGGAGCCTCGGGCACGACGACGAGTCGACGCTCGGTCTGAGGCAGCTCGGCGGTCTCAAACGCGCTTCCCTGCACCCGCTTGACCGCGGGCGCTTTCTCGCAGAAGGCGTCCGCGGTCTCGAGGAAGCCGATGCGGTGCGTGCGGTAGTGCATCGGTACGACCCAGCGAGGGTCTAGGCGATCGACGATCAGCTGCGCCTGCTCGGCGTCGATCGTAAAGCCGCCGCCGACGGGCACGAACAGCAGGTCCAGCCCCTCGAGCGCGGCGGCCTGCTCCTCGCGTAGCCCGCTCTGGCCGAAGTCGCCCATGTGCGCGACGCGTAGACCATCGAGCTCGAAGACGAAGATCGTGTTCGGGCCGCGTTCGGTCCCGGCGGCTGCGTCGTGCTCGGAGGCGATCCCGACGACCGGCCCGAGCGGCGACTCATGCGTCCCGGCGGTCGAGCGCAGCGTGTGCGGCTCGCCGGAGATGGCCTCGACGGCGTTGTGATCGCGGTGCTCGTGGGTGACGAGCAGCACGTCGGCCTCGGCAGAGACGGGCGGGTAGTCCCACTGGATCCCGCGACCGCTCGACAGCGCGGACATATCGCCGAAGGGGTCGATCGAGACCGTCGTGCCGTCCTGGCCGCGCAGGTGAAACGCGGACTGTCCGAACCACTCAACGCGCATGCTGCTCCTCTCTTACCCGTGTTCGATGGATTCTGGTCCTGGCTCGCTCCCGGGGCTCGGGCCGCGGCTGGGGCTCCTGCCCATGGTGGTACTTGCCGCCACGCATCAGCGAGGCCACCGCGGCGACCAAGCACGCGGCGATCGAGAAGTAAAACGCGGCGTGCAGCCCGTCGGAGAATGGGCCCGAGATCAGCTGGGGGAAGAACGAGCGCCCGGTGACGACGGCGTGGTTCGCGGCCGACAGCGAGCCGAGCGCGTGTGCGCCGATCAGGTGTTCAATCGGGTTGTAGCCGAGGAAGGCGGCGAACAGGATCGAGACCGGCGGGATGTGTGCGGCACCGTGCGCGGTCGCAGCGGTCACCCCGTGCGCCTGCAGGCCCGAGGACAGCGCGCCCGGTAGCGTCGCTGAGAGCCCGGCGATCATCAGCGTGAAGAAGATCCCGATCGAGAGGACCTGGGCGGAGTTCTGGAAGGTCTGGTTCATCCCCCCGCCGGCTCCGCGGTCGCCGGGCGGCAGGCTGTTCATGACCGCGGCACGGTTCGGCGAGGCAAATGCGCCAAAGGCGACCCCGACGCCGAACAGGATCGCGGCAAACACCCAGTAGTCGAAGTCGATCGGCAGCAGCAAGAGCAGCACGAAGCAGAGCGCGGTGCCGAGCATCCCGCCAGTCGCGAACCAGCGGGCGCCGAAGCGGTCGGACAGGTAGCCGGAGGTCGGCCCGGCGATCAGCATCCCGAGCGTGAGCGGGAGCATGTAGACGCCGGCGCGCAGTGGCGTGTCGGCGTAGTCGACGCCGTGCAGCGGCAGCCAGATTCCCTGTAGCCAGATGATCAGCATGAACATCAGCCCGCCGCGCGCGACGGCTGAGAGGAACGTGGAGAGCGTGCCGAACGTGAAGGCGCGGATCTTGAACAGCGGCAGGCGGAACATCGGGTTCTCGACGCGGCTCTCGATCCACAGGAAGGCGATCAGGAAAGCGACGCCGCTGGCGAGCAAGGCGATCGTGCGCGGTGCGCCCCAGCCGGTGCTTGAGTGGCCGTAGGGACGGATCCCGTAGGTGACCGAGACCATCAGCAGGATTAGCCCGAGCGCGAACGTGACGTTGCCGGCCCAGTCGATCGGCGCTCGGCGTGGCTGCGAGCGCTCCTCGAGCTTCATATAGGCCCACACGGTGCCGAACAGCCCGACGGGCACGGAGATCAAGAACACCAACCGCCAGTCGATCGGCGCGAGCACGCCGCCGAGCACGAGCCCGATGAACATCCCGCTAACGCCGACGATGTTGTTGATCCCGAGCGCCATCCCGCGCTGGTTGGCGGGGAAAGCGTCAGTGATGATCGCGGAGGCGTTCGCGAGCAGGAACGCGGCGCCGATCCCCTGCACGATGCGAAACACGATCAGGAACATCGCCCCGGCCTGCCCGGTCATCCAATCGATCGTCAAGAACAGCGAGGCGACGGTGTAGATGACGAAGCCGAGGTTGTACATGCGCACGCGCCCGTACATGTCCCCCAGCCGCCCGAGGCTGACGATCAAGACGCTCGAGACGACAAGGAATCCGAGGATCATCCACAGCAAGTAGAAGCTGTTCTCGGGCTGGAGCGGATCGAGATGGATGCCGCGAAAGATCGCGGGCATCGCGATCAGCGTGATCGAGGCGTCAAGCGTGGCAAGCAGCACTCCGAGCGTCGTATTCGAGAGCGCGATCCACTTGTAGCGATCCGTGTCGTTGGTCATTTATTGATTAATAATTATAAAGGAAAACTACACAGTTTCCCTGTATATTAGCGTGGTATGGCAAAGACGCTGGACACGACCCTCCTCGCGAGCCGGCTGCGGCTGGTCGTGGGCCATTTCGTGCGCCGAATGCGCGCTGAGCACCGCTTCCCGCTCGCGCAAGGCGCCGTCCTGGGTCGCCTGGACCGTGAAGGCGCGCAGTCGATCGGCTCGCTGGCTGCCGCGGAGCGCGTGCGCCCCCAGTCGATGACCCAGACGCTCACGGACATGGAGGGCGATGGCCTCGTCAAGCGCTGCCCCGACCCAAGTGACGGGCGACGCACGCTGATCGAGCTGACGCCGCACGGTCTTGAGACGCTCGAAGCCGACCGCCGCCACCGCGAGGGTTGGCTCGCGGAGTCGCTCGCGGACCTCTCCGGAGCCGAGCAACGCACGCTCGCGGACGCGCTCGAGCTGCTGGAACGCCTCTCCGAGAAGTAGGCTGAAGGGCCGCATGGGCGCGGCGCACCAGGCCTATCTGCTGGAGGCGCGACAGATGCAGGCTCTGTCGTTCGCGGTGCACATCCCGCTTGTCTGTTTCGGGATCGCCTTCCCCGCGATGGTCCTGTTCTGCGAGTGGCTTTACCTGCGCACGGGCGATGAGCTCTACCGCACGCTCGCGCGCCGCTGGACGCGGATCATGGCCGCGCTGTTCGCGGTCGGCGTGATCACGGGGACGATCCTCAGCTTCGAGATGGGCCTCCTGTGGCCGAACTTCACCGCGACGTTCGGCGGCGTCTTTGGCCTGGGCTTTGCGATCGAGGGCTTCTCCTTCTTCCTGGAGGCGATCTTCATCGGGATCTACGTCTACGGCTGGAACCGCCTCTCCCCCCGCGCGCACTTCTGGAGCGGCGTGCCGATCGTGATCGCGGGGATGACCGGCTCGCTGATGGTGATCGCCGTGAACGCCTGGATGAACCACCCTGGCGGCTTTCGCATGGTCCATGGGCACGCGGTCGACGTGCACCCGCTGAAGGCGCTGTTCGCGAACTCGTTCTTGTGGCCCGAGCTCTCGCACATGTACATCGCGGGCTACATGGTCACGGGCTTCCTCGTCGCGGGCGCTTATGCGATCGGCAAGCTCCGCGGTAAGGGACGCCCCCCCACCCGCTATGAGCGAGTCGCGCTCGCGATCCCGCTGACGATCGCGGCGCTCGCCTCGCCGGTGCAGGTGCTCGTCGGCGACTGGGTCGGGCGCGACGTCGCTGAGGCCCAGCCCGTGAAGCTCGCGGCGCTCGAGGGCCTCGCGCACACGACGAGGGGCGCGCCCGAGCACCTGCTCGGCTGGTATGAAAACGAAAAGGTCAAATACGGGATCGAGATCCCGAAACTGCTCTCGCTGCTCGCGTACCACGACCCGGACGCGACGGTCCAAGGGCTCGACACCGTCCCAAAGGACCGGCAGCCGCCGATCAACGTCGTGCGCTTCGCGTTCCAGGCGATGGTCGGGATCGGCACGGCGCTCGCGCTGCTCGGCGTGTGGCTGCTGTTCGTGCGGGTGCGTTTCGGTCGATTGCCCCGTTCGCCGTGGTTCTACCGCGCGGTTGCGCTCGCGGGTCCGGGCGCCCTGGTGGCGCTGATCGCTGGCTGGGTCACGACCGAGGTGGGCCGCCAGCCGTGGGTCGTCTACCACGTGATGCTCACCTCCGAAGCGGTCACGGGCGCGGGCGGGATCGTCGTGGGCTACACCGCGCTTGCGCTCGTCTACCTAGGCGTGGCCTGCGGCGTCGTATGGATTTTGCGTCGCCTCGCGCGCTCGGAGCTGCGCGAGCCCGACCCACCCGCGACGGCGAGCGCGGCATGAGTCCCCCCTACGCCGACCCGGAGCCTTGAGATGCACCTCTACGCGATCCCGCTGATCTTCGTGCTGATCGGGCTCGTCCTGTACGCGGTGCTCGCGGGCGCGGACTTCGGCGCGGGGTTCTGGCAACTGCTCGCGGGTCCCGGCGAGCGCGGCGCGCCGATCCGCGACTACGCGCACAAGGCGATGGCGCCCGTGTGGGAGGCAAACCACGTGTGGCTGATCTTCGTGCTCACCGTTACCTGGACCGCTTACCCAAGCGCGTTCGGCGCGATTGCCTCCACGTTGTGCGTGCCGCTGTTTATCGCGGGCTTGGGGATCGTGATGCGCGGCGCAACCTACGCCCTGCGCGCGGGCACCGCGAGCGTGCGCGAGCAGGACCGGGTAGACCTCGTGTTTGCGCTCTCTTCCGTGCTGACCCCGTTCGCGCTCGGCACCGTCGTAGGCGCGATCGCCGCGCGGCAGGTGCCGACCGGCAACGCCGCGGGCGACATCCTTTCCAGCTGGACGGGCGCGACGCCGCTGATGATCGGCGTGCTCGCGGTCGCGAACTCGGCCTACATCGCGGCGGTGTTCCTCGCGGCGGACGCGCACCGCACGGGCCGGCACGAGCTGGAGGAGGAGCTGCGCAGGCGCGCGCTGCTCGCCGGCCTCGTCGCGGGCGCAGCTGCGGTGGCGGGGCTGATCGTCGTGCACGCCGATGCCCACTTTCTCTACACGCGTCTGTTGAGCGGTGGCGCGCTCGCCGCGGTGATCGTCTCCGCGCTCGCGGGAGCGGGCACGCTCGCGCTCGTCGCCGCCCGCCGCTACGAGCTAGCCCGCTACAGCGCGGCGCTAGCGGTTGCGGCGGTGATCGCGGGCTGGGCGCTCGCCCAGCAGCCGCTGCTGCTGAAAGGGCTCACGGTGCAGCAGGCGGCCGCGCCGCACGACACGCTCGTGCTCGTCGTGGTCGCGGTGCTGGGCGGTGGACTGATCCTCTTCCCCTCGCTCGCGCTGCTGTTTCGGCTCGTGCTCGGCGGACGGCTCGACCATGGCGAGGAGCCTCACGCCGCGGCGCCCGCAGCTGGTCCCGCGCAGCTACTCGCGGTCTCCTCGGCGGGCTTGCTCGCTCGTGTCGCGGGCGCTCTGTTGCTCACGGGCTTCGGCACGCTGACGATCGCCGAAGCCGGCTGGGCGCATGCGATCGGGATCTGCGCCCTGCTCGGCTTCATCGTTGTCGGGTTCTTCGCGATCGTGCCGGCTCAGCTGGCCGAGTCCGAATAGCGGCTCAGTATTTGTACGGCGCCGGCTGCGGTTCGGGGGCGGGCGTGCTTGTCGTCCCGGGCATCGAGGGCGTGCTCGTGCTGCCCGGCATCGTTGGCGCACTTGCGCTCGACGCGGACACCGCATGCCACACTCCGCCAAAGCTTTCGATCCCTTCGCCGTTGGCTTGACCCTTTCCGCTATCGCCCGCGTAGCGATACAGCGGCAACCCGTTCAGCGTCACCTGGAACATCCCGCTGCGGCGCAGGATGCCGAGCTTGCCTTTCACGCCCGCGCCGGACTTGAGCTTCGCATTCGCGGACTTCACGAGCAGCGGCGGCCAGCTCGAGAAGCATTCCTTGCTCTTGCAGAGCAGGTGCTTGCTCGTCTCGGGCGTGAGCACGTAGAGCGTGCGGCCCTGGGGATTGACGACGACCTGCTTGCCGAGCTTGGCGTTGTTCGCGGAGCTCAGCGTCAGCGATGACGGCGCGCTCGCGGCAAACGCGGTGGCGACGAGCACGACGAGCGCGACCGCGACAAGCGCGAACAGCGCTCCCCATCGACGCTCGTGGTGATTGCTGCGGCTCGGCTCGGCTGCGGTTGGCGACATGTGGGCTTCCCTTTCTCGCTGGGGTCTGGGTAGGTCTCCCCTCTGTCAGCTAAGACGCCGAGATATGCGGAAGCTTCCCGGCCGAGCGGTTCAGGGCTCGGTGCGAATGACCACGTCGGCGATCCCACCCACGCGCTGGCGCAGCTCCTCCTCGAGCTCGGAGGCCAGGCGGTGCGCGGCGGTCAGCGATTCCCCGGGCGCGACCTCGAGCGTGAGGAAGACGACTCGCCCGGCGTCGGTCGAGAGCAGCTTGACCCGCTGAGGTTCCTTGCTGGTCCGCTCGCGCACGAGGCGCTCGATCTCGCGCGTGGCGTGCAAGTCGGAGCTCAGATCGGCAGGGCGCGCAGCGAGCGGACGCTCCAGCGGCTCGAGGTGCGTTTGCACCGTCGCGACCTCGGGGCGCTCGCAGATCTCTCGTTCGACCCGGTCGGCGACCTGCGCGGCCTCTTGCAGCTCCAGCTCCGCAGGGAACTTGAGGTGCAGCGAGACGTTCACGCCGCCGGGTTGCTCGAAGATTGTGATGTCGTGGGCCTCCATCACGAGCGGCTCGGCGAGCGCGATTGCAAGGACGCGGTCGCGCAGGTCAAGGCCGCGGCGGCGCGGCTCGACGTGGACGACGACGTCGGATCCCGGCAGGGCGGTCTGCACCGCCCGCTCGACCTGGTCAGCGGACTGATGTCCCTCAACGACAGCCTGCCCCGGAGGAACGGTGACGACGACGTCAGCGAAGTAGCGTCCAGCGGACTCGCGCAGGCGCAGTCGACCCAGCTCGATATCCGCGCCGAGATCGGCGATCGCGCGCTCGGCGGCGGCTCGCGCCTCGGTCGGCGTGCGATCCATCAGGACGTTCGCGTTCTCGCCGATCAATCTCACCGCGGCGGTACAGACGATCAGCGCGACGATCAGCGCGGCGAGCGAGTCGCCCTGGTCAAAGCCGGCCCTGACCAGCACGAGGCCGACGAGCACGGCGAGCGAGGCGGTCATGTCGCCTGCGAAGTGGAAGGCGTTTGAGCGCAAGGCCGCGCTTGCGAAACGACGAGCCGCGCGCAGGGAGACGAGCGTGCGGCTGAGGTCGATCGCCAGCGCGACGCCGATTACCGCGAACTGGAACCAGTGGATGTTCGGTGGGCGCGAGTCGCGAGCCAGGTGGTCGATCGCTTCGACCGCGACGAAGATCCCTCCCGCGAGCAGAATCGCGGCCTCGCCGAGCGCGCCGAGGTTCTCGGCACGGCGATGGCCGTAGGGGTGCTCGGGGTCGGCGGGGCGCCCGCCGAGGCGCACCGCGAAGAATGTGAGGATCGCGGCGACGACGTCGCCGCTTGACTCGATGCCGGTCGAGATCAAGCCGAGGCTGCCGGTAGCCAGGCCGACGCCAAGCTTCAAGCCGACGAGCAGCGCAGCGGCGGCGATTGAGACGAGCGTCGTGCGCCGTGGCGTGAGCGCATCGGTGCTCTGCCCTGCGGACGCCATCGCTAGAGCCTAATCTGGGCCAATGACCCACGACCACGCTGGTCACACGCATGCAGTGCGCGCCGACGCGGATCGCGGGCGGCTGACCGTCGCCCTCGCGCTGATCGTCGCGTTCATGGCGGCGGAGGTCGCGACCGGCGTGATCGCCCACTCGCTCGCGCTGCTGTCCGACGCGGGGCACATGCTCACGGACGCCGCGGCGATCGGTTTTTCGCTGTTCGCGCTTACGCTCGCGGCGCGTCCAGCGAAGGGAGCGATGACGTTCGGCTTCCGCCGCGCGGAGATCCTCTCTGCGCAGGCGAACGGCGTGACGCTGCTGATCCTCGCGGGCTTCATCACCTATGAGGCAATCGATCGTTTGGTCGACCCCCCGACGGTCCGTGGCTGGCTGGTGCTGATCGTGGCGCTCGTCGGAGTCGCGGTGAACCTAGCGGCGACCTGGACACTCGCGAGCGCGAACCGCGAAAGCCTTAACGTCGAGGGCTCTTTCCAGCACCTGCTCACCGACCTCTATGGCTTCATCGGCACGGCGATCGCCGCGGCGATCATCCTCGCCACTGGATTCCAGCGCGCGGACCCGATCGTCTCGCTGCTGATCGCAGCGCTGATGACGCGCTCGGGGCTGATGCTCGTGAAGGCTTCGGGTCGGATCTTCATGGAGGCCGCGCCCGAAGAGCTCGACCCCGAGGCGATCGGCAAGGCGCTCGTCTCACAGGACGGCGTCGTCGAGGTGCATGACCTGCACGTCTGGGAAATCTCAAGCGGCTTCCCCGCGCTCTCCGCCCACGTGCTCGTCGGCGGCGACTGCAACTGCCATCAGGCCAGGCGTCGAATGGAGGCGATGCTGCATAAGCGCTTCGCGCTGGAGCACACGACATTGCAAGTCGACCATGTGGGCGGTGAGCTGCTCGAGATTGAGCCCGCCGCGAGCGCGGGCGAGACGATTTGATAACCAACCGGAGGGATCAGCGATGAGCAAAGCGTTGTACACGGCCGAAGCGCACGTCACGGGTGGGCGCGCGAACGGTCACGGACGGACCTCAGACGGCACGCTCGAAGTCGATCTGCGCCT
>Ga0335073_10012341_pt1 | contig 11997 bp, 7 predicted proteins | sample Lox_Sample_22_FD_207093 | JGI IMG/M metagenome (GOLD analysis project Ga0335073, IMG submission 207093) | Soil microbial communities from Loxahatchee National Wildlife Refuge, Florida, United States - Lox_Sample_2.2 | ecosystem: Environmental > Terrestrial > Soil > Wetlands | place: USA: Florida... | reverse complement strand
GACTTGTGATAACAATGGGCTGCCGAGGGGAAGGGGAAGAAAGAAAAGGTGGGGGGCGCAAACCCCAGATTCACTGCTGATCTGGACCTCGATAAAAAAAAAAAATTTAAGCCAAAGAATGTCATTGGCTCGTGAATGGGGACGACGGTTATTCTCATCAAAAACGGACAATGCAAAAGGTCCGGGACGTGGATCCGCAAAAGTCTAGATAGCAAGCAAAGATAACGACAAGAACTACTATGCCGGTGTTCACCAAAAGCGCTCAAGCCAAGTATGACGTGACTAGCCCTTACCGGTATGAGCCAGTGGTGTGGAAGCTTCCGCCGCGGTTGAGAAGATGTAGCTGCGGAAATTTCTCCACTTTGAGCTGCAAAAGTTTATAATAATGCTCGGCTCCACCATACAGCAGCCGGCCCCAATCTGAGATATTCACGCCCACGCATTTGAAGCGAGTTCAATAAAGAAAGTGAAGCGGTTGCGGTCTCTTGCGTTTCATTCTATTGCTGATCAGAGCGCGGCGTCATTCCGTCAATGCGGCTAACCCCCACAGAATACTATATGATCCGGTCGCATGAAATATGTCCCTGAGTTTCGACGCTTCTCCTGATGTAACAACGTCTGTAGTTCGACGCAATCCGTTAACAGTGACTAGGATTTACAAAGACATACGTGCAAGATTATATTGTTGTGGGCAACACCTTCCGCAATAATTACGTGCGGAACGGGCCCCGCAGAACCCGATTTGCCCGGGTAATTCCCGCGTCGCCATTATCGACATCCGGAAAAAATTCGGACGGGCATTAACAAACCCCTGTCCCCTTTCCCCTATCTCCGAAACATCCAAAACTTCCTTCAGAACCACGTCCAAGTCTAACCATCAATGGCCTACGAACACCGTTTTCGACGTCCTCTTCCTGTATGAGCAAGTTTTGTGGTAAGATGCTGATGATAGAAATTCCCTCCGTTCGAGGAGGTTGAGGCTGCAAGGGAGAAATACGAGGATGTAAGCTGGCATTTGACGCAGACGCAAAACCCGGAATGGAAGGTTGGTGAAGGAGCCTTGAACGATGAGTGGAAACAGCATAAGACTGTTGAATTGGATCCAAATGACACGAATAGAGTATTCCGAGATTGTTCGGGCTAGCACTGACGAGTAGGATCCGATTGACAATTACAGCATCATGATTTCGGGGATCATTCCCCGTCCGATTGGATTTGTAAGTACGGTCTCAGCAGATGGAAAGTCTACAAATCTGGCTCCCTTTAGTTACACTCAAATGGTGAATCATGATCCTCCTGTCATTGTCATTGGATTCTCCGGAGGGTCCACAAATCCCAAAAATACGTTGAAGAACATCCTTGATACAAAGGAATGCACCGTCAACATGATCAACGAACATATGGTTGAGTAATATCTTTCCCAGAGTATAAACTGACAAACAGGGCAGCAAATTTCTGCTCAATTGATGCTCCCCATGGAGTTTCGGAATGGGCCTTGAGCGGTCTGACGCCATTGCCTTCACGCAAAGTCAAGCCCTCTCGAGTTGGAGAGTCGATGTTTACTGTTGAATGTAAACTCATCAACCACCAAGACTTCCACAACTCTTATGGCGAGAATACCGGTGCGATGGTTGTTTTGGAAGGAATTTGGTTCCATGTTCGCGAAGATGCGTTCACGAATGAGGATCAAAATGTCCTTCGTGAGGACGTTTTGAAGCCCATCAGTCGTCTCGGTGGAATCACCTATGGTCGTGTAATCCACGGGTTTGAAATCCCGCGACCCATCTACAAACAGTAACCCCCCATGGGTGTGGACTCATCTAATCCATAGTCTCACCGACGAAGACCAAAAACATGTCAAACCTAAAGTCGACGGACAGTGATTCCCGCAATAGAAAGACTTAGACCATGCAGGAGGGATAAGATATAGATTATAGATGAGCAGTTATCAAAGTTCCTCCAAACCATTACAAAAATTATACATTAACAAATGCCACTTGTGTCATCTCAGAATTCCCGAAACAAACTATCATCAATCTCAACGTCCAGTCTCGGCGGCGTTCGACTCACAAACGCATCCATCCGAATAGTCTCCCTACTCATCCCCTGCAACATTGGCTCATCCCATTCCCCACCACCTCTAAACCCACTCCCACTCCCACTCCTCTCCCTCCCACCCTCAAACCTCCTCCCCGTCGGAATCCTCGGCACCGACGGCGGTTTCGCATACTCCTCCACCGCAAGTCGATACTTGTACCCTAACGGACTCGTCTCCTCGGGCGGCGGCGCGAATTCTGGCAACGAATTCTTTCGCACGGTGTACGAGCCGAACCCGCCGGGGGGATAAGGATGGGGTGCCGCGTAGTGCGTGGTGCCGGCTGTTTGGGAGGAGGAAGCGATGCTAGAGGCGGTTGCGGACCGGGGATACATTGGTTCGCGGGCCCAGAGAGAGTTGTTGGAGGGGGAGGCGGAGATGCCGCGGGGGATGATGAGGTCTGTGGGATCGTTGTGGACGAGGAAGTTGAGTGCTGTGAGCCAGGATATGTGGCGATCTCGGGAGAGGGCTGTGAATTTGATGGCTTGGGTGGGTGTTAGGACAACGATGGATCGATTGTGTGGGAGAGATGGTAAATGTGAACTTGATCCTGAAGTCATTAATGGTGTGTCGTCTCTGACGTCCAAGACTCCTGTGACGACCCCTAACTATTAACCCCATCTCAGAGGGAACGGTACGTTTCTTGACTTGCGCCCGTTGCAGGAAATTACTCTGCGAAGGCTGTGTAGAAGACCATATTATCATCCTGATATTAGCTCATTCCATCGAGTGGGGTCCGACTTTTCATACGGTTGTAACCACACCCACCGTTTATGTCTCACGGTACTCTCCTCCGTATCATCATTATTGCCCGCGGCAATCTGTCTCGCAGGACTCCGTCTCCATGTAAAACTACCTCTCCTCCGTCTCCTCACATACTTGTACATAAACTCGCCCACCATGCACCTCGCAATCTCATCCACAACACTCATCTCTTCACTCGTCGGGAAATACGAACTCGCAGGCGAAACACTACTCACGGGTGTCTCCTGTCCGGGCACCTTCAACTTGACAAGTCTCTTTGGTCCCCGTCTCGGCGTACTATACGCCTTGGGCGCCAATTCCGCCGGCGGCGTAAGCACCGCTCTCGGATCCGGAACGTACCGCTGTTCCGGCGTGGCGAGAACATCCTGAGACGACGGGCTTGGACGAAGGTTTACCGCTGAGCGAATCTGTCGCACGGTTTTACGGGGTGGGCGAGCGAGGAACGCGTTTAGTTCGCGACGGGTACGTTCTTCTTCTTCGGCTGATTCGGCGGGTTCGTCGACTTCTTCGGCGACTTCGGGGAGAGAGTCTTCGGGATGGTGGGAACGGTCGCGGATGATGGGGAGGACGACCCGGAATTTGGAGGATGAGCGTTGGGGGATGGGGAGTGGCGGGTGGATACTTGTGGGGAGGGAGTTGAGGGTCCCGATTGGGGGGTGGAGTTGGATGCCTCCTGTGTTTGAACGAGTGGATGGTTGGGCTCGTTGTTTGACCCAGGATTGATGCGTTGGTCTGCCTCTTCGGAGATCATTATGGGATTGGGATCCCGAAACTTTGCGAGTGTGTTGTGGCACGGTAGCAGGTCCGGAAGTGCGTCGTTCGTGGCCAACGTTGCCGTTGACATGCGTTTCCTTGACTTGTGCTGCAGGAGGGGTTTCAAAGAGTATTGAACCTCGATGAGCGGCAAGACGACGTGTCCCTTTGGCGGAGCCAGGTCTGGAAGGTCCATCGTATGACTTCAAATGTCCATGTCGTACAATTTTCTCCTTTTCTGTCTCTTTGACTTCTGAAGTCGGAGTTTTGAGAACGGGTTTGAGAATCTTTGCCAGGACGAGAGGATCAGTTTGTATAGCGATCTCAACAGATTCATGTTTGGCAACGTCCGTCTGGATAGATTTATCTTCTTGCCATCGAACAGAATGACTGCCCCGACGGATAGAATTCTGAGGACGCAGGATTGGCGATTTAACTTGTGGAGGTGGAACTAATTGCGGCGACGCTATTTTGGCGACCGGAACAATGGATATAACGAAAGGATCGGTTTGCGTTGATATTGTGAGTGTTGGAATTGTGGTTTGTGTGGCTTGGTCGACGGTTTCGACAGGGTGGTCAGTCGATATGATGAGCGGTGCGTTGGTGAGTGGAGGAGTGGGTGAAAGAATACGAATCGCTGGGACGGTGGGGGGTGTTTCCGTTTGAATGGCTCGATCTGTCGTGGCTGTCTCGATCGTTTCTCTGAGTGTTCTGAGGACTTGTGCGACGGCGACGCTAGAGATACTGACCGTCGAATCTGGACGGACTTGCGCATTCATGCTCATTGCTGAATCTGGCCGTCGTATACTGATGGATGATTCAGGTCGTAATGGGCCTAGATTATCGTACAATTCATCCCGTTCTTCCTCGTCGCTTTCTTCCTCAATGTCGCCCATACCTGCCATCTCTGCAAACAACGTTTTAACGGGGGACCCAGGATCGTTATGTTTTGCTGATGGCGAGATACTTTCGTCCGATTCCTCATCGTCTGATTCTTCGCGTTGGATATCCACACTCATACGTCCGTCACTACCAGATTTTACGCTCATAGTCGACCGCTCGATCTCGGCTTCCATTTTAGCGACCAGATCCTCCAACACCTTGACTTTTTCCACTTCTCGTCCAAGACGTCTTTCGAGGTCGGATTTGATGCTGTTTGAAGAGACTCGCAGATCGTCGAGTTCGGAAAGAGCCTTATCGCGTTGTTCCTCGGCGAGAGATTTTGCTCGACGAGCCAAGTCGAGTTTCCCACGGAGATCATGCACGACGGAGGTGGTGTCGTGCAACTCTGATCGCAGCGATTTGATTTCACTGACGTGCACAGCCGCATTTCTTTCGAGTTGTGCTCTTAACGATCGAATGTCCCGGGACGAACTCGATGCTAGAGAATCGTGTGTCTCCTGGAGATTCTCGTGTGATTCACGCAGAATATCTAAATCAGCGCAGTCCCACACATTGTTATACCAAGCTCTTCGTTGAGCAATTTGACTTCATTTTCCCGTTTATCCAATTTATTCCGCAACTTGCGAATTTCATTCACAAGGCTATCGTGCAGAGTCGGCGTAAAATTGATCCCGCTGACTCGATGACTGATTCGCACTGCTCCTTCATCATCCCCGCCGCCAATGACCTCGACACTATCCCTCCCGCTGCCGCCACCAACGCCATTTGCATATCCATACACATTCCCGCGATGATGATCTCCGCCATGTCTTCGATGCTGCGGCGAATAACTACGATCCCCAACCAACGAACCATTATCCTCGGCCATTGCCTCAAATTCCACTAGTCAAAATCTGCCGTTGTCAACCAGCCAGGGCCAACGGTGCCTAGACAGGTCCCACCCCCTCAAATTGGTTTGCGGTGACCCCCGTTGCGGTTGACCCCTGGATGCGAAAAGTTGCAATCCACACAAAGTCGATAAAATAAATTAGGTGTGAATTGTGTGGATTTGTGTGAAGGGGAAATGAGCCTGATCGAATATGCGTGGGGGGCACACGGACTCACAACCCCGATTATTCGGACGAATAAATCAGGGGTAATATCTTGCCACTACGCCTTCTTTTCTTTTCCTTTTTTTTTTTACCTTTCCATTTCTTTTTGTCTTTTTTGACTGTGGTTCATCGAAGGGATCGTGCTCAATTAGACTTTGGTAAATTGGGAACCTAATTGACGCGGGCGTGTGTGATGGGGCGTAAAATTTTCGAGGGTGAACCCACAGTGGGCACCGGGCACGCTGCACCGCAGGGTTTTACGGTTTCTCCGACACGCAACGGCTGTTTCAACGATACGAATGATTTTCTTGCCGGAGTCGAAAGAAGGGGTCGGCGAGGGATGGCACTAGTACTAAGACTGACGTTCGCTGTCTGCGAATTGGATAATGGGTCATTACGCATATGCATGAGCGCTATGACCTCCGACACCGGACGACGCGCGCCCCCTCCCCATTATCTTAATTCCAATTAAACGAATTTTAACTCTTTCCCCCCCGCTCTCCGTTCGGTTTCGTTGTACTTTCGCTTTTCTGTTCCTTTTGTCTGTGTCGGGTTTCATAACGGCTCATTTCGCCAGGCGCCCCCGGAAATGACGCATCATCATCATTCCAGGATCGTGCGTCCAAATGCTAAAAATAATCTCCGTCGAATTTTTGAAATAAAATTGCTTCATAGTCGGGAGCAGGATTATCCGGCTTCTGATCGGCGAATATCCCTGGCCACTCATCGACCCACGAGTCTGCACCAATCGCCTGGCCGCGAACCTTTTGCACCACCCCCCCCTTTATGCTCAGCACAGACCGACTCGCGTTTAAGAATCTTGATTTCTTTATCGTGCCCCGCCACCTTTATGTGGAGGTTGTTCTGTACAGAAGAAACCCCCTCGTATTTTTCAACTTTAAACCAGTTAACGTTCGGATGCGGCAACCTGCGGTATCTACGACACATGTGAACGCTCTAATCGGGCGAAGAATGGTCTAGATTTAGATCATATCGAAGTTACTCCACGAGGAGATGCAATCCCGCCTTTTTTCACTCTGAACTGGTCGTGATTGAGAGAATCGATGCAGGCAATTCCTATCATTTCCCAAGTGCCCCGCGGCGGATACCCCTTTTTTTGAAACGACACGAAATTCGGGATCTGCGTCCATCCGGAAATCACGCCGATCAGACGAAATTGGGTCATGCCACGCGACACGAGGAAACCACTTGACCTGGTACAACGGAATTTCGTTCGCCTCATGTCCCTCTACGCATCACTATGCGTTTCGCTATATCCTTAAGTATAATTCCTCCAAGGAAAATGCTCAAAACTCCGAAGTCAGTTGACAGACAATGTGTTGTGGTGGAACTGGTTCAAACGGAAGCCGAGCATTGACGGGAATCAAGTTAAAGATGCCCTCACAACAGCAAATCTCTTGGAAGAACTTCTCGCCACTTACAAAAAGAAATCCCCCAGTTGGTTCCAGGGTCATACATGGACTTTAGTTTACCCTCGGAACTGGCGAGATAAATCCAAGTCCCACCATCCTCGATCCCAGTTCTAGCGTTCGTAGTCCCGACTACCACCAGAACAAGGCGACTCTAGTTTTGATGGCATTATCCGAAGCGCTAGCAAACACTATCATCCACTTGACGATTGGAAGAAATGGGAGGCAGAGAAGAAGTCTCGGGGAATCGAGTTCCACACGTGGTTGATCGCGAGAGACATTATCAGGGCTGATCGAAATGGTGATATTGTTCCGTCTGGATCTTATGGCAATCTATCGGCCGAGATTTTGAACTTTTGGATTCTTCCGTATCCGGATTTGACGGTGTGGGATGTTATGCAAGACCAATCGCTTTGGCCACGAGATGAGGAAGGTCGAGAATTGTGAGGCAGTCGTCTCTTTCGCACAAACTGGTTTCTCCTGTGGATGGCTAGGATCTTAGCGAATTGACAAGTAAAATTGTTGGTTGAGTGGGCCGTTTGGTCAATTATTTTGTGTGTTGATGGTATATTGCCCATGCCTTTATTGAGTGGTTGATTTGCATGACATGCAGCCTACGTAAGACGGAAGTTAGGAGGCCTCCAATGGAATGTATATGTTCAAACACGTTCCCCCCTTTCTCCGGAAATTGGGTTCAGACATCTTTCCTTTTTATATATTTTCAAATATCAAACATGCGAAGAAATGAGCATTTCCATTGCCTTTCAATTGGATTCTCTCAGGCGATAGTCCTCTAGGACATGAATCTCATCCCGGCATTCCATATCCGCATGTTGATTCGCGCATCCATGCGAGCATTTTTCTCGGCAAGGGTTGCTTCCCCAGATCCCTCACGCGTTCCGTCATATCCGGAAAATATTGTCCGCGCGGGAGCCTTTGCCTGCACAGCCTCACAAAGAGCCCTTTCAGCCAATACAATTGGCGCCTCGTAACCGACTTACTGGGATCGACATGACCCTTTCGAAACGACGGACCATAAAATAAAACGAGCCTACTTCCCCCCGGTCTCCCCGCTCCTCAACCTCCCCCGACCGCCTCACGATCGAGGTGAGGCATGACACAAACCATGACTCTGAAGCCAGTCGACATACTCGCTCAGAAACCGGATTACACAAAATGGCTGGCGGAACCGCCGATGGTGGGCGATTGGGCGAGACAGTTTTATCGCGAGTATGTGGGATTGGGGGACGAGGAGGAGTTGAAGAAGCATTTGATGGAGGTGAGAGACCTGGCATGGAAAGTCTACCAGTATCGTTGTGTTGCATCGTTCTATTTCGTCAATTACAATCTCGCAGAGGGGTTTGGACAGGAGTGGTATTCAGGGATTCTGGAACGAGTGAAGCAGGGGAAGAAATTTTTGGATTTAGCCTGCGCATTCGGCCATGTGGCGAGAAATTTGGTATATGATGGAGCGCCGCAGGAGAATATTATTTCATCAGACCTACGACCCGAGTTTTGGGAATTGGGATACCAATTATTTCGAGACCGCGAACGGTTCCACGGCGAATTTCGACAGGCGGATATTTTCGATCCAACTTGTCTCGACGATTATAACGGAAAAATCAATATTCTGCATACTTCGGCGTTCTTCCACCTGTTCGACTTGGAACGGCAAAAGCGTGTTGTGCACGTTTTACTCCGGCTGCTCTCCACGAAACCGGGGACCACGATTTTCGGACGGCAGGCGGGGAATACGGTTCCAGAGTTTAGGACACATCCGTGGCGGCCGTCGGATTATGGGCTTTACGCACATAATGCGGAGAGTTTCAAGAGTATGTTTGAGGAGGTTGCAGGAGACGGATGGGATATCAAGACATGGCTGATCACCAAGCCGGATAATGTCGCGCCCAACGGTGGAACATATGGCAGACTACGGTTCATCATTACCAAGTTATGAAGGATTGTATCTCGTATACCAGCTTCTATTTCGATATCGAGTCATGTAAAGGAGTGTCACATGTAATTTGGTTGAGTATCCCAGCGGTAATAGCCTTTTGCTCAATTTAGGCGGAATTCACATGTCAGAGAATCTTTACAGCCTCTCCCGCCAAGCCAGATTTCATTTGTCGGCTTAAATGACTTAATCTCGCCCGGTTTAAGCTTGTTGTGTGAAATCATCCCTTATCTCGAGATATGGAGGCTTGTATAAACCCGCCGCCGAAACGGTCCGTCCAATCACCTCTTCCAATTAAGCGAGGCAACAGCCCCGCGGGACGCCCCAACTCTGGACCATGGCGCCGTCGTTACAACATGACGAGCATCGTGTTATCCACGCAGCCCAAAACCATGTCGCAAAACGACGACGACCCGTTTTCCATGGCTAACGTGCTTGCCCCTGACCATGATATCCTCAGAATAGGACGATGGCCTGTCTTCGATTTTGAACCTGAATTCGGCGACGTTGTCAACAGATCATGGGACGAGAACACCCCAGAGTTCATGGCCGATTGGGACGACAGTGCAATTCAATCGGGAAATCAGTGTTCTTCTGACAACTCTGGTACGATTCCCGTCGCAATGGGTTTGGCTGACTTGTAGCCAAAATTGCGTCGTTTGAAAGACGGCCGAATCCAAATCCCCTGTTATGACCGAGATACTCTACAAAATCGAAAAACATCTTCATTAAGTTGCAAAGTATGCCTATACCGCACCACAATCACACATCTATCCCATCTGGGGAAGATACAGATGACGAACGGACATCCAGACGCATCGATCCAACGATCTTTCGGAAGGGAATTCCTTCGCCGGATAGTCTAGATGTGCAACCCGAGGACGCCAAATATATCTCATTCTACCTCAAAGAAGGGCCTGGCTACTTTGGCTCGCCTTGCTTCGTCGGCGAAATGCTCGATATTTTCACCTTCAGCTTTTCCCAACCCGTCCTCCGTCACAGTATCCTCGCTTTAAGCAGTATGGTCCAACCCCTCCGCTCCGAAATCGAAGACCAAGCTCGTACATACGCCCTCCGTAATCTGCGACACGTCATCCCGGAGATCCAAACAGCGATAACAAAAGTCAAAATCACGACCGCACATCTCATCTCCGTCACATTCCTGATATACTACTCCATCGCGACGCACGAATTACGCAAAGCTCACACGCATGTACGAGGACTCTTTGCCATGTTGAAGAAATCGAATCTCGTTTCTAACGATGGGACTCCCATACAGAGTCCGCCCGACCCAGTTTTGGCATTCGTTTATCTCCTAGGAATCAAAGCGGACAATATCCTCGCAGACAGAAATCAGCCCTACGCCTTTCCCCTCCTTCGATTCGACGAAAATTTCTTTCGAAAATGGCTCACGAATACACACCGATCAGAATACGATCTGCAAATCTGTCTTGCGTCAATTCACTTGGCCTTTCTCTGCAACAACGTAGGCCATCTCCGTAACGACACGGTACAACCACGAGTACAAGGTGGAAAAGAAATCGAATCAATAATCGCAGAACGAACAGAAATCATACGCAAAAAACACCAGTCCTGGCTTCTTCGTCCATATATCCAGCGACACATCCAAGCTACCACCAACGCCCCTTATAACCCTTCCTCCAACCCGACTCAACGTTTCCTGAAGTACCCTCCCTATCAAATCTTTGACCCCGCCGTCGCACGAATGCACTTTGTCCACGCTTCCCTGCAAATTCAATTGGCCATCGCCCAACACGGCACCATCGAAGGCTTCAACGATCAAGTGTTTGACGCTGCAGTCCTGATATGTCGCATTTTTGCAGTGGTGTCGACGGGCCCTGTGAATCTTTGGTTGGATCTCATTCTAACACCGCTGTGGCTCGCGGGTGTGGTATTTGGGGATAAGAGACGGCCGTATTGGGAGGGACTGCAGTGGTTGGGACCAATGCTTGTGAGCGTGGATAAAGGCGGGACGTTTAGTAGTGCGGCAAAGATACGGGAGGCGCTGTTTGAATATATTCAAAGTGGGGATGATCCGTGGGATACACTCGGAGGGAAGTTTAAGTAAAATTGTGCTATAACATACGGATTAATGGGTAAAAGGGTTCTTCAACGAGAAAATGCGTGTTTGGTTCCCCTTTATTGTGATTTCCTGAAGGTTCCGAATCGTCGGATCGGGGCCGTCCGCGGGGCAAGGCTTCACGTGACCGCGAGTGAGTTGAAGTTAGTAACTTCGGGGGAATCTTCACCAATTAACTGATTTACGGATATAGTTGTCTACGGATATGGGCGGAGCTTTGCAGCGATGCTTCTTTAATTGGTGCATTCCCCATGAGTCGTCAATCTCCTACTTATGACGGCCAAGCCGGTCTAACGGAAGTTGGAACCACCCTTCCTCGATCGTACGAACCATATTATATTAAAAGGCCTAAATAGTTACACGCTATTTTTGATATATCGGAGCCGGGAGTACCCGCATCTGACTACCTTCCCCTTTCTCTCACCGGCAGACACTCGAAACACGACTTAGCCGAGTCTGTAAACCTTATTATTCGCTTCTCGGACGCAAGACTCGTTATTCGTGGTGGGGCCATTAGAGCCACTGGTTAGTGATTTCCGCATCCCCAGTATTATACATCTAGCCCCTTTGAGGCTTAGGTTGGGGACAAGGGGTCGCCATGGTCGAACCTAAAATTATCGAATTGAACGGTCGGACGAGGTGGCGAAAATGGATGATAATCCACCAATTCGGTCATTCCGGGATGACGAATGCAACTACTACAGAGACGCGGATGATACGTGCTCAATCATAAGTTCTGCATGAAAAACGCCTTCGTTACCCGAAGGTGACGTGATGTATTCCGCCTTCATTTCCGGGTAAAGTTCCCTACTATTTGATTCGGTCCATCGCAATTTGCTGGCATGGGCAATGACTCTAGTAAGTTCCACTCTGAAAAGATAGAACAATGTCGGTCAATGTATTGT
>Ga0335073_10012340_pt1 | contig 11997 bp, 8 predicted proteins | sample Lox_Sample_22_FD_207093 | JGI IMG/M metagenome (GOLD analysis project Ga0335073, IMG submission 207093) | Soil microbial communities from Loxahatchee National Wildlife Refuge, Florida, United States - Lox_Sample_2.2 | ecosystem: Environmental > Terrestrial > Soil > Wetlands | place: USA: Florida... | reverse complement strand
GACCCGCCCGTTGGTCGCTGCTTCGGACGCGATGCTGACCGGTTGACTTCCCTGCGGCGACGTGGCGTCGCCGACGTAGGTGCGGCCCGCGCCGGCAAGGTAGCCGACGCCCGCGCCGAGCAGCTGATGGGACGGGTTCGTGTCCGCGGCCAGCTGTGACACCCCCGAGAGCCCGCCGACCTGATCGCCGATCGCCTGGGCCGGCGTGGTCCCCGCACCGAAGCCCTCGACCGTCACCGCGCCGCTGTTGTCGCCGACGTCGACCGCGAGCACGACCCCGCTTGGCGTCTGCTGTGAGACCTTCACGACCGACGCCGGGTACTCGAGAGTGAAGCCGTACTGCGAGCTGCGCCAGGCGGTCTCCCGAATCACCGCCGGCACGGTCGGCGGCGCGCCGCAGGGCTGGCCGCTTGCACACGGCACGATAACGACCGGAGCAGCGAGCAGGTTGGTCAGGACGGAAAACCCGATCAGGACCAGGAACAGGAGCCCAAAGATGTGGACGACCCACCTCCCCAGGCCCCCACCGCCCCTAGACCTGGGCGCCAGATCAGCGAGGATGCTCATGACGGTGCCTCCGGCACGGAGCCAGGTGGCGGACCTCCGGCACCGGTCGCCGCAGCCTCCTCGAGCAGGCCGACATGGATGGTCCGCTCGAGCAGCGAGATCGCGACGAGGTCGAACACGATGAGCCAGACGAGCCAGCCGCCGGCCGACAGGAACGTCTCACCCACGGCGGCCCCTGCTACGAGCAGTCCGGCCAGTGGCAGCGCCATGGCCGGATGGCCCAGCGCCCCGAGCGCCTCGGCATCGCGTGCCGGAGCCCGGTAGCGCAACCAGAGCGCCGCACAGGCCGCTGCTGCCGCCCCCATCGTCACGATCGGCACGCCCAGCCCGAGTGAGAGCAAGCGCCAGATCCAGGGAAGCACCGCTCCGCCGGGGCGCAGGCCCGCGCCGATCAGGTGGGCGCTGTACGTGATCGCCTGGGCGCCGCTGAACGCCGCGCCCGTGCTGACACCGAATGTGACCCCGTCAAGAACGGCGTTGAAGTGCTGGTAGCGGAGCAGGACGAGCGGTCCCAGAAGAAGCACGAAGAACCCACAGAACGGCAGGACCAGCCCCTGGACGACGAGGTAGTGGGACGTGCCGTTCACGACCACCGACGCGGGCGACGGCGCCACCGCCAGCGCCAGCAGGCCGAATCCCACGCCCGCGACCGCACCCCAGACCATCGTGAGGCTCAGCGCCCAGACCGGCTCATCCCCGTAGACGTTCACGTCGACCAGGTACAGCGCGACCAGCAGCGGAAGGAGCAACGCCGCGGCCATCAGGGCGACCGGGAAGAGGCGCAGCGCCGCAAGCACGACAACCGCGGCGGTGCCCAGCCCGAGCGCGAGCCGGTAGCTCCGATGTGAATCGCGCGGCAGACGCGGAAACAGGGTGGAGATCAACCTCGGGCGCATCGGTTGCGCCATGTGAGCCGGCTCACCGTGGCTGGGAGAGCTCATGGCTGAACGCGCAAGCTCGTGTCAGCAAACATGCCGACGTCCTCAACATGTCCAGACTCTTTCACATGTCCAGAATGAGCTTTTCGATCCGCCCGGCCAATACGTGTGGGCCGCCTCGAGCACACCGGCTCGTTATAGGTGCCGGCCCGAGAGACGACCCCACCGTTATCGTCTCCAGGAGACCGATGGCCCTGACCGAAGAGCAAGCCCGCGTGAAAGCCGCCTATGAGGCGGTCGAGGACGTGTTCCCGACCGCCGGCTACGCGTACGTACTGGCCTGCCGGCGCCAGCTCCCTCAGATCGACTCGCCCGAGGCGCTGGCCGAGTACCGCAAGCTGGCCGATGAGGCCGAGGCGCTGGCCGCGATGGTCGCCGCCAGCCGCCAGGCTTCCTGACGCCCTTGGTCAGCGTGTCGAGGCGGGCACGTCGCGCCAGGCCGGATCGTCGGGGCGCGGCGCGGTGCCCGGCACCGGATCGTTCGCCTGGAGCTGCCAGCCGGCGGTCACCATCTTCTGAAGCGCGGTCTTGGTGGTCGTTAGGCCGCACGGGTCGGGATCGCGCTTGTAGTGCTTGTCCCAGCTCATCCACGCTTTCGCCGGAGTCTGACGTCCTGGCCCGTTGAGGTTGCTCAGGAACCACGCCAGGTCGTCGCAGCAGTGGGCACACGGTCCGGGCGCGCGAGCTACCGTCCGCGAGCCGTTCTTGAACTGGAGCCAGCCGATCCGCTGTTGGAAGTCGGCGGTCTGATTACGGATCCAGTTGACGATCTGCATCTCCGCGTGGGGCGCGTTGCTGCACTCCTTGGCGTCCATCCGCGCGACATTGAAGCTCACGACATGCAGGTTCCTCGAGCCCGCCGCAGGCAGGAACAGGAAGCCGCCATGAGCCGGCTTCGCGGCGGAGCCGTTGGGCTGGATCAGGACGTACTGGAAGGTGCCGTAAAGGGCATCCGTGACCTCATACACCTCGCCGGTGTCGCCGTGGACGATGTGGGCCGGAGGGTTGCGCAAGCGGATTCCAGAGATCGGGGCCGGTTCGGTGGTCGGATCGAGAAGCGGCTTGGCACCGACCGCCGTCACCAGTCTGGCCGCGCACAGCACCTCGCCTCGCCAGCTGTCGGCCCGGCACGCGTCCAGGAGCAGCTTGCCGAGGTGGAGATAGTCGGCCACGTCCGCGCGGCGAAGCTGATCCGGAGTGTCGGGGACGCGCGCCGGGTCCGGCTTGGCTGGAACCAGCCGGTTGCACTCGGAACGCTTCGGGGCGGCCGGCGGGACCGCGGAGACGGTGACACCCCCGTTGACGGTGAACCGGGCCTGTAGCGGGTGCCCATCGCTGTCGACCTCGCCATCGCGCCACGCGCGCCACGTCCGGGGCGTCGTCTTGGTCTCGTCCGCGGTTCGCGTGAGGTAGCCGGGAACCGGCGAGGAGACGACGTTCGCCTGATAGGTGGGGCATGCGAACGAGAACTCGAGCGGCTTTGAGCCGGCCGCGCCCTGATACGTGACCGCACCGAGGGATCCGAGCACGCGCTCGTCCTCGTCCTGCAGCCACAGGGAGGCGCGGGCACCGGGCGCGATGACCTCCGGAGGCGCCACGGCCCACCACCCTCTGGCCCGGGGGGGCGAGCCGTTGAGCAGCCTGAGCGGGCTCGAGCCATGGTTCGAGATCTGGACATACGACGAGAAGTCCTCGCCCGAGGCCAGCATCGGGACGATCGGAGACTCAGCGGAGGCGACGGGTGACACCGTCGGCGCCGGGGACCCGTCCAGGACCTTGTACTGCTCGGCCTGCGCCCGCGGGATGTCGACGAGTGTGAAAGTCATTCGCGCCGTCCGCCGATCGGGTACCGACACGCACATGTAACCGTTGTTGACGTAGTTGACCGGTGACACTGCCAGTCCACTGACCGGGGCATGCGTGTGGCCCATCACCACCAGCTCGCTTCCGGTTTGAAGCGCGACCCGTTGCGCGAACCACGCGAGCCAGGCGGGCTCCTTGTCGGCCAGTCCGGCGCGAGCGGCATCGCGCAGCCGGCCCTCGCGTGCCGACGCCCACTGATCGAACAGTTGTGCATATGCCCGCTTGGCGTCGTCGATCGTGGCGGTGCCGCGCCCTCCTGGCAGACGTATCGGCTCGTTCGTCGGTAGGTGGGTGACGTCGCAGATGTAGCTGAGCAACAGCTTGGCCAGCTGGCTGGTCGCGGGCCTTAACGAGGTCAGCGCCTCGATGATGACCTGGCGCACCGCAGGTCCGGTTTGATCGGCCGGGTTGCCCATGCGTTCGTGCCTGGCCACGTTGTCGGGCGGCACCAGGCCGCGGTTCATGTACGCGATCGCGCGGGAGACGAAATGACCGATCGGCAGCCCGTCCCACTTTGATTTAGGGTCGGGCGCGTTGAACATGCACCAGTGGTGCCCGTGGGAGAACGCGGTGCGCGAACCCGAGGGACCGGCGCCGAGCACCAGCACCGGGCAGTCGACGAGCGTAACCGCTTCGCCGCGCGCGACGTTCCCGCCGAGCGATTTGTTGAGCACGTCGACGTCGGCCTGCCGGAGTGTCCCGTCGTGATTGCCGAGCAGCAGCTTCACTCCTCCTGGGAACGCGCGCACGAGATCGGCGAGCGCTCCCTGTGGGCCGAGCACGTTCGGGTTGGCGGCGACGATCTGGGCCATCGACGGCGGGACCATCGCCGGCGGGTAGGTCCAAGTGTCGAAGATGTCCCCCAGCAGGACGACCTCGCGCACGAACTCCCGCCGCTCGATGATCCACTTCAGGACTGCCACCAGATACGGCTCGTGGACGCTCGACTGGTACCAGCACGTCGGGGTGTTGTCGCCGATGTGGACGTCGCTGAGGACGGCGGCCCGGCTCTTCGGTTCCATTGGCTTGGCCATGTCATGCCACCTGGACGCGCCGAGCGCAGGGCCGGAGCCCGGCCTTCTGCAGGTCGTACGTGTCGGCGATCCAGCGCTCCGGCTGGCTCGGAGCCGACGGAGGTGGGCTCGGCGCCGACGGCGCGGCCGGCGCCAGTTGGTCGGTGGCGAGCGCACCTTCGCCGTTCATTCCGCCGAAGCCGTTCTCGCTCTCGCGTCCCACGGGACGATCGATCACGGGGAGGTCGCCCTCGTACCGGATCGCCCGTCCGTCATGGTCGTACGCCTGGTACCGATCGTCTGCGACCAGCAGCCGCCCCTGCCCGTCAAGGGTCATCGCCGCCCGGAGCGGGCCGCCGGACAACCCGGGCCAGTTGCCGACGATTGCCTTCGGGAACCCCCGGCGAGCCTGCCCGGCGACCGGAGAGAAGCTCGTGTACGAGTCCCCGGAGAAGAGGTAGATCACGTCGGGGCCCCAGGTCAACGCTGCGTCGATGCCATTCGGAAAGACGCCCGGCCAGTCATTGGCATAAGGGCGTGGAAAGCCCATCCGAGGTCGGCTGCGGGCGAGGTCGTATCTAAGGTGCTCGGGTCCCCGAAACAGGTAGAGGTCACCGTCGGGGTGGAGCAGCGCGGCGTCGACGTCGCGGGCGAACACGCCGGGGAACTCGGCGGTGATCGGTCGCGGGTAGCCGACGTCCACGACACGGCGCCCCCGCGTGTACCGCCACACCGAGTCGCCTGCGAACGCGTAGATGCCCCGGTCGGGCACGAACACCGCTGTGTCGAACGATGGCACCGGTCACCCCTGCCCTCTACGGATGGTACGCATCCAAAGTGTCACTGATCACCTGCACGATGTGCTGCAGACCGGTATGCCAGTTGTGCCGATGGGCGTCGAACAGCACCAGGTTCTGGAACACCACCACGAACTTCCGGTGAGACGAGCGGTGCTGCACGACCGCAGCCTCGGAGTAGGTGCACCTGTCGCCGGGGAAGTGCTTGTCGGGGCAGCGTCCGCCTTTTAGTTCGCCGACGCCGATCTTGCTCTGCAGAACGTCGAACGACGGAGCGGTGCCGTCCGGCTTCTGTTCCCGGAGGAGCAGTGTCGGGGCGCCGTCGTCATGCACGGCATCCCTCAACAACCCCTGCATGTCGAGATTCCCTGTGTCCGGATGGCTGTGCGCGTCATCCAGCACCAGGTTGTCGTCGTTGATCAGCACGAGCAATCTGGCCATGTCGATGCAAGTTGTGGCCTGCATAACCCCCTTGTCGTTGTCGCTGGGAATTCTCACAACCTGCCAATCCGCGTAGTCGCCCGCCAGCCAAATCCCATTATGTGTCGCCGGCGCGAACAGACCGGCGCTCTGAAGAGCACCATTGATCGTGTTGTAACCGAGGCAGCGGATGACCGCCGTGGCTGACAGATTGTGGCTGCCGACGATCATACGCCTGACGTTGGCAAAGAACTTTGAAGCCGCCTTACCATTGTCCTCGTCCGAGTCATCGGGTCCCGTGATAAAGTCAAATTTGATCGGGGGCCCGTGCGTGATTTTGAATATTTGGTTGTACTTTGGCGTGAGCATGCTCGAAGCTATGCCTTGTGTGTCCCTGATGAGCGGGACCGCGGCCCGTATATGCGCGTCGAGCTTGTCGCTCACCTGTTTGAAGATGTGCGCATCCGACCCGGCGCTCAGCGATGGGCCAAGGTCATTTAGAGCGGCCCTTAACTGAAAGGCGGCGTACATTGCCGCCACCTTGAGCATGCTGCCGGAATAGAACATCCTTGTGGCGTCGTGGCCGACGAATGAGCGCGGAGCTGTCGGATCGTCGGTCAACGCGACGATCACAATCGCGGCGTCCTCCAAGCCTGGGAACCCCGGATTGACCTTGAGCAGGGGAAGCCTCGGGCAGAATGCGTCCCACAGCTTCTGGTCAAATTTCAGCGCGTTCGGTATCCCGGTTCGGAACGGCGATTCGTGCTCGACGGCGAGGAAGTCACCGCGCGGGACGTCTCCGACGCTCGGCAGTACCTCGGAGAACCGCGATTCGGGGCCACGGGCAACCGGCCAGTCGGCCACGTGGCGGACAGCGTATCCGTCACCGTCGTATGCCTGGTGGTGATCGTCGGCGACCAGCAGCCGCCGAGAACCGTCGAGGGTCATCGCTGCCCGGACCCGGCTGCCGCGCAAGCCGGGCCAGTTGCCGTAAATCACCTTGGGAAAGCCGCGGCGGGCCTCCCCACGCGCAGGCGAAAAACTCGTGTACGAGTCGCCGGAGAACAGGTAGATGACATCCGGACTCCAGGCCAGCGCCGCGTCGATCCCGCCCGGAAAGACGCCCGGCCAGTCATCGGCGTAGGGGCGCGGGAAGCCTAAGCGAGGCTGCCTCAGGGCCAAGTCGTATCGGAGGTACTCCGGGCCCCTGAACAGGTACAGATCGCCGTCGGGGTGGAGCAGCGCGGCGTCAAGGTCGCGCGGGAACGCACCCGGGAATGCTGCGGTGATCGCCCGCGGGTAGCCGATGTCCACGACATGACGACCCGGGGTGTATCGCCACACGGAGTCCCCCGCGAACGCGTAGACCCCATCGCCCGGAATCGCAACCGCAGTGTCGGCCTGTTCCAGCATCTCGCGCCGGGCTCACGGAGTGGATCCATTCGTGTGCCCAGCGCCGGCTGGGACCCGCGGCGGCCGCGCCGGATGCGGGGGTCGCGGGGCCGAGGGCACCGCGAGCGACCGCGCGGGCGGCGCGTGCTGCGCGCGCGGCTGGGTCTGCCCCGAGAGACGAACGGCGTCGGCCTTGATGCTGTCGCCGGTCGCCATCTCCCACAGGTCGATGAGGCGGATCACGTCCGTCCGCAGCTGCGTTGGGTTCTGGTAGAGGGTCGGCACCGTCGCCGGTGTGAAGTAGCCGAGCTCGACGAAGCGCACGAAGTCCGACACCAGATCGGCCATCTCGAACAGCTCACGGGCGTGGGGCGCCGGCGAGATCCCCACCCGCTGGCCGAGCTTGAACAGCCTGTCCGCAGCGTCGGTCCCCTGCGAGCGCAGGTCGACGACGACCGGAGTGTCACTCAGGAGCGTCAGGTGGAACCAGCTCATCGTCGATACGTGTACGAACTCGTCGCGGGCGAGGTTCCCTCCGAGCCGCCGCATCTGCAGCATGTCCCGCAGGTAACGGCAGATCTCGTAGATGTAGTTCGGATCCGTCGGGTTCGCGCCGCTGAAGTTCGTCGCGTTCTCGTATCCCGTCCACACCCCGCGCAGCAGGTCGAGCCACAGCTCATGGAAACGGAGGTTGGCGACGCCGGTGTCCTGCTTCCATGGCTGGCCGGAGACCCCCATTGCCGGGTGCGGAAGGTCCATGCCGATCAGGCGCCAGTAAGCATTACGGCGCGCGACGCTCATGTCCGGACGCAGCCGGCTCGTCAGCCCGACGATGTGGAACAGTGGCGGCTCGCGGAAGAACAACTCCTCGGTGGAGCGCAGCCACCCCTGCGTCGCGAAGCTTGGCGTCTCCAACGTCTCGCCGACCGCATAGCGCCGCACGACTTCCGAAAGGATCTCGAGCGCGCCAGTGCTCTCGATCATGTACGCGTAGATCAGGTGGTCCCAAGGAAGTGGAAGCGTCGCCGGCGGGGTGACCTCCCCGGGGGCCGGCTCTGGTTGGTTCCAGAACCCGGGCGACCAGGCGACGGAACCAACATGAATGCCCGAACGAAGAAACTCAAGGAAAGGGTTGTCGGGTTGGGTGGGAAGCTGGAGCGTGCTGATGATCTCTTGGCCGCCCACGTACGGCTGTCCGTGGATAGCGGTGTGGGGAAGCGTCACGTTGGCGGTGAATGTCCACGCCTCCTCGAGCCATTGGCTGAGCTGGTAAGGGTGGATCTGGAAGACACCCGGGTTAGCGGGTGGCGGCGGTGGCGGCGGGTTGGTCAGATTCGGGTCGTAAAGCAGACGCTCGAGCGTGCGGAACATGCTCCTCACCTCTCCTTGATTCGTTCGGGCAAATGACCGCGTTCGCGGGGGCGCGCCTGGTTGTTGGTCTGGAACGCCTGGCCGACGCCGACGAATCGCGGGCGGCCTTCTTGGTCCCAGATCTCAAGCCGCGTGAGGTCGCGATCGGCGGTCAGGTCCGGGATGTACACGGGTACCCTCAGACCTTTCTCGGATGGCGACGCATGCACCGGACTGGCGACCCCGGAGATCGAGGCCACCAGCGTCCATCCGGCGTGTGTCCTGGTGAACGGGGCCGAGCTGATCAGAACGTAGCTGCCCTCCGCGCTGAGCTTTCCCTGCTCGGTGACGCGCTCGACCACGAATATGGAGGCGGCACCCGGCCGGCACAGCAGCGTTCGCCACGCCATGTACGTCACTGCCAACTCCGCCTGAGCGAGCCGGTCCCCGGCGTCGAACGCTTCGACCACCTCGATACCCGGCGCCGGCGCAAACACTTCTTCCTGGCGATCCCGCACCGACTCGACGAGCTTCCGACTCTGCTCCCGGGCATCCGCGCGAGCGGCGGCACGCGAGGCTTCTCCCTCCAGCCGCACGGTCTCGAGGATCTCGGCGGTGCTCCGGGAAACACCATCGAGGAGCCCTGGAAGCAGCCGTTCGGCGAACGCGCCGGCGAACTCCTGGAGGACCTCGAAGTCCGGTGGCCTGCGTGGCACGTCCCCATCGGCGGCGCGAGTTCTCTTGGTTACCGGTGTCATGGGCGTCTCCCCCGTGTGTTCGACGTGGTCATGCCGCGACCGCCAGCGGCTCGGCACCGAGCCGCTCCAGCCACGTGTCCAGCTCGCTGGCCAGCGCGGGCGCGCGGTCCGGGGCCAGGGCTGCCTGCAGCGTGTTGTAGGCGAGGATCCGCAGCGACTCGTGCCGCTGCAGGTACGTCGACGTGTACAGCGAGTCTCCGGCTCGCGCGGCCAGCGCCGCGAGCGCGTCGGGCGCGACATGCCGGGGGTCGCAGACCTGGGCGAGCGAACGCCCGCCGAACGCGCGCATCGGCCGGCGTGTGCAGATCTCGACGAGCTGACCGAGGTGCGCCATGCTGTCCTCGGCGATGTGACGTGCCCCCGGCGACGCTTGCTCGAGCGGATGGCGCTCGATCCAGACGTGCCGAAGGGAATCCCAGGGCCCCGTGCCGAACCAGCTCCGACACAACTCGGTGTTGAACATCACCCGGATCCAGCCGAACGGGTGGGGATCGGCAAACGGCATCGCGAACACCTGCCGCGAGGTGCCGTCGACGACATTGGCCAGCGTCGGCACCGGCGCGTAGCCGAGCAACACGAACGCTCCGACATCGGCGGCCACCTCGTTGGCCCATTGCCCCCAGGCGTCGGCTGCGACCGGCGAGTGCGGCCGCAGCACCGCATGTAATGCTGCCCGCAGCTCGTCGTTCCAGCCCGTCAGGTGGGCGACCTGATGGAACGTCTCGTGGACAAGCGAGGTCGGTCTGAGCAGGTTGTGTCGCGTGATCTTGATCGCCGCCGCCGGCGAGATCGCGCCGCTGTCCCACAGCCGCACCCCGGCACGGAGGATCGAGGCCCCAAGCCCCTTGTCGAGATAGGTAAGGACCGGCGGCGAGTCGATCCCGAGCGGTTTCAGCACCGCGTCCATGCTGTCCACGGCGATGCTGTCGAGACCACGTAGCAGGCGGCCGAGACGCGGCGTGGTCCGGGTGTTCACCGCGTCGGCGAAGAAGTTGATCACGGTCTCCGCCTGCAGGTACCGGTGCCGGAACTCGAGCACGCGCGCGTACATGTGTGACTGGTCGACGGGCGCTCCGGCGGTCTCGACGGCCGCCGCGAGCCGATCGCCTTCGGTGGCCAGCGAGCCCGCGATGCCGTGGAGCTGGAGACGTACGTGGCGATCCAGGTATCGCTCGAGTCCGGCCCAGGCGCCCGGCGAAGCGATCGACTCGAGGTCGCCGAGCGCGTGCGCGGCGGCGCGCCAGTGAGCGATCTCGGCCGCGAGCTGGGACCGGGCCTCCTGATCAGTGACGGCCGGCATCGTGAGCGTAGGCGTGGTGATGAGCCGGCGGTGGCTCGGGGTGGTGATGGTGGTGATGCGAGTGACTGCCGGCGTGATGGAAGCCCGGGCGTACCTGCACGTGTGGCGCCATCGGCCGGTGCGACGACGTGCTGCCGGCGCCGGTCCGGGCATCTGGCGCGGCAAGGTCGAACACGAAACTGAACGTGACGCCCTGGGCCGCGCTCTGGACGGACGCCATCAACTCGGCGTGGCGGTCGCGCACGAACGCCGCCATCGCCTGCGTCACCGCCTCGGTCACTCCGAGCGCGAACCGGACCGCGTGGCCCTCGTATCCATGCTCGCGGTGATGGGTGCCGTGCGCGTGATGGTGACCCTGCGCGACATGTGGATGGGAATGACCCGCGTGGTGATGCGGATGGTGCGCGTGGTGGCCGAGCGCCGGTCGATGGCGCATTATGTGCGCGGTCAAGACCGCCGGCAGCACGCGCTGATAGCGGTCCTTCAGCCACGCCACGGCGGTCGGCAGCTGATCGCGGTGGAGCATCTCGGCAAGCTCTTGGCTCTCCCGCTCGCTGAGGCTCACGTGCACATGCAGGGTCGGCGTCGGGTGATGGTGGAAACGGACGCTCACGCGGTGGCGCGGCCGAGCCGAGGCGGCGCGCACCTGCCCCGGAAGCCGGATGCGGAAGTAGCGCCGTCCGGCGGGCAAGGGTCGCGCAAGCCGTCCGGCGCTGGTCGCCGGATGCGTCGCCGTCGGGTCCGCGGGCAGGGGCCGGTGGCCGTCAACCGGTCGGTGGTCGTGACGATGGCCCTCGACCGGGACCGGCGCCCCGAGGGACGGCTCCGCATGGTCGGGGTGACGGTGACGCGCGCCGTGGACGTGGTGCGGCGGGTCCAGCGGCCGTCCGAGCCCCGGCTCGTGCAGCAGCGCCGATGCGGCCTCGGGCGTCAGCGGGTGGAGTTCGCCGAGCACCTCGCTGATGGGTGCTTCCCCTTCGCTCTCGAACTGCGCGATGTGGCCGAGATGCGTCGCTTCCGGCAGCGTCTCGAAGAGGTGGACCTGAGCCCTGGCGGGCCATGAGGTCACGCCCTGATCCAGCAGCATCGTCTCGACCGTGCCGCCGTCCGCCGTGGGCACCGCCCGAGCGGCCTGGCGTGTGATTGGCACCTCGAATACGCGGCTGTACTTCTTGTAGCGGTAGCTCGGCCACGCCGCGCGCGGCATCAGCACCCAGACGCCGCCCTCGCCGGCGGTTTCGATCTGTGGGAGATCCGCGCGCAGGAATTCGGCCGGGATGTGATGGGCGGCGGCGGCGGCGAACGCGCTCTGCAGCTCCGCCTCCATCCGCAGCGTGTCCTCGAAGGCCTCGGCCGGGAGCGTCAGCATGTGGTCGACGGTCTCCTCGACGGTCGACGCCAGCGCTTCGCCGGCGATCGACCCCGGCCCCTCTGATGCCTCGAACCCGAGTGCTGAGAGGCCGGTGCTGACGAGTTGCGGCGACAGGATTCGCGCGGCGTCTATTCCGATGATTCCCTTGATCAGACCGGCGATCTTCTCGGCCAGGAACTTCACGATCTTCTCGCGGCCGATGAAGCGGATTCCCATCTGGATCGCCG
>Ga0335073_10012339_pt1 | contig 11997 bp, 7 predicted proteins | sample Lox_Sample_22_FD_207093 | JGI IMG/M metagenome (GOLD analysis project Ga0335073, IMG submission 207093) | Soil microbial communities from Loxahatchee National Wildlife Refuge, Florida, United States - Lox_Sample_2.2 | ecosystem: Environmental > Terrestrial > Soil > Wetlands | place: USA: Florida... | reverse complement strand
AGGCTCAACTCACTTACAACGACTATTCTCTGGAAAATGAGCCCAAGCGAAACGGCGCAATCGCACTCATTTCAAAACTTAAAGCAATGGGAGTCCCAATCACTTCCGTGGGCCTGCAGGGACATGACAGCCTCACCTGGCCCAGCGTCGAGCAACAGGACGCCACCATCGCCGCCTTCGCCAAAATTGGCGTGAAGGTAGTGATCTCCGAACTGGATATCGACGTCCTCCCGCGCGCCGCCAACCAGGAAAGTGCCGAGATCACCACGAACATCAAAGCCGATGCCAGTCTGAATCCTTATGTGAACGGACTACCCGATTCGGTCCAGCAAGCCCTCGCGCAACGCTACGCCGAACTGTTTGACGTTTTCCTCAAGCATCGCGACGTCATCAGCAGAGTCACGTTCTGGGGCGTCACCGATGGGGACTCTTGGCGAAACGACTGGCCCGTGAAAGGGCGCACCAGCTATCCTCTGCTCTTCGATCGCCATGGTCAGCCAAAACCGGCCTTCGATGCCGTCATCCGAGTAGCCGCTGGCCAAGTTGCAAGATAGAGCCGTGAACGGTGGATTTCATGGCTGGGAGCGTCATATACTCCCGAACAACGGAGCCAGCTACGCAAGGTCAAAGGTAATCCCCGCATAGTGTTTACGTGCACGCTCAGGTTTTTGCGGAGATACATTTCCCCTGCTTCTTCGCTTCTTTCACCGCTGGCATAGAATGGGTGGGCAAATGGCCAAGCAGAGACGCGGCATCCATCTGATCGCAGACATCGCGCAGGTTTCCATCGGCACTGTTGACCGGGCTCTCCATGGCCGCGAGGGCATCAACGAGTCCACACGCCAGCGCATTCTGCAAATCGCGCGGCAGATCGGTTACACGCCAAACCTGGCCGCACGCGCCTTATCCGTCGCTCGCGCGAACGCGCGTATTGGCGTATGTATTCCCCGCGAGATTCGTTTCTTCTACGACCAGCTTTGGAGCGGCGTCCTCGATGAGGAAAAGCGTATCTCCCAACTGGGCGTCCACTTTGTCAACCGTCCCGTGCAGGTTCTCGGGGAAGGGGACACCGAAGTATTTCAGTCGCTGATCGATAGCGGCGTCGACGGAATCATTCTGACCGCCGGTAATCCCAAAGAGCTTAAGCCGCTCATTGATGCCGCGGAAGAAAAGGGCGTGCGCGTGGTTTGTGTTTCCACGGATGCGCCCGACAGTAATCGCTCCAGCGTTGTCTGTGTCGAACCTTATTCGAATGGCTGTCTCGCAGGCGAACTCATGGGGAAATTTGTGCCGCCGGGCTCCAAAGTGGCGGTTGTGGCCGGGATGCTTGCGGCTGAAGATCACCGCAAGAAGGCGGACGGTTTCGCCCACGCGTATCCTCGCCATTGTCCGGGCGGAAAGATAGCCGCGGTCATTGAAGGTCACGAAGACGAAGACGAGAGCTTCCAGAAAACGTTTGATCTGCTCCGCCGCTTGCCCAATCTCGCTGGCATTTACGTCAACACCGTCAATTGTTTGCCGGTGTGTCGGGCCCTGGGCGCGCGCGGGTTGGGCGGCAAACTCAAACTGATCACTACCGATCTGTTTGCGGAGATGTCTCCTTACTTTGAAAAGGGAACTATCGCGGCTTCCATTTACCAGCAACCCTACCGCCAAGGCCAGATCGCTGTGCGCGTCTTGACCGACCATCTCACCAGCAAAGTCAGTTTCCCTCCGGCGGTTCACCTTAGTCCTGGAATCGTGATGTCTTCGAATTTGCATCTATTCCGGGAAATTCGACTGACCGAGGCAAAACTCGCGGAAACCGCCGCCAAAATCAGCGCTGCGGTCTAACTGCCCAATTTCTGGCTCCTATCAGGTTCTTTAATCTGCTCTAAGTGGGTTGCGGAGCCATATTTTTTTGAGCGGTGGTCCCGCATCGGTTAACTCCGTGTCCGTTAACGTCTATTCCGCACAAAATGCGCTGCTTGCGGTAATTTTTTTGAACGGGCGCCCACTTACTAAAAGGATTAGCAAATATCACGCATTTGTAATTTCTTTTTGCTTTATCGAAAAAAGTCTTGACACGCAATGAGAGGAGGAGGATGCTGCGTGAACGTTAACGGAGGAACACTGGTGCCGAGAGTCGGTCGAGGGGGAGTGGAGGCATTGCTCAATGAAGTGTTCGTCCCCGTCTGTCCTGAGAAGTTTTTTCACACCAAAACCAAATTGCTTTAGTTGGGTAGCTCTTCTGATTGTTTTTCTAGGCCTGCCTTTTTTTTCGGCTGCCCAGGAAGCAACCATCGTTGGCACGGTAACGGACCCCAGCGGTAGCGTGGTACCGAACGTGACCGTCACGATCACCAACGTGAAGACCGGAATAAACCGTACGCTCAGCACGAACGATGTGGGCCAGTACGTGGCTCCTGGTTTGCCCATCGGAACCTATGACCTGAAGGCGGAAGCTAGCGGCTTCAAGGTCGAAGAATCGAGGGGCGTAACTCTGAATGTGAACGATCGTATCCGCGTGGATTTCCAGATGAAGATGGGTACCAAGGCGGAAACCGTCTCGGTGGAATCGAATGCCGTCGCGGTGCAGACCGACAGTAGTGAAATCAGCTCGCTCTCCAGCGGTACGCAAATGTCGGAGCTCTCCACCAACGGCCGAAGTATTTACACCTACATCATTCTGACGCCGGGCGCCAATAACCTGATGCCTTCGTTCCAGAATCCGATGGCGGTGAATGCAAACGCCGACGTCAGTTTCAACGGCAACCGCCCGGGACACAACTTGTACTTGCTGGACGGCGGTGAAAATTATGATCGAGGTTCGGGCGGTACTTCGAGCATCGCACCGTCGATCGATGCTATTGCCGAAACCCAAACGCTGACTTCGAACTACAGTGCGGAATATGGCCTCTCTTCCGGCGGCACCGTCAGTTCGGCCGTAAAGTCTGGCACCAAAGATTTTCATTTCTCGTTATGGGAATTTTTCCGCAACGATGCCTTGGACGCACGCAACTACTTCAACCCGGCTCCGCAACCCGTTGGCGAACTCCGCTACAACCTCTATGGCTTCAATGCTGGTGGCCCGGTCACGTTTGGCAAGCTGTATAACCCAAACAAGAACAAAACTTTCTTCTTCTACAATATGGAGTGGCGCGACCTGATTACTGCCGGCACGCCGATCAACCAGCCCGTGCCTCCGACCGCGTACTACGGCGGTGATTTCTCCACTTCCGGCTACACTCTGGCGCAACTTCACGTGCCCTGTTCGAATCAACTGTCTGCTGCGCTGCAGCAGCAATATCACAATGCCGGCCTGACCCTCAGCACGCCAGCCGCAGACGGCTCTTGTACCGGTGCTGGATTACAGGCCTTTCCCGGCAACGTGATTCCAGCGAGCTTGATCAATTCCAACGCGACCGCGCTGCTCACCGCGGGTGGCAAATACGGCGGTATCTTTCCCGCACCGACCAACGGCAACAATTTCCAATTGCCAGTAGCCGCTCCAACCAACGTGCGCGAAGAAATTGTCCGCATCGACGAAAACGTCACTGACAAGTTGACCATCTTCGGTCACTTCGTTGCCGAGCAGGCTTCGCAAACCTTCACGGAAACCATGTGGAGTGGCGACAACGTCCCCACCGTCGGCAACACCTTCGGCAATCCTTCCTACGCGGGCGTCGTGCATGCCGCTTACGTTATCAACCCGACTCTGGTGAACGAAATTGCCTTCAACTACAATGGCAACCGCATTCATATTCTCCCCACCGGCTTGTACACCGCGCCCGCGGACTACACCTTCAACCGCTATTTCGATGGACCGAACCAGGATAACCGTATTCCCTCAATCAATTTGAGCGGAAGCACTGGCTCGCAGTACACCTCGAACTGGATGCCGTGGAATAACGACGCCAACAGCTACCAGTTTCGCGACGATGTTTCCTGGACCAAGGGACGCCACCAGCTGAAAATCGGTGGCGACTATCTCTTTTATTCGAAGGCACAAGACTGGTTCCAGACTACTCAGGGTGGCTATACCTTTAACGGCTCCTATTCGGGCAACGACTTCGCCGACTTCCTGTTGGGCTATGCCAGCAACTACAGCGAGGCCGCGGTTAAGGATACGGGGCAGTGGAACAGCACCTCGGTTGGCCTCTATCTCGAAGACAACTGGCGCGTCAACAACCGGCTGACCTTGAACCTCGGACTCCGCTGGGACGGCATTCCGCACACGTACGAAGCCAATTCGGTGATGTCCAACTTCTATCCCAACCTATATAACCCAGCCGATGCGGCTATCCTCACCAACAATAACCAAAGCGTCAGCGCAGCCAGTCCCGGCTTGACCACAAGTCCCAACCCCATTCTCGCCAGTTTGCCTTTGTACACCAACGGTATTGTGGTCTGCGGTGTGAATGGCACTCCACGTGGCTGCGCAAATGGCGAGTGGAAGAACTTCGGTCCGCGTTTGGGCTTCGCCTACGACCTGACCGGCTCGGGCAAAACCGTGATTCGTGGCGGTTATGCCATCATGTACGAGCGCATTCAGGGTAACGACATGTACGACATGGCCGGCAACGTTCCCTTCGCGGCCAGCGTAAATTTCACCAACGTTTTGTTGTCCAACCCCGGTGCTAGCGTGGCGGGCACGGGCGTAGCCGTCGGCATACCCGTCAGCAGTATTGAAGGGTTGGCCCAGAACTATCCGGCTCCGCGCAGCACCCAATTCAGTTTGGGCATCCAGCGCGCCATTGGAGCAAACTCTGTTTTGTCAGTTTCCTATGTAGGCAGCCAGAATCGCCATCAGAGCTACCTGCAGGACATCGACCTTCCGCCAGCGGGCGATCTTCCGGCGATGCAAAACAGCTCTGTTGTCGCCCAGACCTACAACGCTACTCTGCCTTACCTTGGCTATAACAACCTGCTCATGGCCTATAACGAAGCTAACGGGGACTACAATTCCGTCCAGATCAGCTTCCGCGGCAATGCCTTCAGCCGGACGCTGACCTTCCAAGTTGGTTACACCTATTCGCAGACCAACGATCCCATGGCGGGCACGAGCAACAGCTTCGACCTCAACACCGTATCCAATCCGTACCTGGGTTGGAAGTACGATTGGGGTCCGTCCTTTTTCGACATCCGCAATACCTTCTTCACCAACTTCGTGTACGACATCCCGTTGCTGAAGAACAGCCCCAATCATTTGCTCAAGACCACCTTGGGCGGCTGGGAAGTCTCCGGCATCGTCACCGCACAAAGCGGCGCACCCCTCAATATCGGCGTTACCGGGTCCAACGTATGCAGCTTGATTCCCGGTTCGCCCGCTACCAGTTGCAACAATCGCCCGGACTTAACCGGCCCACTCAGCAACCCGCACACCCCGAACGAGTGGTTTGACACCGCGGCGTTCGCCCAACCAGCGGCCGGCACTTGGGGCAACACCCCGCACAACTATGTGCGCGGCCCAGGTCTGCAGAACTGGAACATCTCCTTGTTCAAGAACTTCCTGTTTAACGAAGAGCGCGGCACCAACCTCCAATTCCGTGCCGAGTTCTTTAACATCTGGAACCATCCCAACTTCATCGGCAATGCCGCTCTCGGCGGCATCAGCACCAACTTAGGTGCCAACAACTTTGGTCAGGTTACTGGCGCCTATGACCCCCGGGAAATCCAGCTAGCGCTGAAGTTCATGTTCTAGCTCGATCCAGCCCGTAGAGCAGTCATCCCCGTATGCGGCGTGGCGGAGACACCCCCCGCCCCGCCGCTTTTTCTTTCAGAGCAGATCTTCTCGGCGAGTCCAATGACCCTTTCGCGACGGAACTACCTATCCTTTTTATTCCTCCTGATTCTATTTCCCGGCCGGCTGCAAAACACAAATCCTCCACCCGCGCATTTGACCGCGGAACAAGACCATCAGCGCTTGCTCGACTTGCTTCATATCCAAACTCTGCGTAATGGACCTAGCGGTGACCCCCGATCGCCCGATGCCGCTAACATCGACGAATCTAAAGTTGCTCCACTGTATTTGCCGGACCCCCTCACGCTTAATAATGGCCAGAAAGTCACGAGCGTCGAAATGTGGTCGAAAGAGAGGCGTCCCGAAATTGTTGAGGAGTTCGACCGCGAGGTCTACGGCCGAGTTCCCAAGCACACGCCTCTCGTGAAATGGGAAATCGTCAGTACCACGACGGAAGAGAACGCCGCCATTGCGGTCCTAACCAAGAAGGTCGTGGGGCATGTCGACAATTCCGCTTATCCTGCCATTCACGTCGACATTCAGTTGACACTCTCCACTCCAGCGAACGCCACTGGGCCTGTTCCAGTCATGATGGAATTTGGATTAAGTGCAGAACAGTTGGAGGCCACCAAAAAGCGCCTCTCGCCCGAGCAGTTCGCCGCGTTTGACGGGACCGGGTCTAGCTGGCAGCAACAAGTGCTGGCGAAACGCTGGGGCTATGCCGTATTCATTCCAACCAGCGTGCAAGCGGACAACGCAGCGGGTCTGACCGAGAGCATCATCGGCCTCGTGAACAAGGACCAGCCCCGCTCTTTGGACGATTGGGGCGCCAGCAGGGCACTGGATTATTTCGAAACCGACAAAGCGGTTGATGCCACGCAAGTCGGCCTAGAGGGTCTTTCACGCTATGGCAAAGCGGCCTTGCTCGCTATGGCCTACGACCAACGCTTCGCCATCGGCTTTATCGGTTCGTCCGGCGCCGGTGGCGCCAAGATTCTTCGCCGCAATTTCGGCGAGCAAGTGGAAAACCTGGCTTCCACCAGCGAGTATCATTGGATGGCCGGCAACTTCTTGAAGTATGCGGGTCCGCTCACCGCCAACGACCTGCCCGTGGATGCGCACGAACGCATAGCTTTGTGCGCTCCGCGCCCAGTATTCATTAGCGCCGGTTCGCCACAGGTGGAAGGTGGGTGGGTCGATGCCAAAGGGATGTTTCTTGCCGCTGTGAATGCCGGACCAGTGTATGAACTGTTGGGCAAGAAAGGCCTCGGCGCCAAGGAGTTTCCTCCCATGGAGACCGCGCTCATTTCCGGTGATATTGCCTTTCGCCAGCACAGCGCCGGGCACACCACCGGGCCGAACTGGCCGACGTTTCTCATGTTCGCCAGTCGGTATCTCCAGACAATGCCGGCTCGTCAGGCTCACTAAAGGAAGCGAGGACCTTTGCGAAAAGCTTCTTGGGGTTGCGGTCTCGCGTTGCTCGCGTTTCTTTTTACTCCCGGTCTCAGCGGAACTGATACAAGCCCATCTTCGCTGCAATTGACTCCGCAGGATGCGCTGGAATGCCATGGTCTGAGCGTCTTCCTGTTCCACAATTCCTACCACGGCGTATTCGGCGATGAAAAGATGAGTGGTCTCGAAATCGTCTTCCACGAGCAACGCATTGCCACCAATGGCGACGTGCGTCTTTCCCCTACTCCCGCACAGTGGGACCCCATCCCGAAGTTTAAGGAGCGCAAGCGCGGTGCATTGCCCAATGAACTCAGCGCTTCACTCTCGTATCCTGATCGCGGATTAGACTACCGAATCGACGTTCGTCCGGAGAACGGTGGCCTTCGTGTCGCCGTTGTTTTGGATCACGCCATTGCTCAGGATCTCAAAGCTGGCTTTAATCTCGAATTTCTGCCCACAGCCTATTTTGGCAAATCCTACATCATCGATCAATCCGCTGGCATTTTTCCACGGCATCCGGGCGGTCCGCTGACGAAGGATACGAATGGCAGCATAGAACCGGTGGCCTTAGCCAGCGGAAGCACGCTCGTCCTTTCACCGGAAGATCCGCAGACTCGCGTCGGCATCACCTCAGAATCCGGCAATCTGCTTTTGTACGATGGACGCAATCAAGCGCCCAACGGCTGGTTCGTCGTGCGCACCCCGATTCCCGCCGGTAAAACGGGTGAAGTTGTGGTCTGGCATATTCGACTTAGCGTCATTCCGGGTTGGATTCGCCCGCCGGTGATCGGCTACAACCAGGCTGGTTATACTCCAGCGCGCACAAAGACTGCCGTCCTCGAACTGGATTCCCAGGACACCATTGCGCCATCCGCGCGTGTTCTGCGAGTGGGCGCCGATGGCGAATATAAAGAGGTCTTTCACGCACCAATTCGCCCTTGGGGCAAGTGGCTGCGATACCAATATGTGCAATTCGACTTTTCCGCCGTGCGGGAGCCCGGCATTTACGCCATCGATTACGCCAACCACACTACCCCGACATTCCGTATCGCCAACGACGCCTACGAAAACATCTGGCACCTCAGCCTGGATACCTACCTCGCCGAGCAGATGGATCATGTGAAGGTGCGCGAAGGCTACCGCATCTGGCACGGCCCCTCGCATTTAGACGATGCCCGGCAGGCTCCGGTGAATTATACGCATTTCGACGGCTACGCTCAGGGACCGAGCACGGATTCGCCCTTCGCTCCCGGCGAGCACATCGAAGGAATTAACGTTGGTGGCTGGTTCGACGCCGGGGATTTCGATCTGCGCACCGAAACACATTCTCGCGTGATCACCGATCTGGTCTTAGCGCGAGAAAACTTCGGCTTGGATTGGGATGACACCACCGTCGACGAAAGCGGCAGGTATATCGAGATCCGCAAGCCAGATGGCATCCCCGATGTAGTGCAACAAGTCACTCACGGCGCCATTTACCTGTTGGCGCAATACAAACTCTTCGGTCATGCTATCCCTGGCGTGATTGCTCCGACCCTCGAGGAATACACGCACCTCGGCGATGCCGCGTCTGCGACCGACGGGAAGATCTACTCACCAAAAATGTCGCCCCTGCAATCCGATGGAGTCTATTCCGGTGTGCCGGACGACCGCTGGGCGTTTACCGCGCACACCACTCCGCTGAACTATGGCGCAGCTTCCGCGCTCGCGGCTGCCAGCCGTGTGCTCCGCGGTCATGATGACAAAATGGCGGACCAGTGCTTGCAAACAGCAGAAAAAGTGTGGACCCAGGAACACCAACAAACACCTGCGCTCTTCCATTCCTTTAACACCACCGGTGGCGATCTGCGCGACGAAGAGACCCGGGCCGCAGTGGAACTGCTCGTCGCCACCAAAGGAAACAACCAAGCGTATCGCCAGCGTCTGTCAGAACTCCTCCCCATAATCCAAGAGCACTTTGCTATTCTTGGCGGCACCGCCGTGCGCGCCATTCCCTTCATGGGCCCCGGCTACAAAATCGCATTGCGGCCAATGCTGGCAGCCTACAAAGCAAGGCTCGATGCGAATTTGGCGGGAAACCCCTATGGCGTGCCGATCGCCATGGGCACCTGGGGAGGTTCAGGCTTGGTCGCGGACTTCGCGGTCCAGATGTATTTCCTGCATCACGCGTTTCCTGACGTAATCAGCACCGAATATACGTTACGTGCGTTGGACTATCTGCTGGGAACGCATCCGGTCTCCAACGTATCTTACGTGTCTGGCGTCGGCACGCAATCCAAGCTGATCGGTTACGGAAACAATCGCGCCGATTACACCTTTATTCCCGGTGGCGTTATTCCCGGTGTGACCATCCTTCAACCAGATTTTCCGGAACTAAAAAGCGACTGGCCCTTCCTTTGGTATGAGAATGAGTATGTCGTCGACACGGCGTCCGGATTTATCCTCGCCGCCAGCGCTGCCAATGCTGTAGCAAAGTAATGCTGCTCGTTGCGCTTCCGGGATTACCCCTCGCTACGCACAAATAATGTGCATGAAAGTGAACCGCGCTACAGGGGGCTGTGCCGTTTAGAAACAGGCCTTGGCCGCTCCACAAAACACCGCCTACGACAGCCTTGATTCTTGCGGGATAGAGCAGGTCCTCCCGAAAAGTTGGCCTGAATCGTGCACCAAGGCCTCGCAGACATCCGGCAACGAAATTCCCCAGGGGGAGACCACTGAAGTAAACAAGGGCTAGCTAAGGCTAAACTTACTTAAATTTCGACCGGCTCATTTCCATCATTTGCCGCATCGCCGCCGTCGAACCTGGCGCCCGTTTCTCTCGCCAAACTTCCAGTCGCTTGCAAGTCTCTTCGATCCCACCGAAAAGTGTCGGGTTCTTGAACGCGGTCCGCCATGTGGGAACGATTCCGCGCATGCGGTCCCACACCACCCAAATTTCCCCGTTACTTTCGAAAAACAACTCATCGTTGATCAAACCCCGATTCACGATGCTCGCCACCATCTCCCAGTAGCTGATCACCATGCGAATGTATGTGTTTTCCTGGCTGCCCTGCGGATACTTCACCATCAATTCCTCGGGCGTGCCCGCGTGAAAATTCTCCACAAACCACGCGCGGGCTTCCCGCAGGCGCGGTTCCCGGCGCAGATCGTACAATCGCAGCATCAGGTTCACTTCATCGTAACTGACTTGTGCCATGACCAATTCTCCTTCAATCAAGTGGAGGGAGCCGCAGGTTCCGGTGCACGTGGACCCGAGTCGTTCACGAGCTCCACGCGTTGCACATTCGACAGGGAAATTCCCTGTCGTTGAAATTCCAATTGGATCCGGCGGCGGAGCTCTCGCGCCACATCTTCATGCCGTGCCGGAGCCGTGCGCACTTGCAATCGCACCGTTGAATTTGTCTGGTCGTACGACTGTAATCCCAAGATCCGGGGTCCATCCACCAGCGCCTGCGACCACGCCGGATCGTTTCGCAGCGCTGTCGCGGCGGCATCCAAAGCCTGTAACGCCTGTTCCTGCGACACCTGCGGCGATAGCGCTACATCCACAAACGTCTGCGACCAGTCCCGGCTCAAATTCCCGGTGGTTCGCGCCTCTCCGTTCGCTATCGTTACCAAGGCACCGCGACCATCGCGCACCACCGTCCTGCGTAATGTTAGATGCTCCACTCGTCCAATGGTGTCGGCGATCTGGATGGTATCGCCCACCCCGTACTGATCTTCGTGCACAATATAAAACCCGGAAATGACGTCGCGCACCAGATCCTTGGCTCCAAAACCAACGGCCAGCGCCGCAATTCCAGCAAGAATCACAACCGGGATCACGTTGATCCCAAACTCTTCGGCCATCATCAGAATCGCCACGGCCCAGACAACTTTGCTGCCCACGTTATAGATCAAATCGGATAACGCCTTCGTTTGCTGCTCTCGCGCTTGCGAGGCGCGTGTTTGCGTTGCGGCCGGTTTTACCAGCGCATTTGCGAACACACGCAGAAAGCGATTAATCAGGATCGCGGCAATGAGGATGCCGATAAGATGAAGGATATTCGAAACCGAGAGTGTCGGAATTTCCGATAGAAGACTGGACATAGTGTTATCGGGAGGCGAGTATAACATTGCTGGAGACATGGTGCAGCTTCGGCTGACCGGTCAGGAGAGGAGCAAGGCAATGGATTCGCGTCGTACGTTTCTGACTGGCCTTTTGCTTATGGGTGTCTCTTCAGATTTGATGGCTCACCAGTTGCCAGGCCAGAACCCTCCTCGTCCAACCCCACCTCCCACGCCCGGCCAGAATCCCGGCGACGAAAACAGCACCCCGCCAGGCATGCCCGATGCCGAAAAAAAGATGCTGGAAAGCAACGACAAGGACATGAAGAAGAAAGTCGAGCAACTCTATAAACTCGCCTCCGAATTGAAAGACCAGGTCGAGAAAACCGATTCCAGCAAGGTCCTCAGCCTGGATTTACTGAAAAAAGCCGAAGAAATCGAGAAGTTGGCCCACGACATCCGCAATCGCTCCAAAGGCTGACCCGTCGACAGGAACCCATGGCCACAGTAACACCGCTTCTTCTGTAGCAGCGGCTTTACGCCGGTGTCGCAGCGACCGGTTTGTGTAGTGGCCGAGCTTTAGACCGGCCAAGGCGAGTCCGCGAGCCGTCCTCCATCCAATAAAAACACACCACTGGCGCAGCCCTGGAAGAGAAGTTAAACTGATAGCTCATGCTTAGTATTGGGCGCCCGTAGCTCAGCTGGATAGAGCGCTTGCCTCCGAAGCAAGAGGTCGCGTGTTCGAATCACGCCGGGCGCGCCATTCTTTGGGTTCC
>Ga0335073_10012337_pt1 | contig 11999 bp, 9 predicted proteins | sample Lox_Sample_22_FD_207093 | JGI IMG/M metagenome (GOLD analysis project Ga0335073, IMG submission 207093) | Soil microbial communities from Loxahatchee National Wildlife Refuge, Florida, United States - Lox_Sample_2.2 | ecosystem: Environmental > Terrestrial > Soil > Wetlands | place: USA: Florida... | reverse complement strand
AGCGACAGCGAGATGGGCGATCGTGGCCCGGGCGGCTACCGGCGCCAGCCCCCACGTGACGACGGCAACCAGGCCCCCGGGCATAGGCCCGGACCGGCCCCGGGGCCAGCCGACGCCGGGCTGCGGCGTGCCCGGGCAGGGGTCGAGCCGTGACAGTTCACGCATGCGGCCATCTTGTTGTAATGGTCTCATGCAGTTCAACACTTACACCTACGCTGCCGCTGGTGCAGGTTGCCTTCAGGTATGCCTAGCCAGGTTCAGTTACAGGCGGCTGGCTAGCGTTTGAGCCTGCCTTTGCGCAGGTCAGGAAGGTTGTTGCGGGCGGCGCGCTGGAAGGCGCGCAGCTGGCATTGCAGTACGGGCACCAGGCACCGCGGTAGGGGAGCACGACGCCGACGTCACCGCTGAACGTTTCCGGGATGGTAAGCATCTGCCCGTCACTGGTGCTGATCGCCAGCAGCGGGGATGAGCAGAGATATTGCGGTTCTCCTTCAATCGGGATAGCCGAGGCCAAGGGTGAATTCGCTGATGGCCAGCGCCCGCTCGGGCACCGGAAGTGCCTTGGCAGCCGGCCCAGCTCGCCACAAATGGCAGCGAGGCCGCCGTATCGACGCTTCGCAGTTCATGCGTTCGGTCGATCACGCGGGCGGGAAGTGCACCGTGACCGTGAGCCCGCCGCCAGGGCGTGGCCGCACGTTGAGGCGGGCGTCGTGGGCCGTGGCGATGGCGCGGACGATCGACAAGCCGAGCCCGTGGCCGTCGGGGTGACCGGCACGGTCGGCGACGAGCCGGACGAACGGCTGGAGTAGCTGGCTGGCCTGGTCGGCGGGGACCCGCGGGCCGGTGTTGCCGACGAACAGGACCGCACGGTCGTCTCTGGTTTCGGTGCGAACTTCCACGTGCCCGCCAGGCACGTTGTACCTGATCGCGTTGTCGATCAGGTTTGCCACCATCCGTTCGGCCAGGTCCGGGTGGCCGCGAACTACGGCGCGGCCAGCTGAGACGTCCAGATGCAGCCCCTGGCGGTCAGCATCCGCGCAGTGCGGCGCAAGAGCTCGCCCGGCGGTCTCAGCCAGGTCGAAGCGCTCCCGCCGGTCAAGACCCCGCTCGCTTGTGGCCAGGGTAAGCAGGGCGTCGACGAGCATTTCCTGCTGTTCGCCCGCTGTCAGCAATTCCTCGCATGTGACCCGTAGATCGTCCACGGTCGCAGCCGGGTCGGCGAGCGCAACCTCCAGCAGCGCCCGGTTGAGCGTGAGCGGCGTACGGAGTTCGTGCGAGGCACTGGCGACGAACCGGCGCTGCGCCTCGAAGGCGGTCTCCAGCCGGGCTAGCAGGCCGTCGATGGTGTCGGCCAGATCCTTGACCTCGTCGCCGGGCCCGGGCAGGCCAAGCCGCTCGTGGAGGTTGCGCTCGGTTATCTGCTGGGTCGCGGTCCGCATGGCCCGCAGCGGCCGCAGTACGCGTCCTGCGGTAAGCCAGCCGAGCCCGATGGCCAGGACCGTCATGATGGCAAGCGCGATGCCGGAATTGGTGAGCAGCTGATGAAGATCGCGCGCGTGCTCGGCCGCATCCTGGAGACTGAGCTGGCGGGCGAGCTGTGCTTGCGCGGCGGTGGGAGTGCCTTCGCTCAACCGGGCGGTAGGGTGCCCGGCCGACGGGCCGTTGGCCGCGATCATCGTTCCGTCCCTGCCCTGAGACACCAGCGTGGTGCGGGTGTCATCCATCAGGACATAGGTGACGCCGAGCAGCCCGGCCCCTGTGACCAGGAAGAGCAGGCTGTACAGGGCAGTCAGGCGGAACCTGAGGGTGCGCCGGGGCAGCCGCGGCAGCCCGGCAGGCCGGGTGCTCATCAGATCCGGTAACCGCCCGGGGCCACGGTCTGGATGACCGGGGGCTCGCCGAGCTTGGCTCGCAGTCGGCTGATGGTCACCTTGACCGTGCCCGTGAACGGGTCGGCCATCTCATCCCACACACCCTCGAGCAGGTCGCCGACCGTGAGAACACGGCCCCGGGCGGTCAGCAGGCGCTCCAGGACCCCGAATTCCTTCGGGCTGAGCGCCAGTTCCCGGCCGCCTCGGGTAGCGATGCGGCGGCCGGAGTCAACGACCAGGTCCCCGTGGACCAGGGTCAGCGGCTGGGCCGGCGCGACCCGGCGAGCCAGTGCCTGGATCCTCGCCACCAGCTCGGCGAAGGCAAACGGCTTCGGCAGATAGTCGTCGGCGCCAAGGCCAAGGCCTGCCACCCGGTCGCTCACCGACCGCGCTGCGGTCAGCATCAGCACCCGGCTGTTGCTGGGGCCGGCAACGATCTCGCGGCACACGTCGTCACCGTGAACCCCGGGCAGGTCGCGGTCCAGGACCACGACGTCATAGATGGTCCCAGTCAGGTGATCGAGGGCGTCCTGCCCGTCGAACGCGACATCGACGGCCATTCCCTCCCGGCGCAGGCCACGGGACAGGGTGATGGCCAGCTTCGCGTGATCTTCCACCAGCAGCACCTTCATCGGACATTCCCTTCAGCCTCACCGCCCTGCGCCTACTGTCGCCGACCCGCGGTTACACGGTGGTAACAGCGGTACCGCCCTGTAACCGCCTGTTCCGTAGCGTCCGAGCCGACCACAGGCCAGCACGACGGGAGTACGACATGGAACACGCACCGACCGGAGCGACGGGGAACGGGCGGACGCGGCTGCCGAAGGCTAGGGGCTGGCGCCGGGTGCCGCTGCTCGCCGTCCTGGCTGTTGCCGCCGTCCTGCTCACCGCATGCGGCAGCCAGAGCGATCCGAGTCCCGGATCCGGGCCCAGTCCGCAAGGGCAGCCCAGTTCCTCGCCCGGGCAGAGCGGCGCTGTGGCGTTCGCGCAGTGCGTGCGCTCGCACGGCGTACCGGATTTCCCGGACCCGCAGAACGGCCATTTCCTCATCAGCGGTGCCGACCAGAACAACCCGAACTTCAGGTCGGCGACCCAGGCCTGCCAGCATCTGCTGGGCCCCGGCGGTATCAGCAACGGCGGCGGAGGGTCGAACAACGCGGCGCTGCTCAGCTTCTCCCAGTGCATGCAGACCCATGGCGTGCCGCAGTTCCCTGACCCCACCGCCAATGGCGCGATCGGGCTCCCGTCAGGGGTCGACCCGAACAGCCCGCAGTTCCAGAAGGCATGGCAGGAATGCCAGTCGAAGCTGCCAGGCAACCTGCAGGGACAGCAGCCGTGAGTGCCCCGGTGCGGGAAGTGGCCGGGCCGGCCGCGTCGGCGCGGAAAGCGCCTCGCGGCCGGCGGGCCAGCAAACTCGCGCTGCTGATCGTGTGCGCCTTCATCGCGGGCGGTGCCGCGGCCGGTGCCGCCCGGCTGTTCCGCGCCTCGCCAGCGGCACCGCTGTCGAGTCAGGACGCGACCTCGCTGGCCACAGTGACCAGGCAATCGCTGTCGTCGCAGACGACGGTGAACGGAACTCTGGGCTACGCCGGCAGCTTCACCGCCGTGATCCCGGCTGCCCCGGCCGCCGGTTCTGCACCCGGTAGCCAGGGACAGGCCGTCGGCACGTTCACGGCCCTGCCGATCGTCGGCCAGGTAGTACGGCAGGGGCAAAGCGCCTACTCGGTAAGCGGGTCGCCGGTGATCCTGCTGTACGGGCCGGTCCCCGCCTACCGCAGCCTGGCACAGAGCATGAGCGGGACCGACGTGCAGCAGCTCAACAGCGATCTGGTCGCACTCGGCGATGCCACGCGATCCGAACTCGACCCCGGCTCCAGCTACTTCGGCGCGGCGACCGCGGTAGCGCTGGGCAAACTGCAGTCCAGCCTTGGGCTGCCCGAGACGGGCAACCTCCCGCTGGGTCAGGCGGTGTTCGCACCTACGGCGATCAAGGTCAGCGGCGTGAACGCGACGCTCGGCGCCCCGGTGCAGCCCGGCGCCGTCGTGCTGCAGGCGACATCCACGGCCAGGCAGGTCACCGCCCAGGTCGACGCAACCCAGGAGCCCGAGGTGACGCCCGGCGCTCAGGTCTCGGTGGTCCTGCCGGGCGGCGGCACCACCCCGGGCGTCGTGACATCCGTGGGGACCGTCGCCAGCGTCCCGTCGGGCAGCGGTAATGGATCCGGCTCGGGCAGCTCTGGCGACTCAGGCAGCTCCCCCAGCTCGGATACCTCGGGCAGCTCGGACACCGGTGCCGCGACCGTCAACGTCGGCATCCGGCTCGGCGACCCGGCCGCCACCGGAACCCTCGACCAGGCCCCGGTGCAGGTCAGTATCACTACTGCCACCGTCAACGACGCTCTCGCGGTGCCGGTCGACGCCCTCCTGGCTCAGCCAGGCGGCTACGCGGTCGAGGTCGCGGGGGCCAGGGGCTCCCGCCACCTCGTTTCGGTGTCGCTCGGGCTCTTCGACGACGCCGCCGGCCTGGTGCAGGTGAGCGGACGCGGCCTGGCCCGCGGCCAGCAGGTGGTGGTCCCGCAGATATGACCAGTCACAACGGCTCTGTTCCGGCCGTACTGCAGCTTGACTCCGTTACGAAGGTCTACGCCGGCCAGCCGGCGGTTGCGGCACTGCGAGACGTGAGTTTCAGCGTCGGCGCAGGCGAGTTCGTGGCCATCGTCGGCCCCTCGGGTTCGGGCAAGACCACGCTGCTGCACCTGATGGGCACCCTTGACCGGCCCAGCACCGGGACCGTGCGGGTGACCGGGACGGATGTGGCCGCCCTCGGCGACCGCCAGGTCGCATTCCTGCGCGCTACCCAGATCGGATTCGTCTTCCAGCAGTTCTTCCTGGCCGAGCACCAGACGGTTCTGGACAATGTGGCCGATGGCCTGCTCTACGCCGGGGTGCGCCAGAACGAACGCCGGTCGCGCGCCATGGACGCGCTCACCCTGGTCGGCCTGGACGCAAGGGCCAGCGCCCGGCCCACCGAGCTGTCCGGTGGACAGCGGCAGCGGGTAGCCATTGCCCGGGCACTGGCAGGCGAGCCGGCCATCATCCTCGCCGACGAGCCCACCGGCAACCTCGACCAGGCCACCGGTCAGGCCATCCTGGCGCTCTTCGAGGCTCTCAACGACCGCGGCGCCACCATCGTGCTGATCACCCACGACAGTGGCATCGCGCATCGCATGCCCCGCCGCGTCGAGATGCTCGACGGGCGGGTCGTCGCCGACACCATGCCCAGGCGGTCAGCCACTCTCACCCCGTCGAGCCGGTCGGCAGCCGCCGGTCTGCCCCAGCCAGTGGAGCGCTGATGAGCGTGAATGCACCCACCATCGTTCCGCGTCAAATATCGCTGGCAGATCTGCTGCGGCAATCCAGCGTCGGCGTGCGCACCCGAAAGCTGCGGGCCGCGCTGTCGGCGCTCGGTATCGCCATCGGGGTGGCCGCCATCGTGGCGGTGCTCGGGCTGTCCGCGTCGTCGCAGGCGGGGCTGCTGGCCGAGATCGACCGCCTGGGCACGAACATGCTCACGGTCACCGACGGGACGACCCTGTTCGGTCAGCCTGCCGAACTGCCCGCGGCGGCCCCGGCCATGATCGGGCGGATCGCCGGGGTCACCGCCGTCCAGGACACCGCCTACGTCGGCAACGTCAACGTCTTCCGCAGCCCGCTGATCCCCTCGATCGACACCAACGCGCTGACCGTCCAGGCGGCCAGCCTCGGACTGCCCGGGGCTATCGGCGACACCCTGGCTCAGGGCAGCTTCCTCAACGCGGCGAGCGCGAGGGAGCCGGCGGCCGTCCTCGGCGCGCTCGCCGCCCAGCGGCTCGGCATCGACCGGGTCTTTCCCGGGGAGCGGGTCTGGCTCGGTGGCCAGTGGTTTTATGTCGCGGGAATCCTCAACCCGGCCGTGCTCGCCCCCGACATCGACACCTCGGTCCTGGTCGGTTACCCGGCCGCGGAAACCTACCTCGGCGCCGACGGGCATCCCTCGACGATCTACGTGCGCGCGCAGACCAGCCAGGTCAGCCAGGTCCAGGCGCTCCTGGCCGCGGCGGCGAACCCGGAAGCACCCGACCAGTCCGACGTGAGCCAGCCTTCCCAGGCGCTGGTCGCCCGCGCCGACGCGCAAAGCGCGCTGGGTAGCCTGTTCCTCGGCCTCGGCGCGGTTGCGCTGCTCGTCGGGGCTATCGGTGTCGCCAACATCATGGTGATCTCGGTCCTGGAGCGCCGGTCAGAGATCGGGCTGCGGCGGGCGCTCGGCGCGGCCAGAGGTCACATCCGCGTTCAGTTCCTCGGCGAAGCCGTCCTGCTCGCTATCGCCGGGGGCGCGGTCGGCGTCGCGGCTGGCGCTCTTGCCACCGCCATCTACGCATCGGCCCGGGGCTGGGCGGTAGTCATACCCGCGATCGCCTGGGCAGGCGGCATAGGAGCCGCGCTCGCTATCGGCGCGCTCGCGGGGCTGCTGCCCGCACTCCGGGCCGCCCGCATGTCACCGACCCGCGCTCTGTGGGCCATGTGAAACCGACAGCACCAAACAGAACGGAGATCGGATCATGCCCCAGAATCATTCGTCAGGCCTGCTCGCGTACGAGAAGTTCGTGGCCGGGCAGGCCGCCAGCGATCAGTTTTCCGGCACCATCCTGGTCGCGCAGGCCGGCCGCCCAGTGCTATCGCGGTCCTACGGGATGGCCGACAAGGCACTCGGCATCCCCAACGGGCCGGGCACGATCTTCGGCCTCGCCTCGCTAGGCAAGATCTTCACCGGCATCGCCGCCTGCCAGCTGGCGGCCGAAGGGCGACTCAATTTCTACGCCACCCTGGGCACCTACCTGGATGGCTTCCCAGCAGACACAGCCGGCACCGTGACCGTCGATCAGATGTTCACCCACACCTCCGGCATGGGCAACTACCAGAGCAGCCCGCTCTGGCAGCAGCAGGCGAAGACCTGGACGACGCCGGAGCAGGAGTTCGCCGACACAATGGCGGCCATCACCCAGAGCCCGCTGCTGTTCACTCCCGGCACGGCCTACGGCTACAGCAACAGCGGGTACTACACCCTGGGCGCGATCGTGGCGCAGGTGTCCGGAATGGCCTTCGGTGACTACGTCCGGGCTCATATCTTCGGCCCCGCCGGGATGACCAGCACGAACTACTACACGAGCGCGCAGGAAAGATCCAATCCCCGTGTCGCCCACGCCTATGGTCCCCGCCAGCCCGACGGCAGCCGCGCCGACCTGACCACGGCACCTGGGCAGATCGTCGACACCGGCGGCGGCGCCGGCGCCGGCGGCGGCTCGTCGTCAGCCCCCGATCTGCTGAGGCTCGCACTCGCGCTCGGCGACGGAACGCTGATGAACGCCGCCTACGCGAAAGTCGCCACGCACGGCAAGTACCCGCTTTCCCCCAGCGACCTGTCCGATCAGCCGCCGAGCCAGAACATCATGTCTGGCTACGGCTTCGAGGAACGCACCGTCGGCAGCCACCGGATCTTCGGGCACGGCGGTGCCGCTCCCCTGCCTGGCGGCATAGCGACCGACCTCAGCATCTACGCCGACCTGAACTGGGTGGCGGTGCTGCTCAGCAACTACTACGTCAATACCGTTCCCTACCTGCAACTCGAAGATCAGGCCATCACCGGTCAGCGGAGCAGGTCATGACCGCGGTCGGCGGGCCGTCGCGGCGATCCGCCCTCGGACTGCTCGGGCTCGCCTCCATCGCAGCGGGCAGCCAGCGTGCCTCCCGTCGCGGCACCTCCCGCAGCGCTGCGGCTGCGGGCCTGAGCGCCACCATCGAGCAGATCATCGGCCAGCCCCAGTTTCAGGGCGCTCAGTGGGGAATGGAGTTCTCCCGCTTCGGCAGCGCGACGCCGGTGTACTCCATGTCCGGGGACCAGGTGTTCGTGCCAGCGTCGGCGGCCAAGGTCTTCACCGCGGGCACGGTGTTCTCGACGATGGGACCCGGGTACCGCTTCCGCACGCCCGTCTACGGGACCGGACCGGTCACCGGCGGTGTGCTGAACGGAGACCTCGTCCTGGTGGCCAGCGGCGATCTGCTGCTGTCGAATCGCGTCCAGCCCGACGGCACGCTGGCCCTGCCGATACCAGACCATTCCTATGACATGCCGGACACCGTCCCGGTTCCGGGCGACCCGCTGCGCCCTCTGCGTGACCTCGCCCGCCAGGTCGCCGCCTGCGGCGTCAGCCAGGTCGGCGGCTCCGTGCTCATCGACACCTCGCTGTTCGCCCAGTCACAGACCAGTATTGGCGTGAGCGCCGCCGGGCTTGTCACGATCTCGCCGGTGATGATCAACGACAACATCGTCGATGTCACGGTGACCCCGGCCAGCCAGGCTGGCGCGCCGGGGGTGCTGCACGTATCCCCGCAGACCGGCTACGTCCAGATCGTCAGCCAGGTGACGACCGTGCCCGCCTCCGACCCGGCGCCCGCGCCGCTCAGCTTCGCCAGCGACGTCACCAACCCGGATGGCACCCACACCGTGGTCCTCACCGGCGACATCCCGGTGAACACGCCGCACCTCTACCGCGCCTACTACGTTCCCGAGCCGGCTCGTTTCACCGCGATGGCATTCGCCCAGACGCTGCGCGACGCCGGCATCGGGGCCCAGGCCGGCATCCCGGGGACGGCACCGCCGTACCTGCCCCGCGGCCTGCTGGCCGAGCACGTGTCGCCGCCGGTGTTCGAGGAAGTCAAGGTCATGCTCAAGACCAGCTCGAATGTGCATACCGCCATGTGGGAGTACGTGGACGGGGCTGTCGCCGGGCCCGGCAGCGCCGACCCCACCGCCGCCTACGGTGAGCTCATGGCCAGGCTGTTCCAGGAAGCCGGGCTCGACCCCAGCCCGCCCGGCTACACTCCCGCGTTCTTCGTGAAGTTCCTCGCGTACATGGCGCGGCAGCCGTACTTCTCGCTCTACCGTGACGCCCTCCCGATCATGGGAAAGGACGGGGACCTGGCGACCGTTGAGGCCGGCTCGCCGGCCGCGGGCCATGTGTACGCCAAGACCGGGACCGGTCTTGGCGGCACCGCCAGCAGCCCGCTGATCGACAAGGCGCTCGCCGGTTACATCCGGCCTCCTGACGGGTGCTGGATCGCCTTCGCGGAATTCATGGACATGGGCATTTCGTCGCCCGCCGCCCTCATGCCCGTCGCCGACGCAGTTGGCGAAGCGATGGGGGCAATCGCCGCCGCCGTCTACAAGTACTCGTAGCGGCCGGCCCGTCCTCGGCCGACCCGGTGTGTGCTGAGTCCAGTTGCTGTTTCGACGGCTCGGTCATGCCGGGGGCCCGGCGGCCACCGGGATGGGCATCGGCGAAGCCTGACGTCGTTGGTGTTCCGACTTCGGCTGCCTCGTCAAGAACGGCATCGCCCCGGTCGTAGACGGCGAGTGGGCCAACTACACCCAGCCCGGCGAGTCGGAGTGCTGGTCCAATGCGCCCGAGGCACTATCGCGTACTCGCCCTCCGCCTGCCCGCCGGTTGCGATGTTCCGTTCGCCATTGCCTTGGCAGCTCAGTTCCATGGTTAGCGTTTTGGCGGCCTTTGTGTGGTCTTCCACCAGCCCCCGATCGGACGTTCCGTCCAGCTTGACGCGCTGGCCACTGTGGTTCCGCGTGCGGTTACAGCGGAGTAACAGCATTACCGCCGCGTAACCGCTTGCCCCGTAGCCTCCCAGCTAATGACGGGCCAGTGGCAACAGGAGCACGACATGGAAATGGGTGCGCACCTAAACCAGTCCTTCTCGGACGCACGCCTTTACCCAGCCATCCTCCCGTCCGCTTCTGCCGGTCCGCGATTGCCTGGCAGGCTCGCCATTTCCTGCCCACCTCAGCATTCTGCCCATGCTCCCGAAAGGAAGATCATGCCATGACCGCATACGCACCCCGCGACGATAAGCGGCCGTCCCGGCGTACGGCGCTTGGCCTGCTCGGCGCCTCCACACTTGCCGCGGCCGCGCTCGCCGCCCCGCGTGCCGCCCGCGCCAGCGCCTTCACCGCGTCCGCCGGCCCCGGCGGCCCGGTGCCACCGGGCCTGCGCCCGGGCGGAGAGCTGGACCACCTCGTGCGCGAGCAAGCAGCTCAGGATCAGTTCTCCGGGAACTATCTGCTTGCCTACCGCGGCCGGCCGGTGCTGGCTAGGTCCTGCGGGATGGCCGTCAAGGAACTGTCGGTACCTAACACGCCGGACACCCTGTTCGCCCTCGCATCGGTCACCAAGACCATGACGGCCACCGCGGTCATGCAGCTCGTGCAGCACGGGAAGCTCTCGCTCTGGGATACTCTCGGGACATACCTGACCGGCTTCCCGGCGGAGATCGCGAACACCGTCACTCTGCACCAGATGCTCACCATGACTTCCGGTCTGAGCAACTACTACATAGGCACCGACTGGGAGACCGTGCAAGCAACGTGGACCACGGCCGACCAGGTACTCAATGGCACAATGGAGTTCATACGTGAGCAGGCGCTGCTGTTCACTCCCGGCACCGGGTATTACTACAGCAACTCAGGGTTCGTCGTGCTCGGCGCGATCGTGCAGCAGATATCCGGGCAGCCCTACTGGGACTACATGCGGCAGAACGTCTTCGCCCAGGCCGACATGACCCGCACCGACTTCTACACCTTGCCGGAACTGCTTGCCCTTGACGCCCACCACCAGGTGGCCCATCCCTACTCCACGCAGAGAACCGGCGGCACCCGCGTCGACGTATTCGGGAACGCTGGCTTCATCGGCCTCCCGGACGGAGCCGGCGGCCCGTATACCACCGTTAGCGACATGCTCAGGTACGCGATGAGCGTCCAAAGCGGGACGCTGGTCGACTCAGCCTTCGCTCAATTGCTGTGGAATGGCAAGGTGCCGGTCGAAGACGGGGTTGGCGGCACTTTGCCACCAGGTATAACAACGCCACCCTGGCAAGCTTGGTTCAGTGCATACGGATTCGGAGATGCGATTTACAACAACCAGCACGTGGTCGGGCACGCTGGCGGGGGCCCGGGTATAGCGACCAACCTTGACATCTACCCCGACCTCGACTGGGTAGCGGTCATCCTGGAAAACTACGACCTTACTCCGTTCGGGACAACGCCAGACGTTATGCCGATCGTGGAGCTGGAGCGGCAGCTCATCACCCAGCAGGCACGATAGCTGGCCGGCCCGCGCCGATACCCACCGCTTGACCGGGACTGGAGCGGCTGCTTCAGCGCAACCGCGCCAGTCCCCACTTTCACACCCTGTAGCGGTGCACCCCGCCTTCCCGTCACCCGGGCTAGGTTTGCTCGTCAGCCGGTCAGACCGGGGATGTGCCCAGAGGCACAGCGAGGCCAGCCGGGCGCCAGGTCCTCCATCTACGAAACTGAAGCTGCGCGGCACCCGCTGGCCGATACCGCGGTGATCCCGGCGAACGTGGCCGATGCAGGCCGTGAGCGCACGCAGCCGTGACCGGGAGGGCGCCACCGCAGCAGCTGCCGGCCTGACACCGGCATCAGCTGACACGGAATAACCCTCTCCACCCCGAATGGAGCGATCTTTTGCCAGCGGCGCTGGCTGGCTCAGGGCGCCTCGGTTGTGGTGACCGTGAGGGTGTGGTCGCCGAAGCTGGCGATGAGGTGGCGATGCCCGAACGGGAGCTTTGCGCTTCCGGCCTTGTCCCATCGCATGCTGATGAGCGCCGTTTCCTCGTAGAGAGCTGGCGAGGTTCAAGCTGATGTTGGCGCCCATTCATGGTGTTCGCTCTGTCCAGCAGGTCGATACGCCTGAAAGGAAAGTCAGACTCATTGTGTTTAAGGCGGGTTCCGGGATGCTATTTAAGTTCCGAAAACTCGGTGCGGCACTGCTGAGTTAACCAGTGATCCTTGCCGAGGATGCGGGTGAGATCTGCGAGAAGGACCTCGTAACGTTGCGTGGCACCGGTGTGGTCACCGGCCGCGGCGGTCCAGCGCGCCGCTGCTTGCCTGATCTCCAGGGTGGTCAGGTGCGACTCGCCGGCGATGCCGGCGCTCTCGTCCGCTAGGCGGTCACTGAGATCGGCGGCTGTCCGGGGGTCACCGGATGATCCGACGGCGTGGGC
>Ga0335073_10012336_pt1 | contig 12000 bp, 17 predicted proteins | sample Lox_Sample_22_FD_207093 | JGI IMG/M metagenome (GOLD analysis project Ga0335073, IMG submission 207093) | Soil microbial communities from Loxahatchee National Wildlife Refuge, Florida, United States - Lox_Sample_2.2 | ecosystem: Environmental > Terrestrial > Soil > Wetlands | place: USA... | reverse complement strand
TAGATTATGAAACGGAGTTGAAGAGGTCCTCGTTTCAGTGTGTGCGTAGATCAGTTTGGGAGGGAGTCAGGTGTGCAGAATCCCCGCTGATCGGACCTCCGCCGGGATGAAGGGAAGTTACCAGTCAAAAGTGTATGAACACAGAGATTCCAAAGACGAAATGAAGCGAACGAAGGATGGATTTGATGTTGAGTTGAAGTAGGGTGACGACTGGACTGCGTGGAAGTGGTGGTGGTGGTGTGGTTAATGAAGGCTAAGGCTAGGGTGGGTGATCAGCTAATGAATGCTGCGGAGTGACGAGCTGATAACATCAACCAATCAGACACCCCCTGGCTCCCACACACTAATTTGCTTCCCTTTCGGGAGATCGCAGCATCTCACGGCGGGTCATGAACAAAGTACTGCAAAACTATCAGACAGAGTCGTCATCCAAATGGAGCTCAAAACAAATCACGTAGAATCAGGTGGACGGGATAAGAGAGGTAGAATCGAGAGCACAAGAATGACATAGACCTATAGAATTCCTCTTCTTTCCATACGTTTCAACAAAGATAACGTAAATTTAAACTACCCGCGGCTACTCCTTAGCGCGCGATATCCTCCAAGAGGCATTTCAAGTTATGTCTTATTTATTGCTTAACTCCAGTTCCATCATATTATAAGATTACGTTTGTACAGATAGGTGTCCCTGATCTCACATTCTTTAAATAATGTTAATACAACACCAATGAGTTTCTCGCTTAAAGCCAAACCAATCCTAACAACGATACCGCTATCAGAGACCAGCAATGACTTAAACTTGCATGAGATGAACGGACCCTGAATATCAACTTAGGGGAAACATGAGAGAGCTGAGAAATGCACGAAGGATAAATAGGTCAGGAGGGAAACTGAAGTATAGTGAATAATAATAATTGATCCATTCCATTTGCTACATATTTCTACATTAATCAATAGTTCTTTAAACAAATGGCCAAAAGAATGTCAATTCCAATTCTACATTAACTTGATGGTGTCGTGGTATTAGTAGCCGTTCCCTTCTTTTCCTTCTTCCCCTTTGAACTCCCACTCGGTGCAACCCCATTCAAAATAGTATCCTTGTCGTCCGCTGTAAAATTGATAAACATGCCTTCTCCCATTCCTGCATTCTTTCCTTTACGTCCTTTCTTCTTGGGCGGAAGGGGTAATGTCGATCTGGGGAGAGTGGGTGGTGTTAATGGAAGTTGTCTTGGTGCGAGAGCTTTCTTGGGAGTTGGCGCTGGAGAGATGGGATATGGCATTGATCGAGGAGTGTTCCAATATGTTGGTTGTGTTTTTTGCATGGTGGGACGTTGAGGCGCATACCATCCCATGGTTTCAAAAGGTGAGACTGGCGGGGTATGGAAACCCTCGGTTTGAGAAGGATAGGACATGGTGATATATTGAGTTTGAGCCATGACATATGACTCGGGAAGGAAGTTGGGATCGGTATAACATTGCATGAGATTCTCGTAGGGTGACATGTCGGAGTGGAAGGGATATGATGATTGGTCTGTGATGGGAGTTTGCACTGTTTCGACGGTAGGAGTGGTGACGGGATGCATGGCTTGTGTTGGGGAATATTGTGCAGGTTGAAGTTTGGGACGCTTCATTTCGAGGCGGGGAAGGTCGTCGTCATCTCGCTTTCGTTTGTTGGAATGTTGGGGAGAGATGTGGAGAGGTTCTGGTACACGACGTCTTCTCTTGTTGGGATTAGGAGAGTCCAGGGGGAAGCCAGGAGCGGAACGGCTTTTAGCCATGTCGACAACATAGTTGTTGGGATCCATGTACCCTCCGGGGGTGAGTGGATAACCATAGTCGGGAACATATAATTCTGAAGGGGCTTGGTTGATATTAAGGAAGGGATAGTCCATGGCGGCTGGGTCCTTTTTGTTCTGTACTGGAGTTGTTACAGTGAGTGCGGATGGTTCAAGAGATAGTGGTGATGATGGAGGAGGAGTAAGAGGTGCAACAAGGAGTGACGGAGAAATAGTAGCAGGAGTATGCTCGACGTTTGAATTAACGAATGCTTCCGAGAGCATATGCAACTCTTCGTGGGAGAGGTCAAGCGAGAACAGTTCTGCCGTGGAGGAGGACAAGGGAATGTCGGGTTTATATGTATCGGAGGAGGACGGGAGACGACTCTTCTGGCCCTTTGTTCGCGATGTGTTTTGTTTTATGTTTGTTGGCCCCACAGATTCACTATTGGTTGCCGGGGCGGCCGTGTGTCTCACCTTGTCTTGAGACTCGGCACATGGAGCCAAGGCTGTGTGGGTGATCTCATCAACGATATCGTGAGCTGAGTCGAACAATTCCACGTGCCAGGTTAACTCTCCGCTCGCCGAGGGGAATGGTTTGCCCTCCAATAAGCTTGACGACAAGAACGAATCATCGCTGGAGGGAGAGTCAAATGACCCGACTTGGGAGAGGAGGTAATCAAAATCAAGATCGCTAGAGTACGGACCTGCCGATGCCCCCGTATCGAAGAATAAACCGCCACTCGTCGATGATTCGAAAAGCGCAGCCATTGTATGAAAAAAGGTGTGGTAATAGAAAATAGAAAATGAGCGTAGATTGGTTGAAAGAGCGAAAATGGACGGATCCGGCGATTAAAGGAGTGAATCCGGTCGGTCGCAAAGAAGGAGTGGACGGTGCGATCGCACCAATGAAATGAAGGTGATGTTCTCTTAGAGGTTGCGCAGGACGATTGAGCGGAAAGCCGCTGAATGTTTCAGCTTAGAAACCAATCAAGACTCGTAACGTCCCAAGATCGAGGTCCGGCTGAGCCGTAATAAAGTTTGCGGCCCCTTACGACAAGAGCGCCGACAAAAAGGAAGGTAGAGACTTTCGGAGAGAGCGAAATTCAAAGGAATGAATAAAGTTGGAGTGGGGATCGACCTGAAGGAATGGCAGGAACAGAATGTCCGGAGAGTCTCGAGGGCAGTTGGCAGGTGAAGGATCAAATATATAGCGGGCAGCGCAGTGGGGTCCATTGTCTTGCGGGAGAGAATAGAGTCGTGCCGTGTGGATCTGATATGGCGCGGAGATCGACAGAATGTGGATTTTGTGGTGGTGTGGATTTGTGTGCTGCGGCGCAACTGTTTTGTGATCTGCACCAAAAAATAGCACCAACCAATATGGGGGCCTAGCCAGTCAGAGCGGGACAATGACACACACACCTCGAAATTAAATCCCACCAGCCACCAGGGCACCCATGGCCCTCATGGCCCAACCCCCATCGGCCCCTCCACCACTTAAGCTCCCCAGCCCCCCGAGGCGGGTTCTCGCCGAGGATCTCCCTCGCACTGATCATGAAATTCCCTCCCTAACTGTCCGGATGCGGTCATCTGAATCACAAGATGTCCACTGATTTGCTCTGTACCTGCGTCCTGCCGTACACCCGACGGGGAGATAATTGTCCAGACCCCAACTGTCATTCGTGGAATTATCCTCGTGGACACACTTCCCCTGCGCCAAACGGCACTTGGCATGGTCATCCCAGACGCAACGGCCCGTCCTGCTCCATCATCAAGACAATATCCGTTCGCCGCTTGCGGAAACGCTGAAAATTATGCTTATTGGGTTTTCGGCTAGTCAGAGACAATTTCTAGACCGGCTGAGACCCGGGACAGCACCCTGAAGTTGTCCCGTCGTTTCACCTTGATTTCGACGAACCGCTCCTTCAACTCGACGAATTGAAGAATAAACTTTGACCACGGGGAAGATCTAATGGTGATTTAGCTTATCCGCTGTTTCAAAAAGTTCCCGTCGGCCATACCATTGTAGTCTCGTTTCCCTAAACTCGGTCTGGTTTTCGGGTGCTTCGGCGGACCGTCATTTTCAGGGGTTCCCAAGGTTCCCACTTTCCCGAAGAATTGAATACATCTCGTTGTGCAGAGAGCTGGTTGATACAAAAGGGATGTGTAGGGCAGTGGCATTGGATGTAGCTCGTTTCTGGGCTTCTGATGAAGTATTTATAATTGAATTCACTCTGCTGCTCACCTTTTAAGGCATTCAACATTCGAATTGGCATTTTAAGACTTGACGTCGCGGAAGATCGCCGTTCGCTGCGGACCAGGGTCCTGTCCGGCTTGAAATGGGTTAGGGTTCAGCCTCGAAATTTCTCTCCTCTTCGATCCTGATCGACAGCCGAACAACAAGAACATCACCAGGCAGTATGGTACATCCCCGTCATGAGCAATTCTAATTGCGTTAGCTTGCAGCAACTCGTAACGTCAAAGCAATTCGTCCTCTCTTAGACCGTGTCCTCGTCTCTCGAATAAAAGCCGAGAATGTACCTCTCAGTTGTGTTAGTTGTGTCAGTACTGACCATCCTAGAAAACGGCGTCGGGAGTGTACATCCCTGAAAAGGCCCAGGAGAAGTTATCCGAAGGAACTGTTTTAGCTACTGGTGCAGGTGGAATCGATAAAGATGGTAACCGGATTCCATTGGATTTGAAGGTTGGCGATAAGGTTTGTTTTCTCGGCAATCGAATTGTCACTTTGTCGTTCTGTATAGCTAACTGATGGGAAGGTTTTGCTGCCTGCTTTCGGAGGGAATAACATTAAAGTTGGAGAGGAGGAGTACACCTTGTATAAGAGTTCTGAGATTCTGGCGGTCATTGGCGAGTAAGTGTGAAGCGTGCATCTTGGTCAAAGTAGGATATCATGAGCGGTCAAAATTGATAGAGCTTCTTTCTCTTCTCCTTTGAAACCAATAACGCCATTATTTGCACTTTCACGTATGAAATCTGTTCTAGATGAGATGGAATGGAGTTTGCGCCGGTGCTCGACATCCTTGCTCTCCCATTTCAATCGTGACTATATCGTTTATTACTCAGTGGCGATCACTAAATTTGCCGCTAGACTTTATTTCGAGTCATCCCTTCTGCTCATCATGGCAGACCAAACAAGGGGAGGAGACATCGCCGATATGGACATAGATCCACCTCCTTCGGTCGATATTACAGATGCCTCTGTAGCCATGGATCTAGATTCCCAGCCTCTCAATGATCTCGGTGTCAGTGTCATGGACCAGGATGTTTTGGAGCGCAATGTGGCCGCTCAGGCAGATGCCGCGTTATCTAAACGCGAAGACGAGTTAGAGCAACGACGACTAGAGAAAGCTCAAGCTAAGAAAGAGTACGCATTTCATATTCTATGACTGACGTAGTTCTATCGAGAGACAGATTCGACAGCAGAGGGAGAAAGTTACGTCCTCGAGAACTTTATTGTCGGCTCGTCATGGAATTCATACCAAGATTGTGCAACTTGTATGACTCTAGTGTATTATTTTAATGGTAGAATGAGGAACTGGCTTCTGTTGAACAGGATATCGAAGATATTAAAGGACGTATGGCGGATAGGCATAAGCCGCGTCAGACCGAGACTGATGGAGATCAGTCACTTCGTCAAGAAGGCGAGACGCAACGCGAATATCTCATCCGAACAGGCAAAATCACGCCGTTCTCTCAAATATCGGGAATAGAAAAGGATGCTGGTGAAGAGGAATTAGAAGCTACATTTGAAGAACAACGATCTCATCAGTTTCTACGAGCTCCTGGCTTTGATAGTGGAAATACCACAACTGCCACTACAAGTGCGACAAGTAGTGAACTTGAGGGAAGTGAAGGAGAACAAAGTACTAGAAAGAGGAAAAGGCTGGTGCGACCTAGACGAGTTAAGGCGGGGGATGAGGATTACGAGTATGCGCAAACTCATGAAGAAGAGTTGGAGGATGATGAGGATAATTTGTTGCCGCCGGATGACGAGGATGAGGATGATGAAGATGTTCCTACTTCTAGAAAGAAGAAAGATGATTTATCGAATGTTGATGATGGAAACGAGCAACATTATCTTCAACGAGCTGAAAAGTGGGCGGAGAAGAGAGCTGCTGCTAGAAGGAGAGGACATCCGGATATGGAGTATGAAGAAGAAGAGGAATGGCATTTACCGCATCCCACAACCGAAGATTGGCATCCTAAGGAGGATGGTATAGCCGTTGAAGCATTTAAACTCCCTGGAGATATCCATCCGAGTCTCTTCGATTATCAGAAAACCTGCGTCACCTGGTTATGGGCACTCCATTCTCAGAAAGTGGGAGGAATTATCGCCGATGAAATGGGTCTAGGGAAAACGATTCAAATCATTGCTTTTCTAGCCGGTCTACATTACAGCAAACTTTTATTCAATCCTGAGATTCCAGAAACACAAGGACCTGTTTTGGTTGTCTGTCCTGCGACTGTGATGAGACAATGGGTTAATGAGTTTCATACTTGGTGGCCACCGATGAGAGTTGCTATTCTTCACTCAAGTGGAAGTGGTATGATGAATCTCGGTCGCGAAGAAGCTTTGGAACGTAGCTCTGCGAAATCCAAATCCTCGAAAATAGCAGCCAAAATCATCAATCGAGTCGTCGATCTCGGACATGTCCTTGTTACAACATATGCTGGTCTACGAATATATTCAGAGTATTTGTTGCCTGTCAAATGGTCTTATGCTATCCTCGACGAAGGCCATAAAATTCGAAATCCAGATTCTGATATTGCGTTGACTTCAAAGCAACTTTTAACGCATCACCGGATAATCCTTTCGGGAACGCCTATGCAAAATAATCTCACGGAGCTATGGTCGTTATTCGACTTTGTCTATCCCGGTAAACTAGGCACATTGCCTGTATTTCAAACTCAATTCGCTGTTCCCATCAATATTGGAGGATACGCCAATGCAACAAACATTCAAGTTCAAACAGCCTATCAATGCGCCATTACCCTTCGCGAACAAATCGGTCCATACCTCCTCCGCCGAATGAAAGTCGATGTCGCTGCAGACCTCCCTCGAAAAAGCGAACAAGTCTTATTCTGTAAATTAACAACTGCCCAACGACGAGCATATGAAGACTTTCTAGGCAGCGGTGAAATGGAAAGCATTTTTGCTGGGAAACGTCAAGTATTATATGGTGTCGATATTCTTCGGAAAATATGTAATCATCCAGATTTAGTGAATAGGGAGGTTTTGCAAAAGAAGGCTGGATATCATTATGGATCGGAAGAGAAGAGTGGGAAGATGAAAGTTGTCAAGGCGTTGTTGGAGTTGTGGAAACGACAGGGACATAAGACTTTGTTGTTTAGTCAGACGAGGCAGGTGTTGGATATTTTGGAACGGTTTGTTAGGGATGTTCCGGAGTTGGAGTATCGCAGGATGGATGGTGGGACACCGATTGGGATTCGTCAAAGTATTGTTGATGAGTTCAATAATGATCGGAATATCGATGTGTTTTTGTTGACTACTCGAGTGGGAGGACTTGGAATTAATCTCACTGGCGCGGATCGAGTAATTATATTCGATCCCGATTGGAATCCTTCGACTGATGTTCAAGCACGAGAGAGAGCTTGGCGATTGGGTCAAAAGAGAGAAGTGACGATATATCGATTGATGACATCTGGCACTATCGAGGAGAAGATTTATCATCGACAGATCTTCAAACAATTCCTCACTAATAAGATTTTGAAAGATCCGAAGCAGCGACGGTTTTTCAAAATGAATGATTTGCATGATTTATTCTCGTTGGCTGGAAGTGAAGCTGAAGGAACTGAGACGGGAGATATGTTTGCTGGGACTGAATTGAATTTTGCTCCAACTCCTTCTAAGAGCAAGAAACGTCGTCATGAAAATCGAGACAATCCAGAAGAATTGAAGAGGCTCACTGGAGTTACTGGGATGGAGGAATTGTATTTCTCTCTTGTAATTGTGCTAATTCTAGTCATGACGAGGAGGAAGCTCAAGCAACAAATGAGAAGGACGAGGACCGAGTATTGGAGACTTTATTCGCATCTTCAGGTGTTCATTCAGCATTGCAGCATGATTCAATTATGGATGCGTCTAGACCCGAAGTCTTGTTGGTCGAGCGTGAAGCAAATCGAATTGCAAAGGAGGCTGCTGATGCACTTCGTGAATCCAGACGACAAGTACGAAGGAATGAGATTGGGACTCCTACTTGGACTGGTCGATCAGGTGGACCTCCTCGTTTCGGATCACCGGGTAGAACGAATGGAAATGTTGTTGGTAGTGAATCTCTTCTTGCTCGCATGCGACATCGTCAGGCATTGGAAGGAAGGACAACATCAGTTGTTCCGTCTCAGACAGCTTCTCCATCTCATGCGCTTATTCAAGAGATTCAAGAATTCTTCTCGTCCAATGGAGGAGAATCAACATCAAAGGAATTGGTGGCTCGATTCCCAAACATAAAAGGCGTAGATGCCATTGCCGAATTTAGAAAGATGGTTAAACAAATTGCAGACTTTACAGATGGAAAGTGGATTCTAAAGGACGATTACCGTTAGCATGCGATTCCCAGGGTGTTAGATTATACATAATATGACAAGTTTTAACTATTCTTCTTCCTCATCGCTCATCGCATCGCTTTCATCTGATTCGTCTTCGCTACTACCACTACTCCCTTTCTTGCCCTTCTTCTTTTTTGGCTGAGATTTTGTTTTTTCTCGTTTTTCTTGTTTCTTTTCTAAAGCCGCAAGTTGCTTTTTCCGGTCAAGACTACCCAGCTCCTGAAGTCGTCCTTGCCATTGCAGCATCTCGGGATCTCCCGCCTTTTTGCCTACCAGGTCATACAACATCTTGATCTCGGCAGCCCAGACTTCTGGCTCTTCTGCAGGTGTTTCCAATATCATTGGTACAGATTTCATTCTTTCGTCATTCACAATTAACCGAAACGGTTCCAGGGTAAGGAAACCTCTCCTACGATCAGATCCAAGTTACAAAATCGAAACGACCCCAGATTACCATGCAAGTCCCTTGCAGCTCCTAGAGGAGCGCGTGAATCGTTCAAATGTAATCCTGCCAGGAACTTGAACCCCACTATCTTGCCAAACTTATCCCAAGTTTTGTTATATGTTTCTTCTGTCCGTAAATCATATCCAGCTGCAAATGCATGACACGTATCGATGCACACTCCCACTCTAGATTGATCTTATAAGTTCAGATTTTCACCAAAGAATACCTTTCACAAGTTCAATGATATCTCGTAAATGTTCGAATTTGCTTCCGATTGAGTTCCTCCCGCCCGCCGAATTTTCAAGGACGACTTGCACGCTTTTTGTTTCTGAATGAGCTTGATTGATGCATTCTGCTATAGTTTCAATGCCCTGTTTGGTAGTCATATTATGTCCGGGACTGTATTAGCTGGAGATAAGTTGAGATAGTACTGAAAATTGAATCGTTGAATTCCTAGCGCTTCGCAGCGCTTCAGCTCGTCAACGAAACAGTCATACGCTCTCTGCCGCTTCGTCGGATCATGAGTAGCAAGGTTAACCAAATACGATCCATGTGGAAGGATATCCCTAAGGTCAATCGCAAATACCAAAGGAACTGTACGTAGAAGGATTATATCCCTCGTTCTGACAACGTTCACGGAATTCAGAGATATCCTCTTCCTTTAACGGAGGACTATCCCACCGTCGTTGATTCTTCAAAAACAACCCAAACGCATTTCCTCTACCATCAACTTATTTCTCGGGAATATGTACCCTATATGAAGTGCATTCACAACGGCATTTTGGACTCCTCCTGCTGCAGAAACGTGAGCTCCGATTTTGAGTAGGGTTCCTGGAAGTCTAACTGCCAGCGGGATCATTGGTTCTTTCTTCTTTCTACGACGTTTCACTGCTTTTTCGACAACTTGTGTTTCTTGAGTGACTTGTGTGACTTGTACGCCGTTTGAGGTGGTGCCTTGTGATTTTCGTTTTCGTGCCCGTACGACCTTTTTCGTGGAGACTTGGGGAGGTGGGTCCGGGATTAAGGTGATTTGGGATTCTTCGATTGGAGTGGGAGGGATGAGGTCTTCGGAGTTGACTTCACTTAATGTCGAGTCGGATTCATTGGACATAGCGAAGATGGTTCAAGGGCATTGAAGATATCGATGGTGCGAAGAAGTTTGCTGAAGTTGATCGACACGAACGCGAGTTTCGAGACCTCGGAAGGTCGCCTGGAAAGAGGCAATTAGCTAGAAATCTATGTATTCAATACCATTACAATACACCTATGTAGTCGGTTTGTTTCATTTCCTAGGTTGCCTCTCCCTTCGCATTGTGGACTACTCGAATCGTCTCCCTTGGGGCCCAAGTGCGACATCACTCTCTCTGTCTCGTTTAGGAATCCCAAGATATCCAAACGTTCCTCCGTCTTTCCTCAAGTAATCCACAGCAGCAGCTCGTCCATTCATATTCCCAATCCATGTCCTAGTCCATACCAACGAACCCTACGTCAATTCACAATCGGACAATCATGGTACATAGAACGCAACTCCGAAGGGCCATAGGAAGAACATGAAAACGTAGCCTGGATGTGCACTTCGCCATACCAAACCCCTTTTCGGAGGAGGTGCCTGAAACTGTTAGAAGGGATGTAATTGGAGAGGTACGGGTTTGAAGGTTGTGAGGAAGACTATGGGAACGGCTACACCGAAAGCATTCATTCTTAGGAAATGCCAGTCTAGGATTCGTCGTTCTCGAAGGGAGAGGACTTCCTTTTATTAGAGAATGATAAGGAAGGTACGAGACGAGGTGTTTTTGGTGCTCCGAGTTTCCATTTATCGAAAAGGAGCTCATTTAACTTTTCCCGTAGTTCTCGTAGTATTGACATGATTGAATCAAACGGATGATCTGCAATTTCATCTCAAGATGGAAGATGTCCCTCGAAGTATGTAATCGCATCTTATTGTGTACATCTTTCTTTCTTTGTATGCGTCTCTAAATGCTTGCATCTAATGCAATGTATATCTACATCTGTTTCCTTTTCCTTTATATCCATCTAACCCATACATCTAAGCAAACAGATCCTCTGTATCAGCACCATACATAGACCAAGTACACGCAGCATCTAAATCCTCCTTAGCCTCATAAAACCCTACTTCCGGTTGTCCGGTCTTCTCATTCGGTTTCTGATATACATACGTATTCCGTCCAACAGTCATCTTAATAACAGGCGGTCCAGGAGTATATTCCTCCAATTCATCCTCTCCTGTAGAAGGGCCAGTAGATTCGGGATTACGGACTAATCGAGTGATGTTGCGTGCGACAACTTCGCCTTGGAACCAGCCTGATACAGCGTTTTTGAGGGCAGAAGTATCTGCTACATCGCCAATGACAAAGATGTTTGGGTACCGTGAGTCGGCAAGTTGCATGGTGGGGAGCACATGCAGACAATTGTTTTTGAGGTTTAGTGATTGGGTGGAGAGGGAGGCTAGGAGGGTTGAATTGTAGGAGAGACCGGTGCAGTTGAGTTGTAAGTCACATTCGAATTCGAGGCCTGAGGAGGTGGTTACTGTATGGAGACCTTCCGTTGCTGTTAATGATGACGTAACGCGTTCGTTGAAGTAGATATCTACTCCCAAGAGTTTAAGACGGTCGTGGATGAGATTGTGGATCTCTGGATCGTAGAGAGGAAGGAAGCGGTCTCGGGAATGAATTAGTGTGACTGATTTCTCAGGGAATCGTTCTTTGATGTCTGATGCGAATTGGATTCCCAAGGCACCGCCACCGACAACAACGACTTTTGACGATTTTGCAATCTTGTGTTGAAGTGATTTAATCCAATTTGTAGAGGAGCCTTTATCGGAATCGGCGACGCTGGAAAGGAAGCCAGGCAATTTCGCACCAAGAGCATATACTAAATAAGTATATGGCACACGCGTTCCGAAGCCTTTGACGGGCCGATCTAAATCGACATGTGAATTTGTAATGCGCACTGCTTTAGCTTGGATGACGCGCGACTCGCAATGAGAAGGATGTTGATGGGTATCGTTGTTATTGTGGAGAAGTTGACTATACGGAATAAATGCTTTATGTTCGTGAGATGGATAGACTGAGTAGCGTGGTAAGACGAAGCGATGGATCATGTGCGATGATTGTTCAATGAGGAGGATTAATGTTGAACGAGGAAGGATTTTTGCCATGACGTGGGCAGCAT
>Ga0335073_10012335_pt1 | contig 12000 bp, 9 predicted proteins | sample Lox_Sample_22_FD_207093 | JGI IMG/M metagenome (GOLD analysis project Ga0335073, IMG submission 207093) | Soil microbial communities from Loxahatchee National Wildlife Refuge, Florida, United States - Lox_Sample_2.2 | ecosystem: Environmental > Terrestrial > Soil > Wetlands | place: USA: Florida... | reverse complement strand
GTCCGGTTACTTACGACGCCGATAAATGCATGGGGTGCCGCTACTGCATGCAGGCATGCCCGTTCCAGGTGCCAACCTACGAATGGTCGGCGCGGCTGCCGAAGATGCGCAAGTGCAATATGTGCTATGAGCGGCAGAGCGCCGGGAAACAGACGGCGTGCGCGGAAGTCTGCCCGGTAGGCGCCACGGTGAATGGCGAGCGCGACGAATTGATCCGGGAAGCCCGGCGGCGGCTCGCCGACAAGCCCGATCAATATTACGACAAGATCTACGGGATCGATGAGGTGGGAGGCACTTCGGTGCTGTTCCTTTCGGCAGTGCCGTTTGCGCAAATCGGACTCAGGACCAACGTGCCCAACGAACCCCTGCCGGAAACCACCTGGCGGGTCCTCGAACTGGTGCCCGACGTGGTATCCACCGGGACCGTGCTGCTGGGAGGGATCTATTGGATTACCAACCGGCGGGAGGAAGTGGCCAGGAAAGAGGGACGCCGATGAGTCGCAAACTTCCCAGGATTACGGTGTGGCGGGCAGTTTTTGCGGCCATCCTGTTGAGCGGGCTGTACGCCACGTATTTGCGGGTGTTTTACGGTTTAGGCGGATCGACGAACCTCAGCGACAAGTTCCCGTGGGGAATCTGGATCGCGTTCGACGTGATGTGCGGGGTCGGCCTGGCGGCGGGCGGGTTCACGCTGGTGGCCATGGTACATATCTTCAACATCGAGAAATATCACCCGGTGCTGCGGCCGGCGATTCTGACGGCGTTTCTCGGCTACGTGCTGGTGGTGGTGGGTCTGCTTTACGATTTGGGCCGACCCGATCGCCTGTGGCATCCGCTGGTGATGTGGAACCCACACTCGGTGATGTTCGAAGTGGCGTGGTGTGTCACGCTCTACACGACGGTGCTGTTTCTGGAATTTCTGCCGGTGGTGCTGGAGAGATTCGGACTGCATAAGCCGCTCCACTGGATTCACAGGATTTCGGTGCCGCTGATGATTTTGGGCGTGCTGCTGTCGACGTTGCACCAGAGTTCGCTGGGCAGCTTGTTCCTGATCGTGCCCGAAAAGCTATATCCGCTGTGGTACAGCCCGATTCTGCCGCTGCTGTTTTATGTCTCGGCCATCGCGGTGGGCCTGGCCATGACGATTTTCGAATCGTGGCACAGCAGCCGGGCATTTGGCCGGGCTCTGGAACTGCCGCTGTTGATGAGTATGGGGCGGGTTTTGGCGGTAGTTTTGAGCGTTTACCTATGGATCCGCTTCCTGGACCTGAGTCACCGCCACGCGTGGGCGCTGTTGGCGCAGAACCGTATTGAGACCTGGCTGTTCCTCCTGGAAATCGCGCTGCTGGTAGCCCCGATGCTGCTGCTCTATCAGCAAAGAGTGCGCTCCAGTCCGGGTAGTCTATATGCCTGTGCTGTGATGGTAGTGTTCGGGTTCATTACCAACCGGTTGAATGTGGGCTCTACCGGTCTGGAAGCCGGGTCGGGCACTCACTATATTCCGCGGTGGAGCGAAGTCGCGGTGACGCTGTCGATTGTGGCCGTGGGATTCGCTATTTTCCGCGTCATCGCGCAATACTTCCCCATTTTCGAAGCGCACACGGGCGAGAGCGCGCCGGGGGTGGCGGAAGTAAAGGAGGCAGAAACCGTCCAGGTGGCCTGACAGGAGCGCCGCAGCCGGCTGAAGATGAAGCTTCCACGCCTATTTCGCATGGGATTGGCCGTCCGGCTGGCGATCTGCGTGATCGCCTGTACAGCGGCCTTTTTTGGTTTCTTCGGAGTTCTGAACCTGCGATCGGAACAGCATTTCTCCCAGGACCAGGTGGAGCAGGCGGCCAACCGGATCACGGACCTGATTGTTCGCAGCACGCACTACGAGATGCTGCGCAACGATCGCGATGCGCTGCTTCACATGATTCAGGAAGTGGGCAGTGGGCCAGGGATTCAGCGTATCCGCATCCTCAACAAAGACGGCTTGATCATCTATTCCACCGAAGCCAGGGAAATCGGCAGTCCGGTGGATAAGAATGCCGAAGGCTGCATCGGCTGCCACGCGCAATCGGCGCCCCTCGAAAAGCTCTCGCGCCGCGATCGCACGCGTTACTTCACCGACAAGAGCGGGCAAAGGATGCTGGCGGTGATGCAGGGCATCGAAAATGCGCCGGAGTGCGCCGGCGGGTCGTGCCACGTACACGACACCGGGCTGCGCGTGCTCGGCGTGATCGATACCACCCTCTCCCTGGCGGCGGTGGACCGCCAGACCAAAGCGCATCGCGCCAACCTCACCTGGTTCCTGGTGGGAGCGGTTTTATTCGGCTGCGGCGGCGCGGTGGTTTTCATGTGGGTGATGGTGCATCGGCCGGTGCGGGAATTGACGGCCGGAATGCATCGCGCGGCGGCGGGGGACCTGGAGTACCGGCTGCCCGTGCGGCGGGACGACGAGTTAGGGGATCTGGCCACGTCGTTCAACAAGATGGCCGCCGAAGTGGGCGGGGTGCAGGCCAAGATCGAAGAGCAGGTGCGGCGCAAGACAGCGGAACTGGAACGGGTTCACAAGACGCTTTTGCACTCCGAGAAAATGGCCTCCGTCGGGAAACTGGCGGCCACGGTGGCGCACGAAATCAACAACCCGCTGTTCGGTATTCTGACCTATGCGCGGCTGGTGCTCCGAGAGATTCTGAAGCACGAAATACCGGGGCGCGACGATCTAGTCGAGCAGTTGCAGACGATCGAGCGTGAGAGCAAACGCTGCGGCGAACTGGTGAAATCGCTGCTGACGTTCTCGCGTCAGGCGCCCAGCATTCGCGAGCCGAACGATTTGAATACCGTGGTCCACCGCGCCGTGGTGCTGGTGCAGCACAAGCTGGCGATGCAAAACATCGAACTGCAGGAAAAGCTGGGAACCGACATGCCGGCGGTAGCCTGCGACGCCAACCAGATCCAGCAGGTGGTTTTGGTGCTGATGATGAATGCGGCGGACGCCATGCCGAAGGGTGGAAAACTCCGGGTGGCGACGGAATTCGACGGGGACATGGAGCAGGGCGTAGTGCGCGTAAAGGACACGGGGTGCGGCATCCCGGCGGAGGTGATGCCGCACATCTTCGATCCCTTTTTCACTACCAAGGAAGACCAGAACCGGACGGGACTGGGGCTGGCGGTGGCGCACAGCATCGTGCAACAGCATGCCGGCGACATTTTGGTGGAATCCACGCCGGGCAGCGGGACCGAATTTCGGATCGTGCTGCCGATGGCGGCGGTAGCGGTTGGGGTGAATCAGTGAGGGTGAGCAAATCAAGCTCGAGCCAGTGCAGGCTCGGGAATGGAACGGGAGGAACCGATGGCAACGGCCATAGAGCCAACGTCTGCAGTCAAGACCAAGGGCAAAATACTGATCGTCGATGACGAATTGGTAGTGCGGGATTCGTTGGGTAAGTGGTTTACCAGCGAAGGCTTCTCGGCCAAGCCGGTGGGCGGCGCGCGGGAGGCGCTGGATGCCATCCAGCACGCGGAGTACGACATCGCCTTGCTCGACATCAAAATGCCGGGAATGGACGGCATGGAACTACAAGCCCGTTTGCGCGAGGCCGATCCGGACCTGACGGTGATCATCATGACCGGCTATGCGTCGGTGGACACCGCGGTGCAGGCTCTGAAACTGGGCGCCTACGATTACATCACCAAACCCGTCGATCCGGACGAGCTTTCGCACCTGGTGGGTAATGCCCTGGAGCACAAACGAGTGCGCCGGGAAGTAGTCCGGCTGCGCGAGAATCTGCAGGAGGCTGCACCCGGAACGGAGTTGATCGGGAAGAGCCCCGCCATGCGCAAGGTGGTGGAACTGATCGAGATGGTGGCCCCCACCGAGGCCACCGTTCTGATCACCGGCGAAAGCGGCACCGGCAAAGAGGTAGTGGCCCGGTCGATCCACACGGCGAGTCCGCGCCGTTACATGCCGGTTGTGACGATCCACTGCGGGGCGCTCACCGAAACCCTGCTAGAAAGCGAGCTTTTCGGCCACGAGAAAGGCGCCTTCACCGGCGCCCAGTATCGCAAGAAGGGCAAATTCGAAGTGGCCGATGGCGGCTCGGTGTTTCTGGACGAAATCAGCGACATCAGCCTGCGCACGCAGACGGACCTGTTGCGGGTATTGCAGGAAAAGGAGATCGTGCGGGTGGGCGGGAACCAGCCCATCAAGGTGGATTTCCGCTGCATCGCGGCGACCAACAAGAATCTGGAATCGCTGGTGAAAGCGGGTTCGTTCCGGCCAGACTTATATTACCGGCTGCACGTTTTCTGCATCGATCTGCCTCCGCTGCGCGACCGCCGCGAAGACATTCCGCTGCTGGTGAATCATTTTCTGACCAAGTTCTGCATGGCCACGAGCCGGCCCATTCCACAGATTTCCCCGGAGGCGTTGGATACGCTGATTGCCTACGACTGGCCGGGCAACGTCCGCGAACTGGAGAACGCGGTGGAGCGCGCGTTGGTGGTGGGCCGCTCGAATGAAATCCGCCGCTCGGACTTTTCGTTCCAGTTTCAAGCCGACGAGCCGCGCGGCGGCAAGACGTTGGAAGACATGGAGCGGGCGCACATCGAGCGCATCTTGCGGGAGACGCAGCACAATCTTTCGCGGGCGGCGCGCATTCTGGATATCGATCGCACGACGTTGTATAACAAGCTGCGGCGCTACGGACTGCGGTGAAACCGATTCATCTCATCCCGCTGGAACTAAAGGCAGGCGGCGGGCCCGGCCGTAGTGTAGCTCCGAGGTTCAACGATCTGGAATATCTGGCGGCAACCCTGGCGCGCACGTTTCAGACCCCTTGCCGCATCCGGCCGGAAACTCTCGATGTGGCGTTTGCACTCGACGAAAACCGAGGGCAATACTATTCCACCGCCATCGTCCAACGCCTGGAGCGGATGGCCGATCCCGATGCGCGGGTGTTGGGAGTTACGCCCTGCGACCTGTTCGTTCCGGTGCTGACCTTCGTGTTCGGCGAGGCACAGCTGGACGGCAACTGCGCAGTAGTCTCCACGGCGCGCTTGGAGGAAGAGTTCTACGGCATGCCGGCGCGCAACGATCTGCTGCGAGAGCGGCTGGTGAAGGAGGCCGCGCACGAATTGGGCCACACCTTCGGACTCCGGCACTGCGCGGACTGGCGTTGTGTGATGGCATCGAGCCACGCGGTGGAGCGGCTGGACCTGAAAGGCGCCGAATTCTGCGACGCCTGCCGCAAGCCGGTCATGCAAAACGGCCGGCGGTTTTTCTAGCCAGACGCGCTGTATTTTGCGCGCTCCCCGTTCACACCGCTGCGCCGGCGAGCGACTGGTACGGGCGCCCTACTTCCTGCGCGTCCACCACCGCCATGGCCGCCACATTCACGATATCGTTCACTTCCGAGCCCCGCTGCAGGACGTGGACCGGTTTGGTCAAACCGGCCAGCAGGGGGCCGATCAACTCCGCGCCCCCGATGCGCTGGAGCAGTTTGTAGGCGATGTTCCCCGACTCCAGGTTAGGGAAGATGAGCACGTTGGCGCCGCCCCTGAGAGTGCTGAAGGGATAGGTTTCTTCGATGATCTGCGGAACGACGGCTGTGTCGGCCTGCATCTCTCCGTCGATCATCAGCAGCGGAGCGCGGCGGCGCACCAGTTCCACCGCTTTCCGAATCTTGAGCGCGAGGGGATGCTTGGTGCTGCCGAAATTGGAGAACGACAGCATCGCCACGCGCGGTTCCTTGCCGAAACGGCGGGCCTTTTCGGCCGCCATGATGGCGATCTCGGCGAGATCTTCGGCATCGGGATCGATGTTCACGGTGGCGTCGGCAAGGAAAAAGATGTCGCTCCTGGCAGTGATCAGCACATAGACTCCCGCCACACGCCGAAGCTCGGGCCGTACGTCGATCACCTGAAGCGCCGGGCGGATCGTGTCGGGATAGTGTGTGGTGAGCCCTCCAATCAGTGCATCGGCATCGCCGAGGCGCACCATCAGGCTCCCGAAGGTCACAGGATTCAGGATGATCTGCGCCGCCTCGGTGCGTGTGACGCCCTTGCGCTGACGCAAGCTGAAGAACTCTTCGGTAAATATGCCGCGGCGCGCGGATTTGTGGGGATCGACAATCTGCAAACCTTCGGTGTGCAGGTGCAGTTCTTCCGCCATGGCCTGGATGCGCGCCTCGTTGCCCAGCAGAATCGGGGTGGCGATCTTTTCGTCGATCAGAATGTGCGCGGCGCGGATGATTTTACTTTCCTCGCCTTCGGGGAAGACGATGCGCTTGGGAGCAGTCTGGGCCTTGTGAATCAGGGCGCGCATGACGCCGTGCGCCGTGCCGAGACGGCGCTCCAGTTCTTCGCGGTACTGCGCGATATCCACTGGCTTTTGAGCCACGCCGGTGTCCATGGCGGCTTGCGCCACCGCGGAGGCTTCCCAGATCAGCACGCGGGGATCGAACGGTTTGGGGATGATGTACTCGCGGCCGAACTCGATACGGTCGACGGAGTAGGCGCGGAGCACGGAATCGGGCACGTCTTCCTTGGCTAGCGAGGCCAGGGCGCGAGTGGCCGCGAGTTTCATTTCGTCGTTGATGGTGGTGGCGCGCACATCGAGCGCGCCGCGGAAGATGAAGGGGAATCCCAGAACATTGTTTACCTGGTTGGGGAAATCCGAGCGGCCCGTGGCCACGATGGCATCGGGGCGGGCTGCCCGCGCGGCGTAATAACCGATTTCGGGATCGGGATTCGCCATGGCGAAGATGATCGGGTCGGGCGCCATCTGCTTCACCATCTCGGGAGTTACCGCGCCGGCGGCCGAGAGCCCGAAGAATACATCGGCGCCCACCAGTGCCTCGGCGAGAGTGCGGGCCGCGGTGGTGGACGCATAGCGCGCTTTGTAAGCGTTCATGTGCTCGGTGCGGCCTTCGAAGACCACGCCCTTGGTGTCGCACATGACGATATTCTCGCGGCGAACGCCCAGCTTGATGTAGTGCGCCGCGCAGGAGATGGCGGCGGCGCCCGCCCCATTGAACACGATTTTGATGTCGCCGATTTTTTTGCCGGTCAGTTCCAAGGCGTTGAGCAAGCCGGCGCCGGAGATGATGGCGGTGCCGTGCTGGTCGTCGTGGAAGACCGGAATTCTCATCGTCTTTCGCAGCTCTTCCTCGATGTAGAAGCACTCCGGCGCCTTGATGTCTTCGAGGTTGATTCCGCCAAAGGTGGGTTCGAGCATGCGGCAGGCGGCGATGATCTGGTCGGGATCCGACGCGTTGAGTTCGATGTCGAACACGTCGATGTCCGCGAAGCGCTTGAACAGCACGCCTTTGCCTTCCATTACCGGCTTGCCGGCCAGAGCCCCGATGTTTCCCAGACCAAGAACGGCGGTGCCATTGCTGACCACGCCAACCAGGTTCCCTTTCGCGGTGTATTGATAAGCGAGGCTGGGATCGCGCTCGATTTCCAGGCACGGGACGGCAACGCCGGGCGTGTATGCAAGGCTGAGATCGCGCTGCGTGCGGCAAGGCTTGGTGGGGGTAACCGACACTTTGCCCGCGGGAGATGTGGAGTGGTATTCCAAGGCATCTTCTGGCCGGATTGTCATAAAAAATCTCTCTTTCAGAGATAATTATATCTGTATATCCTCAATTAACACACCTTATTGGTGGTGGATGCGCTCTCCTGAAAACCGGAATCCGGCGCCGGAATCGCTATCCCCGGACTTTTCGATGGGTGGGAGCAAAGCAAGAGCTGTCCGCATTTTCGCCGGGACTGGTCATGCGTGGCCGGTTCTGCGGTGGTTTCGTACCGACGGCGGGCGTAAAATGCCGGTTCTTTCGCGGTGTTTGGCGGCGTGCGGCGCGATCCCGGAACCACCCCAGCCGGACGGAACCAACTCGGAGACTGCCGATCGCCGGTAGACCGTTAGAGCGCGGACATAGCGTTCGGCGCAGCATTCCACAATGCGGCGGGCCGCTTTCATGCGGTGCTGCCATCTGTCCCTGGTGCAGGTCGTGCTCTTTCGGGCACGCAGTTCCCGCTCTTCGGCGAGCGCTTCAAAGAGGCGGTCACCGGCTTTCAGAAGCTCTGAGTGGCATTGAGCAGAGTTCATTTCCCTATGGGCAAATCCCTGTACAGCCAAGATAAGCCTCGGCGTCCATTCTGTCATCGCCAGAAGCTACGATCCCGGGCCCCTCAGAATTGGGGATACGGGCGTTACCCAAACCCACAAAGAATTACTCGCAGAAGCAGCTGCCGGAACGCTCCAAAACCCCGGTTGCGGTTCCAGGATCAGTGTGGATTTTACAAATGTATCGTCGGGGGACGCGAATTCGTTTCCATGGGCACGTCCGGCTCCGGCCCTCCCACAAGCGGTGCATTGCGGTAGCATCATCGATGAATGAACAAGATATCGAGAATTGGGGTTGCCAAGCCGGCGAAGGCCGACTCGAAACCCGTTACTGTGGTGATCGTTGACGATCATCCAGTGGTTCGCGAAGGTCTTAACGCCATGATTTCAGCGGATGCGGGCATTCAAGTTCTGGCAGAGGCGGGCACGGGCGTGGAAGCCCTTGCGGCAATCGAGCGGTGGCGCCCGATGATCGTTTTGATGGACCTGCTGCTGCCGGATATCGCCGGATCCGAAGTGATCCGGCAGGTTTGTGCCGGCTCGTCGGATACGGCATTCCTCGTTTTAACCACGCTCTCGGGCGATGAAGAGATTTATCGCGCTCTCGAGGCCGGGGCCCGCGGATATTTATTCAAGGATATGGCGCGAAAGGAGTTAGTGAGAGCCATTCGGGACGTCGCGGCCGGCAAGCGGTATATTCCTCCCGCAGTCGGCAGCCGGATTGCGGAAGCGCTCCCCAGGATGTCCCTTAGCACGCGAGAAGTGGAAGTGTTGCAGGGGATTGCGGCGGGCTGGCGGAACAAGGAGATCGCCGTTCAACTGGCGGTCTCCGAGTCCACCGTTAACGCTCACGTCAAACACATTCTGGAAAAACTCCATGCGTCCGACCGGACACAAGCGGTAACTACCGCTCTGCGCCGGGGAATCATCAGGCTATGAATCCCCGGTTGGATCGCCGGAAGCTTTAGAGCTGTTGGAGGGCCTCGCCGTCGTCTGCGAATTCGTCCTGTCCCACCATCCAGTTGTAATCCAGGTCTGCGCCCATCAGGGCGATTCCCAAAATCACGTCTTCGGCCTTGCCGACAGTATTCAGGTTCGGTTTTTCGTACATCGTTCTCTCCTTTGAAATTGTTGAATCGAATGTCTTTGGAATGGTCTAAAAGCGTTCCAGCACCAAAAGCCGCGCCTGGTACGCCGGTGAATCGTTGGCCACTCTCCCCTCCACCTCGACCCAGGCATGGCTGAAGAACGGAGCGGCGCGGAAGCCGATTACCACTTCGGCCGGGATTTTGTGGCGCCGCATGATTCGCGCCGTAACGATCGCGCGCTGCAGGCAGCGAATCGGCTTCCAATAAAACGGGGCGATTGACCGCAGGGCCTGGCAGATTTGCCTTTGCCGATCAGCGTCGGCGGTTCCAGGCCGGGCTGCCTCGCGAGGGCGCACGCCTTCCAAACCCCGGCACCGAAACAGCAGGTCATAACGAAGCAGTTCCCACGCAACCTGGGCGTATAAACGTATGGCAGGCATATCAGTTTGCATCCGGTACCAGCAGCCCTTCCGCCGCCAGCTGCGCGATGAAATCCGCGGCGTCATCGCGAGCCGCTCCGGCGGGTACATGAAACTCGCTGCTGATGGATTCAGCGATGCGTTCGAGAGGCCAGCGGTCCACCGCGGCGTTCCAGATTATGGCGCCGGCGCGATTGGCGGAAAAAACGGTTCCGCGTGAGAGGTTGATGAGTACTAACCCCTCGGAGTGCTGCGACGCCTTGACGCCAGGCGCAACTCGAAAACCTGACCGTAGCGGGAGCGATCGTGGCGGTTTCTGTTTACCGTGGATTCTTAGAAAACTCAACATAAGACCCTTTGCTTCCAATGGACTGTCTGGTAGAGTCTTAAGATTAAGCGACGCGCGATTTTTTGCCGACACGAAATTCAATTATGATTTCGTAGCTTTTCATAGCAATTGCAAGATAGTTGACGCAGCCGCCGGTTATCCTGAAATTCGCATGTTGGGTTGGCGCAATGTCTCCGTTTGGTGGGTGCTCATCCTGATAACCGCGCCAGTATTGCGCGCTGTAAACCCGAATCTTTCCCTCCGCCAGTACCTGCACACCAGTTGGACGCAGGAGGAAGGCATCGCTTTGCCTCCCGTCCAGTCGCTCGCCCAGACGTCTGATGGCTATCTCTGGCTCGGCACCAACCGGGGCCTGATTCGATTCGATGGAATGCGGTTCGTGGATTGGTCGCCGGTTTCCGGTCCGGAATTGCCGGCCTTAGCGGTCGGGCGGCTGTGCGCCGGCTCTCTCGGAGGGCTTTGGATAGCCACCACCGCGGGACTGTGCCGCCTGGAGCGCAGCCGGATCGCCCGCTTTCCCGAGAGCGAGAAAGGGTGCCGCGTGATCGCCTCGATGGCGCAAGACGGGACGGAACGGCTCTGGGCGATCAATTCGTGCGCCGGGGGCACGGTTTTGCACCGTGTCGCGCCGGCTGGAAAATGCGAAACCTTCGGGACTCGCGACGGCTTGCCGGATCAAAAGCTGCGGGCGATCCTCGAGGACCGTCAAGGACGAATCTGGATCGGCACCGATAGAGCGGTTTGCCGATGGTCGCCGGGCGAGCGGGCGGTTTGTACGGCAGGCCCGGCGCTCAACGTTTCGGCGCTTGCCGGGGGAGTTCACGGCGAACTGGTGGTTTCCGACGACACGAAAAGTCAGGTATTTCGCCTGGCGGACGGATTGTTATCGCCCATCAGCCCGCGGATTCCCGACTCGGATTTTACGAAAGCCATGATTGTGGATCGCGATGGCAACATCTGGATTGGAACCGCGGGACAGGGGTTGATTCGAATTCGTGAGAAGCGGGTGGACCGGTTCACCCGCGACGATGGCCTTTCGGGCAACTTCGTCAGCGGTTTGATCGAAGACCGCGAGGGCGACATTTGGATTGCGACGCAACGCGGCGTGGACCGCATTCGCGATCCCAAGTTCCAGCTCTATACGAAAGCCAATGGTCTGTCGAGCGAATTGATCGATACGGTTTACGCGGGAGCGGATGGCGCCGTTTGGATCGGCACCAGCGGTGGGGGGATCGATCGCCTGCTGGGAGACCAGGTAAGCGTCTATGCACGGCCGGCGGGACTGCCGCACGCGACCGTGCTGGCCACGTATGAAGACGCGGGCGGCCGCCCTTGGGTGGCGACCCCGGCGGGCGTGGCGGTCTGGCGAACCGGCCGCTTCTCCGAAGTTCTGACGGCCGGTGGCGAGCATCTGAGCAACGTCTTTAATATCGTCGGAGACGCTTCCGGAGCGGTGTGGTTGGCCGACAGTAAGCTGGGTGTATTTGCCGTCCGTGGCGGGGTGGCGCGTGCGTTAAGTCTGCCGGCGGGGGACAGCGCCGACGTCGTCAGCCTGCTGATCGCTCGAAATGGAGAGATCTGGTTGGGACACCAGCGCGGCGGCATCACGGTATTAGCCCCCGATGGCGCCCGGCAGTATGAGACTCGCGACGGATTAGCAGGCGGACTGGTACGCACTCTGTACGAGGACGCGGAGGGAAACATCTGGGCGGGAACCGGTGGCGGTTTAAGCAGGTTTCGCAAGGCGCATTGGACCAACTGGACAACCGCACAAGGTTTGCCGGAGGGCGAGATTCAAGGCATTGTCGAAGATGAGGCTGGCGGCCTGTGGCTGCTGACGCCCGCCGGTGTCCTGCGAGTAGCGGTGAGCAGCCTGGATCCGCCCGTAAAGACCCTGCAATTCGCTCTGTATGGTCCGACGGAAGGCTTGCGTCTCGGCACCAGCATGACGAATCCACGGCTCTCACGGTCGCGCGACGGACGCATATGGGTTGCCACCGAAGACGGCATGGCCGCAATCGATCCGGC
>Ga0335073_10012334_pt1 | contig 12000 bp, 17 predicted proteins | sample Lox_Sample_22_FD_207093 | JGI IMG/M metagenome (GOLD analysis project Ga0335073, IMG submission 207093) | Soil microbial communities from Loxahatchee National Wildlife Refuge, Florida, United States - Lox_Sample_2.2 | ecosystem: Environmental > Terrestrial > Soil > Wetlands | place: USA... | reverse complement strand
CCGCAGAACTCGTCACTGTAATTCGCTCAACTCCCGATGGATCAGGTGACGCCAATGGCTGATGAAGTGCGCAATCTTCACGACCGGTGGGCCAGTTTCGACGGCATGACTTGGAATATACCAGGCTAGAAGATGAACGAGTTGGAGTGGACGTTGCGATACGGCAATCCGTCCAAACAAGATCTGTTGCTTGCGGCGAGCGTCATTGAGAGCTATCGGCAAATGGTGATCGATCCCGAGTCAAAGCGGCGCTACGTCATACGGTGCATCCGCAAGGCCATGAAAATGGCGCCGCACGTATTTGCGCCACAATCCAGCGGAGGAGCTGAGCGTGAGTAGAAATCGCGTACTGGCGGCTGTCGGTCAGACTTGGTTTGTCCGCCACAAGGGGGCATCCGCGCTCTCCCGTATAAAGCTCCTCAGTTACGAAGCCGAGGACGTGTGGCAGTACATGGAACTGCGCGACGTGGTTAACGGTATGCCGATGTACGGCGAGGCCGGCGTGGATTTCAAATTCGTGCAGCCAGCAGCATCACAGTCTGATGCCGGAGAAAAGCGATGAACCTATTGAAGTGGATTGCGGCACCGCTCGTTCTGCTGCTCATGATATTCATCATGCTGGGCGTCGAACGATGGGAACGAATATCTAGCCACCTATGAAGGGTATGGATCGCCGCTCGTCATCTCCAGGATGCCGGAGAAATTGGCGCGCGGATAGGGACCATCAGGAACCTGGACGCCGAAGAACGAGCAAAGTTTCTCCCACTGATTTCCAGCATCCATGTCGAGTACCAGGAGATCGCCGGGCCGGTCCTTGAAATAGTTCAACACCTCCGCGTTGTGGCGCCGGTAGCGCTCAAGAAAGGTCGGTGCGTCGAAATCTTTGCGTCCATAGAGCTCCGTGTGAATCTGATTGCTGAAGGGATAGATGTCCCAAATGCGCCGCGTGGGATTGTGCGCGTAGCTCCACAGTCGCTCGACACTTCTAATCCAATCCGCCTCATTGCGCACCGTCAGGACAAACTTTGAGCCTGGGTATGCCGCATCGAGCTGCTTATAGAGGAGCGGGATTGGGAGATCTGAGAGCGCATAGAACTGCTCAAGCGTCTTCGAGCGCCCAAGGCCTTGCATCTCATACCAAATCAGCGGCGCTTCGCCGGCGCCCCAGTGGAAGCTATCGAACCCGATCCGTTTGAACGCCTCGTGCAGAGAAGTGGTCGCTGTTTTCTGGATGCCGATGCCGAAGACGCGGGTTGGAAGTGGACCAAATTCCACGGGCTCGTCATTGAAATTGCGGTATACCCGGCCGAGGCCAAACTTACCGTAATTGACGACTGTCTCGGTCCGAGCTCGGATCAATTCACTTTCGTATTTGTTCTCGAAACGCTGGGCGTGCGGATATTCCTTGAACCGCACCTCAGCGTTGTGATTGATGGCATGCAGATAGCGATTGTCGATATATCGCATCTGATATCCCAGGCGCTGCAGACGAAAATTCATATCGATATCCTCGCCCCGCCAAGTGTCGAAAATCTCATCGTATCCGCCCATCTTGACGAAAGTCTGCGCCCACACGGCCAACCGGCCAGCGTATCCTCGAGCAGGCCGCAACGCTCCATGAGGCATGCTCTTGATGAGTTGATAGTTAGGACACAGGAAGATGCCAGGCCTAATGCCGGGCTCGCTGAATTTTTCGGCAACGAAGCGAGCGAATCCAGGACCGGTGAAATTATCTGCATCGAGGGTTACGAGGATTTCAGCGCCCTCGAGCATCCCGCAGCGTGCGGCCAGGTTTTTAGAGTGTGCCATTTGAAACGGCGCGCGACCATTGCGATAGGTATATACGACTAGGCGCCCGCTTGCCAGGTCATTCGCGTGATGCGTACTCGCGTATTGCACAAGCTCATCATCGGAATCGTAATCGAGTACAACGAAAACAGCGTTTGGATAGCCGGCGTTATTGGCTAGATTTTGAGGAAGGGTCTGCTTGAGGTGATGGGCGCGGCCCTTACACGTCGTGCATAGGGCAATGCGGGGGGTCGTAGTAACATGCTCGTCAGCCACGTCGGTATTCCTCCTCTATATCGGCGCTGGTCAGGGTGGCAGCGACGTCAGCGCGTCGCTGCTGCCCGTCTAGCCTATCACGATGCTTGGCGCTTATTGCGTCGATGGTGCCGATGGCGACGTCTTTGATTAGCGGGACCTGGCTGTGATTGCATGGATGCCATGAGCGCCTCGAGCTGCGCGAGTGTCAAGCCGGCAGGCGTCGCACCGGTCGCTGCAATCCAATCCGTGTCAGCGAGAGCATATGCCTCATCAACGTTGGCATTCCAAAATGCCTGCGTCAGTTGATAGTCGGGAGATCCCCACGTGATGAAATTGATGTTTGAATTTTTTTGATAGCCCGTGGCGGCGACGCAATGGCCACCGATGCTCGAGTTATCACCGGTGGGATCTACATCCCAGATGGACCCCGGCGATTCCAAGTTCTCGATGTAGGCAGGAACATTCATGCCGATGAAGATCAGGCCGCACTCGAAAATCGTCTCCTGCACGAGTTGCCAGTTCGTCACATCGATCTCGACAAAGCCGGCAAGCACGTTGGCATCGAATGCGGTCTTGAGCCAATCCTGGAGCGCGACCTGAATCACGGTGCCGTTATCGGTATTGGGATTGCCGGGCACATAGCCACCCCACTGCTCGTAGGCTTGCTCGACTTGCGCATCGGTGGGCGTGACCATCGCCTTGCCGCCGGAGGCATTGAAACTCCAAACTTGGACAGAGTGACAAGCTGCCGCCTCTACGCAATCCCCGAGGGAATTGTTCAGCGCCATTCCTAGGTCACTGGGCATCCCCGAGGTGTAATTCACGGAAGCCGGAAGAGTGATTCCCTTGGGCTTGGTGATCTTCGGCACGCGTGGATCGTAGATGCGTGGCTTTCGACCGAATTTGTGTTTCATGGATAGTCTCTCTCCTCGGGGAATCAATTGGGGCCTTTGATGCAGGAAACATAAGGGGCATCGATGCCGGCTTTTGCCCAGTCGAGCAGGTTGAAATCGAGCATGCTGCAGTACGACAAAAGATGATGCCAGCAGTCAATCGAGAAGGCGATCCGCGCCTGGGCATTCTCGAGCGTGATCCACTGGCGTCCCGGCAGATCCGCATAGTCCGGTCCGATCGGTACCCGGGGAACCAGGTCGAGCTCATAGTTCCAAAGGCTATAGGCGCCGACCCGGGACTGGAAGGCAGCCCCGAAATCGGCATTGCCGGGCCGCGGGGAAGCGAATAGGACGGCTTCTACGCGGTCCCCGAGGATTGCCTTATCCGCCAGATCGAACGTCAGATAAGTCGCCAGAGGCGCCCCCAGGCTGTGCCCAATGACCTGCAAACGGCCATCCTTGACGACCGAGCCGAGGGCCTGGGCGAGCGGAAAGCCGTCCTGGGTGCCCAGGGGGCGGTATTGGAGCGTTTCGTAGAGGGTGAAGAAGCCGGATTCGACCTTGCCGGCGACCGGGTGCGCCATGGGGAGGTATTTTCCGTCCTCTATCCACTCCAAAATGCCGTAGGTGCCCCGGATGGCGACGGCAAAAAGGGCGGGGTCGGCAGTGGACTGAGCGAGGTAACCAAAGCAGGTCGGGTCAGAGAGCGCCATGGCGCGGCCGATCCGAAAGAGCACATCGTTCCCCGTGACATGCCCCAAGAGCTTCCAGTTCGGCTCGAGGCGCGGAATCGGGGGCGCCAGGGAGATGGGTTGTGCCTCATGGCCGTCCATGGCATTGATGACGAGAAGGGCGAGCTGCGCGCCCTGGCTGGGTGTCATCCGCCTTCCGGCGCGTGGGTCTCATCCCACAATGCATCGGAGGCCGCCTCGCCATGCTCGAGACGATGTTTGACCGATTGCAGATGTTCGGGCGGGAGCGGGTCTTCGGGCTTTGAGGTACCGGCAGCGAGTCTTGCTTCCACATCCTTGCGAATGGTGATGAAGGCAACGCCGCCGGCGCCGATTGCCGCAAAGATCTGGCAGAGCGAGAGAAACATGGCGATAGTCATGGCTCTCTATCCGATATATTGGTTGCAGACCGCGATGCCGGCGGTTGCAAACACGTTGACATCTGCCGCAATCGCCGCCGAGATGAGCCCGGAGGTAGGACCTGGGAAAGTGCTCGCCAGAATTCCCAAAAGCCCATTGACCAGGAGTTGGGTCGAGACCGAGACGCCTTTGCTAGCGAGCACCTGGGCGGTCGCCTGCTGCAGTTGCTGGATGGTGATGGTGCCTTTGGCCACACCCTGGATTTCGGTGAGAATGGCCTTGAGCGCTTGGGCACGGCCCGTCATGGCGCCGGCGGCAGAGCCTGCTCCCTCGATGTACTTGGCGACCGCAAAACTTAGAACGAGTTGGCCGAGCTCGGCGGGTAAGGAAAGAATAGAACTCATGGATGTTTCTCCTCTGTGGACGTTGGAACAAAAGGGACACTCGATTTTAGCTCCTGCAGCACCGCGCGGGTCACTGCGGTAATCACTTCAGGGTCCGGCTCTGTGGCCTGCGACTTGGCCGGCCAGCGAGTTTCGATGAAAGTCGAAATCCCATGCCAGGCGAGTGCGGCGCCGGCCATGCCATCGGCCACATCGCTGATCGTCATGGTGATGCCGTAGTGCTTTTGCACGACGGGAATCACGATAGCGGCAACGAGACTCGTATAGGTGAAGGCGCTTCGCGTGGTACTTGCATCTGCCATGATCATCCGCTCCTTATCAGATTCGCTAGCCGTGTCGCGCGAGCGCCTACTTCGCTTGCCCAGGGCTGCGATGTTTCCAAATTATGCGCAGCATCTTCGTAGGCGCCGATGCGCATCTGCTCAAGAAAGTGAGGCCAACTCGCCAAGAATCGCGCCACATCGCCCAAATACATGTTGAAGTACAGAGAATATACGGCAACTTGTCGGTTGATGGTGATACCGACAATCCAGGGGAGCGCTGCCTCAAGATCCGCTTCGCACTGCGCTTTGTCATTTTGCAGAAGGAATGCAATCTCTGCTTGACTCAAGCCGCGGGTGGCGAGATTCCGTCCAATGCCTATCGAGGGATTGCCCTGGACGATTGAGCCCTTGACGATGGGCAGGCTCGTCGCATCATCATAGACCTTCGATTTGTCGCCTTCGTCGAGTCCTAATTCGGCATCGAGCGCAGCGGATAGTGCTGGAATCACAGGTCAGAGCACGCAGGCAAGTTGAACTCCATGCCGGTCGTTCGTTGATACTCATCCATCAGAGCGTTCACCTTTTCCGCATACAATCGCTTGGCGTCCTCGTTGGTAGAACTACAGGACCGATATCGAAGCGTCAGCAGTTCACTTCCGATAACGTGTTTGGTGATGATCTTCAAATCGCTCGTGCGCGCAAATCCATCAAAGCCCGGTATCCAGCCGAAACTCATCGAGATGAAGGTCAGTAGGCCCATGAAGGCAGAACACGCAACCAGGGCGGTGCGCAAACGGTGCAAATACTGCGCAGTCGGATCCGCAGTGGTTGGTGGAATCGCCATCGATAACAACCTCGCTAGAAAGTTCAAGAATGCATCCATGGCGATAACTCCTCAATAGCCAATCGCGCGCCAGGCCACGTACTGACCGCCGGCGCCGAAGCCCAAGGTGAAGTAATCAAGACTTGGATACGGATACTGCACGAACAACTCCTGAAATGAATTAAGGCACGTCGCCTGAATAGAGAAAATCTTGGTAGTGAATGCCGCCTCAAAGTCGATGTTCGTGGGGCTCGAGGATGGCGTGAGCGTTACACCCCAGTTCTCGATGAATCCATTAGGCCACACTACACTTCCTGGGATGCCGGTCGTATAGGACTCATTTGCCGCTTCATTGGCGAACGCGCAGCTAGCGATTTGCGTCGTGTTGGTGCCCGCAGCGGCCGTGGGGCAAAGAGGCGTTCCCGTCAGATGTGCTGAGGCAAGAGGCGCATACTCATCCTCCGCCGCCGCAATCGTAAGATATGCGGCAAGGCTTTGAATGCCGGTCAGCTCCCACCAAGTTTCAGTGTCATTCCAGGTTGCTACAAACACGCTATTGGCCGGAATCGTGCCCGCAGGAAGCGCCACCCCTCCCGAAAGAACCAAATCGATCGCTCCCCCATAGCCCGCATTGAGCGTGCTCGCTCCGGTGTTCGCGTGCGCCGTGAGCACGCGCACCTGCATGCCGTTGTAGATGCCGGCGATAGATAGACTCGGTGTCAGAGAGATCACATAGGCATTGGCCGTGCCGGTATCGACGGCAAAATTGGTCGAGCCGGACTGCACGTCGTCCGCTTGCTGGAACTGCCCCATATCGCCTGCGGTGGGGTACAGGTAGACAAAATCCCCGGCGTCCCAAGAAAGCGCGGTCGTTCCCTCTTGGCCGCGCGTGATGATGCTAAACGTATCTGTCGTGCGATCTGTGCAGTTGATTATTTCCTGTATCGAGGTATTGCCGTTTTTGACAAGCGTTGCCGTGAAGTTCTGCCCGATCGCCGTGTTGGGATTAGGGAACCCAGCACCCCCTCCGCTCACCAGCGACAGACTCGTAGCGGTGGATGAAATGCCGGCGGAGAGCGATGAATTTGCGCCAGGAAAGTTGGTAAAAAGGCGTCTAGCCATGATGTCCTCTCAAGTCGAAAGAATCACAGAGTACGAGTCGCCATCCGTGAAATCGTAGATATCGGTCCAGGCCCAAGTGGCAACGCCTCCAGAGTAGCTGTAGGTGGCTTCCGCGGATGTATAAGTCTCGGTAGTCTGCGGACTGATCGTGATGGTTGAGAAATAATCCTGGCCTGGATCCGTCGATGAGACGATCGAAAGATAGACCGTCGTGGTCGATGAACCGGTGCGCTCAATGAGATCCAAATTAGAAATAGTTTTGTCATTGATGTCTGTGGTCGGGCTGATCGAACCAATATCCCCGGAGATATAGCCATAGGTATAGATGTAGTCGCCAGGATCGATCGTGGTGCGAACGTATCCCGCGACCATCGTTCCTTGATACAGATACCCATAGCGAATCGTCACACTCACGGTGACGATAGCAGTTTGCCCGTAGGTATCGGTGATGGTGCACTGAGCGACCCCGGAAACCGTCTCGCCCTCCGTGAGACCGGAAGCTGTGAAACTCGATGAGCGGCTGTGAGGTGAATTGATGACAATTCCTGACCCACCGCTCGACCAGACCCATGCATAGGTATAACTGCCGGATCCGCCACTCGCGGTGACGGTACTGATGCCGGTCGTCTGCGAAGCGGCGAGCTCGATACTCGTTTGCGAAGTGGGGGACACGCTTGCACTGACGAGGCTCACTCGCTCGATGCTCACGGTCACATTGACCGTGGTCGACTGTCCGTACTGATCCTTGATCGTGCAGGTGGCCGTGCCGGTACGTGTCGTACCTGCCGCGAGTGATGCGCCGCTGAAAGACGTGGTCGCCGCGGCGGGGCTACCGATCGTGATCGATGTCCCACCCACAGAGAACGCCCACGAGAAGGTATAGACACCTCCCCCACCTGCGGGCGTGACCGTGACCGTATTGGTCGTCTCACTGGCGCTAGCCCCCTCAACCGATGCAGTTCCGGGCGATACGGTCGCCGAGACCGCACTCACGCGCGTGATCGAGACATCCACATCGACTGTGGTGGTATCGCCGAGCGAATCGGTCACCAGGCACTGAGCGGTGCCAGTTGCAGTGTCGCCCGCGGCGAGTGCCGACGTGCTTTCGAAGGAAGCGGACCGCGTGGCGCCATTCAAAATCACCATGTCGGCGCCACCTGATATGAAGCTCCAGGCGTAGGTGTATCCGCCGACACCTCCCGATGCCGTGACTGTAGAGGCGCCCGTCTCGATCGAGGTGCTCGCACCGGTGGCACTTAAGCTCGTGGGCGATGCAGTTGCGCTCAAGGCTGCGGCACGCTCGATCACCACATTGACATAGGCCGTTGCCGTATTGCTTGTGATCGTATCGGTTACGACGCACTGAGCGATGCCAGAAAGTCCCTCGCCTACCGCAAGGCCGCTTCCTGAAAAATCGGTTGTCGCGGCCGTAGCACTCCCAATCGTGATACCAGTACCACCGCTGAAAAAACTCCATGCAAAAGTGTACTCGCCCGATCCGCCAGAGAGCGAAACAGTGACCGGCGGAGTGGTGAGGCTCGAAGCGCTCCCCACCACAGTCGCGGTTGGCGGTGAGATCGAGGCGGTGAGATTCGTCACGATATCGACCGCATAGCTATACTGCAAAGGCAGATCCAATACGCCCGATGTGAAGGCAAGTGAGAAAAAGGTGAGAATGCCGGGCGTCAGCTGAGTCTGTGCCGATATGAGCGCCTGATCGAGCGTCACGGTGAGCGTATGATCGGAAACCACGACGCTGATCGCGCTCGTCGTCTCGGTTCCTACATTGACGCCGGGAACCATGCTGGGATTATTGATGAACTGCGGATCGGTCCCGTCGACGCCGAAGATGAATCGAGCGATGCGCCTCTTGAGCCATCGCATGCAAAAGCGCTTGCCATCCCCTTTGTATAAATTCCAGGTGAGAATGCGCTTGAAGATGTCATCCGTGATGTTGTAATAGGTCTCACTCGCAGGCGTTCCGGTGTTGAGCAATGTCGTGTTGAGCATCACCGTATTGAGCGGTCCGGTCGCAGGCGTTATGGGCGAGGCAAGGGCGGTCTCCTGCGTGCCATAAAGGCCTTCTGCGACCCATTGCAAGAGCGGAGCCGAGAGCGCCGGATAGTAGGCAAGATTTTGCGAAGCAAAGGCACTCACGATCGTCTGCGTAGCCGCGTTGTAAGCAGCAATCACAGCCTGCAAATTATCGTCTGCGGCGTACTGCTGATAGAGGTACGCGGGAAGAGTGTTCTGAAGCATCAGGCTTGCGTCACAGTGGTGCCATTGAGTGCAATGTTCCAATCGCTCTCAGGATCACCCACGATGGTCGAATAGCCGCTCGCTGGCGGTGTGGGACTGCCGGAACCATTGATATAAACCGCATACTGCAGTAGATCAATCGTCGATGGATCGATGGTTCCAGACACGGCGTTGAGAAATATGTCATCGAGATAGAGCAGATTGATCGGCTGCCCGGCCGCAAGGGCATTGATGTAGGACTGAAACGGCGACTGCACGAGCCCTTGAAATGCGCCGCCGCCGGTGAAGGAACTCAATGTCGTATTCCACGTGACGACAATTGTCACGGACTGCGTTTGCGTTGTGACGAGAAGCACCTCGTAGGTATCAGGGTAGTCATACAAACTCACCGTGACATTGCGATCACTGTTGATCGCTGAGCCGACGAGTTCTGTCGGATCGGCAACGCCTGATAACACCGCATCGGCCATTGCGTAGATATCGCCGCCCGCGCAAACCACGCGAATGCCGCCGCCCGAGGCCTGCTGCACGGAAATTTGATTTGCCGTGACGCCTGGGACTTGCCCTAATACTGTCTTGATGAAGCGGGCAGAACCTACACAGGCCGCATTGTTGGCCTGATTGATGCGCGCCCGATAGGCATAGTAGGTCTCGCCACTCGGATTGCCGGGACTTCCGGTCGAAGGATTCGTGACAGATAAATCAATGTTGCTCGGATAGGAGGTCTGCAGAGCCGTGACAGTATTCTCAGCAATGGTCCAGGAGCCAGCTTGTGTCGCGGTCGCCGTCATTGACGCCGTGCTGCCGTCCGACAGAATCGGGCCGCCGGTATTGACTGCATAGCTATAGGTTCCATCTCCCACGAGGAAGCCCTGCGGAATGACGAATCCTACGGTGCCGCTGAAAACCACTTGAACGGTCGTGTTGGTAACAGAGCCTTGCTGAAGCCCGAGCATTTGGCCCTGCTGGGAGATCAGTGCCTCATTGGCACCCAGTGGGGTAAGCGAATTGACCGAATCGACGTAATACAAATTGCACGCGGCAATCGCGAGTGTGCAGGTACTGGTCAGATCCTCGATCAGCGAGCCGGGCAAATTGGCGGTAAAGCCGGGCTGCTGGGCTGTGATCGCAGCAATGAGTTGCGCAAGAATCGTCGCCGGTGGCGTTGGCTGCAATCCGGAAGCCAAGATAACGACCGGATAGTCGAAGGGCGGCACTGCACTCATGTGGGTATTTGCACACTCTGGTTAAGTAGGGCGCCTTGATTCGTGATCACATTGATGTCGTAAGTAGGCTGCGCAACGCCGTCCACAAGCGTGCTCGAGCGACTTACGCGAAGCGATGCGAAATAGGGCGCAAAATACTGCTGCGTCAATGCCACGTAGTAGTCAGGAAATGTCTGTTGCAGCACCGATTGCTCGGCCGGAATGCCGAACGTTGCATAGAAAGGAGACTCGTTCAAATTCAAAAGAAGCACCTGACACAGACTCGTCAGGTAGACCTCATCGTTGTAGCCATTCGCATCGGTCGTCACTTCTTCCCAGACATAGCCGCCGATCGACTCATCGTAGGAAGTCACTCCGTAGGTACGAATGGTTTAGGTCCCCTTACTCATGGAATGCTGATCGAGCAATTCTCAAAACTCGATGCCTTGGAGTTAATCGCACTCGTCAGCGTCGCAATCTCCGCAGTAAGCGCCGTCACCTGCGCAGTCAACTTGGCATAAGCGGCAAGCTGTGGTCCCAAATAGTCATCAATGAGCGAAGTGATCCAAGTGACGATTGCATCTGGGTTAGCGGCCGGTGCTGTCAGAAGAGCCTGCAAGGCGGCAAATGTCGAGTTCTGGGCAGTGATTGCCGTCAACTGAGAATTGAGCGCCCCCAATGCTTGAGTCGCAAGTGCTTGCAGTTGCGCGCAGCTCGTACACTCATTGATCTGATTGGTAAGAGATGTGAAAAAATCATCGTTCAGGGGACTCGGCATCTATTCACCATTTACGGCTATGCCGTTCTGAAATGTCACAACCTGGCCGGTCAAATCGGTAATCGTGCCCGTCCAACCGTTGCCGACCGATAGGTTTTGCTCGGCCGTGAAGGCGGATGAGGTGCAGACGAGGCCGCTGACAACTGTTTCCCACGTCGCATTGCCGATAGGAAGCCATGCGAGCGTTGCCAAGTTGCCACGCAGATAGGTGATATCGGCAATGCTATTTCCCATGCCGCTCACCTGGCTCAAGGTCGCATCCGCCGCAATAGCGAACCCCAAGTCCCCCGGTTGGATGGGATAGCGCAAATAGACTGGCCCGAAAAGCGGCATCTGCACGCGCGGGAATGTGCCACCTATTACATCGAAATTTACCGTGATGAGCGCCCCATCGACCGCGACCACATGGCCGGGGAGGGACCGGCCTGTCTTTTGAATCTCATCGAGCGCGCGCTGCTGCGCAAACGCATTGAGTGTGCGGGTGAGCGGTGCTTTCTGATGGATGTTGCTCATGAAGAGAGCGATGTCACGGCGCTGATCGCCGTCGCCCAAGAGTCAGCATCGGGTTGACGAAAGTTCGCAAAGTGATGCACCTCACTAACCGTAAAGGTTCCCTGAAACGCCGTCTTCGAGCTCGCGGGCGAATTGGGCACCGCCGCTGCCTGGCTCGTGAGCGCATAGGGAGATTGGATGCCCGTTGGAAAAGTGATCCGTGAACCGATCGAGATATCGGCCCGCATCATCATTTTGAAATTGACCGTGGCCGCATCAATCCAGGTGGGCTGCCCGATGAAGTCCTGGAACTTAAGGGCTTTGGCGGGCGGCGGGTTAGTACCATCCTGCGCAACGATCGTATTGCCCTGGATTGAGATCCACACGCCCTGATAGGTAGAGCCGAAAATCGGCGTGCCAATCTTGAGTGACAACTCATTAACCATGCTGGCTAGGTTCGCTAGCGATGGGTACTGACCTTGCTCCGGATTAGAAAGAATCAAGTTGCCACTGACCGCACTGGTATCGATCTTGTAGCTAGATCCAAAAGCACCCTGCAGCGCTTGATTGATCGCACTTGCGAGCGGCGTGCCGGCAGGCCAGTTCCAGTTGATGTTCTGATCG
>Ga0335073_10012333_pt1 | contig 12000 bp, 10 predicted proteins | sample Lox_Sample_22_FD_207093 | JGI IMG/M metagenome (GOLD analysis project Ga0335073, IMG submission 207093) | Soil microbial communities from Loxahatchee National Wildlife Refuge, Florida, United States - Lox_Sample_2.2 | ecosystem: Environmental > Terrestrial > Soil > Wetlands | place: USA... | reverse complement strand
TGCAGCGAGCCGGTCAGGCGGTGGGCTCGGTGCGCGCCTTCGCCAGCACATCCCTGGCGGCAGCCTCTGCGCCCGCCTGCAGCGTGGGGACCGGGACCGGCCCGAAGCCGTGTCCGGACTCCTGCCCAGATTCCCAGACGGTGATGAGCACGTTCCGCTCCCGGACCACTACCGTCACCTTCTCGCTGTCGATGCCGCTGACGCGCTCGCGCTGGACCGCCACGAACGCCTGCTGGCCTAGGCCGGGGAGCGCGGTGATCTGGGCAGGCGACAGGGGCGAGTGGGTCGTCCGCTGCTTCAGGTCCTGCATGGCCAGCGCATAGCTGTCCTGCGCGTTGGCCGATGCGCTACCCGGCGGACTGCCGGCAGCACTCGCGGCTGCAAACGGCTGGTACGCCTCAGTGGTTACCTCCAGCACAAGGAACGTCGGCTTGCGGTCAAGTGTGAAGCTGCACTGGCTGTCGGTGCTGCCGGACAGCTCGCTGGTGGACGTCCGGCCAGGCTCGGGCAGGTACTGGTTCAGCACGGTCGTGCTCACGCTGGTGCAGGCATCCGGAGCAGCCTTGTACTCGCCCGGCTGCAGCGACGTCACATAGAGAGCCGGCTTGGGAGTGTGATGGAGGAGGATCGCCGCGATCCCGGCGGCGACGACGCAGGCCACGATGGCGACGCCGCACCAACGGTAGACACGCCGGCGCGACTTGCGCAGTCTGGTGGCAGCGGCACGGCCGCGCCGCCGGCTCGCCACGCGCGCGCCGACGGCACTGGATGGTTCGCCGTGGTCGCTGTCAGCGTGCCGGTAACCGTCAGGGGCGTCGTAGTAATCCTCGTCGTCCGGACGGGACGGTGCGGCGCGCCGCCCCGCGGCGTTCGGCCGGGGCTCGTAATCGTCAGGCCCCGCCCAGGACGGCAGTTCAGTATCGGTGTCGGGCGCGAACGGATCGGCTCCCTGCCACCCTCTCAAGTCCTCCCGCTCGCCGCGCCTGGGCCGGTCCAGTCGAGGAGATCGGTCGTGGCGGCCCGCGTAGCCTGGCTCGAGCTGCCGCGATGAGCGATGCGGCGGAGAGCCCTGCTGAGCCACGGAGCGCCTCCTCGGGGCGAATAGCACCGCGAATGACCACGGGTTGGGGCGGGCTGGATCCACCCGCAGTGTAGTAGTGCGAACTACTGCGCGGAGGACAATCCGGAACGCGCCCGGCGGCGGCCGCGGGCCGGCCTAGGCCAGGCCGGTCAGCGCCAGCCTGACCCCCTCAGCGGCTGCCGCTCCGTGCCAGCGCTCGCCCCAGCCCTGCACCCGCACGCTGCGGCGGACATCCGCGTCCTCGGCATCATCGCCACTGGCTGCCTGATCGGCCCGGATGAGGACGGAGAGATAACTCGGCGCAAGGTCCTCGACCATTCCCTCGCCCCACTCGACCACAGTAACGGCAGTCGCCAGGTCGCCGTCCAGATCCAGGTCGTCCACTTCGGCGCGACTGCCGAGCCGATAAGCGTCAGCGTGCACTAGGTCCGGGCCGGACGACAGGCTCGGATGAACTCGCGCGATCACGAACGTCGGCGAGGTTACCGAGCCGCGGACGCCGAGACCCGCGCCGATCCCCTGGGCCAGTGTCGTCTTGCCAGCGCCGAGCGGCCCGGACAGCACGACTAGGTCACCTGCGCGCAGCAGGGCTGACAGGCGGCGGCCGAGCGTACGCATCTGCTCAGCGGTTGCCACCGCCGCCAGTTCGTCAACACCGGGCTCCCCTGGGCGGCCCTGGCCGGCTGGTCCGGTCACGCGGGCCGCTGCCGGATGACTGCGTCCAGCGCCACCGCCACCAGGTCGGAGATCTCTTCGGTGACGACCTCGGGTCGTTCCAGCTGCAAGACATGCCCGGCGTTGGGCACCGTGACGAGGAACGCACCGGGAATCGCGGCAGCCAGCGCCGCCGTCTGCTTCGCCGGGATCAGCCGGTCCTGCGCTCCGGCGAGTACCACGGTGGGCACCTTGCCGATCGTCGCGACCGCGAGGCGCTTGTCGTGCTCGAGCAGGGCCCCGTAGAAGTCAGCTACGACATCAATCGGGGTGGCGCGGATCACGTGCTCGAGGAAGTCGACGACGGCCGGGCTGACATCTGGGTCGCCGAAGGCGATGAACCTGGTCGACAGGAAAGCCAGATCGCCGGCATTACTGCGAATCCACTCGGTCAGCTCGGCGCGGCGGCCGCTCGCTGATCCGCGCAGCACCGCGGGGCCGGCCAGGCGGGCCACTGGGCGCAGCGGCACCGGCAGCCACCCATTCGCGTCGGGCAGGTGGGCGGCGGTCGAGATCAGGCAGACGCCGACAACCTTGCTGCCGAACAGCTCCGGGTGCTGCTGCGCGAGCGCCATGATCGTCATGCCGCCCATAGAGTGGCCCACGAGGACCACCGGCCCAGGACCTGGCGCGGTCGCCGTCAGCACCGCGGCCAGATCGCGGCCGAGCTGGTCGATGCTGATGTGTGCCGGGTCACTGCGGCCGGACCTGCCGTGGCTGCGCTGGTCCCAGAGCACGAGGCGGGCCTCCGAGGCCAGATCCCGTTGCTGGTAGTGCCAGGTCTCCAGGCTGAGCGTGTAACCGTGGCAGAACACGATGGTCAGCGGCGGATCGTCGAGTCCGCACACCTCGACGTGGAGCGGCACACCGTCGTCCGCCATTACCTCGACGACGCGGCCGCGCAACTGGCCGAATGGCTCGTCTTTGGCTGGATCGGGCCGAAGCCTGATCCGGCCAACCGCCACCTTCTCGGCGGCGATGACCGCCCCCGCCGAGGCCGCAACAATCCCGGTAGCCAGCCCAGCGACGCTAGAAAGCCGCCGCCACCTGGCTGCCATCAGTACTCCTGTCTGCGGCTGGCGCCGCTACATCCCCGGACCCGGCCGCGGCCATGCCCGGAGCCGAGGCACCTTCCTCGGCCGCAGCTACCCCAGAGTAAGTTCTCGGGACCTTCCCCGTAAACCGGGTCACAATCTCATATGCCAGCGTGCCAAGCCGCTCTGCCCACTCCTGAGCTGTCGGCTCGCCGTGATCGCCGGGCCCGAAGACTATAACCTCGTCGCCAGCCTCCGACGGCTCGTCGCCGAGGTCCAGCACGATGTGGTTCAGGTTGACGGTGCCGGCGATAGACACCCGTCGCCCGCGGGTGAAGAGCATTCCCGCCGTGTTGGTAGCGTGCCGCGGGATCCCCTCGTTGTAGCCGAGAGGCAGCACACCGAGGGTAGTCGGGTGGTCGGTGACGTACCGGTGGGCGTACGACACTGGCGTGCCTGCCGGTACCCGCTTGACCTGGATGAGCCTCGCACGCAGGGTCATCGCCGGACGGAGCCAGCCCGGCGCTCCGCCGGGCACCGTGGACAGACCGAAGACTGCGCCGCCTGGGCGGACGAGGTCAAAGTAGGACTCAGGCAGCGTCAGGGTCGCCGGGCCGTTGGCCATGTGTCGGACCTCCGGCCTGGCCCCGGCCTTCTCGGCCGCCGCGACAGCGGCGCGGAATGCTTCCAGCTGCTGCCCGATCGCCGGGTGTCCCGGTATGTCAGCGCAGGCGAAATGCGACCACAAGCCGACGACACGTACCCGGCCCGCCGCCTCCGCCGCCAGGGCCGCCTGCACAAGGCCTGGCCAGTCAGCGGGGATCGCACCGCCCCTGCTCATTCCCGTATCGGCCTCTAGATGCAGGCGGGCCGGCTTGCCAACGCCCTCGGCTGCGAGCGCGATCTGGTCGATGAGCGCGGTTGTGCCGACTGTCAGGTCGATGTCATTCCGGATCGCTTCGGCGTGCGGGGAGTCAGGGCTCCCGTGCAGGCTCAGCAGCGGTACGGTGATCCCGGCCTTGCGCAGCGTGATCGCATCGGTCACGTGCACGACCCCGAGCCAGGTCGCGCCGCCCGCCAGAGAGGCTCGGGCCGAAGCCACTATGCCGTGGCCGTAGCCGTCGGACTTGACCACTGCCATCACCTGGGCAGAGCCGACATGCCGACACAACGCGGTCACGTTGGCCTGGATCGCGTCCAGGTCCACGACAGCCTCCGGGTGCCCGTCCATGACAGACCAGTGTGCCAGGCCAGCGGACCGAGTTGGCCCGCTGCGCCCACGCCCGACTGGTGCAGCCGCCCAGGCCGACCAGGTCGACCGGCTATTCCTGCCGTTCACCCGCCTCGACGATCGCACCGGCCACGCTCGCCAGTCGCCCAGCTCGCACATTGCCCCGCCGACGTGATAGGCAGTCGGCATGGCAGAACTTATCCCCCTTACCGTCCTGTTCGGCAACCCGGAGCGCGTGAGCCCGCGCCTGTCACCTGACGGCACCCAGCTCGCCTGGATCGCTCCTCATAACGGTGTGCTGAACGTCTGGCTCGCTCCGATCAGCACGCAGGACGGCGTCAGCTGGGACGCAGCGCGCGTCATCACCGACGACACCGACCGCGGCATCCGGCAGTTCGCCTGGGCGCACGACGGCACGCACGTGCTCTACGTGCAGGACACTGGCGGTGACGAGAACTGGCGGCTGCATGATGTTGACCTGGGGACGATGGAGCGGCGGGACCTCACGCCGTTCGAAGGCGTGCAGGCCCGGCTGATTGCCAGCGAGCGGGAGTTCCCCGACCAGATCCTGGTCGGGCTGAACAAGGACAACCAGCAGCTGCACGACGTCTACCGGCTGGACCTGAAGACCGGCGAGCTGACTAAGGAGTTCGAGAACCCCGGATTCCTCGTCACGATCGCCGACCGCGAGATGGTGATCCGGGCCGCACTTCAGCCGCACCCAGATGGCTCGATGGACCTGCTCGTCAGGGACGGCACCGGTGGCGACTGGCGCTCGCTACTGACGGTCCCGGCCGACGACTCACTGACTACGGGCCCGATCGCGTTCAGCGCCGATGGCCGCTCGCTGCTCATGATCTCGTCGGTGGACGCGCAGGCTGCCAGGCTGATCTGGCTCGATGTGACGAGCGGCGGCACCGAGGTGCTGGCTGAGGACCCTGAGGCAGATGTCAGCGACGTCAGGATCGACCCGGACACCCGCGAACCGCAGATCGTCACGTTCACCAAGGCCAGGTCGGAGTACCGTGTGCTGGACCCGTCGGTGGCCGGGCACCTGACCCGGATCCGCGCTCTGCACCCCGGCGACCCGGTGTTCCCTGATGCTGATGACGATGACCGGGTGTGGCTCGTAGCCTTCACTAACGACGCCGGACCGGTCTCGTACTTCGCCTATGACACCGTCACTGGCATAGGCAGCTTCCTGTTCGAGCACAAGCCAGATCTTTCGAAGTACGACCTGGCGCCGATGGAGGCGTTCTCGTATCAGGCCCGTGACGGGCTGACAGTGCACGGTTACCTAACGTTCCCGCCCGGGCAGGAGCGGGCGGACTTGCCGACGGTGCTGCTCGCGCACGGCGGGCCGTGGGCGCGCGACACCTGGGGCTTCGACCCCCAGGCGCAATGGCTCGCCAATCGCGGCTACCTGTGCGTCCAGGTCAACTTCCGCGGCTCGGCCGGCTACGGCAAGGCGTTTCTCAACGCGGGGAATCGGGAGTGGGGCGCCAGGATGCAGGATGACCTCAGCGATGCCGTTGCCCACGTGATCAGCCAGGGCTGGACCGACCCGGCGAAGGTCGCGATCATGGGCGGCTCGTACGGCGGCTATGCGACCCTGGCCGGGGCCGCGTTCACACCGGATCTGTACTGCTGCGGCGTCGACATTGTCGGCCCTTCTAACCTGATCACGCTGATCGAGACCATTCCGCCGTACTGGGCGCCGATGATCGCCCAGTTCCACACCCGCGTCGGCGACCCGGCGAAGGACAGGGACTTCCTGTGGTCCCGGTCACCGCTGTCAGCCGTCGACCGGATCAGGATCCCGTTGCTGATCGCCCAGGGGGCGAACGACCCGCGCGTCAAGCAGGCCGAGTCCGAGCAGATTGTCGCCGCGCTGCAGAACGCTGGCATCGAGCACGACTACATGCTGTTCGAGGACGAAGGTCACGGCTTCGCCAAGCCGGAGAACCGGCTGAAGTTCTTCGCTGCCGCCGACAAGTTCCTCGCCAGGTACCTCGGGGGCCGAGCGGAGAACTGACTAGCCTGGCGGGCGGCCGTGAGCCGGGCCGCCCCGTTCCCGTCGTTAAGGGTTGTCGCTGGTAACCACACGAATAGCGGCAGGGATCGCGCCGAGCAGGTCGCTGGCGCCAATCGGGGCATCGCGGGCAGCCAGGCGGCCCGCCATGCCATGCAGGTACGCGGCTGCTGCGGCGGCCTGCGGAGCGTCGACGCCCTGGGCGAGCAGCGAGCCGGCAAGCCCGGACAGCACGTCGCCGGACCCGGCGGTGGCCAGCCAGGGCGTGCCGGTCGAGTTCACCAGGACTGGCTGATGGCCGTCCGGCTCGGCGATAACCGTGGTCGATCCCTTTAGCAGTACGGTCACGCCAAGCTCGGCCGCAGCAGCGCGCGCGTAATGCAGGCGGCGCGCCTCGATGTCGGCTCGGTCGGCGGATAGCAGCCTGGCTAGCTCGCCCGCATGCGGAGTGATCAGCACGGGCGCCGCCCGGCCCAGCAGGTCGCGATGCGCCGCCAGCACGGTGAGGCCGTCAGCGTCGACTAGCACCGGCACGTCGCTAGCCAGGGCTGCGGCCAGCAGGGCCTCCGCCTGCGGCCCGGTGCCGATGCCAGGCCCGACGGCCCAGGCCTGCACCCGGCCAGCAGTCTCGATCGCCTGCCCGGGCCGGTCCGGGTCATACGTCGTCAGCACCGCTTCCGGCCAGCGCTGCCGGACCACGTCGACCGCGACGGCGGCCGACACGAACCGGACCATTCCGGCACCGCCGTGGATTGCGCCCCCGCAGGACAGGACCGCCGCGCCGGTGTACTGATCACTGCCGGCCACCAGCCCGAGCACCCCGCGGCGGTACTTATCAGACTCGGCCGCCGGACGCGGCAGGATGGCGGCGACGTCTGCCGCCTGGAGCGAGATAACGGTCGGCTCGACCAGGTACTCCTCCAGCCCGATGTCGATCAGCTCAGCCGGGCCAGCCAGGCTGGCCCCGGGGTCGATGAGCAGACCCGGCTTGAGCGTGCCGAACGTGACGGTGACGTCGGCGTGGACGGCCGCCCCGGACACCTGGCCGGTGTCCGCGTCGATTCCACTGGGCAGATCGACCGCCACCACCAGGGCGCCCTCGTCGCGGGCGGCGGCCGCCAGCGCCGCGAGGGTGGCGGCTGGCTCACGCAGGCCGCCATGACCACCGATCCCGGTCAGGCCATCGATGATCAGGTCGGCGCTGGCGATCGTGCGGCGGGCGGCGGCCGCGACCTGATTGCCGGCTGCTGCCCGGTGACCGGAGGCCGCACTTCCTTCGGCGGCTGCCCTGTCGTCGCCGATCGGACTGTCACCGCTGGCCGCAGTAAGCCGACCTCCCCGCGCCACGAGCTCGGCCGCCGCCGCCTCGTGCAACTTCGCCCCCGCCGCTATGGCAGTGACCTCGGCGCTGCGGCCCGCCAGGCGAGCTGCGGCATATAGCGCGTCGCCGCCGTTATCGCCGCTGCCCGCCAGGACCACGACCCGCGCGCCGTATACCTCGCCGAGCAGGCTCGCACAGACGGAAGCCAGCGCGGCGGCGGCCCGCTGCATCAGTGTTCCGTCCGGCAGCTTCGCCATCAGCGCCTGCTCAGCGGCCCGCACGGCCGCGACAGTGTGCGCAGTCCTCATCGCTCAGCTCCCGCTATCTGCGCCATTCCGCCAGGGCCGCCCGGCGGGCGACTAGACGGCAGCGCACGGAATGTGCCCGCTTCATCGCTCAGCAACCACCACGGCAATGCTCAGGCCGGCGTCATGGCTGATCGACAGGTGCCAGGTAGTGATCCCCAGGCTCGCGGCGGCAGCCGCGACGGTGCCGCTGATCTGCAGTACCGGCTTGCCACGTTCGTCGTGCTCGACAACGGCGTCGGTCCACAGCAGCCCGGGCGGCGCGCCTAGAGCCTTGGCAACTGCTTCCTTAGCCGCGAAACAAGCAGCCAGCGATCGCACCGGCCGCCCACGTTCGCTCTCAGCGAACAGGCGCGCCGCGAGCGCGGGCGTCCGATCGAGGGCTTGCTCAAGCCGGGAGATCTCGGCCAGGTCCAAACCGATGCCCACGATCATGGCGCTAGCCTGCCACGCTGCACGGCAACAGCCGGGGATTGGCGTCATGTCAGCATGCCGATGGGGCATCAGCGGCCAGTCCGGTTATTCGGCTGCGCCGGCCGCCTAGCCCAGTTCCTCGATGGCGTCGGCTAGCCGAGTGGCTAGCCTTTCGGCCTGGCCAGCGTCCTGCGCCTCAACCATCACCCGGACTGCCGGCTCGGTTCCGCTCGGGCGGACGAGAACCCGGCCGGTGTCGCCTAGTTCGGCCTCAGCCCGAGCCACCGCGTCGGTCAGCGACGGGGCGGACATCACCAGCGCCTTGTCGACGCCTGGCACGTTGATCAGGACCTGCGGGTACCTGGTCATCACGCTGACGAGGTCGGCGAGCGGCCGGTGCTGCCTGGCCACCTCGGCCAGCAGGTGCAGCCCGGTCAGCATCCCGTCCCCGGTGGTCGCATGATCGAGCATGATGATGTGGCCCGACTGCTCGCCGCCCAGCACGAACTTGCCGTCCAGCATGGCGGCGATCAGGTTCCGGTCTCCGACCGGCGTCTGGACAACCTCGATGCCCGCGGCCCGCATGGCATGCCTGAAGCCGAGGTTGGACATCACCGTCGCGACGACGGTGTCGCCCGCCAGCCGACCCTCCGCCTTGAGCGCGATCGCCAGCACGGCAAGGATCTGGTCGCCATCGACCACGCGGCCGGCTGCGTCGACTGCCAGGCACCGATCTGCGTCGCCATCGTGTGCGATGCCGGCATCGGCACTGGCTGCGGCAACCGCAGCTGACAGCGCTTGCAGGCTCGTCGAGCCGCAGCCGGCATTGATGTTAAGCCCGTCCGGATCGGCGCCGATCGCGATGACCTCGGCGCCCGCCCGGCGCAGCAGGTCGGGCGCATAGCGCGACGCCGCGCCATGTGCGCAGTCCACCACGACCCGCAATCCCGCCAGTGGCTCGCCGGGCGCACCAGGCCTGCTTTCCACCGTGCTCAGCAGGTGCGCAATGTAGCGCTCGCCCTGCCCAGGTGCATCGGTAACCCGGCCGAAGCCGGCCGCCGGAACTCCGGCTGGACCCTGACTAACCAGGTCCTGGCTGGCCATCGCCGCGCGGCCCAGGCCTTCGCTGAGCAGTCGGCCGCCCTCAAGTACCTGGCCGTTCCGCCCGGCCAGCCGGGCCTCTATCTCGTCCTCAACCGCGTCGGGAAGCTTCACGCCGCCACGGGCGAAGAACTTGATGCCGTTGTCGGGCGCCGGGTTGTGGCTCGCCGAGAGCATCACGCCGAACTCGGCACCGAGGGCAGCGGTGAGGTGCGCTACAGCTGGTGTGGGGATAACTCCTAGCCGGACGACATCCACCCCGCTTGCCGCCAGGCCTGCGACTACCGCCGCTTCCAGGAACTCACCCGACGCACGCGGGTCCCGGCCGACCACTGCGAACGGGCGCTGCCGCGACCCTGCGGTGCCGTGAGCAGGCTGAGACGCGCCCAGCACGTTGGCTGCTGCCGCCGCGAGAGCCATCGCCAGCCCAGCGGTGAGCTCGCGTCCTGCGACGCCCCTGACGCCGTCCGTGCCGAAAAGCTGGCCCATAGTCCGCCAGGATCCTCCGTGCCGAGCCGGCCGGCCCGGCTAGCGCTTGGAGTACTGCGGAGCCTTGCGAGCCTTCTTCAGGCCGGCCTTCTTGCGCTCTGTCACTCGCGCGTCCCTGGTCAGGAAGCCAGCGCGCTTCAGCGTCGGACGGCTCTCCGGGTCGACGAGGGTGAGTGCCCTCGCGATGCCGAGGCGCAGTGCGCCCGCCTGACCGCTGACACCGCCGCCGACGATCCGCGCAATCACGTCGAACTGGTCCTCAGCCCCCAGCGCAACGAGGGGCTCGCTGATCAGCTGCTGGTGCACCTTGTTGGGGAAGTACACCTCAAGCGACTTGTCGTTGATCTTCCACTGGCCGGTACCGGGCTGAATCCGGACCCGTGCAATGGCCTCCTTGCGGCGGCCAGTTCCCAGCGCGTTACCGGTCACCACCGGCTTGCGCACGGCCGCCTTCGGCTGGGCAGTGTCACCGGTCGAGGTCGTGTACTCCGACAGGTGCTCCTCGGGCGCCTCGGCCTCTGCTCCGGCTTCCAGCGTCTCGGTGGACTCGGCCACGTTGTCTTCCTCGTACTTCCCGCTTGAGTCTTGCCTTGGTCTGACGTTACCTGGCGCTGGCCTGCTGCTCGACCTGCGTAATCTCGAACGGCACCGGCTGCTGCGCCTTGTGCGGGTGCTCTGGGCCCGCGTACACCTTCAGCTTGCGGAGCATCTGACGGCCGAGAGCGTTCTTGGGGAGCATGCCCTTGACTGCCTTCTCGATGACCCGCTCAGGGCTCTTGGCCATCAGCTCGGCGTAGGAAACCGAGTGCAGGCCACCCGGGTAGCCACTGTGCCGGTAAGCCATCTTGTCCCGCAGCTTGTTTCCGCTGAGCGCGACCTTGGCGGCGTTAACGATGACGACGAAGTCGCCGGTGTCCAGGTGCGGCGCGAACACAGGCTTGTGCTTGCCGCGCAGCAGCGTCGCCGCCTGACTGGCAAGCCGCCCAAGTACGACGTCAGATGCATCGATGACGTGCCATTGGCGCTGGATATCAGCGGCCTTGGGGCTGAAAGTGCGCACAGTCAAAAGCCTTCGCGTGTGAGTCCTGAATCTCTGGCCCGTACCGGGCACATATCCTGCCTAGGCGCGGGGATCCGCAGGTACCGACCGCAGCTCACCGGCCCCGAGGGCTCGGCGGGCATGCCGATACGCATGGATGCCCAAGAAGGATACCGGTGGTAACCGGTAATGGTCAAAGTGAGGGCCGGATCGGAGCAGGCGCACAGCCAGTGCGGCCGGGCCCGCGTGGGCACGGAAACGGCCGACCAGCCGAACTTCGCGCTCTGGGGCGATACGCTCAAGCGCATGCGCACTCCGGCCGACGACGGTGCAGACCAGCAGAGCAACCGTCCCCGCGGCCGGGCGGCAGCGTCCGCATCGGGTGCCAGAGCCCGATCGGGCCCAGCCGGATCAAGCACAGCCGGATCAAGCACAACGTCCGGATCGTCAGTGTTCGCGCCTGACTACAACGGGGATCGGCGCGGCGCGGATCGCGGGCCCGGTTCCGGCGCCGGCAGCCCAGACGCTTCGGCCTGGTACGGATCGACCGCGGGCGGCGCAGTCGGCAAGGGGCCGGTCCGCGGGTATCCGCCAGTGCCTGGCCAGCCGCCGCCGATGTACCCGCCGGGGCAGTTCGCAGCATGGAACCGGGGCCGTCATGGCCAGGCCAGGCCAGCGGCGCCCCCCGGCCAGCCTGACGGCGCCCTGCCGGCCAACGGTCAGTCACGCCCCGGCATCGCCCAGCCTGGCCGTGACGCCCGGCAGCAGGGGGCCTGGCAGCAGGGGCCCTCGCGGGCGCCCACGGCGGGGGGAGCATGGCCAGAGGCCGACGGCACCTCTCGCTATTACGAGCGCGCGGACAGCGCCGAGGGCGAGCCCGGCTATTCGATGCTGGCCGTGAGCGACCCGGCCGCCGATGTGACCTCGACGCAAACGTGGCAGGCGCTGGGCGAAGGGCGGGCGACTGGGGTCTGGACAGCTCCCGCCAGGTCCGCACCCGGGCCGCCCCGGCCGACCGTGCCGCCCGCCAGGCGCGGCCCCGACGTGGCGGGCCCTGACGTGGCGGGCCATGACGTAGGACCTGACGGCCCAGATGGCGGGCCGACCGCCCCGGATGTCATCGCCGCGGCCAGTGCAGCCCTGGCTAGGACGCAGACCATCGGAACGGGCAGCACCAGGACAGACGGAACCGGAGCCCGAGCGCGCGGCCGCAGCGGCGCTCATTCCGGACCGCAGGAG
>Ga0335073_10012332_pt1 | contig 12000 bp, 8 predicted proteins | sample Lox_Sample_22_FD_207093 | JGI IMG/M metagenome (GOLD analysis project Ga0335073, IMG submission 207093) | Soil microbial communities from Loxahatchee National Wildlife Refuge, Florida, United States - Lox_Sample_2.2 | ecosystem: Environmental > Terrestrial > Soil > Wetlands | place: USA: Florida... | reverse complement strand
CGGCTTGCTCACGCCGCCAGCATAGAAGCCCACCACCGGATGCGGAAGGCAGGCACTTGCGAGCAGATCGCAGCAAGGACCAGAATGCGTCTGGACCTCTGTCCCCGCAGCGCGGCGGGTGGTCCGTCGATCGACCGACCACAACCGACCAAGAAGGAGTAGCCGCATGGCCGTGACGGAGGCACCTACGCCCCTGGGGCGGATCAAGCAGGCCCGAGGGATGCTCAGCCCGAGCGACTGGCGCCGGGCCGGAGGGATGTTCGCCACGATCCTGGCGCTGCACATCATCGGGTTCGGGATCTTCATCGCCTTCGTCGTCCCCGACCACTACAAGGGCCTGGGGATCGGGGTGAGCATCACCGCCTACACCCTCGGGCTTCGTCACGCCTTCGACGCCGATCACATCTCGGCCATCGACAACACCACCCGCAAGCTCATGAACGAGCGGCGCGAGATCAAGGGCGCGAAGCGCCCGCTCAGCGTCGGCTACTACTTCTCCCTCGGCCACTCGACCATCGTGATCGCCATCGGGGCCGGGATCGTCATCGCCGAAAAAGCCGTCTACGGGGCGGTGTCGAACAACAACTCCGGCCTGGAGCAGTTCGGCGGGGTCTTTGGCACCATCGTCTCGGCCAGCTTCTTGTACCTGATCGCCCTCCTCAACATCGTCATCCTGGCCGGGATCGTCAAAGTCTTCCGAGCTATGCGCCAAGGCACCTATGACGAGGCCGAGCTGGAGCGCCAGCTGGAGAACCGGGGCCTCATGTACCGCTTCTTCGGGAAATGGATGAAAGCCATCACCAAGGAATGGCAGATGTACCCCGTCGGGGTCGTCTTCGGTATGGGCTTCGACACCGCCACCGAGGTCGCCCTCCTCGCCACCACCGCCCTGCTTGCCACCCAGTCCCTGCCCTGGTACTCGATCATGTGCCTGCCGGTCCTCTTCACCGCCGGCATGTCGCTCATGGACACCCTCGACGGCTGCTTCATGAACGGCGCCTACGGCTGGGCGTTCTTCAACCCGGTTCGCAAGGTCTATTACAACCTCGCCATCACCGGACTGTCCGTCGCCATCTGCTTCTTCATCGGCACCATCGAAGTCCTCGGTCTCCTCCCGATGGAACTCCACATCCACGGCGGCTTCTGGGACTTCATGGAGAACTTCAACATCAACACCGCCGGTTTCGTCATCGTCGGCATGTTCGTGCTCACCTGGGCCGTCGCCCTCGCGGTGTGGAAGTACGGCAAGGTCGAGGAGAAGTGGAGCGCCCGTCTCAAGCCGAGCGACGCCGAAGCCAGCCTGTCGCCGTGATCAGATGTCAGCGCGGAATGAGCCTTCGGTGAACTGCGGCTCGTCTCTACGCCCAGCGAGGAAAACTAACGACCACAGTACGGCTCCATCGGCGCCCGGGGTCACGCACCTGTCGCGGGTCTGATCACCGATGGCCGACACGTCGAACCGCCCAGATCATGCTGTTCAGCTCTTGGCCGGACGTTGGACCTTGCCGGTCCTGGCTGAGCTCGCTGGCGGCGGTCGTCGTTACCAAGACCTACACGACAACATCGTTGGGATCGCCCACAAGGTTCTGACCGACACGCTGCGCAAGGCTGAGCGTGACGGCCTGATCACCCGCCACCTCGACGCCGAGCACATCGAGACGGCCACGCTTTACCAGCTGACCGATCTCGGCCGCTCGCTCGATGAGCCGTTGGCAGCGTTCGACCACTGGGTCGAGGCGAACTGGGAGCGGGTCGAGGCGGCTCGCCGGGACTGGGACCGGAGGGCCGGCCGGCCCTGAACCCTCGCAAACGCTGGTGTCTTCGGGCACCTTGAGGTAACTGGGCGCACCAACGGGGTGCGCCCACGTTCGCGTCTGCGCCTCTTTGCTGAGCATCGCGTTTGTGCTGGTGAGAGGGTCTTTTCGCCGCGGGAAGATTTTCTTTTGTAGGAAATCAGGCCAAAACCCCCTGTTCTTATAGGTGAAGGACGTCGGTCGGTCGCCGACGGTGACCCCCACCGCCGGCTCGAAAAAATCCGGCGCCGCGCGAAAAACCTTTGTCCGATTTTGGCCTCGAACCCCTTATTTACAGGCTGAGAACGCCACCCGCGGCCTCGCCGGCAGGACTGCTGCCCGGACGGCGCTGGCGTCCTCCTGCAGTCGTTTGTCCAACGTCAGCCCGAATCGGGGTGTTCTCAAGTGAAGCCTTCGTCTCTCGACCCGGGGGAGGTCCATGAACCCGTCCACGCCTTCTGACCCAACGTCCACCTCGTTGCCTGGTGGTCCGCTCGGCCACTACCTGCTCCACCCCGGCAACGACACCTCGACGGTCGTCCACCACATCTTGCACGTGCTGGCCTTCGTCGGCCGGACGGCCCTTCCGTTCCTCGTTCTCGCCGTGGCGCTCGTCATTGTCGCCCGGCTGGTACTCGCCGTGACCCGCCGGCAGCGGGCCGGCGGCGGGCACGTGGTGACTATTGCACCGGGGCCGGAGGTGGAGCCGGCCGGCGCCGAGGCGTTGTGGAACGGGCTGCACGGGGTCCTGCGCCGGGGTGGTCTGGTGTCGGGCCGGCCGCACGTGACCTTTGAGGTCGGCTTCTCATCTGGTCGGTTGCGATTCGGGTTGTGGGTGCCGGCCGCGGTGTCGGCAGCCCGGGTGGCCCGGGTGGTCGAGGCAGCGTGGCCGGGCGCAGTAACCGAAGTGCTGCCCGCTGAGGCGCCCGTGCCAGGCGGTGAAGGGATCGTCGGAGGCGAGCTGCGCCTGGCGGGCCCGGAGTCGTTCTCGCTCCGGGTCGATCAGCCAACCGATCCCTACCGGCTCCTGCTCGCCGCGCTCGGTGGCCTGGGCGCCGGTGAGGCAGGGGTGGTGCAGGTGCTCGCCCGTCCCGCCACCCGCCGCCGCTATGCCCGGTGCCGGAAGGCCGCCGTGGCGCTACGCACCGGGCAACCCCGCTCGAAGCTGGTCCGGTTCATCGACTTCTGGATGACCAAGGGCGTCCCCCAGCGGCCCAGCCTGTCGGCCGATCCGACCCGGGCCGGCGATGTGCGAGCGATCACCGAGAAGGCGGCGTCGTTGTGCTTCGAGGCCACTGTCCGTTACGGGGTCGTCGCCCCGACTGGCGGGCACGGGGCGCGCCAGCGACTCCGGGCCGAGGGGCACGGGATCGTCGGCGCGTTTGCCATGTTCGACGGCCGCAACCACCTGACCCGGAAGCGTCTCCCCCAGGCCTGGCGGGCGTTGTGCGCTCGGCGGCTCGGGCGGGGCGACCTGTACTCGGTGGGCGAACTGGCCGCCCTGGCGCACTTGCCGACTGATCGTTCGGTGGCCGGGCTGTCCCGGGCCGGGGCGCACGCGGTGGCCCCGCCGCCCGAGGTCCGCGGGGACGGCAAGGTGCTCGGCCGGGCCGAGGCTGGTAGCCGCCGGCCGGTGGGGGTGTCGGTGGCAGACGCCCGCCAGCACCTCCATGTCCTCGGGGCGACCGGGTCGGGGAAGTCGACGCTGCTCACCAACCTGGTCCTCCAAGACGTCGTCGCCGGCCGGGGCGCGGTGGTGATCGACCCCAAGGGCGACCTGATCAACGACCTGATCGACCGACTGCCCGCCGAGGCGGCGGGGCGGGTGGTGGTGCTCGATCCCGACGACGACACCGCCCCGCCGGCCATGAACGTCCTCGACGCGGCCGAGCCGCACCTGGCCGTCGATCACCTGGTCGGCATCTTCCACCGCCTGTTCGAGGCCTACTGGGGACCGCGCACCGACGACGTGCTGCGCGTCGCTGCGCTCACCGCGCTACGCCAGCCCGCCGCCACGTTGGCCGACATCCCTCGCCTGTTGACCGAGCCCGGGTTCCGGGCCGGCCTCACCCGGCGGCTGGACGACCCGACCCTGGCCGGGTTCTGGCAGGCCTACGAGCAGATGTCCCCGGCCGCCCAGTCCCAGATGGTCGGGCCGGTCATGAACAAGCTCCGGGTTGTCCTCACCCGCCCGTTCGTAGCCGCGGTGTTGGGGTCGGCCACGTCCAGCTTTGACTTGGGAGCCGATGTGCTCGACGGCGGGCTGCTCTTGGCCCGGTTGCCCAAGGGGACGCTCGGGGAGGACTCGTGCCGGCTGCTGGGATCGTTCGTGGTGGCGAAGGTGTGGCAGACCGTCACTGCCCGCGCCCGTCACGGTCAGATGGCCCGCCGGGACGCCGCCCTGTATCTGGACGAGGCCCAGAACTTCCTGACCCTACCGGGGTCGATCGGGGACATGCTGGCCGAAGCGCGCGGTTACCGGCTATCGGTCGTCGCCGCCCACCAGCATCTCGGTCAGCTCCCCCGGGAGCTACGCGACGCGCTCTCCGCGAACGCCCGGAACAAGGTGTTCTTCAACTGCTCCCCCGAGGACGCCCACGTCCTCGAACGCCACGTCGCACCCGAGCTGTCCGAGCACGACCTATCCCATCTCGGCGCCCATCAGGCTGCGGCACGGCTGGTGGTCGATTGGGAGGAAGCGCCTGCCTTCACCCTCCGCACTGAGGCGGCACCCAGCCCGATAGGCAATGGGGAGACGATCCGCGCCGCGGCCCGGGAGCGGTTCGGCCGTGACCCCGCCGACCGCCACGACGAGGACCTGCGCCGCCGGCTCGCCGGCCGGCGCGGCACCCACCGGCACCGGGATGCCGGTGGCGTTTCGGGCGGCAGGTCGGATGGCAGACCGGCCGGCACATCGGGTGGCAGGCCAGACCTGCCGGGTTCCCCGTGGGCGAACCGCCAGCACGCCGGCTATCCCACCCCGGCAGGCGATGAGCCCGACTTCTGGAGTGATCTGTGAGTTCCGCTACCGCTTCTGTCCGGCCCGCCGGCCGGCGGCCAGTGGCCGTGCGGCCCCGGGCCGACCAGTCCCACGTCGCATCGGTGGCTCGCCGGTTAACCCCGAGAGACCGGCTCCTTTGCCGGACCCTGTTCGACCATCGGGTGCTCACCACCGAGCAGGTGACCGACCTGTGCTTCGACAACTTGACCACCGCCCGGCACCGGCTCACCGCGCTGTACGAGTTGCGGGTGCTGGACAGGTTCCGGCCGTTCCGCCCGGTCGGCTCCGACCCCTACCACTACCTGCTCGACACCTTGGGCGTCGAGGTGGTCGCCGCCGACCGGGCCGTCGAGGTCCCGCGACCGGGACTGCACCACAGTCGCGCCCTCGCCCTTGCCGACAGCCAGCGCCTCGCTCACCTCCTCGGGATCAACGGCCTGTTCTGCTCGCTCGCCCGCTGGGCCAGAACGGTCGAGGACGCCGAGCTGGCTGAGTGGTGGCCCGAACGGCGTTGCGTCACCGAGTGGGGCGAGGTCGTCCGACCTGACGGGTTCGGCACCCTCCGTCAGCTGCAGCGGGTGGTCGAGTTCTTCATCGAGGTGGATCGGGGCACCGAGACCCTCGCCCGCCTGGCCGACAAGCTCACGGGCTACGCCGAACTCGTCCAGGCCACCGGCTGGGCGCCGCTGGTCTGCTTCTGGTTCCCCAGTTCTGGCCGGGAGGCCCAAGCGCGCCGGGTCCTCGCCCACCCCGAGGTCCCCGTTGCCACTGGCGCCGCCGGACTCGGGGACGGCCCGGGCGGGCCGGTGTGGCTACCGGTCGGCTCTACCGGCCCCCGCCGCCACCTCATCGACCTCGCCCCTGCTGGGAGGCGATCCTGACCCCGCCCCGCCAAGGCCCCTCAGCCGAGCCGGCTCCGGCCGGCCGCCAGCGCCGCCCACACGGCGCCCAGGGCCACCCAGCCGAAACCGATGGCACAGACGGTAGACCGCCGGGCTGCCGGCGGCCACGGCCGCCCAAGGCGCCCGACCCCGGCCAGCTCGCCGGGCTCGCCCGGGCCCTGGTGGCGTTGGCCGAGGAGACCCGTGGCGACCGGCTTGCACTCCTGGCACTGTCGAGGTCTGATCGACCCGCGGCCCGTCACACCACGGCCGGGAAGAAGAAGGGAGGGCGATCGTGCGCTGCGTGATCTACCTGAGAGTCTCCACCCGCGAACAAGCCGAGCACGGCGAAGGCGACGAAGGCTTCTCCATCCCCGCCCAACGCGACGCCTGCGTCCGCCACATCCGCGACAAAGGCTGGGACCTCATCGACGAGTACGCCGATCGCGGCGAGTCCGCCCGCTCCGCAGACCGACCCCAGCTCCAAGAGATGTTGGCCCGCATCGCCGAGGACGGTGACGTCGACGCCGTGGTGGTCCACAAGATCGACCGCCTCGCCCGCAACATGGAAGACCACGTCGCCATCCGCGCCCTGTTGCGCCGCCGGAGCGTGACGTTGGTATCAGTGACCGAGAACCTGGAAGAGACCGCGTCGGGTCGGCTGGTCGAGGGTATCCACGCCCTCATGGCCGAGTTCTACTCGGCCAACCTCGCATCGGAGATCAAGAAGGGCATGGCCCAAAAGGCCAAGATGGGCGGCTGGCCCCACTCCGCGCCGCTCGGCTACACCAACGTCCGCGAGACCATCAGCGGACGCCAGATCGCCCACATCGTCACCGACCCCGAACGCGCCCCGCACGTCACCGCCGCCTTCGAGTTGTACTCGACCGGCGAGTGGACCCTCGAACGTCTCGTCGCCGAGCTCGACCACCGCGGGCTGCGGAACCGGGGACGACGCGACCGGCCCGTGCAGCCCATCGGCGTGTCCGCCCTGGCGAACATCCTGTCGAACAAGGCCTACGCCGGCATCGTCTCGTGGGAGGGCATCGAGTACCCAGGCCTGCACCAGCCGCTCACCGACACCGCCACCTTCAACAAGGTCCAGGACCTTCTCACCGCCCGCGCCGCACGCGGCACCCGAGAGCGCCGCCACAACCACTACCTCAAAGGCACGTTGTTCTGCGGGGTGTGCGGAAGAGGCCTGTCGTTCCAGCTCGCCAAGGGCCGCTACGAGTACCTCTACTGCCTGGGCCAGAAGAACCGCAACCCCACCGGCTGCCAAGAGCCCTACATGCCCGCCGGCGACCTCGAAGCCCAAGTCGAACAGCTCTACGAGCGCATCCAGCTCCCCAAGTCGTGGCTGAAACGCCTCCGCGAAGAACTGGAGTCCGAGATCACCGCCCGCCAGCACCGCAACGCCGCCGAGCGCGAGTTCCTCACCCGCAAGCTCGCCAAGGCCGACACCGAACGCCGCAAGCTCCTCGACGCCTACTACGCCAACGCCATCGACGTCACCACCCTCAAAGCCGAGCAGGCCCGCATCGCCGCCGACGTCCGCGCCGCCGAAGAACGATTGGCCGCGGTCGACGCCCACCTGGCCGAGTGGCAGGAGATCCTCGAAACCGCCATGCGCTTCGCCACCAACTGCGCCACCGCCTACGCCCGAGCGTCAGCCGGCACGCGACGGCGGTTCAACCAAGCCGTCTTCACCCGCATCGACGTACGCGACGGCAAGATCGCCACGGTGGGCTACCACCCGCCGTTCGACCTGCTCTTTTCTACGAGCGAGTTTGAATACGGCGATTTGGTGGTCCCTGGCTCCAACAATACGAACCGCTCGCCCGTCATTGCTGGGCCGGTAATTGACCTCGGTTGATGGTTTGACGCCCTCGACCTTGGTCAGTTCACCGGCTTGTGGCCCTTTCAGACATCGCACGAAGTCGCTCGTCGTACCCAGAAATCAACCGAACGTAACTGACGACAGCTCGCCGAGCCTCCTGGACCACGACAGATACGCCTTCCGAGAGGCCAGTCTCGGCCGAGATCACCCGAAGCGCGGTTCCGGTTGGCATCGCCCGGGCCGCCCGCGCCGAGGGTTCTCCGGTCGCCCAGCACCCCGGAAGTCTCACAGCAGCCGCACTCAGCGTGAGCTGGCCGAGGTGGCGGCAAAGCGGGGCCGGCGGGGCGGACGGATGCGGTCGGGCACCGGGGTGAGAGTGCCGTCGGGGGCGATGTGGCTGAACATGGCTTCGATGACCGAGACGATGTGGGGGTCGTCCACCCGGTAGAGCTGCCGGCGTCCCTCGCGCCGTGCGGTGACCACGCCTGCCGCCCGGAGCTTGGCCAGTTGCTGGCTGGCGGCCGGGATGGTCGCACCGGTGAGCTCGGCCAGGGTGGTGACGTCGTGCTCGCCGGCGGCGAGTACCCAGACCAGGTGGAGCCGCCCGGCGACGGAGAGCAGATCGAAGGTCGCCGCGGCGGCGTCGAGCTGTTCGGGCGTGACGTGCCGGTGGGTTGGTTGTCGTGCCATGAGGTCGCCACCGTTGTACACCTCACTTATTCATTTGCACAAGTGGTTGAGTATTGGCTACTCTCTTGCTGGCCCCAGGGGTGGGGTCCCGAGTTCCTTGTGAGGAGGTGAGCGAGGTGAGTGCCGATCCTGCCAATAGACCCTCGCTCACTGTGGTGACCGTTACCGGCTGACCCCAACCTCAGCGTGGCGACGGTCCTGTCCCCGCGCCAAGGAAGGAGGAAGGCTTATGACGCTGTTGCGTCCGTTTAGCGGCCAGGAGGCGCCGCTCCGCTCGCGGACTCATCTGGCCGCCGACGTCATCGTCGTGGTGGCTGTCGCTGTCCTGTTCTGGGTGCTCATCCGTCTGTTCCACGGTGTGGCGGCTCCGTTCAACAGCGCATCGGCCCCGTCGTCGGTGTCGACCGACCCGGCCGACCTGCCCTACTACGCGGCCCGGTCGCTGTTGCGCATGTTCATTGCCCTCGTGCTCTCCACGGCCTTCACCTTCGTCTACGCCACCGCCGCGGCCCGGTCCCGCCGGGCGGAGAAGGTGATGTTGCCGGTGCTCGACGTGTTGCAGTCGGTCCCCGTACTGGGGTTTCTGTCGGTGACGCTTTCCATGTGGTTAGCGCTGTTTCCCCATACCGAGCTGGGTTTGGAGTGCGCGTCGATTTTCGCCATCTTCACCTCTCAGGTGTGGAACATGACCTTCTCTTTCTACCGGTCGCTCACCACCGAGCCCCACGACCTGGACGAGGCAGCCCGGATCCTGCGCCTGACCAAGTGGCAGCGGTTCTACAAGCTCGACGTGCCCAACGGCATGATCCCGCTGGTGTGGAACGGGATGATGAGCTTCGGTGGCGGCTGGTTCTTCCTGATCGCGTCTGAGGTCATCTCGGTCAACAACCGCACCTACGCCCTGCCTGGCATCGGCTCGTATGTGGCCGCGGCCAGCGAACGGGAGCAGCTCGGCCGACTCCTCCTAGCGGTCGGGGTGATGATCGTCATGGTCGTCGGCGTCAACGTCCTGTTCTGGCGACCCCTCACCGCCTGGGTGGAACGGTTCCGGTCCGGGGATACTGCCTCGGCCGACGTCCAGCGCAGCTGGACCCTCGACCTTCTCCGCCACTCGGTGGTCCCTGGTCTGGCCGGCCGCGCCCTCCGGCCGCTGGGTCGAGGCCTCGACCGCGCTACCCGGCCATTCGGTGTCGCCGAACACCGCCTGCAAACGAACCAAACCCGACGCCAAATGGGAGACGTCGTCTTCGCGTCGGTGGTCACCGCGGTCGTCGCCGTCGGGCTGTGGCGGATGCTTGCCTATATCGACCACAGCATCGGGCTGAGCGCCTACGGCACCGCATTCCTGGTCGGCTTGGCCACCTTTGGCCGCGTCGTGGTGATCGTGGTCGTCGGCTCGATCATCTGGGTGCCCGTCGGGGTGTGGATCGGGATGAACCCCAAAGTGACTCGCATCGCTCAGCCGGTCGTCCAGGTCCTGGCCAGCTTCCCGGCCAACTTCTTGTTCCCCTTCTTCACCCTGCTCCTGATCGACACGGGCATCCCCCTCAACCTGGGCGGCATCGTGCTCATGGCCCTGGGCTCGCAGTGGTACATCCTCTTCAACGTCATCGCCGGTGCCTCGGCCATCCCCAACGACCTGCGCGAAGCGGCCACCACCCTCGGGCTCGGCCGGTGGATGCGCTGGAAGACGTTCATCGGGCCGGCTGTCTTCGCCACCTGGGTCACCGGAGCCATTACCGCTGCCGGGGGAGCCTGGAACGCCTCGATCGTGGCCGAGGTGGTCACCTACGGCCACCACACCCTCACCGCCACCGGCCTCGGCTCGTACATCACCGAGGCCACCGCCTCGGGCAACTTCCCCAAAGTCCTCGTCGGCGTCTCGGTCATGAGCGTCTACGTCGTCGGCCTCAATCGGCTGTTCTGGCGGCGCCTCGACCGTCTGGCCGAGAACCGCTACACCCTGTAATGACCGACCGCCCCAACCGACTCGGAACAGGAGGTGTTCCATGACCAACCTTGCCGCGCTAGCCGGACAGCCTGCCGCCATCGTCGAGGTCGACCACGTCTCCAAGTCCTTCACCGCAGCAGGTGGGACGCCCCTGATCGTCCTCGACGACGTCACCGTCACCCTCCATGAAGGCGAGATCGTGGCCCTGCTCGGAAAGTCCGGTTCGGGCAAGTCCACCCTCCTTCGCACCATCGCCGGCCTGATCGCCCCCACCACCGGCCACGTCTCCTACCGGGGCAAGCCGCTCACCGGGGCCAACCCGGGCGTGGGGATGGTCTTCCAGTCCTTCGCCCTCATGCCCTGGCTCACCGTCCAGGCCAACGTGGAGCTCGGGCTCCAAGCCCGAGGCGTCCGCGAGGCCGAACGGCGCCGCCGTGCGTTGGAAGCCATCGACATCATCGGCCTCGACGGCTTCGAATCCGCGTACCCCAAAGAGCTATCCGGCGGCATGCGCCAACGGGTCGGGTTCGCCCGCGCCCTGGTGCTGCGCCCCGACGCCTTATTGATGGACGAACCGTTCTCCGCCCTCGATGTCCTCACCGCCGAGAACCTGCGCAGCGAACTCGTCGGCCTGTGGGCCCAACCAGACTTCCCGACCAACTGCATCTGCATCGTCACCCACAACATCGAAGAAGCTGTCCTCCTCGCCGACCGGGTGCTCGTCCTCGGCTCCAATCCCGGCCACATAAAAGCCGAGCTACCCGTGCACCTGCCTCGACCCCGCGACCGGCGCAGCCCCACCTTCGAGGTCCTGGTCGACCAGCTCTACGCAATCCTCACCGAACAAGACCCCAAATCGGTCACTCACAAAGCGCCCCCCGGCCCGCTCACCCACCCACTCCCTGCCGCCACCGTCGGCGGGTTGGCCGGCCTGGTCGAGATCGTCTACGCCCACAACGGCCAAACCGATCTCCCCGACCTGGCCGACCAACTCTCGTTCGAGGCCGACGACCTCCTCCCGCTCGTCGACGCGGCCACCTTGCTGGGATTGCTCGACGTGGAAGGCGCGCAAGCCTTCCTCACCGACACCGGACGGGAGTGGTACACCGCGGACATCCAAACCAGCAAGCAGCTCTTCGCACGCCTCGCCGTCGAACGTGCCCCTCTCGTACGAACCATCGTCAAAGCCCTGGAGAACAGCAACGACGGCGCCCTGCGCGACGACTTCTTCCGGGACCTGCTCCAACGCGGCTACACCGCCGATGACACCGAAAAGCAACTCGACATCGCCATCGACTGGGGACGCTACGGCGAGCTTTTCGACTACGACGCCGACACCGGCGAGCTGGTTCTATCCGAGGTAGCGACGGCAGCGGCCGGCGCCTTCGACCACCAGAGTCCGCCAGGCGGCACCCGCAGCTGACCCACCCCGAAGCCTCGCTGGGCGCTACCGATCGAGCCGCTCGCGCCTGTCCGCTCAAGCCGCATCGACCCAACAGATGGGGGACGACCGAAATATCTGAAATTGGTTTGTCGAATCTGCGAAGTGGTCCCTGGTTCCAAGAATACGAACCGCTCGCCGATTATCGAAGGCCCTGTGATCGACCTCGGATAAGGAGCGCCGTCGAGATGTGCAGGGGTCGTATCTCAGCGTCCTCGGTGTCATTTGCACGTTATCTGCCCCGCAGCCGTCGAGCAGAGCACAGTCTCCCGACCTGGCCGATCTCGCTGGAGCGACGCCTTCCGGTGAACAAGCTGTGTCGCCTGCTGCTCCCAGCAACAGGGCGCCCCCACGTCACCGGACCAGGGAGCACGGGTCCTTGGCCGCGGAGTGCCGCGCCAGC
>Ga0335073_10012330_pt1 | contig 12003 bp, 8 predicted proteins | sample Lox_Sample_22_FD_207093 | JGI IMG/M metagenome (GOLD analysis project Ga0335073, IMG submission 207093) | Soil microbial communities from Loxahatchee National Wildlife Refuge, Florida, United States - Lox_Sample_2.2 | ecosystem: Environmental > Terrestrial > Soil > Wetlands | place: USA: Florida... | reverse complement strand
CGTTCAGAAGCCTGCTGCTCTCAGGCAAATCACCCAGACAAATACGGCCGCGCACCATTTGTGGGCCGATGGCAGGCATCTTGCCTTAGAACGCATCTGGGGCAAGATGTCAGCCGACTTCAACAGGACAGTCAACATTTGCACGTCGAAAAACATTCGGGAAAAGGCTGAGCCACAGTCGGGGCAAACCTTGGATTTGTCTGTCGCAATTAGCTAGGGAAGCTCACCGTCGTCATAGGAGAAAGCGATGTCATTCCCCGATCGCCGTACCGTAAACATATTGCTCACCATCCTTCTGTTCTCGGCAGTGCTTGCACTCACGTACGCTGCTCGCGCGGTGATCGTTATCTTTTGCTTTGGGATCCTCTTTGCCTATCTGATCGATCCGGTCGTCAGATTTCTCCAGAGTCACTCTCTCTTGTTCAAGAACTTGCGGGGACCTCATGTTGCGGAGGCGTATCTTGGTTTACTAATTCTGATCGCAGTGCTCCTTCATGTTCTTGCTCCAGGGTCGCTGGGGCGAACAGTCAAAGCAGTGCAGCAGCTTCCAACAGTGAGCGATCGGCTCTCGAACGGCGAGATCGCTACCGATGTAGCGAACCAGTACGGCTGGAGCGATTCTCAGGCGCAGCAACTGAAAACGGTTCTTGTTCGCCATCGTTTAGCGATTCGGAGCATGACCATTGCTACCGAGCAACTGGCGATTGCGGCATTTGGCGCCATTGTATTGATCCCAATTTTGGCCATTTTCTTTTTGAGCAGCGGCAAAGCTCTGGTAGATCAGGTTATCCGAGTTGTGTCGGCCAGAGATAACTGCGAGACCCTGCATTCCTTGGCCTCTGAGTTGCACGCGATGATGCAACACTACATCCGGGCGAAAGTAATTATGGGCGGACTCTCCTTCGCCTACGCCTCTACGGCGCTGCTGATCCTTGGCTTTCCGCATGCGTTAGCGTTAGGGCTTCTGGCGGGGATTCTCGAATTCATCCCAATGGCGGGTTGGATAATCGCTGCAACGACCATAATAAGCGTGGGCCTTATCACGCATTCCCATTGGATCTGGATAGCATTACTCCTTGGGATATGGCGAATGCTCATGGACTACTGGATTGCCCCTCGGGTCTGGGGATACGAGTTGGAAATACCGCCGCTCCTGGCAATATTCACGTTGATGGTAGGTGCCACGGTGGGCGGACTTCCCGGGGTTTATCTCTCACTCCCGTTCGTGGCTGCGGTTCGTGTCATCTGGCGGAGAGTTGGTTATCTCCGTCCCCAAGCAGCGGCCAAAGCGTCGTAGCCTGGTCCAGTTCCGATTTCACAGTGAGAACTCCGCCCATCTCCTTCATTGCCTCGATGCCGTTGAGCATGAGGTTCATGAGCACCTGCTGCACTTGCACACGGTCGGCCATAATTTTTGAGACCGGTGAGACGTTGCAGGGCTGAGTTGGCGTATACGCAACGACCCTGATGGGTCGCCAGCCATGTAGGATTTGAAGAGCATCCAATGAACGTGTCGATTTTGGTGATGTCGACCATGAACCACCGCCAACCTAAAGGAACCCATCCTGCCGTAAACCTTACGACGCCGCTCGAAAAGGAACTGCTACCTTTACTGTGGTCCCGTGCCCTGGTTCGCTATCGAAGTCGAACGTCCCGTTCAGTTGGAGCACGCGTTCTCGCATGTTGATTAGCCCCAGCCCTCCCGATTCTGCGATCTGGCTGGGAGTGCAACCTACGCCATCGTCGGACACAGAAAGGCAAACGCGATCGTCAGAGAGTGTAAGCCGAACCTCAACCTTCTTTGCTTCCGAATACTTGGAGGCATTGCCCAGAGCTTCCTGGGCGATGCGGTACAGACACAGGGCGGCCCCAGGCGACAACTCCTTCACGCTCTCCTCAGTCTCACACAACACTGGGAGGCCGCGTGCGTTGCTGAACTCCTCGCAATATGACGAGAGGGCCGTCGGCAGGCCCGCATCTTGCATTAATGCAGGATGAAGTTCATGCGATAGATGGCGGATGTCGGTTCCGATCTTGATGAGTTGTTGCTGCAAACCATTGACCGTTGCGTTAGCTTCGGAATCGGATGGCACTTGACGCTTCACCTTGGCCAGCCGCAAGGTAAGCGAAGTGATCTGCTGGAGAACGCCGTCGTGCAGTTCTCCGGAGATGCGCACCCGCTCCGCCTCCTGCGCTTTGTTCATCTGCTCGTTCAAGGCACGGATCTCGACCTGATGCCGCTCCAGTATGGCTTGGCGCCGCTCCAAAGCGCGGACACGAAGCTGATAAATGGTCCAGAAGATCGCCAGAAACGTAAGCACACACAGCGCGCGAAACCAGTTCGTCTGGTAGTAGGCCGGCGCAATCGCGAAGTCCAGCGCCGCGCCCTGATCGTTCCACACCCCGCTGTTGTTGCAGGCGATCACGCTGAAGCGGTAATTTCCCGGGGGCAGGTTCGAGTACTCCGCCCGGCGGCGGTTGACGACCTCTCTCCAGTCCTTGTCCTGTCCCTCGAGCTTGAAGCGGAAATGCACCTTTTGGGGATCAACCATGCTCAGGGCGGTGTAGTCAATCTCGAGATTGCGGACACGCGGAGGCAGGCGCAAAACGCGCGGGCCATCATATGTTTTGCCATCAGCGATGATTTGCTCGATGTGCACCGGCGGCGGAAGTTTGTTGAAGGCAAGGTGGCGCGGATCGATCACGCTGACCCCGTCCGGGGGTGAGAACCATATTTTCCCATCTGGCGACCTGGTAACCTTTCGACCGTACGGGCCAGGAAGAGCGCGAGTCCTGACTCCGTCGGAGCTGTCGAAAACCGCGGTCCGGACGCTCCGCTTCGAATCACTTACCCAGGCGTTTAACTCGGAATTCGCAATCCGCACCAGGCCGCACGGCATGTACAACCAGAACGAATGATCATCGTCTTCCATGACCCAGTTAACCGCATCGCAGGGCAGCCCGTTTCTGCTGGTCAGAGTCGCGACAAGGCCATCTTTCACTCGGCTTAAACCACCCTGTGTCGCGGCCCATACAGCACCGTCCGAACCAAGTTGAAGGTCATTCACGGAGCCGTGGCCGAGCCCGTCCGCGACACTGTAGGAAGCACGCACCTGGCCGTCCTTCAGGTAAGCGATTCCACCCTCAAGAAATCCGAGCCATAGGCCGCCTGGCAACTGATCAGGCAGCAAAGCGGCCGCCCCGTACTTGTATCCGAATCGGCTCCAAGGAATATGCTGAACGGCACCCTCTGGCATCAAAAAGAAGAGGCCCTGGTCAAGGCTGCTGATCCAAACCTTCCCCTGCCCATCCCCGGCAATTGCCGATATATTTCCTCCCGGGACACCGGGAACCCCCACAAACCGGCCGCGGTCGAAGTAGAACACACCTTCGCCACCCCCGGCCCACAGTTGTCCCCGATCATCTTGCCCCAGCGAATAAACGGCGCCTCGAAGTCCGCTATTCGCGATTTTGGTCACTCTCGCGTTGGTGATGGGCCCTCGCTCGTCTGTTCGCCTGTTTTGGCCCGGCACACTTCCCTTGCCGTAGACGGTCACATGCCCGTGTTGCCAGCGATTCAGCCCATCCGCCGTGAGAATCCAAATACTTCCGTCCGGGGTTGCTTGGAGCACTGTAACTGCGGAAGTTGAAAGACCCCCCTCATTTTCCGAAATTGTCGGCACCGCGAATTCACGAAACCGATCGAGCCCATCTTCCGTACTGACCCAAATACTGCCTTCGCGATCTTCAAAAATACTCCTTACGAAATTGCCGGAGAGACCGTCGGTCACTGAGAATCGATCGATTCTGCCTTGGTGCAAGTGCCACAAACCTTCCGCCGTGCCTACCCACAAACTGCCATCGCTGCTTCGGAACAGGCAAGTGGGCCTGAACTCGCTGGCGATCCCCGGCAGCGGGTAGCTCCGAATTTTCCCGCCCACCAACTGACTTAACCCGTTGATCAAACCCGTAACCGAGCTCGCCAGCAGGCCAGACCTACCGGTTGCCATCAGGAGTGCGCCGTTGTCGCCTTCGATTAGCGCCCTCGCCTCAACTGGACCATTGGGCAACCGGTAGTGCTCTGGAGGATCAGGCGCCCACCGCCACAGACCCGTTTGAGCGGAGACCCATAGGTTACCTTTGTGGTCCTCGTACAAGGCAGGTACGGACCAGCCGAAACTACCGGCTCCGTAGCACTGCGTCTTGGCAGCTCGGACGGCGCAGAGCCTTCCAGGGTCCCTGACCCCAAACCAAAGCGTTCCTTCGGCATCCTGCAGCAGGGAAGTAACCGTGTGCCCGGCAACTTCTGGATATTCCGCAAGGTTGCCGTCCTTCCAACTGGCAAGCCCCTTGTTTGTGCCAATCAAAAGAGTGCCGTCGCGCGCAACCAAAAGGGCTTGGATCCAATTGCTGGGGAGTTGCTCACCGGCTGGCGGGTGCCACGGGATGGCTTGGACACCATCGAAGCGGACCAACCCGAATTCCGTGCCCAGCCACAGATAACCATCAGGCGTCTGCACCACCGAAAAGATGGTGCCCCTAGTGAACCCTTCGCGAATCTTCCACGCGGTGTGCGCGTACTGGCTAACATCGAGGGAGGGATCTAACGCAAAAGCGTAAGCGCAGGATACCAGCAGGAGAGCCAGACATACGGCCGCCTCTCTTTGCGCTTTCCCCATATGAGCACCTATCTTAGTCCAGCCGCATCCCATGGACTCGTTGTCCGGCCAACAAATTGACAATCGCCATCGCTCCGCAGGCGTAACATGGGTGCCTGCTTAAAGGGATCGCTGTCCGCGGGTCTCGTAAAGACGGCCAATCGTTCTAATTCTCGTGCTTCGAAGTAAGGATTCCGCCCGCTGTTAGAAGGGGGCAATAGAGTGGATCGAAAAGCGAACGCGCATCTGAGCCTGTCGTCACGCTCCGTTCTCAGCTTCCTTTCCGTCGGGCTCTGGGGCTTCGTGGCAGTTCCACTGTATGCGCAGGTTGCCGGCGCACGCATTGCCGGGACAGTAACTGACAGCTCAGGTGCAGCCATCGTCGACGTTCAAGTGATAATCCAGAATACGGCGAGTAATCTTTCGAGGGAGTTGGCCACGAATCGATCAGGATTTTACAGCGCGCCGAATCTCCAGCCGGGCCCTTACACGGTTACCGCGTCAGCCAAGAACTTCAAGTCCGAAGTTGTTACCGGTCTAACACTCACGGTAGGTGCGGACGTCGAAGTGAATCTAACCATGGCGGTCGGGGCCGCCAGCCAGACTGTTCAAGTTCAAGGCGCGGCAATGACCGTAGAAACAAACGATGCGACCTTAGGCGCGGTGGTAAACGGCGAGACTATTCGCGAACTGCCACTCAATGGCCGCGACTGGACTCAACTGGCAACTCTGGAGCCAGGCGTTGCAGAGATCCGGACTCAAACTGTAGCTACTGACTTCCTTATCCGGGGAACTCGTGGTTTGGGAACGCAGATGACAGTCTCCGGAGGGCGCCCACAGCAGAACAACTACCTCGTCGATGGCATCAGCATTAATGATTACTCGAATGGTGCTCCGGGGAGCGCCCTCGGGATTGCTTTGGGGGTTGATGCCATCCAGGAGTTCTCGGTCATCACCGCAAACCCGCAGGCGGATTACGGCAATACTTCGGCCGGCGTAATCAATGCCGTTACCCGTCAGGGCACAAATACACTGCACGGATCCGTCTACGAGTTTTTGCGCAACAGCGCGCTTGACGCGCGGAATTATTTCGATCCGCCCACGATTCCGCCATTTCGGCGCAACCAATTCGGGGCTGCCCTGGGCGGACCAATAAAGAAGGATCGGACCTTCTTCTTCGCAAATTACGAGGGGCTTCGGCAAGACCAGAGTGTCACCCAGCTCGCCGTTGTGCCCACGGCGGCGGCGCGTAACGGCGAGCTCGTCGCTGGAGCCGTCACTGTCAGCCCGCTTATAAAACCCTATTTAGCCCTCTATCCTTTGCCCACGGGCAACATTAAAGGGGACACCGGGACCTTTACCTCAATCAGCCAGCAGATTGGAAGCGAGGACTTTTTCATTACACGAATTGATCACGATTTTTCTACAACTGATCTGGTACACGGAACATATCTGTTTGACAACAGTACCCTCACGTCGCCCGATCTTTTTCAAACCGTGGTGTCAGGAACGCTCACCCGCAGTCAGCTTGCAACGGCGGAATACACCAAAGTTTTCAGTCCAGCATTCGTGAACACCTTTCGGGTAGGCTTCAGCCGCGTGCGCGCCGACGTGATGAAGCCAATCGAGGCGCTCGTCCCATTTGCAGGCGATACCAGCAATGGATTTGTGCCCGGCAAACCGGTCGGGTTCATTGGTGTAACTGGAATCTCCAATTACACGGGTGGCCCCGGTGCAGGCGGAGAGATCGACTACGTCTTCAATTCGATCCAGGTCTACGACGACCTGTCCTGGACGAAGGGACGGCACTCGTCGAAATTCGGCGCGAACATTGAACGGCTACAGGACAATGAGCTCGGCACGTCAAAGCCGAATGGAGTCTTTAACTTTACATCGCTGGCGAATTTTCTGACCGACCAGCCGACTGCATTTAGTGCAGCGCTCACCCAAGAAGCGGCCCCATTCAACTTTCGTCAAACGATCGTGGGAGCGTATTTCGAGGACGACGCCCATTTGGCGTCGAACTTCGCTGCAAATTTGGGGCTGCGATATGAGATGGCCACTGTGCCAACAGAAGTGAACGGCCGGCTAACGAACCTGCCCAACGTCACCGCCGCGACGCCACATCTGGGTTCTCCCTATTTCGACAACCCAACCTATCTTAATTTCGAGCCACGAATTGGATTCTCTTGGGACCCTTTTCGTTCCGGGCGCACTGCCGTTCGAGGGGCTTTCGGCATCTATGACGTTCTGCCTCTTACGTATGAGTTCGAGGCCAATGCCTACATGGCTGCCCCATTCTTTCAACTAGCAACGCTCTCCTCAGGACTACCGGCAGGAAGCTTCCCGAGTACGGCATTCACGCTGCTCACACCGAATCAACTGCGCTACACGTACGTTGATTCGAATCCCAAGCGCAATTACGTGATGACCTGGAATCTCAATATTCAACAACAATTGGGAACGAAGCTGGTGGCGACGGTCGCGTACGTCGGATCTCACGGAATCCATCAGCCTCTCCAGATTCAGGATATGGACATCGTACTACCAACCTCGCATACTTCCGCTGGATACTTCTGGCCGACTCCTGCCGGGAGCGGTATCCGCGTCAATCCCAACGCCGGGCAAATCACGGGAGTTCTATGGGATGGCAGCAGCTTCTATGACGCATTGCAGACGCACCTCGTTCGGCAGATGACGAAAGGACTCCAGTTCGGCGCCTCATACACTTGGGCCAAGAGCATCGACACCAGCTCGGCCTCTGTCGCCGGTAACCAATTCCTCAATTCCGTATTTAACTTACCGTGGTTCGACATAAGGCTGAATCGTGGACTATCCGATTTCGATATCCGTAACAATGCTGTGTTCAACGCAATCTGGCAAATTCCTGCCCCCAGTGACCAGGGAGGCGTGCGCTGGTTCGTGGGCGGCTGGCAAGTTGGCGGGATTTACCAGGTCAGTAGCGGTCTGCCGTTTACACCCGAGATCGGAGGAGACCCTCTCGGCTTGAACAGCGCCTATCCGTTTGACTTCCCTGACCGGATATTCGGGCCGGGTTGTGAGTCTGCCGTCAATCCCGGAAACCCGCTGCATTACATCAAGACACAATGCTTCTCGTTCCCCACTCCCGCCACCCAGTTGGGAGACGCGGGCCGAAACAGCCTGATTGGGCCCGGCCTCTCAAACTTAGATCTTGCCCTGTTCAAGAACAATCCCATTCGGCGGATTTCGGAGAGCTTCAACATTCAGTTTCGGGCGGAGTTTTTCAACGTGCTGAATCACACGAATTTCTCTCCTCCCGTTGCGAACAATAACCTGTACACCTCCAATGGACAGCCAGTAACAACCGCGGGCTTGATTACCACGACCGCGACATCATCCCGCCAGCTCCAATTCGGATTGAAAATCGCTTGGTGATATCCATCAGCGGACCGGTTCCTCGCGCGGGCTTCCGTACTACGACACAGCCGCATTCTGGCTCGCGAACTAGTGAGTCGTTTTTCAACATTGCCGATTCGATCAGCCTATACTCCGGACAAGAAGTGCCCAAGCTTGTTTCGCTTCGCCGTGAGATAACGGAGGTTCGAAGGGGAAGGACGGATCTCGAGAGGCAGCCATTCCGTGACCGACAGGCCGTAACCTTCGATGGCGACCAGCTTGCGCGGATTGTTGCTTAGAAGCCGCATGGAGCGCACGCCGATTTCGCGCAGGATCTGCACTCCGATACCATAGTCTCGCTGATCCGGTTTGAAGCCGAGGCGTTCATTGGCCTCCACTGTGTCCAATCCCTGGTCCTGCAGACTGTATGCTCGAATCTTGTTGGCCAGACCGATTCCCCGGCCTTCCTGGCTCAGGTAGAGCAGCACGCCGCGCCCTTCGCCGGCGATCCGGCACAAGGCCTTGTCGAGCTGCGCACCGCAATCGCAACGCACAGAACGCAACACATCGCCGGTGAGGCACTGTGAATGCACGCGCACAAGCACGTCCCGGCCATCTCCAACATCACCAAATACAAGAGCAATATGGGTCTGCTTGTCGATCTGATTTTCGAATGCGTGGACTTGGAACTCTCCGTACTCGGTGGGGAGCTTCGCAGTGGCAACACACTCGACCGCCGATTCTGTTCGCAACCGATAGGTGATCAGGTCGGCGACAGTGATCAGTGTGACGTTGTGGCGCAGGGCAAACTGGCGGAGTTCGGGCACTCGGGCCATCGTGCCATCCTCGCTCATAATCTCGCAGATGACCCCGGCGGGATGAAGCCCTGCCAGCCTTGCCAGGTCCACAGCAGCTTCCGTCTGTCCGGCCCGCGCCAACACTCCGGCATTTCTCGCGCGCAACGGGAACATGTGCCCGGGACGAATCAGATCGGAAGGCTTTGTCGCTGGATCAATGGCAGCCAGCACTGTGGTCGCACGATCGGCGGCCGAGATCCCAGTGGTCGTGCGCTCCCGCGCCTCAATGCTGATACAGAACGCCGTTTCGAAGCGCGATGAGTTCTTTGACACCATAAGTGGGACTTCCAGTTCGTCGAGCCGCTCGGGCGTCATCGCCAGGCAAATCAAACCGCGGCCATACTTCGCCATGAAGTTGATGGCTTCGGGAGTGACCTTTTCGGCGGCCATGGTGAGATCGCCTTCATTTTCTCGATCTTCGTCATCGACGACGATCACCATCTCGCCCGCGCGTATGGCCGCGATGGCATCTTCGATCGGCGCGAATTCTTCCGAACGGTTGTGATCTGCTTTCAAGATTCCAAGTCTTTGAAGCATATGCGTACTCTTTCGTCAGGATGAAGTTCCCGTTAGCCGGAACGAGACTCTTAAAACGAACAGGAGCGTAAGGTAAACGACCGACGCCGCAAGCAGCCCGCGTGTAGCCATGTTCGACCGCTCTGCACGAACTGCAAGCCAACGCGAGGAAGCCTAGACCTAACAGTGCAACCGCACTACCAATTGGGGGCAGCGTGGTGTTGGTTTTCACCGCATTGCGTTAAACCCGACGGCCCACCGTACATATCAGTAACCGCACAGGGCTATCGCAGGTGTCGGACCACACACCTGCTGTCAAGACTTGAACAGTTCACCGTTAAGACTTCACCAGTCGGTGGAGATCAGGCCACACCTTCGCAGCCGCTTGATCCAAGTGCCTTTCGACAGCCGGCTAAACGTTGCAATGTGCGCGAGCAGATCAATTGGAGACGCACTTGCTTCGCAACCCGTCGAGAGCGTCTGAAGGCCCACACTGCGCGGAGAAAGAAGAAGAAGAAAGTGGCGGATAGAGTGCCTAACCTGGTAACGCGATCGAATAACCTCTTGCTGGTCGCGATGCTCGCTTCATTGAACTTTCCGTAGGAATCGCGGTAGCCTTACCGCCCACAGCGATCTGGCCGGAACGACAGCCCGACCATTCGCTCTGCGCAGCGTCGCAGCTAAGTAAGTTCTAGGCGTAACTTTCATGAAATCATGGGATATCATCTTTGCCGCACCGCGATAGCGGAAACCCCATACGTCTGCCGGTGAGATGAGGTGCGCGAATGAGTGCTGGAGACGCTCCCACTGTGTTCATCGTCGATGACGATGCTGGTGTGCGTGAAGCAATCAGGGATTTGGTCGAGTCGGTGGGACTGCACGCTGAGTCCTTCCCCACCGCGCGAGACTTCTTATCGAGTGAGCGATACGGCGGTCCCGGTTGCCTGGTTCTGGACGTAAGACTTCCCGGTATCAGCGGTTTGGATCTTCAGCGCGAATTGAGGAAAGCAGGAATCGGGATTCCCATCATCTTCATTACAGGACACGCGGACATCCCGATGACCGTAAAAGCTGTAAAATCGGGTGCCTTCGAATTCCTTACCAAGCCATTCCGGGATCAGGATCTGCTCGACTCGATTCAGCGCGCGCTCAACCGCGACCGCTTGCTCCGTGAAAAGAACAGACACCTTGCCGAACTGCAGGAGCGCTATGCCGGGCTTAGCGCACGCGAGCGTGAAGTCATGAGCCTCGTGGTTTCCGGGATGCTCAACAAGCAGATCGCAGCGGAGTTACAAGCTAGTGAAACCACGGTAAAAATTCACCGTGGGCATGTGATGCAAAAGATGCAGGCCAAGTCTTTGCCGGAATTAGTCAGGATGGCCGACAAGCTGAAGGCCTCGCATTAATTTGCTTAGCGCGGACCCTGCGCGTCGCCCAGCCGCATAATAGCTTTCACATCCCAAGGCGTTTACCAAAAGTCTTATTGCGCTGTCCGAAGGTCTTATCACACCGTCCCAAAGTGTGATTGTTTTCCGATTGACCAGCGCATTACTCTACTGTCATGGCCAAGGACCAGAGTACGAAAATGATCGCAATCGTAGACGACGATGAATCCGTCCAAAACGCACTTCAAGACCTGATCGAAGCCGATGGGCTTAAGGCGAGGTGTTTTGGATCGGCAGAGGAATTTCTCGAGTCTGGGCTGCAGCGTAAGGCAGCATGTCTGATTACGGATATCCGTATGCCTGGGATGTCGGGCTTGGAACTGCAGGCAAGACTCAAAGCTGACGGATGTAAGGTTCCGATCATTTTTATCACTGCACATGGAGATACGAGAGTACGGATTCAAGCGATGAGAGAAGGCGCAGTCGAATTTCTTATGAAGCCGTTCGACGATCAAGTCTTCCTGAGCCGAGTTCGCGCCGCAGTCCATAGTTAAGCAACCGAGAGACTCACACGGTGAGAACCGTGCCGCAAGTGGTGGGGGCTTACGTGAACAGTTCTGAAGCAATTGCATGCACTAACCGGGATCAGGCCGAGCGTGCATTCGAGCAGATTATCGGGGGCAGCCCCGCACTTGAAGCTGTGCTTGAGCAAGTGGAATGTGTAGCACCTACCGACTCTACCGTCCTAATTCTGGGGGAGACTGGCACAGGCAAGGAGCTAATCGCCCATGCCATTCACAATGCGAGCTTGCGATGCGGACGTGCGCTAATCAAGCTGAATTGTGCGGCCATTCCCCTGGATCTCCTGGAAAGCGAACTGTTCGGTCACGAGAAGGGGGCCTTCACCGGCGCTATAACACAGAAGATCGGACGCTTCGAAATGGCTGACGGGGGCACGTTATTCCTAGACGAGGTTGGGGACATACCTCCGTCACTACAGCCGAAATTGCTGCGGGTGCTTCAAGAGCAAACGTTCGAGCGCCTCGGCAGCGGGCGTACCCACAAAGTGGATGTGCGGTTGGTGGCTGCGACAAATCGAAACCTAGAGGAAATGGTGGCGCGGAACGAATTTCGCAATGATCTGTATTATCGCCTTAACGTCTTTCCGGTTTCCTTGCCGCCCCTCCGCGAACGTCGGGAAGATATTCC
>Ga0335073_10012329_pt1 | contig 12004 bp, 11 predicted proteins | sample Lox_Sample_22_FD_207093 | JGI IMG/M metagenome (GOLD analysis project Ga0335073, IMG submission 207093) | Soil microbial communities from Loxahatchee National Wildlife Refuge, Florida, United States - Lox_Sample_2.2 | ecosystem: Environmental > Terrestrial > Soil > Wetlands | place: USA... | reverse complement strand
GCATGCCGCAGCCCGAATTGGCGCGCCTCAACCTCAACGATCTCGTGCGCGAAATCGTGAAACTCTTCGAAGCGCAGTTCAGCGCCGTGGGACGCCCGCCGATCACGCCCGAGCTGCATCTCGAGGAGGGCTTGCCGCCCGTGCAGGCGGATGCGACGCTCCTGCGCCGCGCGATCGAAAATCTCGTGCTCAACGCGATGGACGCCATGCCCTCGGGCGGCGTGCTGATGCTGCGGACGTCGCATTCGGGCGGCGACGTCAGCCTCGAAGTGTCCGACACCGGCTCGGGCCTCACGCCCGAGGAGTGCGAGCGCCTGTTCACTCCGTATTACACGACGAAGCAGCACGGCACGGGCCTCGGCCTCGCCATCGTGCAGTCCGTCGTCAGCGATCACGGCGGACGCATTGCGGTCGAGAGCGAATCCGGCGTCGGCACGTCGTTCCACATTCATCTGCCGGCGAAGCCCGGGCTGCACGTGAGCCCCGGCGCGAGCCACCCGGTTCCCGCAGCTCCCAGCGCACCGGCGCCCGCGAAGCCGGCGGAGCCTGCGCAAGAGGAGCCCTCGATCGCAGCCGCAGAAGCTGTGCTGGCGGAAGAGGAAGAAGCCTCCGGAGAAGTTGCCACGCCCGAGATCGCCGAGAGCCCGGCGGCCGAGCAGCCGTCAGAGGAATCCGCAGCGGAGCCAACGCCAACCGAACTCGCGGCCGCGTTGGTGGAGGCGGCGTCGAGCGAGACCGCGGAGCCCGAAGAGGCCCACGACGACGAAGAGCACCACGACTCCGACGAGCACGAACACCACGCAGCGGAAGAAAACCACGAATCCGAGGAAGTGCATCAATCCGAGGACGTCCACAGCGGCGTGGACGCCCGTCGCGAAGGGGAATAGCCTCGCGTGCCGCTCAAAGCGCACATCCTGATCATCGACGACGACGCGAATACGCTCGCCTCGCTCGCTCGCGCCTTTCGCCTCTCCGGACACGAAGCCACCGTCTGCGACAACGCGGCCCGCGCGCTCGATCTCGCGAAGGCCGAGCGCTTCGATCTGATTCTGTCCGACGTGGTAATGCCCGGCCGCGACGGCATCGCCCTGCTCGAAGACCTGAAAAAAGCGGGCGTCGACTCGCAGGTCGTGATGATGTCCGGCCAGGCCACGATCGAAATGGCGGTCAAGGCCACGCGGCTCGGCGCCTCCGATTTCCTCGAAAAGCCGGTCTCTACCGATAAGCTGCTGCTCACCGTCGAACACGCCCTGCGCCTCTCGCGCCTCGAGGAGGAAAATCGCGAGCTGAAACAGCGGCTCGGCAAGCACGAAATCGTCTGGGCCAGCCCGGCGATGCGCGAGGTGATGGCGCAGGTCGAGCACGTCGCGGCCAGCGAAACGCGCGTCTGCATCCGCGGCGAGACGGGCACCGGAAAAGAGCTGATCGCGCGCACGCTGCACGAAAAAAGCTCGCGCAGCGGCGGCCCCTTTGTCTCGCTGAATTGCGCGGCGATTCCCGCCGAGCTGATGGAATCCGAGCTTTTCGGCCACGAAAAAGGCTCGTTCACCGGCGCGGCCGGGCGCCACATCGGAAAATTCGAGCAGGCGCACCGCGGCACGCTGTTTCTCGACGAGATCGGCGACATGCCCATCGCCATGCAGGCAAAGCTGCTGCGCGTGCTCGAGGAGGGCGAAATCGAGCGCGTCGGCGGCGACCGCCCGTTTGCCGTCGATGTCCGCGTGGTGGTCGCCACGCACCGCAATCTCGAGGAGCAGGTGCGGCTCGGAACGTTTCGCGAGGATTTATACCACCGCGTATTCGTGTTTCCGATCGTGCTGCCGCCGTTGCGCGAGCGCCGCGAGGATATTCGCGCGCTGGCCGCGCATTTCGTCACGCAGTTGAGCGCGCAGAATCATTGGAAGCCGAAGGCGATCTCGCCGGGCGCGATCGAAGCGCTCGAACGCTACGCCTGGCCCGGCAACGTCCGCGAACTGCGCAACGTGATCGAACGCGTGCTGCTGTTCGCGCCGGGAGATACGGTCGAGGCCGCGACCGTCGAGCGCGCCCTGCCCCAGGCAGCGGCCGGCGCCGGCGCGGCCACCGCGGGCCCGGGCATCGCGAGCGGCACGCTCGCCGAGCGCGTCGAGGCCTTCGAACGCGGGACGCTGCTCGCCGAGCTCAAGAAGAATCGCCACCACATGACCAACACCGCCAAAGCCCTCGGCCTTGAGCGCAGCCACCTTTATAAGAAGTGCCAGCAGCTCGGCATCGATCTTCGCGCCGTCCGCCAGACCGAATAGCCGCCGGCAGCCTGCGACTCGCAACCTCAGCCCGCCTGCGCCGCCGCCCGCGTCTTCGCCTTGTAATAGATGATCCGCGCGATCCACAACGCGAACGTCACGCCGAACACCCACCACATGACCCGGACGTTCAGCGCAATCGCAAACCACGTCACCGCCACGAAAATTCCCCACATGAACATCTCGCCGAAAAACGCCTGCCGCCATTTCGGCTCCAGATGCCCGCTTGGAACGCGCGGGCGCAGCGACGGCCAAAGCCTCGGCACCTGCCGGCAGAATTCGCGGTAGGACTCTCCCTGTTCCCGCTCCAGATTGGATTCCTCCAGTCCCATCAGCCGCAAATAAAGGATCGTAAGCCCGGCAACTATCACGACGAAGCCCGAGCGGCTGGCCAGAAATCCCAGCCCCACGGCCAGCAGCACTCCCCCGAGATAGAGCGGATTGCGCATGTAGCGGTACGGCCCGTCGGCGACGATCGTCTCGGCGTGGAGCTGCGCATCGTGCACGACCGTCGATTGCAGATACGCCGCCGCCCACGTTCGCAGGCCCGCCGCGAGCAGCAGCAGGAAAGCGGAGAATGCGAAGACCAGCCGCACCACCAGCAGTTGCGAAGCCGGGTTGGCGGGGGCGATCCGATGCGCCGCCCAGTCCGCCACGTTTACTCGATCCACGGCGTACAGCCCGAACGATCCCCAGAAGAGCAGCATGATCAGCCAGACTCTTTGCCGGAATTCGAATTGCGTCGCTTTCATGGTCGCTCCCCCGCGTTTGGCCCTTTCACCTCGACTACGCCCGCGAGCCCCTACATGTTTCCGGAAATGGCCGGACGGAAGACGCGTTTCAAAATCAGGTGCGTCGGCAAGTAGACCACGATCAGCATAAACAGGAAGGCGACGAGAATGTGAACGGGCGCCGGCCCCCAGGCCCGATGCAAAAAAGGATCGGCGTAGGCGTAGTTCAAGTTTTGATCGGCGGGCGCCAAGCGCGAAGCGACGAACCCGACGAACGCGATCCCCAGCTGCAGCGGGAATCCTCGGCGGTCGTATCCGAGCCGGTGCAAGGCCCAGAGCAGCAGCACCGGCAAGGCCAGATGAAAGAGCGAGAGCAAGCGTACCCACAGCGCGTGGCTGGGGTCGAAAAGATATTCGGTGCCGCCGATCAGATGGCGCCGGAAAAGAAGCGTCCAGCCGGCATCGAGGGCCCACGCGGCGTCGACCAGAAGAGACGCGACCGCCTGGCTCGAAATCAGCAGCGGGCTATCGGCGACGAAACCGATGCAGGAAAGAATCTCGGCGATGTCGCAGAAATGCAGGAAGTTCAGCGGCCCCCAGCTGCGCCAGTAAACCGCGAACCAAAAGACCAGCCACACAAAAGCCACCCGGCGAATCCAGACCGGGAGCTTCGAATGCTTCGCTGTCGTCGAATCCAATTCGTGGCTCCCGTTTCCGCGGCCATCGTATCAAACGGCGCAACGGAAGCCCACCAACGTGGAATTTTCCCTCCAGCAGTGCGAAAATCGCCTGATGCGTGGAATCCCAGCCCTGATCGAAGCGGGTGGCGCGTGCGCCGCAAGCGGGAGTTTTGCGTGGGCCGCTGTCGCGCCCGTCTCGCAGATCTTCGGCCCCACGATCCGCCGCACCGGCGACGAGTCGACCGTCGCGCTCACCTTCGATGACGGGCCCAATCCCGCCGTCACCCCGGCGCTGCTCGATCTGCTGGAGCGGCACGAAGTTCACGCCACATTTTTTGTGACGGGCGAGCACGTGCGCGCCTTTCCCGATCTCGCTCGCGAAATCGCCAGGCGCGGGCACACGATCGGCAATCACACCGATAGCCACCGTCATCTCGTCTTCTGCACGGCCGCGGAGATCGCCGCCGAGCTCGATCGGTGCGATGATGCGATTCGCGCGGCGACTGGCCAAAAGCCTCGCTGGATGCGTCCGCCCTTTGGTTTTCGCGGCCCGGCTCTTCGAGGCGCCATCAAGCGGTGGGGCGGCCTGGGAGTCGTAATGTGGTCGGCGCTCGCGTGGGACTGGAAGCCCCACGCGGCCGAGCGCGTGATCGGCCATTTGCGCCGCGTGAAGGGCGGCGATATCGTCCTCTTGCACGACGGCGATTTTCGCGAGCGCGAAGGCGATCGGCGCCACGTCGTCGACGCGCTCGAGCATTGGCTGCCGCGGTGGAAAGACTCCGGAATGCTGTTTGCTACGCTGGACGAAATAGGCGCTTGGGAATCGAGTCCCGCCTAGAAAGAGACAATGGACGAAAAACGCTTTTACGAAGAGAAGGAAGAGACGAAACAGATTCCCCTAAACTGTCCCCACTGCCGCCAGGAGAATACCTATCCCGTTCGCTGGGTGGTGCGAACCAAGAGAAGCCAGGTTCCCAACGGCGCCAATGAAGAAGACAAGAGGCAGTTCGCCAAAGCGCGCTCTTACATGGTGCGGATCGACAACATGGTCGCCTGCCGGAACATCCGCTGCCGCAAGCGCTTCGACCTCACCGGGCAGACCGTCTTCCTCATCTAGCGGATCGTTTTCGATCGACCCGCGGACGCGCCTGCTTATCTCTTTGCGCCGCCCCCGGTCGGAACCGGCGCACCCTCGCCTTTTAGGATCTCGCGGATCTTCTCTGAGAGCGCGTTGAGGTTGAAGGGCTTTTGCAGGAAGGCCACGCCTCCTTCCAGCACTCCGTGGCGCACGATCGTATCGTCCGTGTAGCCCGAGATGAACAGCACCTTCAGGCTGGGCCATCTTGCCGAGAGCTTTGCGGCGAGGTCGCGCCCGCTCAGCCGCGGCATCACCACGTCGGTGATCAGGATGTCAATCGGGCTCTTGTGGGCCAGAGCGATTTCCAGAGCGTCCATGCCGTCGCTCGCATCGAGCACTTCGTACCCCATGCCGCACAAGTAGTCGCGCACCAGTTCGCGCACGCTCTGCTCGTCTTCGACGAAGAGGATCGTCTCGGTCCCGGCCGTCGAAGCGGGAGCTTGCTGATCGACCACCGGCGCTTCGACCTCTTCGGCCACCTGCGGCAGGTAGATTTTGAAGGTGCTGCCTTGCCCCACTTCGCTGTAAACCCAGATGTAGCCGCCGCTCTGCTTCACCACGCCGTAGACGGTCGCGAGGCCGAGCCCCGTTCCCTTCCCGGCTTCCTTCGTGGTGAAAAAAGGCTCGAAGATGCGCGCCTGCGTCTCGGCATCCATGCCGCAGCCGGTATCCGTCACGGTCAGCATCACGTAGGGTCCGGGCTCGACCGCCGCGTGGCCCGCGGCATAGCTGCGATCCAGTTTCACGTTGCCCGTTTCGATCGTCAGCCGCCCGCCGTTCGGCATGGCGTCGCGCGCGTTGACCACCAGATTCAGCAGCACCTGCTCGATCTGCCCGGGATCGGCCTTGGTGCGCCCCAGTTTCGCTCCCGGCACGAACGCCATTTCGATATTCTCGCCGATCACGCGCGAGAACATCTTGATCATGCCCGCCACCACATCGTTCATGTCGAGCACCCGCGGCTGCAGCACTTGCTTGCGGCTGAAGGCGAGCAGTTGCCTCGTCAGCGAGGCGGCCCGGTCGGCGGCCTTCTCCATCTGCTGCACGCCGTTGCGCATTGACGAGTCGTTCGGCATGCGGTCGAGAAGCAGTTGTGCGTGCCCCTTGACGACCATCAAGAGATTGTTGAAATCGTGCGCCACGCCTCCGGCCAGCTCCCCGACGGCCTGCATCTTCTGTGACTGGCGCAGCTGATCGGTCAGGCGCTTGCGGTCGGTCACGTCGAGCGCCACCCCAATCACCCCGATCAGATCGCCCTGGGGGCCGCGCAACGGCTGGACGTAGCAATCGAACGATCGCTTGCGCCAATCGAGCTCGAAGGAAAGCGTCTCGCCCGCCAGCGCCTTGCGGTGTGCGGTGATGGCCGGAAAATTCGCGTCCTCCGTGCCGAAATACTGGAAGAGAGTTTTTCCCAGCGATTCCTCGGGGCGCATCTCGAGCGTCTGCAGTGCGGCGCCGGTGTGGTACGTCAGGCGCAGGTCGGCGTCCGTCGCCCAGACGATCGCCGGCATGTTCTCGATCATCACGGCCAGCCGCGTCCGCTCCTCGTGCCGCTCCGTCTGGACGCGCTCCAGGTCCTCGAGCATGCCGTTCACGGCGGTGCCGAGGTAAGCAACTTCATCCTTGCCGGACACCGGCACGCGCGCCGCCAGATTGCCGCTCGTTCCCACCCGCGTGATGCTGTCGCTCAGGTCGGCCATGCGCGAGAGCACCACCCGCTCGATCAAATAAAGGATGATCGCGCCGAACGCGAAGCCCACCGCGATCAGCAACAGGAAAAACTGCAGCGAGTTCGTCTCTCCCTGCTCGTAAATGGTTCGCGGAAGCAGGATTCGCAGAATGCCGGCCGGTTTGCCGTAGATATCCGGCAACGCCTGATACGCTCCCAGCGAATCCTTGGAATAGGGCCGAAGGTACGTGGGAGCCTCCGGCGAGACCGCGGCTTCAGCGTCGAGAAAATCCGGCTCCGCGGCAGGCGAGCCGATCCGCTCGATTTCGATCGACGTGTGCGTCATCTCGGAGAGCCGCACGATTTCGTCGGCATCGAGCGCCCGTCCCATGATCAGCGTGCCCGCCGCCGGACCTCCGGCGCTGCTCGTAAGCACAGGGTTCGCGTCGATCAGAAATGGCCCGGAAGCCAGCATCAGCACGCCTTTGATGTCGCCGTCCTCGCTGCGCACCAGCAGCGGCGAGCCGGGACGCAAATGCCGGTCGAGATCACGCGGCAGCGGAGCCGCCTCCATCCCCGCAAGGTTGAAACCCGCGGCGAACACCCTGCGCGCATTGTTATCCAGCACCACCACGAAATTCACGCGCAGCTGCTCGAACGCGGGCCCCGTGAATTCCGCCGCCACTTTTTCCGGGTGGCCGCCGCGTATCGCCTCATACGTGAAGTCCCTGTCCGCGTATTGGTCGGTCGCGTGTTCGAGAGCTTGCAGTTCGTTCGTGATGGCGCTGGAGGCCCGGTCCAGGTTCTGTTTGGCGAAGTCCTCCTCCACCTTCGAGAACCCATTGAGGATCAGCAGGCGCGACAACGAAAATAGCCCGGCGACCAGGCAGACGAGCGCCGCCAGAACGATCAGGACAGTCTTTCCCCGGAGGGACGTCCAAAATTGCGATTGTATGGCCAACGCGAACCCGCCTGCGTTCCAGTATAGGCGGGTGAACCGGCGCGGGCGGGCGGCGGCGTGCCCGGGTGTCGAGTCGGGTAACCTTGCAACCTCCATCCCCGGCCGCTCCGTGCGGCCTCGCGGACCGCACCGAAAAAGGATTAGCCGTCGTGCCTCCATTCGGATTAACCTCAGGGCATCCCGGCCCCGCGGAGGGGCATCTTTAGCCGATAGCTGGAGACTCTCATGAAGCTCAACGCGCTTCGCTTTCGTCGAGTCGGATTATTCGGCGCTCTGCTTGGACTGGCGCTGGGCCTCGCGTGCACCACGCCTGCACAGGACCCGGGGCCGATGCCGCCGGGGCCGAATTCCGGAGATGCCGCCCAGCCGGCGCCGGCCGCCCAACCATCCGCGCCCGCAGCGAGCGCGAATCCCACGCCTGCATCCACGTCGGCCCCCGCGTCCGCGCCGGCGAGCGTGCCCACCGCTCCCTCGCCCGCAAAAACGGCGCAAATCGTGGTCCCCAGCGGCACGCATCTCCCGCTCGTGCTGCACAACGGTATTTCGACTCGCTCCGCGAAGCCCGGCGATCCGGTCTATTTCGAGACGGTCTTCCCCATCATGATCGACGGCAAAGTGGTGATTCCGGCGGGCTCCTACGTCAGCGGCGAGGTCACCGAATCGAAGCGGCCCGGGCGCGTCAAGGGGCGCGGCGAGCTGATGATCAAGCTGACCACGATGATTCTCCCCAACGCCTACATGGTGAATCTCAACGCCGTCCCCGGAAATGCGGGCACCGGCGGCAACGAGACGGTGAACAGCGAAGGCAAAATCGTCGGCGATTCGGATAAGGGCTCGGACCTGGGCACCGTCGTCCGCAGTACGGAGATCGGCACGGGCGTTGGCGCGGGAGTGGGCGCCGCGGCCGGCCACGTCGGCGAAGGCGCCGGAATCGGCGCGGGCGTTGGGCTCGCCACCGGCCTGGCTGCCGTGCTGCTCACGCGCGGTCCCGATGCCGAGATGCCGCGCGGCTCGACCGTCGAAGCCGTCATCGACCGCCCGATCTATCTCGACGCCGACAAGGTGCAGTTCACCAGCCCCGGACAGGCTTCCGCGCTCGCGGGCCCGCCAAACCGCGAGCCTCAGCGCAGCCGAATCCCCTTCTAATCTCCGTTTGGATTTTGACGGCAGGTTCTCAGGCGGTTTGCGTGCGCGACGATTCGGCGCGCCCAAAGCGCAGCGGTGAAAATGCCTCCGCGTCGAACGCCTCGAAAAATGTCCGCCCGTGGACGATCCAGTCGCAGATCAGCTTCGCCGTCACCGGCGTGAGGAGAATCCCGTTGCGATAGTGCCCCGTCGCGATCAGCAGTCCCTCCACGTCGCACGGGCCGAGGATCGGCAGGTCGTCCGGCGTGCCGGGCCGCAGGCCCGACCACGTCTCCGCAATTTCCGCGCCGGCCAGCGCCGGACACAACTCGATCGCCGCGTCGAGCACCTTTCGGATTCCGCCCGCGGTGACGCGCTTCTCGAATCCCGCCTCTTCCTTCGTGCTGCCCGCCACCACGCGCCCGTCCCGCCGCGGCACCAGATACCCGCGCTCGGAGCGCAACACGCGGCCTAGCGCGAATCCCTCGGGGCGCAGCGCAATCATTTGCCCGCGCACGGGACGAGTCGGCATCAGGCGCGCAAGCCTCGGATCGCTCTCCGCGAACTGCGCCGAAAAACATCCCGCCGCAACCACCACCTGCCCGGCGGCGATTTTTTCTCCGCCCGCGGTCACTCCGGCGCACCGGTTCTTCTCGTAGACCAGCCCGCTCACGCGGGAACCGCCGCGAATCGTCACGCCGCGATTGCGCGCCGCGTCCAGCAGCGCGCCGATCAGCAGCCGCGGCTCGACGCTCCCCTCCTCCGGCAGCCACAGCGCCGCTTGCGCGGCCGCGCCGCAGAATTTTTCGCGTTCGCGCGCCGCCTCCGGCGAAATCGCCTCGGCGGCGACGCCCAGCAGGCGATACTCCGCCACCTTCTGGTCGCGCTCCGTCTCTCCGTGCGGCGCCAGCAGAATCTCGATCGCCCCGTCGCGCGCGTACGAAACCGATTTTCCGCAGTCCTCTTCGATACCCGCCACGAAATTCGGATACAGGCGCAGACTTTCGAGTCCCAGCGGCACCAGCGGAATATCGCGCGGCGAATCGGGCGCCGGCGAAAGCATTCCCGCGGCGGCCCACGACGCTTCGAGCCCCGGCTGCTGCCGGTCGACCACCACCACCCGCAGGTCTTCCGCCGCCAGCTCGCACGCGATCGCCGCGCCGATCGCGCCGCCGCCGACGATGGCTACGTCAAAGGAGCTCACGATTCCATGTTACCAGCAAGCGAGCCGATCTCGGCTGTCAGCAGCAGCGCGTCTTCCACCGGCGCCGTGTAGTAGCGCGGACGCTGCCCCGTCACCTTGAATCCGTGGCGTTCGTAAAATCGCAGCGCGGCCGCATTCGAAGCGCGCACCTCCAGCAGCGCGTTCTCGGCGTGGAATCCCCCGCCCCACGCCAGCACCGCGCGCAACAGCGCCGTGCCCGCGCCACGTCGCCGCGCATCGGCCCGCACCGCGCAATTCAGAATTTCGAGGTCGCTCGCCACGCGCCGCGCCGTCAGAAATCCGATCGCGCCGTGCTCCCGCTCCGCGACCCAGCCCGCCATCTCGCCCGCCACCACTCGCGCGTAATCCTCCCGCGTCCACTGCGCCACGTCGGGCGACGCCTGCTGGATCGCGAGAACCGCCTCGATGTCCCGCGATTCGATCGGGCGGACGGTCAAGACCCACCCGGGTCCTTCCAGTGGAGTTCCGCGTCGGTGCGCCGGACGTAATTCGCGTCCAGCGTCAGCGCGTCGGCAAGCTCGCCGCGACCGGCGCGCTGGTAGCCGAGCTGCCCCACGTAGGGCGCAAGAATCGGCGAAACGGCGTCGACCCGCCCGGCCGCCGCCGTCTCAAGTCGAGACGATAGCTTGCGAACGAGGTCCGGTGCAGGCGTCACGATCGCCAAACTTTCGCTCGCCGCCGGCGCTCGCAACGCCTCGGCAAATTCCTCCGGCGTCGCCACGCACTCCGCGCCTTCGAGTGCCAATCGCTCGCCTTCCGCCCGGCCATAGAATCCGAAATAGAGCTGGCCGCGCCGCGCGTCGAGTACGGGCACGAGTAATGGGACCCGCGAATGTGATTGCACCGCCACGGCTTCGAGCGCGCTGACCGCCGCAATCGGCTTCTGATACACCTCGGCCCAGCCCTTCACCGCCGCGAGTCCCACGCGCAAACCCGTGAACGATCCGGGGCCGGCGGCCACTGCAAACACGTCGATCTCCTCCATCCGCAGCGAAAGTTCCTGCAAAAGGAACTCGACGTGGCGAAACATCCGCGCCGAATAGACTTCCTCCGTCCAGGTCGAGACCGCCCCGACGGTTTTCTCATCTCGAAGGATGGCCACGCTGCCGGAAGGCGAAGAGGTATCTAACGCGAGAAGGAGCACGTGCCCCATTATAGGGCAATTGGTCTGCCAAACCCGCTAAAACTCGGCCTTTCCGTAAAATTGATCCTGCGTGAATGTACGGGAAAAACTTGACGAGTTTCCAGAATTGCGCCTACACTTCAATCATTCGGCAGTTCGGGGGAGGGACTTCGACTTATGGATTTCAAGCTAGGCGAAAAAGTCGTATATCCGAACCACGGCGTCGGGCTCATCGAACAAATCAGTTACGGCTACGTAAACGGAAAATCAGAACGTTTCTACATGTTGCGGATCGTCGCGAGCGGCTTGAAAGTGATGGTGCCGCAAACGAACATCGAGAACGTCGGGTTGCGACCCGTCATCCGCTCCACTCAAGCCGGTGCGGTGATCTCGTATCTGGAAAAGGGCCGCTCCGATTCCCACCACGATTGGAAACACCGCTTCAAGGAAAATTCGGACCGCATGCGCACGGGATCGCTGATGGAAGTCGCCGCCGTTTTGAAGGGTCTGGTCGCCCTCAGCCGGACCAAGCCTCTCTCCTTCCGCGAAAAGAAAATGCTCGAGCGCGCCAAGCATCTCCTGGTCAGCGAACTTGCCACTGTGCGCAACACATCCGAACAGGTCGTCGAACTCAATATCGTTCGCGCACTCGCCAAGGCGAAGCTCCAGATGCCGGAAGCCGCTCCGCTTCCCCCGGACTGAGTTCCCTCCCTTTTTTCACAGGATTTCGAACGGGCACAATCCTCGACGGTTGTGCCCGTTTTTTTCGCGTAGCGCGAAGACTCGAATCGCGGTTCCTCTTCCGTGTAGTCTCGTTCGCCGTCAAGTTGACGCGGATCGCCCCGCGCTTTAAACTTTCGGTAGCGGCGTCAGCGTCCGTCCCTCCACGCTGAATCAGCAGAATGGGCGATGGCCGAAGAGGCTCACAGGGGTTCATGAGTCCCACAGCTCTCCAGCAAAAGCGGCACCAGCAGATATTAGCTGACGTTGTCCGCACCTACATCGAGACGGGCGAACCCGTCTCCTCGCGCAGTATCGCGCGCCGGCATATCGAGCCGCTCAGCCCCGCG
>Ga0335073_10012327_pt1 | contig 12005 bp, 13 predicted proteins | sample Lox_Sample_22_FD_207093 | JGI IMG/M metagenome (GOLD analysis project Ga0335073, IMG submission 207093) | Soil microbial communities from Loxahatchee National Wildlife Refuge, Florida, United States - Lox_Sample_2.2 | ecosystem: Environmental > Terrestrial > Soil > Wetlands | place: USA... | reverse complement strand
TGTAGTGCCCTCCAGATTCTCTGGATCTTCCAGACCCGGGTGCCACGTCACCGGCTTGCCATCCACCGTCAGCGTGATCTTCAGATTCGTCGGCGTGAACTTGTCATCACCGTCTGACGAATAGGCAAGTGTCAATGCGCTCGTTTTGATCGTCAATCGCTTGGCTCGGCTGAATTCCTCAATTTGAGCCGCAAACTTCGGCACCGGCAGCCGGCGGTTGATGAACACAAACGATGCGTGGTCCTCAAACTTCCCATCCGCCGCCCACTCCATGCGGATCAGCTCTGGCGTCAGCACCGTAAACCGCACATTCCCCAGTTTCACCACCGCCTTTGGATCGGCTACCGGATTGTCCACCGGCTCCTCGCGCATCGGCACTGCGCTGGTGCTTGCAGCCCCAGCCACTACATGCGGCGCCTCTTCCGTCCGGTTCGTCGCGACTTCTGTCGGCGCCTGGGCCCATGCCCCTAACGTCAGTCCTGATGCGAGTACGATTGCGGCAAAGTGTTGCAAGAAAGTTCGCACTGCTTCCCCCTTGTGTTTTTAACTCCAGAGGAAGCCTATCACCGCTCCCGCCCTCTCCCTTCGCGCCAACTCCTCGTACAACAATGAGGGAGCGCCAGATCGGCGCTCCCTCGCTTCCTTCCTTCTCAGTTATGGCCGCGACACCTCCAGCAATCCTGCCTTCAGCAATCGCTCCGTCAGCAGGTCCAGCGCCTGCGGCAGCCTGTTCGTCACCGTGCGAATACTCATGCCCAGCAGCGCCGCTGTCTCGCTCTGCGTGTAATCCTGCAGCAACACCTTTGCCAGCAGCGCCCGGTCTAAAGCGTCGAGCTTGTTCAGGCACGATTCCACGTCGAGAACAAAGATCACCGCGTCCTCAAACGTCCGCACCGGCCGGCTCGATACCCACCCGCGTCCAATCGGATCGCCCAGGATCGACGGCGCCCGTCCTACCTGCATCGACGCATACAGATACCGCCGCAGCAGCTTCTCCGTATGCTTGCGATAAAACGCCAGTGAAACCGGCGGCTTCTCCTCCGGTGCATCGCTTTCAACTTCTTGCGCCGGCTCGCTCTCCGGCTTCTTGCTCTCCTCTCGTTCCAGTCTCTCCAGCTCGGCAAAATCGCCTGCTGGCATCACACCCACTCCCCAGACCACCGGCAGTTGGAGCGCTGCGCTCATTCCGCACCTCCCACAACTTCGGCCATTCCCCAGAGACTCATTCTGGGCATGCGCGGAGGCCTTCCCGGCAACCGGCGCGTCTCTGGCGCAGGAAAGTCCTGCAGCTTCGCAGCACAATCGCTGCAATACACGTTTGCTTCACCCAGGGCCCGGTACCAGAGGCAACCGCATCCCTCGCAAATCTTCAATTGAATGCGCAATTCCATGACGGATTCTCCGCAAATGCCTGCCCTGCCGCCACTGTCTGTTCTCTATCGCGGGGCGGCAGTCGGTGCTGGACCGGCCACGGCCGCTCAGGCTTCTCTTGTCCTGATGGGGGATTGCCATCTGTCGTGTCTCGTTATATGTCATGTGGATACAGCAAACCCGGATCGGATGTGGTCTCTTGAGTCCTTGCGTCGTCAAGCTTCGCCGCCTTCTGCCCGATTTGCCTTCGCGCGCAAATCCAGGAAGTCTCGCGCAGCCCTGCCTCGAAGCCTCTGATGGGCGTCTCTTGTCGGGTTGAGGAGGAGCCGCATGGACCGAATCCGGACAACGGCGGTTCGCCGGCCGCGCCCCCATCGGGCATGGCTCTCCTCTCAAAGAGTGCGCCGACGAAGAGCACACTCCCCTCAACTCTCAGCAAACCTGTGCGAGATAAAGTAAGGCCACTCTAGATGTCCGTCTCTCGTGCGTCAATGCGTTCCGCCTTCCTGCTTCTCGCATACCGCGTCGCCTTCCCGGCCTCCGCGGATTCCAAGGATTTCTCGCCCGTCCCGCGTTGCTCCAGGAAAATGGCGACCTTTTGTCTCCATTGCTGGTGGTGAACTTTCCACAGATGACCATTACCCAGATCCACGAGCGCCTCCGCCTCGAACTCATCCGCAGAATCCAGCGCGGCACCCTCAGCGTCTCGCTCCTCGCGCGGCAGACCGGCTTCGGCCAGTCCCACCTCTCCAACTTCCTGCACAGCCGCCGCCAGCTCTCCCTCGATGCGATGGACCGCATCCTCAACGCGCAGCACCTCGCCGCCGCCGACCTCATGCCCGCCAACCCGCACGCGGAGCCCCATCGCATAGACGCCGACAGCAGCAACGTCCCCGTCGTCTCCCACGCCTCAGCTCTCGGCGAGCCCTATATCCGCCCGGCGGCTGTGCAGACCATGCTTCATCTGCCCGCATCGGTCCTGCTCAGCGCCCGCGCACGCGCTTCCAGCTCCCGCCGCGCCTGGCAGCGCTTCGTCGCCGTCCGCATCCCTGCCGGCGAGGCGCTCCACATGGACCCCCTCGTCCTCCCCGACGCCTGCGCCATACTCGACCGCCACTACAACACGCTGGCGCCCTACCGCGTTCACCGCCCCACGCTTTACGCGGTCCGTCACGGCGCGCGCATTCTGCTCCGCTATCTTGAGTTTCAGCAGAATCAACTGATCCTGCGGCCCCTCAATCTCGTCTTCCCCGTCGACCTCATCGAAGTCGGCTCCGCAGCCGCCGCCTCCGAACACATCGTCGGCCGCGTCCTGCTGCTCCTCAATGAGCCCTGACCGCAATGAGCCGGCGCTGCTCAGCCCTCTTCCACAAAATCCGCCGGATTCGAGAACAGCGTGAAGCTCGAGATGAAGTTCAGATGCACCGTCCCCGTGGGACCGTTGCGCTGCTTCGCCAGAATGATCTCTGACTTCGCCCTGTCCGCCTCCGACTGCTCCTCATCGCGGTTGTAGTACGCCTCGCGATGGATAAACGCCACCACGTCGGCATCCTGCTCAATCGAGCCCGACTCGCGCAGATCGCTCAGCATCGGCCGCTTGTCGTCGCCGCGCCGCTCGCTCGCACGCGACAGCTGCGACAGCGCAATCACCGGCACATCCAGCTCCTTCGCCAGCGCCTTCAGCCCCCGCGAAATCGCCGACACCTCCTGCGTCCGGTTCTCATAACGCTTGCCGCCCGCCGAAGGCAGCGTCGCCGACATCAGCTGCAGGTAATCCACCACAATCAGGTCAAGCCCGCCTACATTCTGCTTCAGCCGTCGCGCCTTCGCCCGCATCTCTGCCAGCGAGATGCCCGCCGTATCGTCGATGAACAGCTGCGCTTCCACCAGCTGCTCCAGTGCGCTCTGCAGCTTGCCCTGGTCCTCGCGCCCCAGAAAACCCGTCTGCAGCCTGCGCTGATCCACTCGCGCCTGAGACGACAGCATTCTTCGCAGCAGCGACTCTTTATTCATTTCCAGGCTGAACACCGCCACCTTCGCCTGGCTCAATACCGCCGCCTGCTGTGCAATATTGATCGCCAGCGCCGTCTTGCCCATCGATGGCCGTGCCGCAATGATGATCAGTTCGCCCTTTTGCAGTCCGCTCATCATCCGGTCCAGTTCGATAAAGTGCGTCGCCAGCCCCGTCACCTCGCGGCTCTGCTTGTAGAGGTTGTCGATCGACCCGAACGAGTGCGCCACGATCTGGTCCAGGCTCTGGAACCCGTGCGTGATCCCCTTCTCGCTCACCTCCAGCAGCTGCGTCTCGGCCGCGCCCAGCACCTCCAGCGCCGTCTCGCTCTGGTCCGCCGCCCGCGCAATCGCCGCCGAGCAGATCGCCATCAGCCTCCGCAGCAGGCTCTTGTCCTTCACGATTCGGATGTACTCGTCGATCACCGGCCGCAGCGGCAATCCCTCGGTCAGCGACGCCAGATACGCCACGCCGCCCACCGCCTCGATCTCCTTGTTCCGCGCCAACTCATTCGACAGCGTGACGATATCCACCGCCCGCTGCTCATTCATCAACTCGGTCATGCGCATGAAAATGCGCTGGTGCGAGTCGAGCGAAAAGTCGCCCGCCTCCAGCTTCTCCGCCGCCTCGGAGTGCGCCGCATTGTCCAGCAGAATCGCGCCCAGGATGGTCTTTTCGGCGTCCAGATTCGCCGGCAGCCCGGCATCCAGCGTCAAATCGGGGATCGTAGCCATACCTTCGAGTCTAGGCCGACTTTGCCGTCTCAAATGGCTGTGAATTGTGGGAACTTTTTGTGGGAATTCAGCTCGCCAAGACTGCGCGTCAATCTCACCGATTGCAAGGACTTAGCGAATTCTCTCCAGAGATCCGCGCCTTTCCCGCTTCAGTTCGAGATCACCATCTGCGAACTGCTCTGCATCGTAATGGCCCCATTCTTCCAGAACGGAATATTCAGAGGAAATGCATACGACACTTGAACCTGCACTGCATTTCCCGGCGCATTGCACTGGCCTGCACAGGCCGTCCAGGTGGTCGGCTCGCTCGTGCTCGCGCTGTACCACGTCACTGTCACATTCAGATTGCTGCTGTTGATGCCCGGATACTGGATGCCTCGCAAATACGTCTGAATATCCGATTGCTGCGCATCACAATCCGGCATGCCCGTACAGGATCCTCCCCGCACGATCGCGTAGCGGGTCCCCGCTCGCGCCGCATCGCCCACGTAGTTATAGACATAGAGCGCCATGGCGCACTGTACGATCCCGAAAACCACCAGCAGCAGCACTGCCGCCGACACACCGAATTCGACGATCGCTGAGCCCGATTCATCCAGAGCTCCCGCACCCCGCCACTTCTTGCCTTCTCCCGCCTCGCGCAGAGCCGAAGAATCCACCCGAAGGGCCGCGCCGCTTCCCCCCGGTTTCTCCGTCCTCGGGCGCGCTGCCCGCGTCACTGCAGCACCTTCTGGACGGCCTGCCCGTGAAGTGTGAAATTCAATGGCAAACCCGGGATGCTGAACCCCGGCGTAAACGTGGCCTGTGTCTGCACCGTCAAAATCGTCTCAATGTTTGCCCCTGAACAGTCCGTCGGCTGGCAGGTCGAGGCCGACCCATCTGAGCAGATGCACGAGTGCGACACCGAAGTCGTACCCAGGTTCAGGTTCCCCGCATCATTCGCCACAGCCGTCTGGATTCCCGTCGTATCGGCCGCAGTCGAGGCATTCCGCGTTCCGTATTGCACACCCGCTAACGCAGCGTTCGTCACTTCGATTGAGGAATACGAAGCCAGCGCGAGTTCAAACAGACCCACCAGCACCAGCAGCAGCAGCGGCAACGCAATCGCCGCTTCAATCAGAGCCTGCCCATTCTCGTTCTGGAATCCTCTCGGCCGCGGGCCACTCCTGCATTGCATATTGAAACAACTCCGTATCGCAAACTTCATGCCTACTCCACCATGATGAGCTTTGAGAGCACTGAGTTCGTGTTCGTGACTGCCGAATAATTCGTGTCGGTGATCGACCCGCTTCCGGTCTCCTTCAGAGAGTCCACGATGAGGTCCAGCGACACCGTCAAACTGCCCGATCCTGTCAGCGTCAATTGCGCCCCGGGAGCATAGACAATGCCCTGCAGTTTGTCGCCCCCCGACCCCGTGATCGACATCCCGCTGGTATCGCTGGAAGGCTGATAGATCAGTACCCCGCTGTAGGTCCCCGATGTCGGCGCGGTCAGGTTCATGTTGCCGCTGCCCGTCAGCGTCACCGCCCCCGTGTCGTAGAACATCACGTTCGTCCCCGTCATCGATCCGGAGCCCGTCAGCTGCAGATTGCCTCCGATGGTGAACGTGCTGCCCGTGCCAATACTCAGCGACGAACTCCCTGTGCTCTGAAAGTTGCCGCCAATCGTGTAGCTGCCCGATCCTAATACCAGCCCCCCGCTCCCCGTGTTGCTCAGGTTGCCCGTGATGATCGTTGGGGCATTCAGGGTTAAAGTGCCGCTCCCGGTATTCGATATCGATGTGTACGTTCCCACAGGCACGTTAAGGTTCCCGCTTCCCGTATTCTTCGGGTTGCACGCGCTTGCGCTGCCACTGCACGAGCCCGTCGACACCGTCGGTGGCGTCAGATTCAACGGATCCGCCGCCGGCGCCATTCCCGTCGTCGGTGGATTCGGCGAGATGGTCCCCGACCCCGTCTTCGAATAGCTCCCGACGATTCCGATCTCTTTGGCCCGAATCGAACCGCTCCCGGTCAGCGTCAGAGCATTGCTCGCGCTCGAATTGTCGTAAATATTGCAGTTTTGTGCCGTAAGCGCGCCGGATCCCGTGAGCGACACATCCGTTCCTGACCGCGCCAATGCCCAGATGCATCCCCCATTCGAACCCGTCCCCGCCACAGCTCGCGCGTACACCGTCACCGTCCTCAGGCCAAACATGCTCATGAAAAAGGTGCGCGACGGCTGGTTGATGATCACCTCGGTGTAGCCCGTATTCATGTGATACCCACTCGTTGGGGCATCATGGACCGTCACGTAGCTCGCGCTTGTCACTCCGTTGGCCAACGCCGCATTGTCAGCTGCCGTTGTTTCTGACGAGTGGGAGTTGTTGTACTTGTAGTCCAGTGCCCCCGCTACCGCCGCAGCATCTGCAGCAATCTGCACCTGCCGCCGCTCCCTGAACAAAATGCCAACGTCGATGGCCAACGCCATAAAGGCCATCAGCAAGGTCATGCACACGGCCACAAGCACCAGGGCCTGGCCCCGTTCGCTTCCCGTGTCCTCGTGAGCCGTCCAATCGTCCCCAGGCATTGCTCAGACCTCCTTGCTTCTACGATCCGGCTTTGTCCATCCAGAATCAGTAACTCGGTCAGACCGTCCCGACAGACTTTCTTCCCATGCCCGAGTCACATCGCAGCACGATGTCTGAGAGCCCCCTCCACTTGTCGAGACCGTGTTCGGCCGTAAGGCCGAGCCCCCATTCCGGAAATGGTTGTCCAAGTATCTTTTCGCTGCAGGCGCTTCCGCAACAGGACAAAGGTAATCTGCCTTGCCGCTAAGGCAGTCCGCAACCTGCTGGTTGTCTGGCCTTTGATGGAAATGCTGGCCTGGCCGGCAAACTTGGCGAAAGGATTCCCGCACTATACGGATCGCTGCGAATCAAGCCGCTTCATGAAGCCGCTCAGCCTCTTCTGATCCGCCGGACTCGGCATGCCCGCTCCCCGTCCGCCCGACGTCCCCGCCGGCGACAGCATAAACTTCAGGCCCACTCCGTCTGAATCCCAGCGCATCACCGTCGCATTCACCATGATCGAGTCGTCCAGATTGGCGCCATTCTCGTCGGTCCTCTGCAGCGTAACCCGGATCACCGATCCGATAAACGGACGCTCCTCCGTGATCATGAAGAAACCCGTCGCACTGATATCGCCAATCTGATACGCAATCGGCGTCCCGCCCGTGAAGTAGTACGCGACGAGGCCCGGCAGCGGCATCCGGACAGCCCTCCCGCGCCCGCGAACTCCCGCCGCAAGCCAGCCGAGCAGCCGCGCCCCCACGGAGCTCTTCTTTTCGTCAGAGGGCATGCTTCCCTCTGTTACCTTGATCGACTCCATCTCTGCTGCTACCTCGATGTATCCGCCGCCTCTCCCAGTCTCTATCCGGAATCTCTCAGGTTGCCGGCGCGGCTTGCTCATCCATCTCGGCTTTCAGCTTCTGCACGGACAAGCACTCGGAACCCTGGTTGGGGAGTCTCTGTGCGTCATCGTATCTCCGCTTGCATCGCCAGCCAAGGAACCAAAGTCATGGGCTCCGCCCCCGACTTCAGTTCTGGCCCTGTGTGCACCGCGCGCGGTCGCCGCCCCCGGGGCCACACGCGCCAGTCCTCTGGCCCCGCGCTGTCCTCGCGCCCTGCCCCTATGTTGATGAGAAAAAATGACTAACCCGTGCGAAAGCTCCGCAGAAACCGGTTGTGCTGGTTCCGCTTCAGACTCGTGGGACCACGCCCGCGCGCAACCGGAGCCTGCAACCGGTCCCCCAACCGGTTCTGAGCCACCTCGAGCAGATTCTGGACTGAATCACAAGCGCCGGCCCGACAAGCACCCCTTGGTCGCGGCGATGGGCCGGAGACCGGCTCTAAAAATTAATCATCATCTGCGATGTACTGCTCACCTTCACAGACCCCGGTTTCATCCACGGAATCCACAAAGGAAACGTGTACGTAACTTCCACGCGCACCGCGTTTCCCTCCGCGTTGCATGCGTTTCCATTGCTGTCAACGCGTCCGGTGCACTGCGTCGCCCAGCTCATGCTTCCATTCGCGCCCTGTTTGGCCACCCACCAGCTCACCTCCGCGGAAAGATTCTTGGGATTCAGGCCGGGATATCCGAGGGAATCAATGTACTCCAGCACCGGGTTGCCGTTGGAACTTGTCTTGGACTTCACGCTCGAAGGCCCAAGATTACAGTATGGGAACGATGGATCCGGGTAGCAGGAGTTCTCTCCTCGAATCATGGCAAAACGGGTGCCTTCCCGCGCGGCGTCTGAGACGAAGTTGTAGACGTAGAGCGCCATCAGCATCTCAATAATGCCGAATAGAAGTGATAAATAGAGCGCGATCGAAACCGCCACCTCGACCGACGAGGCTCCGTCTTCGCGAAAAAGCATGACAGATTCTCGCCCCATTCGCCTTCGCGCATTCCGCTTACCCAATCTTGAGAACTCCCTCGCCGTCGCACCCACGCTTCGCGCAGCCCCACAGACCCATCGGCCTATAGAGCGGTTTCCCATCACTGCAGGACGTCCTCTTGCGCCGATCCTCGCAGCGTAATCCCCCACGAGTCGGAACCGGGGAACCTGAACAGTGGCCTGTAGGTCGCCTGTGTATTCACTCGTACCGTGATGAGCAGATGGGAGCCCGTGCACCCGGTCGGCGGTGAGTTCCCGCAATTCGGAACACCCGCGCCCGTGCAGGTGCAGGTATACGTCGGAGCAGTCACAAACGAAATATCGCTTACCAGATTCCCCGCATCGGCCTGCGCTGCCGCCAGCATGCCTCTTTGGTCCAGACCCGACCTCGTCCAGGCGCCCCCATTCATCGCTCCATACTGCACCGCCGCTTTGGCTGAGTTTGCCACTTCAATGGCCGCGTACGCCATCATGCCCAGTTGCACGCCTCCCAGCAGTATCCCCACTAAGAGAATCGAAGAAATCGCCGTCTCGATCAGAGCCTGCCCGCATTCGCCGCCGAAGCTCAGATTCCTGCTGCCGCAAAGAGCATTCCAACGCATACTCACCTCACCCCTACTCGACTAGTTCCACCTGGTTCAGCGGAGTCGTGGTCGGATTCGCCAGATTGTAACTTTGCGTGAGATCCAGAGGACCGGTGACATTGAGCTGGTACGCGACAATCCCGCCAACCCCACCCTGGCCCTGTATCGAGACCTGTGACGTCGGGGCATAGATGATCCCGCTCAACCCGCCGCCCAGGCGAATTCGCAAGCATGGAATCGTCACTGAAAGGTCAAGGCACCTGGTCGTATTCGACGCAGGCTGAATCAACGCAATTCCGTTGAATAGATCAGTCGTATCTGCCGGAGCGTTGATCGACAATTGCGCGGTCCCCTGCGAGAACGATCCCTGCTCCACATCGATGGTCCCATTCACCACGACGTTGCCTGCCAACTGGACACCGTTTTCGAAGATGAATAGATGGTTTTCTCCCGGCCTGCCCAGCGTTAGCGACGATAAGAGAACATTCAAATCCTTGAAACACGACACCTGCACCAGAACGTTGCCGATGGCAAGCAAAGTCGACGGAATGAGCGACGCCGCATTGACGATCGGATTCTTGCCGCCCAGCGAAAGGGTGTTCGTCGTCGTACAGAAACCAACTGAACTGACTCCTTCCAGGTTGAGCAACGGATCCCCCGACGTCGCGACACCGCTTATTACCTGGGTGCTTGTCGTTGCCTTGCATCCACCGCTCGAGCTCTGCCCCCCCACTATGTGAAGAAATGGCGCCGCAATGGGCGCACCCTGATCGCAGCTGGCGTCCTGGTTGTTCGAATTCACCTGAATGCCGCAACCCGGAGCAGTAATCTCCCCCTCGATATTGAGGGAGTTGGCGTCCGTGGGATCCAGCACATACATGCACGCAGCGCTCGGCGCCATCCCTGCCACCGCGCGAGACGCCACATCATACGTGGTCTTCGATCCTCTGAACGCGCTGATAAAGAACGTCGGATTCGGCTGGCTCACCACCACTTCCACATAGCCTGTTCCTTTGTGGTAGCCATCTTTCGGGTTCGTGTTCACTGACAGAACATCGGCTGCCGGAATACCGTTGCCCGTCACCGCGTTCTGCACTGCGCAGGCAATGCTCGAAACTCCATTGCGGCATTTCGCTTTCGGCTTGCCCCCATACTGCTCCTGCAGCGCACCCGCGATCGCGCCTGCATCGGCGGCAATCTGTACATTGCGCTTGGCGCGGAACAGCATCCCGACGTCAATTGCCAAAGCCAGAAATCCCATCAGGATCGTCAGGCACAACGCTGTAAGAACCAGCATCTGTCCGCTGTCATCGTCTCGCCAGCTCATGAACACCTCCCGCGCCGCAACCGGAACAGGCGCCCGCGCCGATAGAGGCACGTCTGCCCTTCAACCGAATTGCGCCAACAGAAACTGAATGAAAGAGTGAACTTTCCAGCGGTCTCTGCATCTTCCAGATTGCTTTGAACTTCTCTAGGCGGCTTGCTCAGAACCCGCTTTCCGGTTCTGCCGCCTACGGAAGGAGACTCGCCTTAAGGCAAACGTTCAATGACGTTCGAAATACAGCCCAGAAGGAACAACAGTATGGGCCACTGACGCGCCAAACTTCAAGAAAACCTAAGTGACCGGCAGGCAGGTTACCGATTCACGATCTCACCACATCCGGCCGCCAGCGCAAGATTGGCTTCCGCGCCGCCGTCACCTCGTCCAGCCGGCTCACCCGCGTCGAGTGCGGCGCCGTCTTCACTACCTCCGGCGTCTCCTCCACCTCGCGCGCAATCGACCGCATCGCCTCGATAAACAGGTCCAGCTCTTCCCTCGACTCGCTCTCGGTCGGCTCAATCATCAGCGCCCCATGCACAATCAGCGGAAAACTCACCGTGTACGGATGGAACCCGTAGTCGATCAGCCGCTTGGCAATATCGCCCGTCTTTACGCCCTTCGCCGCCTGCCGCTTGTCGCTGAACACCACCTCGTGCATCGACGGCGTCTTGTACGGCAGCTCGTACAGGTCCTCTAGCTTCTTGCGGATATAGTTCGCGTTCAGCACCGCATCTTCCGTCGTCTGCCGCAGCCCATCCGGCCCGTTCGCCAGAATGTACGCCAGCGCCCGGATAAACATCCCCGTGTTCCCGTAAAACGCCCGCACTCTGCCCACTGACTTGGGGCGATCGTAATCCCAGTGCAGCGCACCAGCGTCTGCGGCCAGTTTGGTACTCCCTACTCCCTGTTCCCTGTTCCCTTGTTTACTCGTTCCCTCGTTCCCTTGTTCCCCCGTACTCGTTCTGCGAACGAGTACAGGGACCGGCAAAAACGGCTCCAGAAACTTCTTGCACGCCACCGGCCCCGATCCCGGCCCGCCGCCGCCATGCGGCGTCGAAAACGTCTTGTGCAGGTTCAGGTGCATCACGTCCACGCCAAAGTCCCCCGGCCGCACCTTGCCCACCAGCGCATTCATGTTCGCGCCGTCCATGTAGAGCAGCGCGCCCTTCGCATGCAGAATGTCCGCGATCTTGTGAATCTCGTTCTCAAACACGCCCAGCGTCGACGGATTCGTCAGCATCAGCGCCGCCGTGTCCTCATCCACCTGTGCCGCCAGCGCCTCCAGGTCGATGCCCCCATCGGCATTCGACTTCAGATTCTCCACAGCGTAGCCGCAGATCGCCGCCGTCGCCGGATTCGTCCCATGCGCCGAGTCCGGAATCAGCACCTTCTTGCGCGGATTCCCCTGCGACTCATGCCACGCCCGCACCAGCAGAATCCCGGTAAACTCCCCATGCGCGCCCGCCGCCGGCTGCAGCGTAATCGTATCCATGCCCGTAATCTCGATCAGGCACCGCTGCAGCAGATCCACAACCTCCAGCACG
>Ga0335073_10012326_pt1 | contig 12005 bp, 9 predicted proteins | sample Lox_Sample_22_FD_207093 | JGI IMG/M metagenome (GOLD analysis project Ga0335073, IMG submission 207093) | Soil microbial communities from Loxahatchee National Wildlife Refuge, Florida, United States - Lox_Sample_2.2 | ecosystem: Environmental > Terrestrial > Soil > Wetlands | place: USA: Florida... | reverse complement strand
GGATTCGAGGGCGTGCGTGGTGAGCCCGCTGGGACTCGAACCCAGGACCCACGCCTTAAAAGGGCGTTGGCAGCCGATGCTGCACCGCGTTGCACACAGCCGCACAAAGTAGAACTGAGCCAGTATTTATGCTGGCGCTGCCATCATCGCTTAGCGCCTGATCGCAGCAGGGGATTGCATGGAAAACGCCGTTCGTGTATCACAGTTGTATCACATTTCTGCCGGATGGCAATCCAGCTGAACAGACCTTCGCTCCGGGGAATGGCACCGACTGAGGGTTGGGGGAGTGTGATACGGGAGTGTGATACATGGCACGCAGACCCTCGGCTGTGACAGGCGTCTACGAGAGGGTACCAGGGAGCGATATCTGGTCAGCCCGAATTCGAGCGGGCGGCAAGCTGGTGCGGAAGAGCTTCGGCCGCGGCCCGCGAGGGCGGACTGAGGCGATTGCCTGGGTGGAGAAGGCGAGAACGATAAAGCGCACGGGAGAGGGCGTACTGCCAACGACCGCGAAGCGCCCAGTGCTGACTACGGCGGAAGTGTCTGTGCTTGGGGACCCAAACGCGGTCACGGTCGGAAAGCTGTGCGATGAGTTTGAACGTTATGTGAAAGCTCACCCTGAGGAGTACCGGGACCAGACGAATCCGCCGAAGAGAATCGCCGAAATCAAAGCAATGTTCGGCGAGCGCGAAGCAACGAAGCTGAAGCCCCCAGAGATTGAGGACTGGCTGGACGCCATTCAGGAAGACAGGGAGCTGGCCAACGCGACCGTCAACAAGATGCGCGGCACGTTTTCGATGATCTACAGGTATGGGAAACGCAAGGACCTGGTTAACGTGAATCCTGCGGTGGATGTCCCCCTGCGTGACGTGGGCAACGGGGTGGAGCGTTTCCTGACAGATGAAGAGGAGAAGCGGCTCCGGCGTGTTCTGCAGCGGAACATCAACGCGCACGATCCCATCAGTCACCCGGAATTGCGGAAGCAGGCCATCCATCGGCTCCTAGAGTTTGAGGTCTCCCTGAAGTCGGGTATGCGTCGCTCCGAACAGTACAACCTGCGATGGGGCGATGTCGATTTCGAGAGGCGTATTATGCGCCTCCGAAAGACGAAGAATGGGAAACCACGCAATGCATTCATCATTGATGACGTGGCGAAGGCGCTAAAGCAATTGGGAGACCTCAGCCTCGAACGCAGGGATCGGTCTGCAGACCAGCCGAACAAGTCGCCGGAGGACGTCGTCTTTGCCAAGGCCGACAACAAGAAGTGGTGGCAGGCGGCCCTGGACGACGCGAAGGTCAAAAAGTACCGTTGGCACGACAACCGGCATACTTTCTGTTCGCGGCTGGTTCAGGCCGGAGTGCACCTGAAGGTGGTGCAGGAAGCCGCGGGGCACGCCTCTATTGCCTCGACAATGCGATACGCGCATTTCGCACCCTCTCAGGTGATCGACGCGATGGCTGTCCTCAATAGCAAACGGTGATCCGCGTTACGGGGTTGCATTTGGTATATAACAAATTATATACTACGTTTCAGTCATGAAGAGTCCCACTGATCATCAGGCGACGAGGATCGAATGGGTGGGGGACTCAAAGGAGGTTCTGAGCGCCTTCCCTCATGATGTGAAGGTCACACTGGGATTCTCGTTACGGCAGCTTCAGAACGGGAATCGTCCTCGGTGTGCTCATCGTCCGATGACTTCAGTCGGCAAGGGTGTCTGGGAATTGAAAGACAGCGATGAGCGAACATGGTATCGCCTTATGTACCTGACACAGATCGGCAATACCATCCATGTTCTGCACTGCTTTGAGAAAGACAGCAGGAAAACGGATCGGCGTGATCTGGAGATTGTGAAGGTCAGACTGAAGGAAGTCCGGCAGAGGCTGCGTTGTTGAAAGCAGAGAGCATTGCGACCAACCGGGAGTGGTCAAATGAGCAAATCAAATCACATTACGACTGGCGATGTTCTGGACGACCTGGGATTCTCCAGGTCGGAAGCATCGGCGCTGAAGATCAAGGCCACCATTCTGGAGGCGATCTTGGCTGAGATCGACCGGCGTGGCTTAACCCAGCGCGAGCTGGTGGATTTGCTGGATGAATACCAGCCGAATGTCAGCAATCTCCTGCACGGCAGGATCAGTAAGGTGAGCATCGAAAAGCTGCTTGCGTATGCAGACCGGCTCAAGATGCGAAGCAGCATCGAGTTGCGTCCGTCTGCCAAATCAGGTCAGGCTAAACCCGTGCGGCACATTGCGACGAAAGAAGCGGCCTACGCGTAGCTCCGCGTGATCCGCTATCCAGCCTTGCGTTTCTGGTGATCGGATTCGGCGAACTTGCGAATCTCCTCAATCGGGATCAGTACGCGATTGTCGATTCTCCTTGTCAACATCCGCCCATCAGCGATCATGTAGTCCACTTTGCGGATGCTGATGGTGAGCATTTCTGCAGCCGCTTTGCGGCTTACGAGAAGTCTTGCATCCATGGGCATAGTCGCTGTGCCGGGCCGTTTGCGTTTTCCGCTCTCTTGCCTTAACGTCCGCGGCTTGGAACCTCCAGAGGGCAACGGCATAGCCTGCATAGCGGAGGACGAATTCTTACGAGTACCCGAAAATGCAGGCGCCTGATCTGGGTCAATTGCGCCTACGGTTTCGACACAATCAAACAGGGAGAGCTGCCCTGCCAGTGGGACTGTCGGAAGGCGGCGGGTAAGGGAAGAAGGGCGCAAGAGACACCTCAGCGGCTTGCACACTTGACATTAGCGCAGGAGTATCCATAGAGTCAACTGTAAGTTTACGGATGACCATGGCAGTTGCGACGGCAACCCCGGACAGCAGGATGGAGAAAGGAAAGCCCGTGACCGAAAAAGGCGGATGGCCGCAGCAGCCGGTAATTTCGATTCGCGTCTCAGAGGCACTCCGCTCCCGGCTCGAACGATTGAAGGAACTCCTCTCGAAAAAGAGCGGGGAAAATGTGACTACATCCGAGGTCGCCAAGCAGCTTCTGGAGTCGGCCCGCGAGGACCGGCTGGAGGTGGCGGAACTGCTGGCAGATGCGACCGCAGCGCTCGCTGAAACGAGACGCAAGGCGGAGGCGGGACTGAGTCTTTCCCGGGCCGAATGGATCGTCCTTGCGAATTACGTGCAACTCGGAGTTGAGAGCTCCATTGCTGACCCCATTTCACTGGAGACGATGAAAGGAATCCTCCAGGCTTTCCTCGCCGCTTACCAGGTACGCCGGGGGAAGAAGACGAGCCGGGATGCCCATTACCTTTCGGATCTCCCGATCCTCAACAGGCAGGGCCAGCCGGTTCCGGGATCTCAGGCTGAAGACATCGAGGTTACGACGGCCGTCGAGCGGCTGATCCGGAGACTGGAATTGCCCGGAGCGGAGGAGGTTTGGCCGCAGTTCGCCGCCCGGAATCTGTACGAGTTCCTGGAGGAGGAATCCTTCGGCATCGAAGCGATGAATCAGGCCCTGAAGCCGTACTGGCCCATCCTGTGGAGAGCGGCCGCCCGAGGGCACTATCTGGTGCGCGGAACTCCGGTGCGAAGCGCAGCCGGAAGGGCCGTTGCCGAGCGCCCCTGGGGCCCGGCGATTTCCTCGGTATTCGAGGGCGGGTTCGTGCTCTCGTTCGCTACGGGAAGCGATGGCGATCTGGCGGTCCTGGTGAACCTGCCCGAGGCTCGTCAGACGATGTACGAGATGAGACCCTGGCCGATGATTGCGGAGTTCCGGTCCATGCTCGATGCATGGGAAACAAGCGAAGCGAATTCGTTCTGGCAGGGGCGCTGGTTCTATGGCTACACGGCGATGGAATCCACGGTGCCGCCCATCTGGGTTCGGTGCCCGAGTGGGGTGTCCTTCGGGTTCACGGCCAGCGAGTGGGCATCGCTGCAGGAGGCGTTTCGCCTTGCCTGGCAAAAGCCAGAGCTGCAGCGAATTTCAGCTGAGCTGCTGCTGGAGTATGGCGAGATTTAAGAACGACGCTGCTGTCGCAGCGGAAGTAGTGTCGACACGTCACCCCCAACTGGGTTGCTGCAGAGCGCTCTCAGACGCGGTGACGTTTACAAATGTCAACTTCCGCTACTACAGCGATTTAGGCTTTTGGCGTTTACGCCGGTAGACGCGCGTTGACCTCGGTGGACGAAAAGGGCGCTCTGGAGCGCTTTGGCGTAAACACGTTGAAGTGAAAGAGCTTCGCGCGAATTGTACGAAACGACGACCGCACGATCGCAACCGCACGTCAGAAGCGAAGGTTCCCTTATGAATGCCTCGCGAGCGACGACCGTAAAAGAAAATACGACCGCGCCGAAAGACGACAACCGGCCGGGCTTCCGCACCAAAACCATCTCGACGCGGCTGACTCCAGACGAACTGGCCGAGGTTGAATCGGCTGGCGAACGGGCGGGAAAGCCGGTGTCGGAGTGGCTGCGAGAGATGGCATTGACCGCGGCGAAAGAGCGGCCTTCCGACCCGATTGAATTGCTTCTCGCGGAAGTTTGGGCGGTGCGTCACACGCTGTTGAGTCTCTTTTATGCGGGCGCTCAGGCGACGGTCGAAGGTCGCCCGTTGCTCCCCGAATCCGTTCTCAAGATCCGTGATGGAGCCGACGCAAAGAAGCTCGAACAGGCTCGCCGATTGCTCGCCGATTTCCTTGGCCCGCGGGCCAAAGAGGGCGCGGAAGAGCGATGAATAGCAGGCGCATTCTTCTCATTCTGGTCCGGCTTGTGGCATTTGCGGCAGTGGCCGAGGCGCTCGCGATCTGGGTGTTTTGGCGCTCGCAGTGGACGCCGATCGAACGCCATTATCTGCCCGCCTACATCTGGTCCTCGCTGCCGGTTGTCTCTCCCTCCACGGTCGAAGTCCAGTGGATTTGGAAGGTGGGACGCCATCACAGACGCCAGCTGGCCACGGATGACGACGTGGTGGACTCCGCAGATGGAATCGGTATGGCGCTCTCGCAGTCTGCCGTTAGTGCCGGATGGAAGACGCTTGTAGGGGGTCCGCCGCAGCAGGTTTCGGCGGACGAACTCAGGCCTTTTCTGAGCAGTCTGGTATTTGAAGGCCAGAGCCTCTGGAAACTCCTCCTTTTTCCGGAATTGTCTGCGCTCGCCGCACTGTGCGCTCTGCTTTTTATCTGGTTCCTGGGCATCGGATTCCTGCGGGCTCTCATCGCCGATTATGCTTGGCAACGGCGGCTGTATTCCCGGCAGGAACTGCTATCCACTCTGTCCGAAGACTGCGCCGCGCTAGCGCAAAGGGTGTGTTCAGGACTCGCAGCGGTGTACCAGAGCAGACCACGGCACGTCGAGACGCACCCGGCTGCAATCAGTGCAGAGGTCCTGCAAGTCCAGCCTCCTGCCAGGCCGGTATCCTTCGCCCTTCCTCTCTTCGGCGTCTGCAACGGAGCCGGAAAAGGATTCCTCTGGAGCGATAGGGACGAGATCGACTGAACGAAACCATGGCCCGGTACAAGTCGGACCATTCAGGAGCACTCTCCATGCTCACCATATCGAAACCGCTTTCAGCCACCCAGGCAAGGACCTATCACGCGAAAGAATTCGCATCGCAGCAACAAAACTACTGGACCCGCAACCAGCAGGGGCATAGCGAATGGCAAGGGCGGCTCGCCGCCCAATGGAATCTCCACGGTCCGGGTCATGGCGAGCAGTTTGCGCGGCTCGCCGAGGGCCAGCATCCTGCCACGGGCGAACAGCTCGTCCGGCATCAGGTTGCGCGCACCTATGAGGGCAAGAATGGCAAGGAAGTGACCAGCGTCGAGCACCGCGCGGGATGGGATGCCGCGTTCTCTGCTCCGAAGTCAGTCTCCATTACGGCTCTGGTGGGTGGCGACGAGAGGGTTCGAATGGCGCACCGGGAAAGTGTGCACGTGGCGCTGGCAGCGCTCGAGCGATACACGCAGGCGCGCATCGGCAACGTTCATGCCCCGGAGACCACCGGAAAGTTTGCCGCAGCCACTTTCGAGCACGACACCGCCCGGCCCGTGGATGGATATGCGGCCCCGCAGTTGCACACGCACGCCGTCGTCTTTAATGTGACGGAGCGCGACAATGGCCAGGCCCGCTCCCTGCAGCCGCACGAGATCTTCGTCTCGCAGCGATACGTGACAGCGGCGTACCGCTCGGAACTGGCGCTGCGTCTCAAAGAACTAGGCTACGAAGTGGAACGCGGGCCGCATGGCCAGCCGGAAATCAAGGGGTACACGAAAGAGTATTTGGAAGCGTCCAGCCCGCGTCGCGAACAGATCAAAGGCCATCTGCGCGAGCAGGGGATCGATGGAGCCGCGGCGGCGCAGATCGCCGCGCACCACACCCGCGACCGCAAAGAGCTGCTCTCCCAGGAGGAAGTCTTGCGACGCCACCGGGAGCTGGCCGCGCAGTATGGGAATCAGGCGGATCGAGTGGTCGCTCAGGCTCGGGCACACGGGCAATACCAGACGCGAGAACCAGAAGTCAGCGCACAGCGGGCGGTAACGTGGGCGCGAGATCACGTTTTCGAGAGAGCGGCGGTCATCGACCGACGTGCGATTCTCGAGTCGGCTCTGGCGCGTGGCATGGGCGAGGCGAGCTATGTCAGCATCCAGCAGGAATTCGAGCGGCGAGTCCGCACTGGCGAATTCCGCGCGGTCGCTCATCGTGGCGCAGGCCCCCAGTTCACGACCACCGGCATGATCCGCATGGAGCACGAGATTATTGCGCGAATGCAGGAAGGCAACCGGCGTGGCCACGGCGATCCGATGCTGGTTTCGCCACAGCTACGGATCAGGACCGAAGACCAGCATCGGGAACTAAGCGCCGCACAGCGTACTGCCGTGGACGACATCCTCATTTCACGCGGGACGATCATTGGGCTGGATGGGGTCGCTGGAACGGGAAAAACGACGGTGCTTTCGGTGATCCGACAAGCCGCAGAAGCGGAAGGCTACCGGGTAGAAGGTTTCGCGCCTACGTCACGAGCGGCGCAGAAGCTCGCCGAGAGTGGCATGGAAACATCTACCCTGCAAAAACATCTGATGCGCGGCGAACAGCCCCCCACCGGCGAGAAACGACTCTATGTGTTGGACGAGTGTTCTCTGGCATCAACACGCCAGTTGCATGAGTTCGTGCACCGGCTCCATCCGAATGACCGTGTCTTGCTGGTCGGAGACCGGAGGCAACATGAGCCCGTAGAAGCAGGGCGACCGTTTGCGCAGCTTCAGGATGCTGGAATGGTGACGGTCCGGCTGAAAGAGATCGTGCGCCAGAAAGACCCGGACCTGAAACGAGTCGTGGAGCAGCTGGCGCGCGGCCAGGTTCACGAGGCCGTCGAAACCCTTGGTCGGCAGGGCCGCGTGCTTGAGATTGCCGATCACGATCAACGCATGGCGGCGATCGCCAGGGAATACGCGACCTCGCCGGAACGGACTCTGGTGGTTTCCCCGGATAACCGTTCGCGCATGGAGATCAACGAACACATCCATGCGGAGTTGCAAGGCCGAGGCGCGGTCAGCAACATAGAGCACCATATTCGGACGCTCGTACCACGCCAGGACATGACCGGCGCGGACCGCACCTGGGCTGAGCGGTACGAGGTTGGCGATGTGTTGCGCTACTCGCGCGCGTCGAAGGAGACTGGCATCGGTAAGGGCGAGTACGCACAGGTTAAATCTGTTGACGCTGCAGCCAATCGGGTCACAGTTGAATTGCACGAAGGGATCGAACGAACCTACGACCCACGCCGGCAGCTGGGTGTGACCGTGTACCGCGAAGAGCTGCGCACCTTCTCCCAGGGTGACCGGGTCCAGTTCACTGCGCCCGCGAACAACCTCAAAGTGGCGAACCGCGAATTAGGCACCATCGAATCCATTGGCGGCGATGAGCGATTGCATCTGAAGATGGACGATGGCCGCACTGTGCAACTTGATCCAAACGGACAACTGCACCTCGACTACGGCTATGCCGTAACCAGCCACTCGAGCCAGGGTCAGACGGCTGACCGCGTGCTGATCCAAGTGGACACCGAACTTGGAGCAAAAGACCTGCTCAACAGTCGCATGGCCTACGTCGCCGTCTCGCGCGGGGCACACGACGCGCAAATCTTCACCAACGACGCAACAGCACTCGGCAGCGTGCTCAGCCGCGATGTGTCCCACGTACCCGCAATCCAGCAGCCTCCGATCTCGCACTCCATCGAGCAAGCCGCAGAGCAACGGCTCGCCCACACCCACGAAATCAGTCAGGGGTTTGGTCTGGGTATCTCATAGAGACCCGCCAGACATTCCCCGGATAGCAGAAGGGTAGCCGAGGCCCGGCCGGAGTCAAGGCCGTCCGCCACAGCGGACGCCGCTCCGCGGTCATGGAGCCTTGACACCGGCCTTGGAGCTCTCGGCTGAATTTCCACTATCCGGCGAATGTCAATCGCAAACCATCGTTCTTCGACTCTGCGCTGCCGATTACGAACGTTCGCTCGCGATCCCATTCGAAAGCTGCCGTTGACAATGCTCCTCACGGCAATAATCAAACCTCAATCACGACAGTAACTATGATTTTAACAGAGATAACTATAGTGCATATTGACAGGGGTACTTAGTGGAGCTACAACAACACGTCGGATACAAAACATAGTCACTGAGCTCTGTATTACTTCTGCCTGGTTTTCAGTTTCCCATTTTCCCTGTCAGCGTTGAAGTACCGTGCGCCGGTCGTGCGCAGGTGCTGCATCATGGCGATCTGTCAGAGTGAGCCACGCCGTCAGCGGTTCCTGCCGCAAGCGGTCTCGCTTGTCGCAGCGACCCGCTCATCGGTAGAGCAGGGAGGGTACTGTCTTGCTGGAGAAAATGACTTTTGCTCTTATGCTGACCGTCGTGATCGCGTCTCCCCTCTCTGTAAGGGCAATCCGGCGTTCGAAGAATCCAATACTCAAAGCACAAGTCCGGTTTCTGGCCACCAGCACCAGCATTCATGCAGGTATCGGTCGAAAGCAGGATGTCTATCTGGTTGAGATCACGCAACCGGGGTTCTCGGGCCAGTCGACTCTCGCGCGTCTCATCGATGACTATCCGCCATACCGTGTCGCGATCCCCCGTGAGCAGCTGACCTCCGAGCTTCCAGTCAGTTTTCGACTGCGGCGAGATCGCACCTGCGACGCAAGTTTTGCACTGATCCCTTTGCGCACTGCTCCGGGAGACCCGATGGCGATTCTCCCGGAACGTCTCGGATTCGAACCGGCCTTGCCCAGACCCGTTAGACCTGACGAAGCCCTGCCTTGCTACCGAACCGTACGGCGATGAGCCGGACAGAGAAGGAAGATGACAATGAGCCTCCCCCGCCCCTCCAACAGGTCGCCCTTCATCGCATTCCTCGATTTGGCCATTGCGATTGGCGCGTTGGCAGCAGTTCTTCCCGTCAGAGCTCAGACGGCGCCTGCGGCTGGGGCCGTGGACGGCAGTGTACAGCCGCCGATCGCGGGTGGGCACGATTACGTCCACTTGCTCTCGGAGACCGTCAATCCTGCGACCGGCAGTCTCAGTGTACGGATTCAACTGCCGGTGCCGAAGGGCAGAGGCATCACCGCGCCGGCGGTCGTCGCTTACAACTCCGGAGAGGTGTCGTCGCTCATCGAGCCGACCGGCACCCTTGAATGGGCTACCTGGAATCAGAACCCCAATGGACAGGCAAATGGGTGGGGCTCGCCTTCCAGTCTTCCATTGACAGGAACAGCCAGCGAATGGAATTTCACTTCTCCAGAGCCCCCGCAAGGGTGGTCGGAGATAGAGAACTGCAATTACGCGAGCGGCTTCTCGTTCACGGATATGAACGGTACTTCGCACACTCTTGGTATCGGCGCTGTGACCCTGGCAGCCAACAACGGCAACGGCGGTCAGTGCAATACCTCAATCGCGAACACGGGCGAATCGGATGGGCAGGTCGAAGGTTGGCTGGGATCCAATGCTCAGACTCAGCTCGCGAATGGAAATCAGATCGGCATCAACCTGATCGACCTCAATGGGAATACGTATTCGGGTACCACGCCCGGCATGGGTCAAAACGGCGCACTCTTTATGACCATGGAGGATCGGAACGGCAACATCGTTTCTCCTGCAACGTCGACCACGGGCACGGACACAGCTGGCCGTTCTATGGCGCTGCAAATCCCTGCGGTGGCAGGAACGTACACGGTCTATGGTCTCCAGTACACCGTGGCGACCGAGCAGATTTCTCTGAACTACACACCGCAGGAAGCGCTCACCGTCGAGACGGGGGCGAGCAACTGTAGCGTCACCGGTGTCTTCCCGGCGAACAGCGCCACGATCACAGTGATTTCGTCGATTACCCTTCCAAACGGGGAGGCTTATCACTTCGATTACGATCCCACGTACGGAGTGATCAACGAGATCGATTTCCCCGAGGGTGGGAAGGTGACTTACACGTGGGGTCTGAGCAGTTCCTATGAGGACGTTGCTGCCTTCCCAGCCGTGCAGTCCGGCACAGGCATGCCGATGAGCAATGCGTGCACAGTACAGTACCAGGTTCCTGTGGTGACCGGTCGAACGGTCTACTTCAACGGGTCATCGCCGGCCCAGTATCAGACTTATTCCTACACAACCAACTGGAACCAGACGGTCTGGACGTCGAAAACCACAAGTGTTTCGACGACAGATCAGGTTACTGGTAACAGCTTTCTGACCAGCTATCAGTATTCGCCAACGGCCAACGACGTGGGTTCTCCCTTCAACTCGGCAAGCTTTCCCACGGTGCCGATGGAAGCGACCGTCCAGCACTATGACTGGAACAATAATTCAACGCCTCTCGATACCGAGACGGAGGCCTGGTACAACCAGTTTCAGAAAGCGTGTGAGGTTCACACGCTCAACAATGGGCAATCCTATGCCCACTTTTATACCTGGCAATACGGCTTCATCTCGGATGATAAGGAGTACGACTTCCAGTCGGGGAGCGGTCTGGCAAACTACTGTACCCCGACAGGCTTTTCCACACCACCGGGCACTCCATCCCGCGAGACAGTTACGACCTTTCAGCAGTTCACAAGTCCCGTTCCGCCAAACCTTACATTTGCGAAGCCGCAGACGGTCAGCGTGTATGGCAACAACGGGACGAAAATTGCAGAGACCGACTACGCCTACGACCAGTCTGCTGTGCAAGCGATTTCGTCGCTGACGAGCCACGACGAAACTTACTTTCCCTCGTCTGTATCCGCTGGGCGAGGGAATGTCACGACGCTCACAAAGAAATGTCTTGGTAATGGGTGCTCCGGGGACTCCGTCACCACCTATCAATACGACGAGACCGGCCAGATCGTTTCAATGACGGATTCCTGCGGTAACGGCTCGTGTCCGGACATGTCGGGTTCCGGGCATACCGCTACCTATTCCTGGCTTGACAACTACACCATTGGCGCACCGCCTTCTGGAAAGCAGTCGGATACTTATTTGACGCAGATCACATATCCGTCCACGAAAACCGCGCACACCGAATCATTTGCCTGGAGCTATCAGCAGGGCGAATTGACGTCGTCGACAGACGAGAATAGCCAGACGACCACTTACCAGTACAACGATTCGATGGACCGTCTGACCGAGACCCAGGGACCGCCCGACACGAACAATGGCAGCCAACGGGCGACAACCACCATCAGTTATGACGACTCGGCGCCGAACCCCTCAGTCACAACGTCAGAGTTGCTGAACACGTCCGGAACCTGGAAGACCAGCGTGACCGTGATGGACGGGATGGGTCACACGGTTCAGACTCAGCTGACCTCAGACCAGCAGGGAACGGACTATGTGGACACGGCCTACGACGGCGAAGGTCGTGTTCGAACGAAATCGAATCCCCACCGGTCGGGCTCATCTCCGAGCGACGGAACGACAACGCTCTACTATGACGCTCTGGGCAGGACCGTGGCGGCCGTCCACCCGGACGGCACGCATGCGCTCACTTGCTACAACGACGTGGCGTCGGTGATGCCGTCCGGAGTGTCCGATCTC
>Ga0335073_10012325_pt1 | contig 12005 bp, 9 predicted proteins | sample Lox_Sample_22_FD_207093 | JGI IMG/M metagenome (GOLD analysis project Ga0335073, IMG submission 207093) | Soil microbial communities from Loxahatchee National Wildlife Refuge, Florida, United States - Lox_Sample_2.2 | ecosystem: Environmental > Terrestrial > Soil > Wetlands | place: USA: Florida... | reverse complement strand
GAGTCATTGGTCTGGGCCGTATAAGCGATGCCCCGCTCGGTTGAGGTCGCCGTGACCTTTGCGCCCGTAACGGCGGCGCCACTCGGGTCCGTCACCGTGCCTGTAATCGAAGCAGTCACTTCCTGCGCCCAACATGGCTGCAGCATCCCGACTGTAATCACGAAGGTTGAGAGTACAAGTAGCAAGGAACAAATGAGAGTCGACAGTCGCTTCATAGCAGAACTCCTCCTGGTAACCTCGCCGCACAGAGGATAGATCGGCTTATGCTATATAGCAGGAGCTATTCTATCGTCAAGAAAAAAATGCACACGCCAAAAAAAGTTTTGCGACGGAATCCCGAATACGGGATTTCCGACCCAAAAATCCTTTAGAACAGCGCTCCGTGAGATTGTGGCTTACCCCTGATTTCAGGCTCTGGTACGCACTATTCGATGGTTTCTTTGTAGCTCTCACCTTCTTGAGAATCCTTCACTAATCATCCAATTTGGGAACCTGTTTCTTAATTCAAGAGGTGGCAAATCTTGCAGGGTAGCCCTACAATTTCATTTGGAGCGCTAGAGCACTTTGTAGTATGGTGCAGGCAGTTTCGCAAGGAAACGACGATGCCACAAGTGCGCAACAACGGAGTTCCTGCGTACAAGCGAATTCAAACTTCGATTCTGAAGCGCCTGGAGGCTGGTCAACTAAAGCCGGGAGACCTTGTCGAGTCTGAGCGGGAGTTGGCAAGACTTCATGGGGTCAGCCTCATGACGGCTCGACACGCTCTCGCCGGACTCGAGCGGCAGGGGAAAGTCTTGCGCCGTCGCGGCGCAGGAACATTTGTGGCTCCGCCAAAAATCCACTTCAACAAACTGATGAGCTACAGCGAGCAGATGTCGGCCCGCGGGCTGAATATCTCATCAAAGTTGCTGTGTTTGAGCGTGATCGACACCGCCCCGGAAGTTGCGGCGCGTCTGGCCCTGTCTGCGTCCAGCCGCCTGATCAAGCTCGAAAGGCTGAGACTTGGGGGAGATGAACCTTTCGCCATAGAAACCTGCTATTTGTCCGCGGATGATTTCGGGGGTTTGCTGCGTGCCCGGCTTGATCGAACGTCACTTTTCTCGATTTTAGAGCACGACTACGACCTGCAGATCGCACACGCCGATGAAGAAGTAGATGCTACCACCGCCGATGCCCACACCGCACGACTCCTTTGTATGCCTCAAGGATCGGCTGTGCTGCGGATTCGACAGCAGATCTTTTCTACGCAGGGCAAGATCGTTATCTACGTGTTGGGGCTTTACCGGTCCGATCGCCACACTGTATTAATTCGTAGATTCCGCTGACGATCGAATCCATTTCGAATTATTCGAACGCATAATTGCATACGCTTGAATTCTCCCCCACGCCGGCAGCGTATTGGAGGAAACCCGTCGTCTATGGAAACTCCGCAACCTTCGGAGTAATGCGCGGCTCAATCGACGTGGAACCTCCCTGATCGTCGATTACCTCATAGATTTTGCCGTGATCTCCTAGCGCAACCGTGATCATGTGATGGAATCGCACTCCAGCCCTCTTGGGCACTTCGATCGCTCGACTCAGATTCACGTTCGGTTGAATAAAAACGCTGTAGATGCCGAGTCCCCAAGCTTCGTGGCGCATGACGGAGTCGGCGACTTTATAGGAGGCCCATCCGTCGACTCCGCCAGCACTTGAATAACTCGCTTGATCGGGAGGGTCATACGGAATCTCAGACTGATAGAAGTAAGTGCGACCTCCCTCACCGTTCCAAAGCACCTGGAATTGTTGGTGATGCTCGACGAACAGGCCATAAATGATTACGCTGTCGCCATTGACAACCAACCCGTTATCGCTGGTGTTGCTGTTCCAGCCCACACCTTCGCCGTGGTCGGCCCGCCAGATCCAGGTGTGATCAACAATCACGTTATTGCTGTCGATGCGCAAGTTGACCCTTGCGTGGCCGACACCAGCCCCACCCACGCGAAAAAAAACGTCATGCAGCATAGTGGGATTCCCGGCGTGGCGGTTTTCGTTTTTGCCCTGACCAACTTCCAGCAGCACCGGCGAGTCTTCGACCCCGGCATCAAATAGCAATCCTGCAACCTCAATCCCATCAGCGTCCGCCACGGTCATAGCAGGGGTTCCATGAGTTGGCCTGAGCGTGGCGAAGCCGAGGCCAATCACGACGGTGTTGGGCCGTGTTACGCGAAGCGGTTCGGTGAAGGCGTAAATGCCCGGCGTGAACAAAAGGTTCTTACCTTCCGCTAGTTGGGTATTCAGGCTGGCCGCTTTATCCGCGCCCGGTCGAGCAATATAAAACTGGTCAAGGGGAATTGATATGCCCGGTGTTACTCCGCGGTGCCATGTAATGCCTACGCTATTGGATCGAAGTTCAGGCACTCGGACACTCCACTTTCCATTTTCGTCGACTTCGAGGAAGGGTTTTTCACGCACGACAGGAGTGAGCCCGACCTTGGTGTAGGGTGGATTTGGCCATTCTCCCTGGGGAGGATTCGGAACTCCAACGAAAACCATATTCCAGTTCGACCCTGTCCAGCTTTTCCACTCGCTGTTTCGCGAAATCCATTGTTGCTGAGTGCCAGAATCGACGTTGCCATCGACAAGCGTGTCGGACATCCATCCACCGCTGGCCCATCCGCGGTGCTGGTGGAGCACCAAATTGCCTCGTACGTGCATACGCCGGAACGGCACTGCTTGAGAAACAGCCCACTGCGTCGTGCCTCCTGTGGGAGTAACGGAAAATCCCTCAGCCGCGCGCCAAAATGTCGTCGTGGCATTGTTGTTGTCGTGGCTGGCATCGGCGTGGACGTTGCCGACGATATGAACGTCATCTGGAGATCTGCCAAGTCCTAAAACTTGCGTATAAAAACCCACGGGCACGTCGAGGTGATACTCCCCTGGGAGAAAAAGAACGGCATGGCGCTCGGGTCCAAACTCATTACGGCTTTCGGCGGCATAGATGCGGTCGATCTGCTGTTGTATATCTGACTGTGGCATCGCGGAATCAAAGATCAACACATTTGGGCCCAGATCCGGCTTCAGGGGCTGCTTCTTTTGCGCAACCGCTACCGAAGTGCAGTTTGCCACGATGATCGATGCCAGCAGTGCGATAAGCACCATCGAGAGATCATTACTCATCGGGCCCGAAACTCGCGCCGACTTCTGCGATTCGTAAGGCATCCAAATTTCCTCTTCAATGACGCTCATCCCGCCAGTATCACACAGGTATGAAAAAGGGATTGATGAGGGCTCCAGACGCAGTAGATCTACCTAGACGGTTGCGCAGCGGCGACAATTTCGGGATCATGGAGTCGATTTTTACTGGCGCTCTTCAAAATTACGGAGGCCAAACGTGAACCGCCCAACCTATGTAGTTTTCTTCGTTCTTCTTCTGGCAGTACTAGTTACATTTCCGGCAACCGCTTCTGGAAGAGAATCCAGCAAGGCGGAGAAGGTGATTTGGAGAATCGGCGAGTTCGATCAGACCTCGCGAGAGTTCGCCCACAACCTCCAGTTCGAAGCAGACGGTTTTGCACCCATATTTGTGGTCGGGCAGAGCAGGACGAAAGACTGGCCAGCATGGCAGGAAACTTGGAGTGGAGAAGATGGGACAAAGCATCTCAGACCCTATACGATTATTTTTGATCTTCAAAGGCCGCCCGCCGGCGAATACCATCTCCGAATTTCGGCTTTGCTGGTGAATCCGAGCGTGCCAGACCTGATGGTTGAGATTAACGGTCATCATGGCCGCTATTTCTTCGAGCGAAAGATCAGCTACTACCCGGGGGACGACCGCATTGATTCTCCCATCTATGGCGCGGACACCTTAGACATCTCTTTGCCATCTGAACTGCTGAAGATGGGATCAAATAAACTTGTCCTGACGGCGGTTGCCAGTTCACAAAATCCCGACACAAAGGCGTCGCTGATCTACGACGCGCTGGAGTTAACTCAAGGGATTCCCGGGCCCGAGATCGCCGCAATCACCAAACCGACCGTTTTCTATCGAAAAAAAGCCGCAATGCTGTATGAAGTTGTGACTGTGACTATGACATCCATCCGTCCACTGAAATCCGGGGAGGGGCAACTCTCGATTGGCGGTCATGTTTTCCATGCGCCGCTAAACCCTGCATATGATTTTGGCCAGCAGCGCTTGGAGTTTGAGGTACCGGAGTTCGCGGCTCAAACCCCAGCTGCGTTGTCGATTCGTGCCAGAGGAAAGCACTATGGTTTTCGCACTCTGCTGAACCCAGCGCGCAAGTGGTCAATTTTTCTGGTGCCACATCTTCACCTAGATATCGGCTACACCGATTATCAGGCGAAAGTTGCGGAACTGCAGAGTCGTAATATCGACAAACTGCTTGATCTCTTGCCGCAGAGCCCTGAGATGCGATTCAGTCTCGACGGCTCTTGGGTGGTGCAGAACTACCTTTCAAGCCGTAATGCGGAAATGAAGAAGAAATTCCTGGACTATGCGCGCGAGGGAAAGGTCAGCGTGCCCGCCCAATACGCAAACCTCCTGACTGGGTATGCGAGCCTGGAAGAATTGATTCGTTCGTTATCCTACACAAAGGAGTTGCATCGTACGGAGGGCATTCCTTTCGATTATGCCAACATTACGGACGTTCCAAGCATCACCTGGTCTTATCCTTCGGTATTGGAAGCTGCAGGCATCAAGTACTTCGCAGAAGCGACAAACAGCGACCGTGGGCCGATCATTCTTTATGGAAAGTGGAACGAGAAATCGCCTTTCTGGCGCGAGGGACCCGATGGCGCCAGAGTGCTGATGGCCAACACACGACAGTATTCTCAACTTTGGTTTGTCTGCGATCTGCCGCCTGAGGTAGGCAATTGCCGGCAAGGGCTTCCCGCATTTCTGCAGCAATTTAGTGCACCCGATTACAAACCCGATGCCGTTCTCATGTACGGCAGCCAGCTGGAGAATACGGATGCGCGATTAAGCGAGCCGCAGTTCGTTTCGCAGTGGAGTAAGACCTATGCCTATCCGCGCTTCGTCCTTGCCACCTTTCCCGACTATTTCGACCACATCGAGAAGAACTACGGCTCACAGCTCTCAGTTGTAAGAGGCGACGGCGGCCCATACTGGGAGGATGGCGTGGCAGCGGATGCAACCAATACCGCTCTGGATCGCGACAACCAGTCCCGTGCGATTGCCGCGGAGGAGCTATCCACGATTTCCAGATACTTGAATCCCACGTTAGATGTACCACGGAGCTTGCTTGATCATATTTGGACCAATCTCTTGCTCTATGCCGAGCACACATGGGATTCGTGGAACTCGGTGTATCAACCCGACACTCAGGAGGCAGTGGAGCAACTGGCAACAAAAGACGAATATGTGCGCCAGAGCGGGCAAGCGATCCGGGAACTCGAAAGAGAATCACTCAGCCAGATCGCACATCAAGTGCACATGCCTTCTTCGTCGCTTCTGGTGTTCAATTCATTGAGTTGGCCTCGCGACGGATTGGTCGAACTGGATCTAGACCGCGACAAACTGCTGACGGAATATCCCGATAAGACTTCAGTCCCGTTCGAAGTCTTGAGTGAGGGGCCGGGATACCGGCACGTCCGATTCCTGGCACGAAATGTGCCTTCAATGGGGTTCAAATGTTATGCGCTCGAAACTCGAACGGCGAGCCAGAGAATGAATGCTTCGGACGATAAACCAGGCGAGATCACTGGAAATGTCATTGAGAATCAGTACTACCGCGTCGAAGCGGACCCCGACACAGGAACGGTCAAAAGTATCTTCGACAAACAACTGAATCACGAACTCGTTGATGCCAAGAGCCGATACCGGTTTGATCAGTATTTGTATGTCGAGGGCGGCTCAGACGACACCCAGATTGTCCATATGCGCAAATCGCTGCCGGAGGCTGATCTGAAAATCACTCCCTCGTTCGGCGGCAGAATTATAGGAGTCAGAGCCACTCCCTTTGGAAAGATACTCACGCTTGAGGCTAAAGGAGTACATACGCCCTCGGTGCAAACTGAGATCCTTCTTTATGACAACGAAAAGAAAATTGAATTCGTAAATCGTCTCAGAAAAGAAGCAGTGCGAACCAAGGAAGCGGCCTATTTCGCATTTCCGGTGGCGATTCAGCCGCCATCGTTTCAATACGAGATTCAGAATGGCTGGGTCGATCCCGCGCGGGACATGCTGAAAGGAGCCGGGGTTGAGTGGTTCAGCGTTCGGCACTGGATCTCGGCGTCAGCTACCGATTGGCAGTTAGCGATTGCACCGCTCGATGCTCCTCTCGTTACTCTGGGCGATGTGAATCGCGGCGTCTGGCCTGAGGAGTTTAAGCCAGTAAGTTCTACCATCTTTTCCTACGTCTTCAACAATTACTGGCACACCAACTATCGTGCCGAACAAGGTGGAGAGATGACGTTTCGCTACGCGATGACGAGCGGTACTGCTCTATCACCGGGGGACCTGTCTCTCTTCGGACGTTCGGCAATGACTCCGCTCGAGACAGACGAAGTGATTGATCAGGACAAGGTTGGAAATCCGCCCAGTCCCCTGGAGCCAATCTCGACCAGTTTCTTGCGAGTAGAAGGGCCCGGAGTCGTAGTTGAAAACTGGAAAGCGGCAGAGGACGGGAATGGAAGCGTGCTCCGACTGCTGGAGACCTCGGGAGCGGAATCCAAAGCAGTCTTGCACTTTCCATTATTTCATTTGCGACGGGCCTGGTTATCGACTGCAATGGAAGACAATTTGAAAGAGATTCCGGTGCAAAGCTCATCGCTCGAGGTGATGGTGCATCCACACCAGATCGTCACGCTGCGAATTCTCGCGGATTTCTCCGGTCGCAAACGCTGAGCGGCCTTTCGAGGGCGCCGGGGTTCGAGAAACGGCTGTTCTGGGGCGTTCACCCCCGGAATTGGCGATCAGGGGGGATAGGTTCCAGCTGACGCGAAGGATCGACGAACAGCCAGCTGGCTGCTCCAATTACGCAGAATGCCGATGCTACAAGAAATGACGTCGTCCACGAGAAATGCGTCGCCACCCATGGAGTCACAATCGCCGTCAGCGCTGCGCCGATCTGATTCCCCATGTTCATCAATCCCGACACGGAGCCGGCGGAGTCTCCTCCAATATCGGCGGTAACCGACCAGAAGGAGCTTTGAGATAAATAGAGCGCTCCCGCTCCACCCGCCAGCACAATGCTCGCTAATCGGGCACTTTCGACCTGCGAACCAAGTCCAATGAACACTGCGGCAAGGGCGAGTGAAAACACAGCGACCCCGCACCGTCCGATTCGCGCGCCTTTCCGCCTCGTCAGCCGGTCGTTCAGAGCCCCTCCGGCAAGGCAGCAGACCAGCATTGCAAAAAACGGCATCATCGTGTAAAGTGCGCTCGTTTTCAGTTCCAGATGTCGCACTCTTGCGAGATAAAGATAAAACCAGCTGAAGAATATCCACGCGACGTAGCCATAACAGAAATAACTAAGCGTTACCGCCCAGACTTCCCTGCTCTGCAGTACGCGCCGCCAGGGAATTCGCAGTCGAGTGTTGCCATCCGAGTTGGAAGTCAATCCCGAACGAATCAGGGTCAACTCGGAAGCAGAAACTTTCTTATGTTCTTGAGGTGTATCACGGGCGATGCTGTACCACACCGCAGCCGCGAGAAATCCAATGCAGGCACATACCCAAAACGAGGACCGCCAGCCGTAGCGGAGCATGATCCGCGTGATGAGCACCGGTGTTAGAACGGCCCCGGCCCCGACTCCCGCGAAAATCCAACCATTCGCAATTCCTCGTTCCGACGTGGGGATCCAGCGCGAGATGAACTGATTGGCAGATGGATAGATCACGGCTTCGCCCGCACCGAGAAGAAAACGCACCGCCATGAAAATGAGAAGTGCGCCGATCACGTGCGCAGGCACCATCGCGGTTAATGACGTAAAAATGCCCCACCAAACCACGCCGGCCGTGATCACGCGCCGCGGTCCGAAGCGGTCCGCGAGCCGACCCGCAACAGTTTGAAACAGCGCATAGCCGATCAGCATTGCGCTGAAAACTTTGCCAAGTTGGACGTTGTTGAGGTGGTATGCGTCGGCAATAGCACCGCCGGCGATCGAGATATTCACGCGATCGAGATAAGAGACGGCGCTGAGGATGAATAGCCAAAACACTAGCATCCAACGAACACGGGTTGTTGTTTCGCTCATGAGCGGCATAGCTCCAGCGCGATGTCTTCATTCGTGAGAGCGAGAAAATTGCCACGCCCATTACCGTGTGGTATTTTCGCGCTCATCGCAATATCAATCCAGAATTGCATGTCTCGGGATCCTATGATGAAGATCAAATTCGCTGCCTTGCTTCTCGGTCTCTCACTTGCTTTCCTCACTGTGCCGCTACGCGCTCAGCTCGATCTCTTCTCGAAAGAGCAGCGCATCGAATTTACACCAGAATGGCACGGCGATCGCTTTCCCGATGGACGGCCCAATGTACCTGATGCTGTGGTGGACCGTTTGAAAGATGTCACCGCCGACGAGGCCTGGGACGTCCTGCAAGATGCCGGCTACAAAAACCAGTTTGAGGGCGGCTGGAAAGTCATGAATCCGGGGGAGCGCCTTGTGGGCCGTGTCGTTACTGCTGTTTTTAGTCCACGACGTCCCGACGTAGATTCCGTGATTCGAGCCAACGGCAAGAGAGAAGATCGCATCGGCGACGAAAACTCTTGGATTATCGACATCCTGAAACCGGGAGATGTTCTGGTCGTCGACTTGTTCGGAAAAATTCGGTACGGGACGATCATCGGCGACAATCTTGCCACCGCGATCTATACGAAGAGCCATAACGGATTGATTGTCAATGGGGCGATCCGGGACGTGACCGGGATCCAGGAGATGAAGGGATTTCAGGTATACACGCGAGGTGTCGATCCTTCCGCTCTCGAAAACGTGATGCTGACGGGAATTAATGTGCCGATTCGGATTGGCGACGCAACCGTAATGCCGGGCGATGTTGCAATCGGAGATCCTGAAGGCGTTACGTTTGTGCCTCCACAACTGGCAGCCAAAGTGGCAGATGATACGGAAATGGATCATCTCGTCGACGAGTGGGGACACATGATGCTGAGGGAGGGAAAATACACGCCCGGACAGATCGATAACAAGTGGACTCCCGAAATGGTGGAAAAGTTCAATGCCTGGCTCGAGAAGAAAGGGTCAAAGCTGCGCATGCCGCAACATTGAGCACCCGACGAGATTCTCGGATTGTTTGATTACGCGGCAGATTGCCGGAGAAGTGCCGAGAGTTGTGTCGCCACGATTTTGTCTTCCCCGGGCTGCAGCATAAACGAATTCATGGAAAGGCCCGGCCCTTCGCCGTGGCTGATCACAATCGATGGCTTTCCCGCGCGGAGCAACTTGGCCCCTTGCTCTGGCGTCAACGAAAGCCGAGCCTCGTCCCAGACAATCCGCATGTGCGGAACATGATTCGCAATGTCAGGAACAAAGAAAGTTGTGCTCACTCCTGGAACTTTGGTGACTTCACGGGAAATCATTTCCAGACGGTTTTGCCATTCGCGGGCAAGTGCATCCTGATCTTCCGCGAGAAAAAGATCGAGCGCTTTGACCATCCCCAGAATTTCTTCTTTGCCGACTTTCTGGCTGCGGCCGATGGTGTCTTCGTAGGGGCAGTTGTTGAGCAGGGCATTCGCGACGAGTTCCTGGCGGCCTATCAGCAGACCAGCGCATTGTGGCCCGCGAATCGCTTTGCCTCCGCTGAATGTGATGAGGTCGTATCCCATGTTGGCGTAATCCCACAGATGCGAAACCGGCGGTGTGTCCGCAGCCGCATCGTTCATGCAGGGGACGTTGTATTGCTTTGCCAGCTTGACCCATTCACCCACTTTGATTTGGCCGGCGGCATTCGCGAAATTCGAAAAGTGCATCATGGCAGTGCGATCATTTACCGCGCTTCGCAAGTCTTCGACAGTTTCAATTTCGATGAGCTTGACCCCGGTCGAGCGCAACTGGTGATCGAATGGATTGCGGTGCGATTTTTGGATGATCACTTCCGACTTCATGCCAGTCAAATCGGGCAATTGTCGAATCAGAGCTTCGTTTCCGCCAGTGAGAATTCCGGCAAGCCCGGATTCAATGGCAGCGGCCGCCCCGGCCGTAACGAATGCGGAATAGCCTTCCGGCAACTTCAGCATTTCAGCTATACGCTTGCCCGCTGCGGCCTCTAATTCCGGCATGCTTACGAAGTGACGGCCCGCCATCGTCATAACGGCTTCCAGTTCTGGATGAGGAAGCGATCCACCCAGCATCGTCATCGTGCCTTCGCAGTTGATGACAGTCGTGACTCCGAGTTCTTCGTATGGATTCCCGCTACTGCCGAAGCCGGTGACGGACGCGGTTCTGGCAGCCGTTTTGCTATTTGAAGAAAGCAGTTTGTGCGGCGAGAGCAAGGCTCCGGCGATCGTACCGGCGGTAGCCAGAAATCCACGGCGATTCCATCTCGAGCCGAATCCCATAAAGATCTCCCAGGAAAAAATTACTTTTCGAATAACGACGGTGATGCAAATGACTTCGGTTGTGCACGCAGGGCCGCGACTATCACAGCCTGCCAAATCTCTTGACGGCTTCCAAAATCGATTTCGTCTGTTCTATCACGGGGTACATCGAGTGCTCTTTGAAATCCATCTGCTGCGCGAGAGCCAGCACCTTCTCTGCTTGATCTCGCGGCACAACTACAACGCCATCACTGTCGGCGGCAACGATGTCTCCGGCATTGACGGTTACGCCGTCACAAACGATCGGGATCTGCGATCCCGCGAAGCGATAATGATGAACCGAGGTGGAGGGCACGATGCCGGTCGCGTAAACAGGAAAGCCGATTTTACGCAAATAGGCAACATCGCGCACGCCGCCATCAATCACAGCCCCAGCGTATCCGCGGGCCGACATGGCAGTCCCCATTAGCCCGCCCATGCCGGCGATGTCATCGCCATCGTCGACCTTCATCACGTAAACGGAATCGGCGGAGCCGTCATCGATTGCTGCCAGCATCCCGTTCAGCGCTTTCGGATCGGTATTCCCCTCGTCTTTCCTAAGCAATACCGTTCGGGCAAAGCCGGCGAACTTCGTAGTGAACAGCGGTTGCATACGATGGCTCATGTACATGCGCTTACCGGTGAGTTGCTCGAGCGCGTCGGAAACGGAGGCGACCTCGACATGGCGATATTCGGAAATGAGATTGTTGTCCGAACTGGATGCATCCGATGGTTTCGATTGGGCACGCAAGACCTGAATCCGGCTGAAACTGAACGCTAGGATTGCCAGAAGCGCGACAAGAATTGCGCCTGTTGCGAATCCGATTCTCCGATTCGACTTGTTCACCACGGCCTCCTCGATTTATATATGTGCGCGGACTTTAACATCGTTCTCGGGCGCCTGCAAAGGCCAATTCTCGGAAAGGACATCGAAAAATGACGATTGCAAATCCATGTAAGCCGGTGCGGACCTTCTTGTTTGTCGCATTCCTGACGGTCGGCGCGAACCTTTGCGTGCAGCCGGCCAGTGCGCAGGAACATAAAGCCATCAACCTATCCACCACGAGAGGGCTTCCTTTCAGCGATGGAATCGTGGCCGGCAACACTCTCTACATTGCCGGACAAGAGGGCACTGATGCTTCCGACAAATTAGCCGCTGGCGGCATCGGGCCGGAAACTACCGCTGCCCTCGAGAATATTCAGAGGGTGCTGAAGGAAGCGGGATTTCAACTGAAAGACGTAGTCAGCGTGACCGTATTCCTCGCGGATATCCACGAGTTCCCCGACATGAACAAGGTCTACAAAAGCGTGATGCCCGATCCGAAGCCTGCGCGAGCAACGGTCCAAGTGGCGGCACTCGTTAACGGCGCACGCATCGAGATTTCTGCGATCGCAGTGAGGAGCAAATAGCATTTTTGCCCCGACATCGTTCGACGTTGGAATTCGGCACGAA
>Ga0335073_10012324_pt1 | contig 12006 bp, 12 predicted proteins | sample Lox_Sample_22_FD_207093 | JGI IMG/M metagenome (GOLD analysis project Ga0335073, IMG submission 207093) | Soil microbial communities from Loxahatchee National Wildlife Refuge, Florida, United States - Lox_Sample_2.2 | ecosystem: Environmental > Terrestrial > Soil > Wetlands | place: USA... | reverse complement strand
TGGTTCAATCCCAACCGTGCCCATGTTGTAAAACTTCAGAGCGCCGGTATGGCGCTGTAGCTCAGTTGGTTAGAGCGCCGCCCTGTCACGGCGGAGGTCGTGGGTTCGAGCCCCATCAGCGTCGCCAGTCTGGGGAGGGCGCTCCGCGCAAGCGAGGGCGCCCCTCTCATGCCAAGGTAGCTCAGTCGGTAGAGCACGCGCCTGAAAAGTGCGGTGTCGCCGGTTCGATTCCGGCCCTTGGCACCATCGTTGAGAAGGTCCGTCTTTTCAGGCGGGCCTTCTGCGTCTCTCTGCAGCTAGGGCCGTCGCGGGCCGATACCTCCATACATGAGTTGCTTCTCTCGGTTAGCCGCCGCTTTACTCGCGGCTGTTTTCTCTGCGTGCCTGTGTGCCGCGGCCTCCGCGTCGCTACGGGTCGGCTCCGACGTCTCCTACGCGCCGCTTGAGTTCTACGGCCCCGATCACCGGATGCAAGGCTTCGATATCGATCTGGCTCAGGCGTTGGCGCGGCACCTCGGTGAACCGGTCGTCGTCAGCAACCATACCTTCGACGACCTGCTGCACGCCGTGAAGAGCGGCACCTTCGATATCGGTATCTCGGCGATCTCGGATACGCGCTCGCGCGAGGCCCAGGTCGACTTCGTCGACTACTTGCTCGCGGGGAGCGGCATGCTCGTGCCGGCCGGAAATCCCAAACGCATCTTCGACGTCGCCGCGCTTTGCGGATTGCGCGTGGACGTCCAGCGCGGTACCTCACAGGAGACGGCGTTGGACGAGGAGTCGAAGCATTGCACGAGTCTCGGCCTCGCGCCCATCAAGCTACTCGAATTCGCGACCGACGATCAAGCGTTCGACGCGTTCAAAGCGGGCAAGTCTGACGTACACGTCACCGATTTTCCCGTCGTGGCGTATTTGGCGGCGACGAACGATCATAAATACGAAGTGGCGGGCCGGCAATTCGACCTCGTGCCGTACGGCATCGCAGTGCGAAAAGACAACCCGGCCTTGCGCGCGCGCATCGTCGCCGCGCTGCATGGTGTCATCGCCGATGGAACCTACGACGCGCTGCTCAAGAAGTGGGGGCTCGAACAGGGCGCGCTTCGCAGCGCGCCCGTCAACGCCGGGACGCTTTTCAGTAAATAGCTACGCCAGGTGCGTCTTGAGGAAATCGAGCGAACGGCGCCACGCCGTTTTCGCGAGATCTTCGTTGTAGTGGCCGAGACCCGCGTGACCGGGCTGATTGGGGTTGTGAAACGCGTGCTCGGCGTCGTAGCGGTGAAAATCGCTGCGCACGCCCGCCTCTTTGAGGCGCGCCTCGATTTTGTCAACGCCGTCAATCGAGAAGAAGGCGTCGCGGGTTGCCCAGTGCCCTTGGATCGGAATCTTGATCGCGCCCACATCGCCCGCCTCGGGGGGCGGGTAACCGTAAAAAGAAACGGCGGCGCTGAACTCGGGATCGTACATGGCAGCGAGAAACGTCAGCGCACCGCCCATGCAAAAGCCGATTACGCCGACTTTCTTCGAGCCGGTCGCGAGAAGGTGCTGCGCGGCGCCGCGCGCATCTTGCGTCGCCGCATCGCCGAAGTCGAGGCCTTGCATCAGATGATTGGCTTCATCGCCGACTGCAGCGACGCGTCCGCGATAGAGATCGGGCACCAGCACGCGGAAACCCGCGGCCGCTAATTCGTCGGCAGTGTGTTTGATGTGGTCGGTAATACCCCACCACTCTTCCAGCATCACGACGCCCGGCGCGTTCGCGGCGCCCGAGGGCGCCGCGTAGTAACCAGGTGCACGCGCGCCGTCGGGGCGCGCGAACTCGATCATCTCACCCAACCGCTACTCCTTCCTCGGCATCTTGCCGATCGAGGTTTTCCTTGCGTTCGCGCAGCAGCCATTCGTTCGCGCGCTGAATGCTTTCATCGGTAGCGCGCTCGCGCAGCCACACGAGCAGCTCTTGGTCGGTCGCGTGCTTGGCGACGGCGAAATCGAACTGCTCGGGTGTAATACCCCAACGCTCCATGACGCCCTTGTCCATCGGGCAGGGATAGATGTAATCGAAGATGGTGCCGGCGGCGGCGGCACGTGCCTTATCAGAAACCCGGGCGAGCCACAGCACGCCGTCTATTGCCTGGCGTCCGCGGCGCGGAAAGGTTTTGCCGTCTCGAAAATCAGTAGCCATACCATCTTCAACGCAGGATGCCCGAAGGCGGTTGCTGCGGGCGGGCGAAGGACATCGGCGCGTGAAGGATCGACACCAGGCCCGGCTGGCCGTTCTCGTCGCCGTCTTGCTTTATATCGCGTTGCCGCAGCGCCTCACGGTCGGCCCCGTCTGGGTCGTCCCTGTGATCGTGGCGCTTTTGCTCACGCCGATCGTGGCCATGGCGCCCACCGGGATGCGGGATTCCCACCTCATGCGCGCGCTGACGATTGCCCTCGCGGCGGCCCTGAATTTCTTCAACATAACAAGCGTCATCTTGCTGATCAACGACCTGCTCAACGCGCACGCGAGCGGGCACGGAATGACGGCTCAGGAGCTCATCGAGAGCGGCGGCTCGGTCTGGATCACCAACATCATCGTCTTTGCGCTGTGGTACTGGCAGCTCGACGGCGAGGGGCCGTTCGACCGCGAGCGCTACGTCTCCGCGTGCGACACGCCATCCATCGACTTTCTCTTTCCGCAGATGTCGGTCGACCGCGGCAGGGTCAAGGGCATCCCCGCCGATTGGCGGCCGATGTTCATCGACTATCTCTACCTCTCGTTCACCAACGCGCTCGCCGTCAGCCCAACCGACACCATGCCGCTCACACGCGCCGCCAAGATGCTGATGTTGGTCGAATCGCTGATCTCGTTCGTCACCGTCGCGCTGATCTTGGCGCGATCGGTAAACATCCTGAGCTAGCGGTGCCTCGGGGGCTCGGGAGTCGGAACCGGGTCGTCGAGGAAGGTCGCGTAATCGTGCGCGAATGCGCTCGGCGGTATCTGCAGATCTCCGCGAAACGGCAAATCGAGTTCGGCGATCACGACCAGAATCGCGCCGATTACGGCGCCGACGGCGACGGTCATTGCCAGATGCGCGCGTTCGTCTTGTATGTGAAAGAAGAACGATGAGCCAAGGGTTACGACGGCAACGAAAATCATGACGATCCAAAGAAGCGGCGGTACCGATTGCTGGTTGGCGAAGAGCCGTGTCGAACGCGCGTCCATGAAGGCGTGCGCGTGATGCAAGGCGTCCGCCTGTGCCGTTTGCTGCGAGAGCGTGGATGGATTGTAGGCGCCGATGAGCGAGACGATGCGGGAGGCGGCGCGATGCGCGCGCGGGCTCGAGAGTCCTTGCCGCATCAGCGGCCACTCCTGATCCACGACGATGTCGACGTAGCGTTCGATCGCGGCGTGAATCGTGTTACGTTGCGGCTGCGGAAAATCCGAGACCTCGTGATACAGGTTCGAGATCTCGTTTGCCTCGATTTGAACGGTGGCGGCCGCCTGGTCGTACTCTTGCCAAACCGTTACGACCATGAAGGAGAGCATGACCGCAAGGATCGTGCCGAGCGTGGCCATGATCGGCCCGGCTACCTCGTTTGACGTGCTGCCCAGTCGCGCGCGGCGCCGGCGCGAAACGATGAGCCCGGCTGCCGCGATGGCGCTCGAACCGCCGACGAAGAGAATGCACACCAGCCAAGACGGGACGGAGTAGACCCACGTCATGCGGCCAGCGTTTCCGCCAGGACGGCTCGCTGCCTGCAACGAATCGGCGGGCTGCTGTGGTTCGCGGGTATGATGTAATGGTAGCCTGCGACCTTCCCAAGGTTGATGCGTGGGTTCGATTCCCACTACCCGCTCCATGGCGACGTAGCCAAGTGGTAAGGCAGGGCTCTGCAAAAGCCCCATTCGGCAGTTCGAATCTGCCCGTCGCCTCCAATTTTTAGCGATGCGAATAGCGGTTGTCGGCGCAGGTGCCATCGGCGGGTTCATCGCCGCGATGCTGGCCCGCGCCGGCGTTCGCGTGGGTGTCGTCGCGCGCGGCGCCCATCTCGAAGCGATGCGCCGCGAGGGCATCACCGTCGTGCAGAGCGACGCCGGCTCGTTCAGCGCCGCCGTCGACGCGAGCGAGGATCTGCGCGAGCTCGGTCACGTCGACGTCGCGCTGCTTACCTTCAAAGCCCATCAGTGGAATGCGCTCTTGCCTCAGCTCGACGCGGCAGCCCAGGCCGGTACCGTCGTCGTGACGATGCAGAACGGCGTGCCGTTTTGGTTTCGTCGAACGCCTCCGCTGCAAACCGTCGATCCGGGCGGTCGGATCGGGGCGCGCCTGCCCGACGCACAGACGATCGGCGGGGTGGTGCATGTATCGGGAAACATCGTAGCGCCCGGACGCATTGCGCAGAGCGGCGGCACGCGCTACATTTTGAACGCGCTCGATCCCGCGCTGCAAGGCGTGCTCGACCGCTTTGCGGCGATCATGCGCGACGCCGGTTTAGCGCCCGAAATCGAGCCCGACATCCGCCGCTTCGTGTGGCTCAAGTTGATCAACAATGCCGGACTCAATCCCGTGAGCGCACTGCGTCACATGACGATCCACGAGATGCTTGCGGATCCCGTTGCGCGTGAGGAGGTAAGGACGCTGATGCTCGAGGCGGTCGAAGTAGGGCGCGCGCTCGGCGTCGTCGATGCGATCGACCTCGAAGCGCGCATGCGCTACGCGCAACGTCTCAGCGACGTGCGCACCTCCATGCTGCAGGATTTGGAAGCGCGCCGCCCGCTCGAACTCGATCCCATCGTCGGCGCGATCGTCGAACTCGGTGAGGGTCTCGGTGTGCCGGTTCCCCGGCTGCGCGCCGCCTACGACGAACTGCGCGCACAGACGGCGGCGTTTTCATGAAGATCGGTGAACTCGAAGGCGTCGGGCCCAAAAGCGTCGCGCTCTTCCGCGAACTCGGAATCCAAAGCTCGCGGGATCTCCTCGACTATCTTCCGTTTCGCTACGACGACCTGCGCTTTCCCACGCCGTCGAATCTGCTCGGGGGCAGCGGCGGTGAGGAAAACGCCGTGGGCACCGTCTGCGGCGTAAAGGAGCGGCGCGTGCGCGGACTCGAGATCGTCGAAGTGCGCTTGCGCGACGAGGCGGGCGAGTTCACCGCGAAGTGGATCGGCCGCAATCGCTACGTGTACGGCCGCTTCAAAGACGGCATGCGTCTCTTCGCGCGCGGGCGCGTCGAACGCACGCTCGCCGGCGCCGTCGTCAACGTGACGCAGTACGCGCACTTGCGCGACGGTGAGAGCTACCACGGCGAGATGGTGCCGGTCTATCGCGCGAGCAAGGATTTGAGCACGCGTAAGATCGCCACGGTCGTGCATAAGAATCTCGCGCGCTTGCTCGACGAAGCCGGCGACGATCCGCTTCCCGAGAGCGTCCGGGCGGCGCAAGCGTTTCCCGCGCTGCGCGAAGCATATCGAGCCGTTCATGCGCCGAAGACGCCCGAAGAGGCGCAGCGAGCGCGCGAGCGATTCATCTTTACGGAGTTTCTCGTGCTTGCCGCCGGCACGCAGTTGCGCCGAGCGGAGCGCGAGCGCTCGCACGACGCGAGCGCGCTGACGATTCCGCACGATCTGCTGGAGCAGTTCGCGCACTCGCTGGGGTTCGCGCTCACCGGCGCGCAGCGGCGCGCGATCGGCGAGATCTGGGACGATATGACGCGCGACGTGCCGATGAATAGGCTCTTGCAGGGCGACGTGGGAAGCGGTAAGACGCTGGTCGCGGCCGCGGCGGTGCTGCTCGCGGCGCGTAACGGTATGCAGTCGGCGCTGATGGCGCCGACTGAAATTCTCGCCGCGCAGCACGCGAGCAAGCTCGCGCCGCTGCTCTTGCCCTTCGGCATCACCGTCGAGGCGGTGTTCGGCGGCCAGGGCGCGCGCGCGCGCGGCGCCGCGCTCGACCGGCTCGCGAGCGGCGAAGCGCTGCTTGCCGTGGGCACGCATGCGCTGCTGACGGAGAACGTCGACTTCGCGCGCCTCGGACTCGTCGTCATCGACGAACAGCATCGCTTCGGCGTGGAACAGCGCGCACGGCTTCGCGCGAAAGGTGTTGCGCCGCACACGCTGCACATGACGGCGACCCCGATTCCGCGCACGCTCGCGCAGTCGGTCTACGCCGATCTCGACCTTTCGATCATCGACGAGTTGCCGCCCGGCCGTACGCCGATCGAGACCTACGCGATTCGCACCAGCCGTCTCGAACGCGCATACGAATTCGTGGAAGCCAACGTGGCGCGCGGGCATCAAGCGTACATCGTGGCGCCGGCCATCGACGAAGAGAGCGAGCTGACGAGCGTCGTTGCAGAGGCGGAACGTTTGAAGCGTGACGTGTTTGCGCAACGGCAGATCGGCCTGCTTCACGGACGCATGACGGGCCGCGAGAAGGACGAGGTCATGGGGCGCTTCACGCGCGGCGAGATCGACGTACTGCTTGCGACGACGGTCGTGGAAGTCGGCGTTGACGTTCCCAACGCGAGCGTGATGGTGGTTCTCGACGCGAACCGCTACGGGCTCGCGCAGCTGCACCAGCTACGCGGGCGCGTCGGGCGCGGTGCCGCGAAGTCGTTCTGTCTCCTCGTCTATCCGGACGAGGCGGGCGAAACGGAGCGGCTGGGGATTCTCACCGAATCGACCGACGGTTTCGCGATCGCCGAGGCCGATCTGCGCATGCGCGGTGCGGGCGAGTTCGCCGGAACGGTGCAATCCGGCGCAGCCGATCTCTGGATCGGAGACCTCGTGCGCGACATCGCAGTCTATCGCGAGGCTCGGGCGCAGGCCGAGAAGATCGTTGCAGCGGACCCGGCGCTGAAGCAGCCGGTACACGCGGCACTACGCGCGGCGCTCGAGCGCGCGCCGTCGACGCGCGCACTGGTCCTCTCGTCGTAGAGAGGGCTCGCCGGATCAGCGGCCAAAGCCGGGCGCAATGAAGCGCTTTGCCCTTTTCGCGGCCGCCATGGCCGCGTCGTTCTGCCTCTATATCCCGGCGAGCGCCGCATCGCTCACCGTCACGCGTGCGACGCTTCCCGACGGCCTGCGAATCGTCGTGGTGCATAATCCGCTCGCGCCGGTCGTGAGCACGGTGCTCAACTACGAGGCTGGTTCCGACGAGCAAAGCGTGGACGGCGAGGCGCACGCGCTCGAGCACATGATGTTCCGCGGCAGCGCATCGCTCTCGTCTTCGCAATTGATGGACACCATCAGTCTGACGGGCGGCGACTTCGACGCCGACACGGAAGACGCGGTGACGCAATTCTACTTCACGGTTCCATCACAGTATTTGGATATCGCGCTGCACCTCGAGCGCTCGCGCGCAACGGGTTTGATGCTCGCGCCGGATCAGTGGGCGCAAGAGCGGCTCGCGATCACACAAGAAGTCACGCAAGACAACAGCAGCGCGATCTACCGCGGCTTCCAAAAAATGGTGCGCCGCATCCTCGCGGGCACACCCTACGCGAAGAACGGACTCGGCACCGTCTACGGGTTTGCGCATCAGGTGAACACGCCGCTCCTGCGCCGGTTCTACACGACCTGGTATCACCCGAACAACGCCGTCTACATCATCGTCGGCGACGTCGACGGCCCCTCGACGATCGCAAAGATCAAGGCGCTCTGGAGCAACGTTCCCGCCGCTGCGCTCCCGGCGAAACCGGCGGTAAAGCTCGCGCCGATCGTGCCGCAGATCTATCGCGACCTCTCCGATCAGCCCTACACGATCGTGTTGACCGGATACCGGCTGCCCGGTTACGACAGTCCCGATTATGCGGCCTCGCAGATTCTCGAGGACGTCCTCTCGAGCCAGCGCGGCGACCTCTACGGGCTGACCGCGTCGGGCAAGGCGCTCTATACGGCGTTCCAGGCGCAAACGTATCGCGAAGCCGCTATCGGCGTGGCGATCGGCGTCGTGCCGGTGAGCGTGAAGCCCGATGCGATCGATGCAGAGATGCGCGCGGTGATCGACGCGTACCGCGAGAACGGCGTTCCCGCCGATTTGGTCGAAGCCGCGAAGCGCCGCGAGATCGCGCAGCTCGAGTTCAACGCGAACTCGATCGAAGATTCGGCATTCCAGTGGAGCCAGGCCGTTGCGGTGCAGGGCCTTTCCTCGCCCGGCGACATGGAGAGCGCATTCGAGCGCGTGACCACGGCCGACGTCGACCGGGTGCTGCGCACCTACCTCGACAACGCGCACGCCGTTGCAGCCTACGCGGTGCCGAAGAACGCGGGCGCGGCGAGCGGCGGCGGCGGCGGACCTGCCAAAGAGAACAACATGGTGCCGCCCAAGACGCATCAACCGCTGCCGTCATGGGCGCAGAGCGTTCTCGCGAACCTCAAGGTGCCGTCCAAGACGCTCGATCCGGTCTCGATGACGCTCGCAAACGGAATACGACTGATCGTGCAGCCCGAGTCGATAACCAAGACCGTCGAAATCTCCGGCCGCATCGAGAACGATCCGTTCGTACAAGAGCCGGCGGATGAACGCGGCATCAACGATCTCACGACCGCGCTCTTTCCGTTCGGCACCACGACGTACGGCCGCGTCGCGTATCAGGCCGAGCTCGACAAGATTTCGGCTTCCGTCACGGCGGGGACCGATTTCGGTCTGCAAGTGCTCTCCAAAGATTTCGATCGCGGCGTAGCGCTGCTCGCGGATCAGGAACTCCATCCGGCATTCGATCCCAAGAGTTTCGCGATCGTGCAGGGTCAGTACGTCGGGCAGATGCAGGGAGAGGTGACCTCACCCGATTATCTCGCGCAGGTCGCGTTGAACGATGCGCTCTATCCGGCCGGCGACCCTTATCGAAACTTTCCGACCGTGAAGAGCGTCGGTTCGATCACGCTCGATCAGATCAAAGCGTGGTACGCGCAGGCGTATCGTCCCGATTTGACCACGATCGTCGTCATCGGCGACGTAACGCCCGGCGCCGCGCGTGCCGCGATCGAGAAATACTTCGGCGACTGGACGGCGAGCGGCCCCAAGCCGCAGACCGAGCCGCCGAGCGTGCCGCTCAACCAGCCGGGACAGATCGTCGTCCCGGCGCAAGGACGCGTCCAGTCCGCGGTGCAGCTCGTAGAGCTCAACGACGTACGCCGTACCGGTTCCGACTGGGCCGCGCTGCAGCTTGCGAATACCGCGCTCACCGGAGGTTTCTACTCCTCGATCCTCTACCACGATCTGCGCGAAGTGCACGGCTACGCGTATTCGATCGGCAGCTCGCTGCATGCCGGCAAGACGCGCTCGAGCTTCTCGGTGACCTACGCGTGCGACCCGAAGAACATCGTGCTCGCCGAACAGGCAGCGCTCGCCGATTTGCAGCGCCTGCAGATCACGCCGCTCTCGCGCAGCAGTTTGGAACGCGCGAAGGCGCTGCTGCTCGGCGAGGTGCCGATCCGGCAAGCGAGCTATGACGGAGTTGCCGATCTCTTCTTGCAATACGCCGGGCAGGAGCTGCCGCTCGATCAATACGAGCGGGATGCGCAGCACTATCTCGCGGTGACCGCGTCGCAAGTGCAGGCGGCGTTCGCGAAATGGATTCGCCCGAACGGCTTCGTGCGGATCATTACCGGACCGGGGCCGAAGTGAGATGAAGACCTGCGCGATAGGCTTCGACATCGATCACACGCTGTGCATCGACAACAAGCTCGAGCGCGTAGCTTTCTTGCATTTGCTCGACCGCGTGATCGAGGAAGGCGGCGATGCGCTCGGGAGCCTCGCGCAAGAGGCGGAGCACATCGACGAGTTGCTGGCCTTTGCCCGCAGTGGTGGTGGAACCATCGAGGAGGCCGTACGCCGCTTCGTATTGGAGCGTGGCGTGACCCCGGCGCAGGAGCACGTCGACGGGTTCAAGCGGATGGCGCTGGCCATGGCGGAGAGTTTCATCGTTCCCGACCCGCACGCGCGCTCGACCATCGCGTCGCTCGAGAGAATGGGGATTACGGTGGCGGTGCTCTCGAACGGATGGAATCCGCTGCAGGTGGCCAAGGCACGGCGGGCGGGATTCGGGGGGCGGGTGATCGCGAGCGCCGATCTGGGCGTGCAAAAGCCCGATCCGGCGGCCTTTGCCGCGCTCGCGGACGAACTCGGCGTCGATCCGGCGCGTTGCTTCTATGTCGGCGACGACCCGCGGGCCGACGTCGGCGGAGCGCTCGCTGCAGGCTTCCGGGCGGTCTGGCTCGACCACGAGGGGAAGAGTTATCCGCCTGGGCTCCCGGCGCCGACCTTCGTGGTCCACGCGCTTGCGGAAGTTCTGACTTTGGTTGCTACGGAGGCAGGGGTTTGAGTCCGAAAATCACCGGCGGCACGCTAGGAAGCCGGAAGGTGAAGTCCCCCAAGGGGATGCACGTGCGCCCGACGCCGGGTCGCGTCAAGGAGTCGCTCTTTTCGATTCTCGCGCTTCGCATCGAGGGCGCGAGCGTGCTCGATCTCTTTGCCGGCACCGGCGCGATCGGCTTCGAAGCCGCCTCGCGCGGCGCGAAGCGCGTCGTTTCGGTCGAAGCCCATCGCGAAACCGCGCAGGCGATCGAAGAAGCCGCGCAGGGCCTCGAGATCGACGACCGCTTGAGCGTCGTCGCCGCGCCCGCCGAGCGCGCGCTCTATCGCATCGAAGGGCCCTTTGACATCGTGTACCTCGATCCGCCGTACGCAAACGACGTGCCGCTCGCGCTCTTTCGCTTGCTCCTCGAACGCGGGCTTCTCGCTCCCGATGCGCTCGTCGTCTACGAACACGCGGCGAAACGGATTCTTCCGGATATACCGGGGTATCGCTCGACGCGCGAAGAAGTGTACGGAGATGTCGCTCTGGCGTTCTTCACCGTAGGTTGACTCCGAGAGTCACGCGGGCCATCTACCCCGGGTCGTTCGATCCACCGACGAACGGGCATCTCGACGTCATCGAACGCGCCGCCGGCGCCTTCGGAGAAGTCATCGTCGCCGTCGTCGTCAATCCACAAAAGCGCAATCCGATGTTCACGCTCGCCGAGCGCGAACACATGCTCCGCGAGTGCGTCGCGCATCTGCCGAACGTTCGCGTCGCTCATTTCCGCGGATTGCTTGCGGATTATGTCAGAGCGCAGGAGGCCGACGTGATCGTCAAGGGACTTCGCGTCGTGTCGGACTTCGAAACCGAGATGTCGACCGCGTTGATGAACCGGTCGCTCTCGAACGTCGATACGCTCTTCCTGATGTCGGACGCGCGGTACTCCTTCGTCAGCTCGAGCCTCGTCAAAGAAGTCTTCTTTCTCGGTGGCGACGTCGCACCGTTCGTGCCGCATCCGGTATTGAACGTCATGTCGACGAAGCGGACCGCACTCAAACAAGCATAAGCGGAGGTTCGGAATGTCGGTCTATCGCGTGTTGGATAAGCTCGAGAGTTACGTGCACGAGGGAACATGGCTTCCCGCCGGTCATCGTGTTCTCTCCGAGGAACGGCTCCTGGAATTCGTGGAGAAAATTCGTTCCACGCTTCCTAAAGAAGTCGGACGCGCGCAGATCATTGCCAAGGACCAAGAACGTGTCATGCGCGCAGCGCAAGAAAAAGCAGATGAACTGATCGACGATCACGAGATTCTGCAGCGTGCGCGTACCACCGCCGAGGTCGTCCTGCGTGAAGCCGAAGAACGTGCGCGGAAGATTCGCGAAGGTGCGGATCACTACGCGGCACAGATACTTGCCGAGATGGAGGCGCGCCTCGCGGCGGCGCTCGGTTCGGTGCAGAAGGGGCGCGCCGCGCTCAGCAATGCACCCAAGCCGGCGGCCGCACCGCAGCAACAACCGCTCGCGGATGCTGCCGCGAAGAGCAAGCGTGCGGCCTTCGACTTGCAAGCACCGGGAGATACCGCGGCTCTCGAATCGGTCGATGCGCTAAGCGTGTAGCGCGTTAGCGCGCACGCCGCACCGGGTACATCGAAGCCATGAAAATCTTCATAGGCTTGATGGCCGTGCTCGCGCTGACGATACTGCCGGCTTTCGCGGCAAACGC
>Ga0335073_10012323_pt1 | contig 12006 bp, 8 predicted proteins | sample Lox_Sample_22_FD_207093 | JGI IMG/M metagenome (GOLD analysis project Ga0335073, IMG submission 207093) | Soil microbial communities from Loxahatchee National Wildlife Refuge, Florida, United States - Lox_Sample_2.2 | ecosystem: Environmental > Terrestrial > Soil > Wetlands | place: USA: Florida... | reverse complement strand
CCGTAACCGCCACCCCGCATGCCCGATTCCGGCAGCGAACACGCCGCATTGACGCCCCTTGCCGTCTGCGCGCCACCACTGCGCGGCGCACCCCACTCGGTGCTTGGCGATCGCCCCTCGACTACGACCGCGGGTCCGGCGCGCCCGACGCCGGCGGCGGCGACTCTGCCGCCTCCGCTTGTTCTGCCGCGACGGCTTCGCGAATTAACCTCCGCGCAGTCGTTTCCGCCACGCCGGCCATCAACGCGATCTCACGCACACCCTTGCCCCGATCACGCATCGCCCGCAAGGCACGCCCACACACCACACGCTGTGCCCCGCGCTGCTGCGCAGCTTTCTGGCGCAGCTCCTGCAACCGCTTGGCCAGCCGCGCATTAACAGCGTCGGCACGTTCGCGGGCCGCCATGAACGCCACCAAATCCTTCATATCGGCCCATTGGCGCCGCGCAGGCTCCTCCAGGGCCGCCAAGGCCAAAAGGCGCTCCGTATGACGCGCAGCACGACGGGCCCTGCGGCGCGCCTCCATCAATGCCGCCAGATTGCCCATAAGCCACACGCTAAGCCCACCAAACCCGTTACGCCGCACCCGAACCCAAGAACTTTCCCAGTGAGCCACTCCGCTTACCCGAGCCAGACCGCTCACCACCGCAGCCACGCGGCAGTTAGGCCACCCTAACTGCACCGTCCCGCCGAACATCACACCTCTTGCTCGAAGGCGAAAGCCTCGCGACACACGCATAATCGTGGATAACTGCGGCTATCCATCAAGCGCCCTATATTCGATATTGCGTTGCATTGCAGGGTATTTCGTCGCACCAGTTATCCCTAACCGCACTTTTATCGTGTAATATACTGCAGCACATTCGTATTGGGCACCGCCTACGTCGCAGTCCAGCAAGTTTGGTAATTCATCCAGATGAATCAGCGCTGTCCACGCGGCAAGGTAGGTCAACTCCGCTGCGGGGCCCCTGGTCCCGGGCCGCTCGGTGGCGCCACTCCCCCGCCGGTGGACTGAAGCCGAGGGCCCTGCCAGCGGTGCAGGCGATGCGGCTTGCTGAATTGCCGTGGTTGAAGTGCGTCGCGCCAGAGGCAGGGACGCGTTGAGGCGCTTGCATCCTCCGGCGCACAGGGAGGGTCGGTGGCCGATTCGGATCTCAGGGCCTGGTCCATGGCCATGTCTGTCAGAACAACGCATGTTGGTCGTCATGTCGCATTAAGGTCGTTTCGGTCAAAGTTCGAGGCCGCTGTCGCGGTCCCGGTTGGGTTCGCGTTGCTGTTGGCGGTCGGTTGTAGCGTCGATTTGCGCTGCGGCATCGGCAATGTCGCGGAGGCGTTCGAGGATTTGGTTGCGCCGGTGAAGTACCTGGGCGGCTTCGTTGCGTATGGCCGTTGTTGCGTTGGTGGCGGCGAGGTGGTGTTCGACTCGTTGGATCGCGGTGGAAGGCTGCGGGTGGTCGTGTTCGAGGTTGCCGATGTGTTGTGCTGACGGCAGGTCGTTGGTGAGCACAGGCAGAAGGGGCTCGACGGCTTGGCGGCTTTCGGGGGTGCTGATGAGGATCAGTTTTGCGTTGGCGGAAGCGGCAGTTTCGACGAGCCACCGCAATTGTTCGGGCTGGAGGTGGTCGGCGTCGTCGACAATGAGCAAGCTGCCGACCGGTAGTTTCCATCGTTTGTTGTCGACCTGGCTGCGCGCGTCGTGGGGTGTGGTGGTGGTGTCGGCGTAGCGGTTGCGCATGGCGTATTGGGCGGCGGCTGGCGTGGCCGGTAGCGCAAGGACACGGTGGCTGTGGTGGTGGGCGGTGTCAGCGATCGCGGCCAGCGCGCCGGCTTTGTTGGCGCCGGAGTGCAGTTGCAGCGGCACGACGGTTTGAGCGCTGCTGGTGATGGCCGTGACGGCGCGGCGGTGATCTGCGTCGAGGCCGCGCACGGCGGTGTCAGGGGGATGGTAGATGGCCGACGGGCTGATGGTGCTGGCTGCCTGGAGAAGCTCGACTTCTGCGCGCAGCCGCGGGATGTCGGCGGCCAGATCGTAAGTGTGAACGGAAGTTTCAGCGAAGGCGCGCGCCGCCTGAGATTCGGCGCGTGATAACTGATCGTTGAGGTCGCGAGCGTCGCGGCGCGCCGCGGTGAGCGAGTCGGTGTCGGCGCGCAGCGCCGCGGCCCGGCGGGCGTGCAGGTGCTGGTCGGTGATGATGTTGTTCACACCGCCGGCGGCCTGGATGAGCTCGGCGCGGGCGGAGTCCAGGCGGGTGCGGGCTGTGCGTACGGCGGTGTCGATGCGTGGGGTTTGTTGAGCGATGCGGTCGCGGTGCTCCTGGTAGTGCTCGGCGTCGTTGTCGTCGCCGCGCCGGTGGGCGGCAGTGATGGTGGCGGTGAGCTGGTCGAGCAGCTGGTGATGCAGTTCAGCGGTGTCTTCGGCGCGCACCCATAAAGCGTGGGCGTCAGTGAGGGAGCGTTGGTAGGGCCGCTGTTCGCTGAGTCGCCGATGCAGCTCAGCCAAGTCGGTGGCGGCGGCTTTCTCGGCTGGCCCGCCACCCCCGCCGAGGATGGAGTGTGCGAGTTGTTGTGCCTGTTGATGGGCGGCGTCGCGGCGCGCGCGTAGCGCCAGGATGTCGATGTGGTCGTCGGGTTGGCTGGGGGTAGGCCGGTGCAGCGGCAGGTCGGCGATATCCAGGTCGCCCAGGTCGTCTTCGGCGAAGCCGTAGGGGTAGTCGTAGGGGTCTGGTGGCGGTTCGTGTAGGTCGTGGGGGGTGTCGAGGTCCTGGTCATTGAAGGTGAATTGTTCGCCGGCGCTATTTGTTTCGGCGTAGTCGGCGGGGTGGGGAATGTCGGGGTCGATGGTGGCGGCGTGGTGAGTGAGCAGTTCGACGCGCAAAGTCAACAGCCGGGCGTATTGGTCGGGCCGGATGGGTTCGGTGGCGGCGATGTCGCGCAGGTGCTCTGTTGCCGCGGCGAGCAGGTCGGCCGGTGGCCAGTCGGAGGCGGCGACGGCAGCCACAAGCGCCGGCCAGGCGGGGTCGGTGATCACGGTCTCGGCGATGCGGGTGCCGAGCAGGTGGTGTAGTTCGGCGGTCCAGGGTGGACGCAACTTGGTGTCGACTCGATCCAGCGACGGTGGCGCCAGGGTGCCCGCAAGACGCCACCACAGGGCGGCGGCGGGCATTTCGTCGGGCAGCGGACCGTGCTGGGAGGCGGCTTGATGTAGCAGCGCGGCGACGTTGGCGCCGGCGCGGGCGGCGTCATCGAGGTGGGTGGCCAGCCGGGGCCAGAACGGGTCGACGGTGATGTGGGGGTCGATGTGTTCGGCCATTTTGCGCCACCGTGCGGGGCGGCCGCCGGCCCGGGTCAGGTCGGCGTCGAGGCGGGCGTGGATAAGTTGTTGGACCAGCGCGGATCGGTTGGCGTGCTGCTCGGGGCCGGTGATGCGGGTGTCGGCGGGATCGACATTGTGGGCGGCGCGAAAGACGGCGATTTCGGCCATCAGCCCGGGCCGCCGACCCAATAGGGGCCGAGCCCATGCGGGGGCGCTGTCGTGCTCCCAACTGCGGGCGGTGTCGCGGATTTGCTCAGCGAGGTCGCTGACCAGGTCGGCGCGGGCGCGCAAGTAGGGACCCCACTGCGGGTGGTCATCGAGCAGGCCGGGGATGGCGGGCAGCCAGCGCAGCGGGCTAACACGGTCTGTGGCGTGGGCGGGGGGTGGTAGGCGCCAGTCGAGGACGGCGGCGGGATCGTGGGCATCGTCGAGCGGGGTGCGGGCGGCGTCGCCCAGCGCCTCGGCCGGGTTATCACCTTCGATGGCCAGCAGAGCCAGGTTGCGCCGCAACACCGGCCACGCTTGAGCCTCGGTGATGCGAGCGCCCAGCCCGGCTGCGGCGGTGTCGATGGTGGCCATGGCCGCGGGCCCGGCTTGTTGTTCGGCGGCAGCGGTGAGGGCGTCGGCGTACATGTCGGCGGCACGGTGCAGGCGGGTAAACGGGTCGGTGTCGGCTGCGGCGACGGTGTGAGCCGACTGCTGGGCGCCGTCGCGGCCCAGGATCGCGGTGAGGACGTCCACGGCGGTGGGCGGGTGGGTGGCTTTGGGCGCCAGGATGCGGTGCGGGTCGGCTTCGGCGGTGGAGCCGTAGAAGTGGTTTTCGGTGCGTCCGCGGCTGCCCGCAACGTAGAGCTGCTGGCGGGTCAGGCGGTCGGAAATGACTGTGTGACAGGTGCCTTCGATGTCGCGGCCACCGGCGGTCATGCCTTGTGCGGCGTTGATGGTGCTGGCGTAGCCCAAGGTGGTGAATGTTGAGACATAGCGTGCGGGAAGGCGCACCGGGGTGGCGCGGCCGCGCAGCGGGACGACGGTCAGTGATCCGTCGTCGTGGACGGTGCGGATGGTCCAGCGGTGCCCGTTTTTGACCCAGGAACCGTCGCTGTCGTTGACCAGCCAGCGTGCGTTTTTGCGGGTGGCGATCCAGTCACCGGCCGAGGCGGTCAGTCCGTCGGCGAGGGTGGCGGTTGCCGCCGATGCCGTGGTGTCGGTGGTGGCGGCGAGGCGGTCAAGGCGGGCGCGTTCGTTGAGTTCGGCGACGAGTGCATTGGTCGGGGCTAGCAGGATTGAGTCGCGGCCGGCGGCCAGGTCGGCGGCCCAGGCTTGGTAGGCCATGTCGGCGGCGGTGGCCTCGGCGCCGACATGGACACGGTGGTGGTCGATGTAGAACCCGATCCCAGCGGGGTCGCCGGCGCGGATGGCCAGGCTGGCGGCGGCTTCGGCGGGCCCGGTTTCGGGGTGGGTGAAGCGGACGACGGTGCTCAAGGTGACGGTGTCGTGGGCGTCGGCAAGGTCGCGCAGGATGCCACCGGCCGAGATGGAGGCGAGCTGTTGATCGTCGCCGATGAGGCGCACGCTGGCGCCGCGCGCCACGGCGTGGCCGATGAGGGTGTCGAGGTCCGGGGTTGAGGCCATGCCGGCTTCGTCGACGATGATCAGCGTGTCGCAACCGATGGTGGAAAACCACTGTCGGGCCGGGTCATCGGTGGAGGCTTGCTGTCCGCTGCCGGTGTCGGTGAGCTGGACGAGTTTGGCGATCGTGTCGGTGGGGGCGCGCAGGTCTTCGGCGAGTACTTCGGCTGCACCGGCGGTGGGAGCCAGGCCGATCACGGTGCCGCCGCTGTTGGTCCAGGCGGTCGCCAGCGCGGCCATGGCGGTGGTTTTGCCGGTGCCGGCCGGCGCCAACGCCAGCTGGACTCGGGCAGCGGAGGTGGCCATTTCTTGCACCAGCGCGATCTGCCCGGCGCCCAGCGCCAGGCCTAGGTTGGCTTCGGATTCCAGCAGGGCCAAACCGACGCTGGTGTCATCGACGATGCGCCCATCGCGTAATGCGGCGGCCGCCATGATCCGCCGCTCGGCAGCCATGATGGCCGCGCTGGTGTAGACGGTGGAGTCGTGGCGGGTGTAAATGCTGGATTTGTCGCGTCGGCGCAGCGACAGGGGCTCGTTCATCTCGGTGTCGGCATGTGAGGTCAACGCGATGCCGTGCTTGGACAGGGCGCTCGCCACGACGCGGTCGGCGAGCTCGGGGCCGCCGGGGTGATTGGCGTAACGCAGTGTTCGTTGGGCTTCGGCGCGAACGTGGTTGACGGTCCAGGTCGCCCGTGTCTGGGCGACGGTGGCGATGATGGCGGCGGCCCGGTCGCTGACCCAAGTGTCGGTGATTTCGCGCTGCTGAGCCAGCCCCGGATTGGTGACGTCGGCGACCATGTTGGTCAACGCGCGCTGGCTGCCTAACACCTCGATGGCTTGGGCCCGCCAGGCGTGGCGCTGCTCGGCTAGCGAGCGTGGTTCGTGCTTTGCTTGCCGGGTTTCCAGGGTGGCCTGCTGGGAGAGGGCAAGCATCTCTACGACGGTGGGTTCACGCCCGTGGGCGGTTTGAAACTGCTTGGCCAGCTGGCCAACACGATGGTCGATGGCCGCGCTTCGCGAGGAGTATTTGTCGATCAAGTCGGTGGGGATGCCGACCCATTCGCGCACCGGGCGTTTGCCTCTTTTGGCGGGTATTTCGGCGAACCGGCCGCCGACCTTGGCGATGAGCAGCGCTTCGACTCGGGTGTTGTAAAACTCTGATGCCGCCACGGCGGCCCGGTGCAATGGGGTGCCGTCCAGCGCGAGCCAGCGTGGTATCCCATCGGGGCCCATGGCTTGCACTTTGTTGCTGATCACCAGATGGGTATGCAGGTTGGGGTCACCGGCACGCGAGTCGCGGTGGTCGAACGCGGCCGCGATCAACCCGGTGGTGTCGACTTGAGCCACACCGTGGGCGCCCATGCGGGAAAAGGCGGCGTTGTCTTCGAGGAATTGCAGTGTTTCGGCGATGGCTAGGTGGTGGCATTCGTCGATGGCGCGCGCGATTCGGGTCGGCGCGATGGCCCACAGCGCCGATACCGATTTGACCGGGGTGAAGGTCAGGTCATAGCCGGCGACGGCGGTGGTGGCCGCGCGGGTATGGCTGGCGATGAAACCGGATAGCTCGCGGTCGTCTGCTGGAGGTCGGCCGTGGCTTTCGGCGAACATCTCGCGCCCCAGCGCGGTGCGGATTCGCGCTTTGATCTCATCGGCCAGCGGGGCTTTGACATCGTTGCCGACGGTGAGGTTGTAGTCACGGTAGGCCGCACGCAGCCGCGTAATGAACCGGTTCTCGGTGGCATTGATCGCAAACGGCCGGCCCAGCCGGGCGGCGGCGATCGCGCCGCTTTGTGCGACACCAAATCCGCTGAGATGACGGGTGATCGCCTCGGCATTGGGGTGCAAGCCTTCCCCGAACAGGGCTTTCATTTGTTCTTCGCTGACCGTGGAGCCGTGCGGCACTGCCCACAGTTGGGCAACGAGGGGATCGGATGGGTCACGCGAGACCGGTGATCCCAGCGCGACCAGGCCGCGGCCTAGCCAGGTTCCCGGGGCTTCGCCCTTGGCGCTGTAGTAATCGGACAGGCTGGCTCGGCCACGCTCGGTGGCATCGGATGCGGCGACTTGGCGCAACAGATACATGTAGCCGTCGCCGGCAGTCAGTTTGTGCAAGCCCATCACCGGGGCATCACCATGAAATCCAGCGTCGCATCGGCTCAGTCGTTACGCGACGGTCGACAGCCGAAAAATCAGCCCGACTGGGCGACCTCACGGCAGGCCGTTACCTCGTCGTGACCTGTGTGCAAGAGGTGTGATGTGTTTGGAGGCGGCTGGCTTAGGGTGGCCTAAGTGCCGGTGGGCTGGTGTGGTGAGTGGTCGGGCCCGGGCTTGCTGAGGGTCTCGGCGGGAAACTTGTTGGGTTCGGGTGCGGCGTAACGGGTTTGAGGGTCTTAGCGTGTGGTTCATGAAAAACAAGGCGATCAGCAAGCAAGCGCGCCGCGCGGCGCGGCAGGCGGCGTGGGCCGCGCAGGAGGAGCTGGCGCGGCGCACCCGCGCCAACATGCAGGATTTGGCGCGGTTTTTTTCTGCGCGCGAGCGCGCCGACGGTGTCGATGAGTGGTTCGCCACGCGCGAGCAGGAGCTGCGTGAGCAGGCCGCGCAGCGCCGCGATGAGCAGCGGGTGCAGTGCGGGTTGGCGCTGCGGTCGATGCGCGATCGGGGTCAGAGTTTACGGGAGGTGGCCCGGATGGCCGGTGTGGCCGAAAAGACTGCGCGCGAACTGATTCGCGCGACAGACACAGCCGGCAACGTCCACGAGGCGGGCGCGCCGGTACCGGAGGCGGCCGCCAACCCGTCTAGGGGCGTGGGACAGGCCGACGGGGCCGCGTTCGACGCCGCAGGCCGCGAACGGCTGCAAGCCGGATCGCGAGTGTGACGCAAACGGTGTCATCGGTGCGGTGATGATGAACTTCGATCTACAGAGGTAGCAGCATCCGGGCGGCGCAGCGGCCGAGCCGGTACAACCAGGCCAGGCCGCAATCATGCGAGTCGGGGCGCCAGCGGTCCCGTCGGTCGGGTGGCTACCAACAGGGATCAGGCTTGAGGGACAACTGGCGACGGCGGGCGTCAATGCGGGTGGCGTTCTTGGACCCTCGCGTTGCTGGTCCTTCGCCTTGGCGGTGGTGCCCCAAAAAGTGAAATGTCTGACGCTTGGTCGGGGCGCCGCGGCCCAGCCGTACAACCAGGCCAGGGCGAAATCATGCCAAGCCGGCCGACGCCGGAAACGACACGTCGACGGGCGGATTCGGCGTCGTCGCGGGCCAGTTTCCGGTGACGATCCAGTCGACGACCGGAAGCGGCACCGGGTCCAGCGCGGCCAACGCTTGGATTAGCGCGTGCTCAACCACTACCGCAGGCTACCCAGGCTGTCCATTCACGGGCGCGACGAATCGCCGTGTCGATGGCGGCTGCCTCGGCGACCGCGACCGTGAACCGGCGCTGGGGCGCCGCGGCGGGCACGCCGGCGGGTTCAGCGGAAGCAGCGCGGCGTGCCCGCCCCGTTGAGGGCGGCATAGCTGGCATCGCGAGTCCGGGCTTGTTCGTCGGATGCAGCGGCGGTCGGCGGCGGCTTGGCGGTCGGGTGGCGTGCTTTGGCGGTGCGACCGGAAGTCGAAGCTGCGCAGTCCGCTTAGTAGTAATCCATAAGATCAGGACCCCGAACGCGAAAACCCATCACAGCGACCGCCGTCAGTGAGGCAGCAGCCGTTGGCGTAGCAGAGGTAGCCCGGGGCCGTCGAGGTTGCCCAGCAGAGCGGTGCGGCCGCTGACGGCCATCATTAACGCTGCCGCAGGACCGCGGATTTCGGCTCCTTTACCCCAGGATCGATCAATGTCGGTGCCGTGCAGCGAGATGCCCCGCATTCGGAACAGCGGCACGAAGCCAAACGGCCATGGCCCGGTCAGAAAATCCAGCGCAACCGCCACCTGTTGGGGATCGGGCTCAAACGCGAGGCTGAGGGGAATTCTGATGTCGCCGCCATGGATCAAGATATCGGCATAGGGGGCCACTGGCCCGAACACCGGCGGACTCAAGGGGTAATCGGCGCGCTGCCGCAGGATGGTGACGATTTCGGCGGCCGGCACCTGCGCGCGATACCGTGCGAGTTCATCTATCGCGCGCCCCAGGCTGCCGCGGTGCAAGGCTCTCCTCATGGCCACCGAGATGCCGTCGGTGACGGAGCAGGCGAGATGTGCCGCCACGGTCTTGACATCCCACCCTGCGCACAGGCTGGGCGTCGCCAATTGCGTGTCGTCCAAGCCGTCAATCAGTGTCGCGATCTGGCGTCGCTCGTTCGCGATAGCAGCGAAGAGACGCTCGCTGTCCACTCGCACCAGAAAGACTTTAGGCCGAACACCGATTTGGTTCCATAGATGGCCTATTACGTCGTGACCCGGGGCTGACTCGCGGGCCCGCAGTCAAGGCGAAGAAGACAAAGATAAACGAGTTGCGATGCACTGCAATTCCCACTAATTCTGGCATAACGGTAATTGGATGCCGGATGAGGCGAAATCCAACAAAAGATCGTGTAACCGACCGTCGCGCAGCGCAACTCGCGGTCCTATCGTTCTACACATGAAAGGTCCACAGGGCAGGCGGATCTGGTGACAAATTCCTTCAACATGCTGAAAGGTGGTGAATTATCTTGGAGAACAAGGTGCTCAATGAACTCCCCCTTCTGCTCGCGGTCCCCCGCGCGGCGCAGCTGCTGGGAATCAGCCGTGCCGCCGCATATCGCCTGGTCGCCTCCGGCGAGCTACCGGTTCGCCGGCTCGGAGGCCGCGTTTACGTCTTGACCGCAGGCCTCCGCGAGCTGGTGGCATCGTGAAAGGCACAGTGCACCAGCGTGGGTCGGCGTGGTACTACAAGTTCCGCCTTCCTGAACGTGACCCGTCGACAGGCCGATATCCCTGGATTACCAAGGGCGGCTTTGATACTGAACGCGAGGCCTGGAAGGCGTGCCGCGAAGCCATGCGCGACGCGGATCGCGGCCGAGTCGTCAAACCGTCGACCCGGTCAGTGGCGCAGTTCCTCACCGAGTGGCTCGCCGCCGTGAAACCCGCGCTGGACTCCACAACGTGGCAGAGTTGGAGCGACTACGCCCGCTGCTACGTCATCCCCCACGTCGGCGCCGAACGCCTGCAGCGACTCGACGAACCCCAGGTGCTGAAGCTGTACGCGAAGCTGCTCGCCGAGGGACGCATCAAGCGTGACAACGACTCCCTGATGTACGCCTACTGGTCGGAACGCACTGCCGCCGGTGAAAAACCGACACCGCGTCAGCTGTCTGAGGCGTGCAAGACAACGATCCATGCTGCCCGTACGGCGGTCCGCCGATACCGTGCGGGCATTGTGCCCAAACCGGTCTCGCCAGGCCTGGCGCCCAAGACCGTCCGCAACATCCACGCCTTCATCCACCGCGCACTCGTGGACGCGGTGGCATGGAAGTACATCAGCGACAACCCGGCCAGTAACGTCAAACCACCACGCCGGGCGCGAACCCGGCGAACGGTGTGGAAGCCCGAGGAGATCCGCATTTTTCTTTCATCGATCCGTGACGATCGGTTCGCAGCGCTGTTCCTACTGGAACTCACCACCGGTATCCGCCGCGGCCAGGTGTGCGGCCTCAAGTGGTCCGACGTCGATCTCGACGCCGGTGTCATCACCGTGCACGACAATCGTGTGGTGGTCGGCGGCCAGGCACTCGACAAGGCCGGTGGCAAGACTCACAACGCCGACCAGACGATCTCCATCGACCGCGCCACCGTGGCGGCGTTGCGCCGTTGGCGCGAGCTTCAGGACAGCGAACGCGGATTCTTCGGCGACGCTTACCACCCCGGCGGTTATCTATTCACGTACCCGGACGGTCGTCCACCACATCCCGACACAATCCGCCAGCGCTTCGACCGCCTGGCGGCCGCAGCGGGCCTGGCGCGCATCACCTTCCACGACCTTCGCCACTCCTACGCCACTGGCGCGCTGCGAGCGGGCGTGAGCCCGAAAGTGATCAGTGAGCGGATCGGCCATGCCAACGTCGGTTTCTTCCTGGAGACCTACGCCCATGTGCTGGAAAACGACGACCGCGAGGCGGCAGAACAGGCCGCCGAATTCCTGCTCGGCGATGCCTGGGACTCGGATGATCAAACGTCGGCCTGACCCACCCAAGATCTTGCATATAACTCTGAAGTTATATTAACATGTCTTGGGAAATACTCCTGCTCAAGGAGGTCGAACATTGGTACTTCACGCTCGACGACGACGTGATGACCGCGGTCACCGGGACCATCGACTTGCTCGAGATGGAAGGACCAACCCTGGGCCGGCCGACGGTGGACAAGGTCAAAGGATCGAAGTTCCACAGCATGAAGGAGCTGCGGCCCGCAGGCACCAGCATCCGGATCCTGTTCATTTTCGATCCGCGACGGCAGGCGATTCTGTTGCTTGGCGGTGACAAGGCGGGTGACTGGAAAAGCTGGTACGACAAGAACATTCCGATAGCAGAGCGACGCTATGAGAACTGGCTCGCGACCGAGGGAGGTGAATGACCATGGCACGCAACTGGCGTGACATTCGTGCGGAAGCCATCGCGCACGGGCGGCTGGACCCGGCCCGCGCCGACGCGGCACGCAAGGAGATGCACGCGGCCGTCCAAACGCAGAGGCTCACCGATATCCGTAAGGCCCACGGCCATGCCCGTCAGGCCGACGTCGCTGCCCTGATGGGCGTCTCGCAAGCACGGGTCTCCAAGCTGGAAAGCGGCGACCTATCGCACACTGAACTCGGCACTTTGCAGTCTTACGTCGCCGCTCTTGGCGGGCAGCTGCGAATCGTCGCCGATTTCGGGGAGAGCAGGGTGGAGCTGTCCGCGTGACAGACATCGTGAACCAGCTCGACCAATTCGAATAACTCAACCGTCATCCGCGGGCGATATCTCTCCCTCGTCAGCAGGCCGCGACGCGCGGCCAAAGTCGGATGGCTCGTTTGAGCAGTGGTCCGGCGCGGCCAGCGAATTGGTGGGAGTTGGGGATGAGAAGCTGCCTTGCCAGAACCCGTCGCAACTGTGAAA
>Ga0335073_10012321_pt1 | contig 12008 bp, 6 predicted proteins | sample Lox_Sample_22_FD_207093 | JGI IMG/M metagenome (GOLD analysis project Ga0335073, IMG submission 207093) | Soil microbial communities from Loxahatchee National Wildlife Refuge, Florida, United States - Lox_Sample_2.2 | ecosystem: Environmental > Terrestrial > Soil > Wetlands | place: USA: Florida... | reverse complement strand
GTGCAGTGGCACCGGGCCCTCCTGCCCCTCGACTTCGCCCTGGCCGTGCTGGCCGGCGTGGGGGTGGAGGCCCTGGCCCGGGGGACGGACCGAGCCCGGGTCCTGCGGGTGGCCGGCGCCGGCTTCGCCGCCGTGGGCCTGGTCCTGGCCCTGGTCTACGCCGTGGGCCGGGGCCACCTGCCGGCCCACGAGGCCGCCCTGCGGGCCCGCAGCTTCCTGTGGCCGGCGGGCGAGACCGTCCTCGGGCTGGTCGTGGTGGGCGTCCTGGCCCGGGCCGGAGGCCGCTCGGGGCCGGGACGCCCGGGGTCGGGACGCCCGGGGTCGGCACGCTCGTGGTCGGGACGGGGGGCGGGCTGGTGGGCGGCCGTGGTCCTGGTCCTCGCCAACACCGGCTTCCTGGTGGCGGCGGGAGCGCCCCTGCCCTCCTCGAGCCCGACCCCCCTCACCCCCACCGCGGCCGAGCGGGCCCTCGGGAAGGCGGTCGGACCGGCCCTGGTGGCCTTCGGCACCAGCACCTGCTTCACCCCCGACCAGCTGGGCGAGGTGCCGGACGTCAACGACGCCTTCGGCCTGCGCCAGTTCGCCGACTACGACCCCCTCCTGCCCTACGGCTACGGGTCGAGCTGGGTGGCCCAGACCGGCCAGGAACCGCTCCAGCGCCCGGCCGGCTCCCTCGTCCCCTTCTCCCTGTACTGCCCGGCCGTGACCACGGTGGCCCAGGCCCGGCTGTACGGGATCGGCTTCGTGCTGGAGCCCTCGGGCACCCCCGGGCCCCCCGGGACGGTGCGGGACACCAGGGTGGGCGACGAGGTGCTCTACCGGGTGCCGGGGTCGGCCTCGGCCACCCTGGTGCCGGCCACGGCGGTGGGGTCGCCGCCCTCGGAGGACGCCCCGGGGCGCCCCGTGGCCGTGACCGGGGCGGGCTCCACCACCTGGCACGTGCGCACCGACGCACGGGGCTGGGGGGAGCTGCGCCTGCGCCTGAGCGACGTGCCCGGATGGCACGCCACCCTCGACGGGCGCCCCCTGGCGCTGACCCGCTTCGCCGGGGTCATGCTCCAGGCCCGCGTCCCGCCCGGACGCCACCTCGTCACCGTCACCTACCGGCCCACCACCTTCGTGGCCGGGGTGGTCCTGGCCGTGGTGGCGGTGGTGGGCCTGGTCGGCACCCCGCTCCTGGCCCGACGCCGGGCCCGGGGCCGGCGCCGGGGGGGCAACCGGGACCCGGGGGCGGCCCGCCCCGACCGGGCCGAGCGGGCCGTCGCCGGCGGGGTCAGCGCTCCGTGACGCTCCGACCCAGCTCGACGGGGTCCTCCACCAGCCCCTGGCGGGGCACCCACCACTCCGAGGGAAGGTTGTGGGTCTCCACCAGGGACCGCCACGCCGCGGTCAGGGCGTCGTCGTCGCCCGCCCCCAGGCCGCGCCAGTGCTTGCCCACCTCGGAGGTGAGGTCGGTGGCGGCCAGGGCGGCGCTGCCCTGGCGCAGCTTGCGGACGAACTGCTCCTCGCTGCGGTAGGGGAAGTGGCGCACCTCGAGCCCCCGGGCCCGGCGCCCCCGCAGGTCGACCCCGTGGTTGCCGTGGTGGAGGCGGGCCCGGGCGTGGGCCCGGAACACCACCTTGTGGAGCTGGTTGGGCTGGGCCTTGCGCCACCGCAGGCGCCGCACGGGATCGGCCTCGCCCCGGTCGTCGCCGGCCGTGGGGACGTGGTTGAACACCGGGACCTGGACCACGGCGGCGTCGCAGCCCGCCAGCCACCGCGCCACGGTCGTCCCCGGGGCCAGCCACACCTCGTCGGCGTCGAAGGGCAGGATCCAGCCCGCCCCGGCCCGGGCCGCCGCCTGGGCCAGGAGGGTCAGCTTCTCCGCCTGGTAGTGGGCCGGGAGCCGGTCGGCCAGGACGGTGACGGGCCCGGTCCGGGTCAGGCGCTCCACCACGGCGGCGGTGCCGTCGGTGGACCCGTTGTCGGCCACCACCACCCGCTCCACCCCCTGGGCCAGGAGGTTGGCGAGGACGGTCTCGACGATGTCGACCTCGTCGCGCACCAGGCCCACGGCCCACACCCCGCCCCGGCCCCGCAGGTCGGGGGGGAGCGGGTCCATGGCGGCGCGGGCCTCGGCGCTGTGGCGGGACCATGCCGCCCCCCGCGTGAGGCGTCTGGGCACCTCCGGCAGGCTACCGGGGCGCCCGAAGCCGGGCCCCCCTTCAGGAAGCAGTCCCGGCGCCGGTACGATGCGCCGGTGACGCCGGTGGGGGCCCGAGGGGCGGTGGGAAGCGGACGCCCGTGGGGCCGCGCCCGCCCCGGAGCCGGGTGCGCGCCGGGGAGCCGGCCCTGAGGACGGGGGCCGTGCCGCTCCCCAACCTGTTCGTCATCGGCGCCCCCAAGTGCGGGACGACCTCGCTGCACCGCTACCTGGCCCAGCACCCCGCCATCGCCATGTCGGCGGTGAAGGAGCCCAAGTACTTCCTGGCCGAGGGCGTCCGCCCCCATCACCGCGGCCCCGGGGACGAGCGGGCCTGCCGGGCCTACGTGGTGGACCGCCACGCCTACGAGGCCCTCTTCACCTACCCCCCCGGGACCCCCTCCTACGCCGGGGAGTCCTCCCCCTACTACCTGTGGGACACGGCCGCCGCCGCCCGCATCCGGGCCCTGGTGCCCGAGGCCCGCCTGGTGGCGGTGCTGCGGGAGCCGGCCATGCGGGCCTACTCCAACTGGGCCGACCTGCGCGAGCAGGGCCGGGAGAAGCTCGACTTCGCCTCGGCCCTGGCGGCCGAGGAGGAGCGGCGCCGCCTCGACTGGGAGCCCTTCTGGCGCTACCGCGAGCTCGGCCTGTACGGGGCCCAGCTCACGGCCCTGTTCGAGGTGTTCCCCCCCGAGCAGGTCAAGGTCCTCCTGGCAGAGGAGCTCACCGTGCACCCCGACGCCGTGGTGGGGGAGGTCTTCGACTTCCTGGACCTCGAGCGCCTGCCCCACCCCCTCGACGACGTCCGCCTCAACCAGACCATGTACACCCCGGTGGACCGCAAGAGCCGGGCCCTCGAGGCCCTCCTCGAGCACGGCCAGCGGGCCCGGCCCCTGGTGCCCCGGGCCCTGCGCCGCACGGCCCGGGAGGCGGTGCGGCGGCGGCTGCGGTCCCAGGCCACCACCGGGACCCACGGGGGGCGGCTGCGCCACGACTACGGCGACCTCTTCGCCGCCGACCGGGCCCTGCTCGAGGGGCTGGGCCTCGACGTGGCACGCTGGGACAGCCCCGAGCGCACCGACGCCTGAGGGACCCCGCCGGGCCCGCCCCGGGCCCACGCCGTAGCCCGGACGCTGGGCCGATGCGGTGAATTCGTCAGATGTGACGATGAGATCTTCGGGGGGCGCTACGTAGAGTCTGCGCCAGGGGCAGGTTCGCACCGTTCGGCGCGCACGAGCGCGCCCGGAGGGTGCTGAACGGGGTGCTGCGCCGGGGGGGGAATGCGGTGTCGGAGGTCGATCGACAGGCCGGTGTCGTCACCGTCCCGGGGGAGCAGGCCACCCAGCGGGGTGGCCCAGCCCCGTCGGCCACGCCCCGGTTGGGGACGGAGCGACCCGCCACCCGGGACCACCACGCCGCCGACCTGGCCACGGCCCGCCTCGACCACGTGGCGGGCCGGGCCCTCGAGGCCGGCCTCAAGCGGGTGCAGATCCTGGCGTGGCGGGACTTCGAGGACCCCGAGGCGGGCGGGTCGGAGCTCCACGCCCACCGGGTGGCGGCGGCCTGGGCCCGCAACGGGCTCGACGTCACCATGCGCAGCTCGGCCGCCCCGGGCCAGCGGGCCATCACCACCCGGCAGGGCTACCGGGTCATCCGCAAGTCGGGCCGCTACGGCGTCTTCCCCCGCAGCGCCCTGAGCGGCATGGCCGGACGGCGGGGACGCCCCGACGGCCTGGTGGAGATCTGGAACGGCATGCCCTTCTTCTCCCCCCTGTGGGCCCGGTGCCCCCGCATCGTCTTCCTCCACCACGTCCACGCCGCCATGTGGGGCATGGTCCTGCCCCCCCGGCTGGCCCGCGTGGGGGAGACCATCGAGCTGAAGCTGGCCCCGCCCGTCTACCGCTCCAGCCGCGTCGTCACCCTGTCGGAGTCGTCGCGGCGCGAGATCCTCTCCATGCTCCGCATCGAGCCCGGGCGGGTCACGGTGGCCGCCCCCGGCGTGGACGAGCGCTACGTCCCGGGGGGGACCCGGGCCCCGGTGCCCACCGTGCTGGCCGTGGGCCGCCTGGTCCCGGTCAAGCGCCTCGAGCTCCTCATCGACGCCGTGGCCACGGCCCAGCGCAGCGTGCCCGGCCTGCGCGCCGTGGTCGTGGGCGAGGGCTACGAGCGGCCCCGCCTGGAGGCCAAGATCCGGGCCGTGGGGGGCGACGCCTGGATCGACCTGGCCGGCCACGTGAGCGACGACGCCCTGGCCGAGCACTACCGCCGGGCCTGGGTGGTGGCCAGCACGTCGCTGCGCGAGGGCTGGAACATGACCATCACCGAGGCCGGGGCGTGCGGGACCCCGGCCGTGGTGTCCGACATCGCCGGCCACCGCGACGCCCTGGTGGACGGGGTGAGCGGCCTGCTCGTCGACCCCGGCGACGCCTTCGCCGACGCCCTGGTGCGGGTGCTCTCCGACCACGCCCTGCGCCAGAGCCTGGCCAGCGGGGCCCTGGCCCGGGCCCGGGCCCTCACCTGGGACGCCACCGCCGCCTCGGCCCTCGAGGCCCTGGTGGAGGAGAGCGGGCGCACCCGGCGAGCCACCCCCCGGCCGCGCCGCTCGTAACCCGCCTGGCACCGTCCTCGGTGACCGCTGGGCAGTGGATCGGTTCGAATCCGGCCGCTCAGGCCGCCTCGGCCACGACGGCGGCCGCTCGGCGGTTCGCATCGGCGGGCTTGCGTGACCGCTTCGGCATGACTCCGCGGTACTCCTGCGCTCAAGGTGGGACGATGGAGCGATGGGATGGCTGCGAAAGATCGGCCGGGGGGAACGAGCCGTACTCATCGTCGCCCTGGGGGCCGCTTTCGGCCTCCTCGGCGAGTACACCGTCGCCAGCCTCAACACCCCGATCGGATGGGTCGCCTACGCCCCTCTCAACCAAACCACCCTGAGCGGCTCGGTCTCACACTGGGCCGACTACCTCATCCTCGTCGGGTTCATCGCCTTGTGGGCCGTGCTCTCGCTCGGCATCCTCCGGGCTGGCCGGCGTCATCCGTCGGATTCGAACCCACCCACGACCGACCGTTGAGCGAGGGGCGGGCCGGGCGGAGGTCGGGGGCGCAAGCCCAGGGAACGGCCGCACCGAAGCGCCGGCGTGAAGAGGGCGCGAGCCGGCCACCCTGGTTGGGGAGAACCCGTAGAGAGGTCCCTTCGTTGCCGACCTGGGCTTGCGCGCCCGCGCTCGGGCGGCTCGGGGCCCCCTAGGAGCGCCGTCGCCGCACCGCCTCGATGCCGGCGTCGGCCACCAGGAAGACGATGGCCGTCCAGGCCAGGACGTTGGCCGTCTCGAAGTGGTTGGTCCACCCGGCCGGGACGACGTGGTGGGTGGCCTGGACCACCACCACGAAGAGCATGGCCCCCACGGCGAAGCCCACCACGCCCAGGCCCAGCACCCCCCGCAGACGGGGCACGGCCAGGGCCGCCGCCGCGCACAGGGCGATGCCCACGAAGACCGGGGCGAAGACCGACTGGGGCACGAGGACCGCCGCCACCAGCCCGCACACCGCCCCCAGGATCCCGGCCTGCCACAGGGGCAGGGCCCGGTCGTCGGCGAAGGGACTGACCAGGACGGGCAGGGCCAGGTCGTCCTGTGCCGCGGCCGGGGGCGGCACGGCCGCCACGACCGCCGGGGGCGGCTCCTCCTCGTCGTCGCCACCGGCCCGGCGGCGCCGGCGGGGGCGCACCGCCAGGACCAGGCACGCCAGGGTCACCAGGGCCGACACGAGGAGCAGGACGTCCTCGTTGAACTGCGGGGTCCACTTGAGGGTGACGTCCATGGTGGCCCCAGTGGGGGTCACCAGCCACCCGTTGGCGAACCCGTCCACCAGCATGGGGGTGCCGAGGGCGTGGCCCGTGCCGTCCACGGTGGCCCGCCACCCGTCGTTGATGCTCTGCCCCAGCACCAGCCAGAAGGGGTGGGTGGCCCCGGTGATGCGCAGGTGCATCTTGGTGGTGCTCGACGACAGCACCCGGACCTCGGGGGTGGGGCCCGGGGTGGGGGCGGCCACGCCCGGGACGCCCGGGGTGAGCTGGGCCAAGGGGGGCACGGTGGCGCCGGCCCCGCCCCCCGGGGCCGAGTCGAGGACCAGCTGGTCCAGGTCGAGGCCCGTCCCGTCGCCGGGGGTGGCCAGCACCACGTGGGAGCCGGCCTGGAGGGTGAGCCCGTGGGCGTCGGGGCCGCACGCCGTCACCGACAGGGCCGAGCCGGCCAGGGCGGCGGCGGTGGTCCCGGTGACCCGGACCGAGACGGGCGAGCCGTCCACGGTGAGGAGGTCGGAGCGGCACGCCCCGGGCAGGGCGGCCGGGGCGGGGGACACCGTGGTGCCGGGCACGCCCAGCTCGGCGATGCCCAGGGGCAGGGCGATGGGGGTCTGGCTGGACCAGTCCTTGGTGAGCTCGATGCGGGCCCCGGTCACGGTGACGGTGAGGTCCTTCCCCGTGACGGCCGGGAAGTGCACAGGGATGGCCACGGTGGCGCCCTGGCGGGGACCGTCGGCCACGGCCGGCAGCGCCACGGACGAGGCCGGGGACCCCGCCGGGCAGCGACCGTCGGCGGCCGGGCGGTCGCAGGCCTGGACGCGCAGGGCGGTGGGCACGGAGTGGTAGCCGTCGGCCGCCACCACCAGGTCGAGGTGGTCCACCGTCGAGGACGTGGGCCGGTCCACCTGGAGCCAGGCCCCGTCGACGTTGGCGGCCCCCATGGCCGAGCTCCACATGGTGGCGGGGTCGCCGTCCAGGGCGGCCGAGGCGGCGCCCGCCGTGTCGCCGGGGAGCCGGCTCGAGGCGCTCACCACCACGGCCCCGGGGCCGCTCGTGGCCCGGCCCAGGGCGGCGTCGAGGGTGGCGTCGGCGGCGGTGGTGCTGAGGCGGGCCGTCCCGGTGAGGGTGAAGGTGCGGGTGGCGGGGAGGGTGAAGCTGCGCGCCAGGACGGGCTCGGTGTCGACCGAGGGCGCCACGGGCGCCTCCCGGTCCCGGGTCATGACCAGGAGGAGGCGGTGCGATGCGGCCGCCGGGCCCGCGGCAGAGAGGAGGTCGGTGGGCATGGACAGCACCGACTGGGCCCTGGCCCCCCCCACCCCCACCTCGGACAGGCCCACGGGGGAGTCCCACGACAGGGGGGCGCTGGAGCCGGTGCGGTTGGTCCGGGCCACGGAGATGCGCAGGGTGGTGAAGCTCTGGGTGGGGAAGGTGACGACCTGGCCCCGGCCCCGGCGCGAGGCCGGCCCCAGCGTCACGGTGCGGGACGACCCCCCGTCGAAGGTCAAGGTGGCCTTGGTGATCCACTGGGCCCGGGAGTAGTCACCGGGCGGGGGCTGGAGGACGGTGATCCGGTTGGTGGTGATCTGCTGGTCGAGGGTCACCTGCCACCACTTGCCGATGGGGTTGGACCCCTGGCGGGTCTCCCACGCGCTGGAGTCGATGCCGTCGATGGCGAGGTCGGGGGTGTAGCCGGGGTCGGCGCTCGGCGATCCCGCCACCGAGGCCACCCCGGTGAGCTTGGCCGTGCTCTGGGCCGAGGTGTCGGCCTTGGGGAAGATGTCCAGGGTCACGGCGGGCTGGGCCTCGTTCGGGCCCAGGGTGATGCCGGCGTTGTTGTTCTGGACGTTCCAGAGGAACGACTCCTTGCGGTCGGTGTCGGTCACCACCAGGGTGGCCCCGCCCCCCAGGGCGCTGCGCAGGGCCTGGGGGTGGCTGTCGAGGGTCCCGGCGTAGAGCACGGGCGAGGTGGTGTCGAGCAGGCCCAGGTCGGCCACGTCGTCGAGGCCCACGCCGTCGCCCGCCACCACCAGGGCCCCCCGGGTGGACTCGGCTCTGGCCACGGGCCGGGGGTCCTCGACGGGGAAGTCCTCGAGGGGTGCGGGCCACGTCACGTCGGGGGCGGCGGCCAGGGTGGTCTCGTCGATCATGGGGATCTGGGCCACGTTGGGCACGGGCGAGCCGAACCCGGTGGGGTGGCCCAGGCCCTTGGGCGTGGGCTGGAGGGCCGACCACAGCTGCTGGGGGGGCTGGCGGTCGTAGAGCTCGTACTGGATGTCGTTCTGCAGGAGCACGTCGCCCGCGCTCATGAGGCGGGCCAGGGGGGCGATGGCCTCGGGGTCGGTGACGCGGTTCTCCATGGGGGTGTCGAGGCCGTAGAGGAGGTCGTAGCTCGGGATGGAGCCGATGGGCAGCTGCTGGCCCGTGACGAAGGAGCGCGTCAGCACCCCGGGCCAGATGGGGTCGTTGGTGTTGCCGTAGCGGTAGGCGCCGAAGTTGTCGCTCGGGATGGCGAGCACCCGGGTGCCGGTGCGCTCGTGGTCGAGGGTCGTGGCGGCCTGGGTCACGTAGCGGGGGACCGGCGTGGGGAGGAGGTAGCGGTCGAGCACGCTGCCCCCGTCGAAGGCGGCGGGGTTGGCCGCCCCCACGAGCACCACGGCCATGCCGGCCACGACGACGCCCAGGGCGGGGCGGCTGCGGGCCACGGCGCTCACCCCGGCCCCGAGCAGCATGGCCAGGGCCAGGATGACCATGGGGGTGGCGCGGTCGCTCGAGCGCAGGGCCAGCCCGGCCGTGGTCTTGGTCATGAAGGACTTGATGAGGCCGCCCACGGCCGAGGGGGCGGCGTAGGGGTGGGACCCCACGGCCAGGATCATCCCCACCACCACCAGGGCCACCAGGAAGCCGCGCAGGCGCCACCGCACCACCACCGCCGCCCCCAGGGCGGCGATGGGCACGGCGAAGCTCACCACGATGAGCCACAGGTGCTGGGTGTAGTCGGCCGAGGTCGCGGCCCAGGGCCCGGCCACGTCGGCGCCGTAGTAGTACCAGTACCCGAGCCCCCGCAGGATCTCCGACGCCAGCGAGGTCTTGGCCACCTGCGACACCTTCTCGGTGACCCCGAGCACGTTGAGCCCGTACTTGGACTCGATGGCCAGCGCCCACGCCCACCACAGCGACACCCCGGCCGTGAGCAGGCCCGTGCGCCACAGCGTGGCCCAGGCCTGGCGCCAGGTGTGCTCCTTGGCCACGAACACGGCGTAGGCCATCCACAGCAGGGGGGCCACCACGGCGTAGGCGGGACCGCTGGCGTTGTTGCCGCTCACGGTGAGCCACACCAGGGCGAAGAGGGCGGGGTAGCGCCACCCCCCCTGGCGCACCCCGCGCACCACGAAGGCGATCATCCAGCCCAGCCCGGCCCAGGGCAGGATGAGCACGCCCATGCGCCCCACGTCCTGGAGCCAGTAGGGCGAGAGCATGTAGGCCGCCGCCGCCACGAAGCGGCCCGGGCCCCCGAGCCCCAAGGTGCGGCACAGGTAGACCACGCCGGCGGCGGCGGCGAAGAGCACCAGGCCGATCCACAGCCGCTGGCCCACCCACAGGGGGATGCCCAGGGCGTGCACGGCCCAGAACCACGGGCCGAGCGGCCACAGGAACCCGATCTGCTCGTGGGTCACGGTGCCGAGTCCCACGGTGGGGTCCCACATCACCGCCGACTGCTTGAGGAAGCGACCGGGGTCGAGGTAGAGGTAGCTCTTGGTGTCGGAGTCGGCCACGCCGGGCTGCGCCCACAGCTGGGGGGCGAAGGCCAGCACCGCCAGGAGCAGGTACTCGATGCCGGGGCGGCGCCACCACGGCGGCGGGGGGGAGTCCGGATCGGTGCGCGTCTGGGCCCGCGTCTGCGCCCTGCGCGCCGTCAGGCTCAAGCCGCCCCCCTCTCCCCGGCGCCGTCCGTGGTGTGCGGCAGGGTGGCTCGACACCCCGTCATGGCGCCCTGACCTGGCCTTCTACGCCTTCCCCGTCACGTTCGCGTGCCCGCCCCCGACGCCACCCCGGGCTCCACGGCCCGGGGCCCGGACGGGGTGCCGGCCCGGGCAACGATAGTGGGTGCGGGGTCCCCACGACGGGCAGGCGCCCTGGGCGACGGGCCCGACCACGGGTAACCTGGGAGCGGAGGGGGCTGGAGGCGAACCGTGCGTGGGGGCCGCGCGCCGAGGCCCGAGCCGCGAGACGAGCCATGTCCACAGAGCGTCACCGTCGCCCCGCCGTCGTGGCCGTCCTGGTGGCCCTCTCGGCGGTGGCCGCCTCGTGCTCGGCCCCCACATCCGCTGCGGCCCCGAAGACCGTGGGTACGGTGGGGGCCACCCTCGTGGCCCAGGGGGCCGACTACACCCTCAACGCCATCCTCCCCGACACCTCGGCCGGCGTCGTGGCCGCCTTGCTCACCGTGCACAACACGTCGTCGACCTCCGCCACCTACACCTCGCTCTCCTCGGTCACGGTGTTGAGCGACGACGACGGCCACACCTACACCCCCGAGACCACCGTGGGCTCCAACCTGTCGGAGTGCCAGGGCACGGGACTGCTCACCCCGGTGGCCCCGGGCCAGGCGGGGCAGGGGTGCGAGGTGTTCCAGGCGGCGGCCTCGCCCCCGCCCGTGGAGCTCGAGATCTTCGTGCACCCCACCCTGCGCTGGCGCCTGTCGAGCGCCCCGCTGCCCGGCACGGGATCGGGCCCGCCGCCCACCGCCGGTCCGGGCCGGACCACGACCGGCTCGGGCACCGGGACCGGCAGTGGCACCGGGACGGGGACGGGCACCGGGACCGGGACCGGCACCGGGACGGGCACGGGGACGGGCACCGGGACCGGGACCGGGACCGGCACGGGAACAGGCACCGGCACCGGCACGGGGACGGGGCCCGGACCCAGGGGCGGCCACCGGGGTCGCGGGGCGCGCCGGGGACGCGGCGCCCACAAGCGGACCCACAGGGCCAAGGGCAAGGCCAAGAAGAAGCCGAAGGTCCACAGGGTCCGCAAGAAGTCCGGCTGACCGGGCCACCGACGTCGACCCCATGATCCCGGCACCACGGCCATGACGGTCGCGGCCTGCGACCCCGGCCCGGCCTCCACCCCGGCCCGGGCCGAGCACCCCGGCGCGGGCGAGGGAGTGCGCCGGTGGGGGGCGTGGGTGGCGGTGGCGGCCGTGTGCGGCTGGGGGCTGTGGAGCTGGCGCTCCGAGCTCACCGCCGTGCCCTACCTCGACGACAGCTCGGTGCACGCCCAGATGGTGCGGGCCGCCGTGACCCGGTTCCAGGGCGGGCACCTCCCCCTCACCAGCTGGTGGCCCTACCTGGGCCTGGGGTCGCCCCAGTTCCTGCACTACCAGGCGCTGCCCTCCATGCTCACCGGCCTCCTCGGGCTCGGCATCGGGGGGGACGCCGCCTTCCGCCTCAGCCTGTACCTGCTCCTCTCCCTGTGGCCGGTGCCGGTGTACTGGTCGGCGCGCCTGTTCGGCCTGGGGCGGGGGGCGGCCGTGCTGTGCGCGGCGGCCTCGCCCTTCCTGGCCACGGCCGTGGGCGTGGGGTACGAGCCCAAGGCCTACGTGTGGATCGGCTACGGGGTGTGGGCCCAGCTGTGGGGGGCGTGGGCCCTCCCCCTGGCGTGGGCCTGGACGTGGCGGGCCGTGCAGCACCGCCGGGCCCTGCCCGGGGCCGTGGTCTTCGTGGCCCTCACCGTGTCGATGCACTTCGAGACGGGGTACCTGGCCCTCATCGCCGTCCCGTTCCTCGCCGCCCTGGCCCCCGGGCCGTGGCGGGGCCGGGCCGTGCGGGCCGTGGCCGTGTTCGCCGGGGCGCTCGTCGCCTCGGCCTGGGTCACGGTGCCGCTCGTGGTCCAGGGCAAGTGGGCCGCCACCAACGAGATCCTGCGCCACACCCCCCTCGAGAACGGCTACGGGGCCAAGCAGGTGCTGGCCTGGCTCCTCCAGGGCCAGCTCTTCGACGCCGGGCGCCTGCCGGTGGTGACCGT
>Ga0335073_10012320_pt1 | contig 12009 bp, 5 predicted proteins | sample Lox_Sample_22_FD_207093 | JGI IMG/M metagenome (GOLD analysis project Ga0335073, IMG submission 207093) | Soil microbial communities from Loxahatchee National Wildlife Refuge, Florida, United States - Lox_Sample_2.2 | ecosystem: Environmental > Terrestrial > Soil > Wetlands | place: USA: Florida... | reverse complement strand
GCTGGTCACCGTCGGCAAAGCGCATGAAGACACGCTGCACGCGCTGCATCTGCTGGACCTCGAAGGTCATGCACAGATCGCGGTCTACAAGGTCGCGTTAGCCTGGCCGCTGGAAACCGACGGGTTGCGCGATTTCGCGCGCGGCAAGCGTGCGTTGTTCGTGATCGAGGAGAAGCGCCCGTTCGTCGAAGCGCAACTGCGCGACGCCCTCTATCATCTGCCGGCGAGCGAACGTCCCGCCATCGTCGGCAAGACCGATGCCCGTGGTGCGCCGCTGCTGTCGCCGCTGATGGAGCTGTCACCGGAAACCGTAGCCGCGGCGCTGTTGCAGGTGTTGCAGGCTGCCGGCGTTGCCGCGGTGACGCGGGCTCGCGATTGCTTCGACGCCTCGCGGATTGCTCTGGCGCAAGCCGTGGATCGCTCCGCCGAGTTGCTCCGCCGCGCGCCGGCGTTCTGTGCCGGCTGTCCGCACGCCACTTCGACCAAGGTGCCTGAAGGCAGCTTTGCCACCGGCGGCATCGGCTGCCACATCATGGCGCTTGATACGAGTGACCAGACGCGCACCTACGTGCAGATGGGCGGCGAGGGCATTCCGTTCGTCGGCATGGCCCCGTTCACCGATACGCCACACACCTTCGCCAATCTCGGTGACGGCACCTATCAACATTCCGGCATTCTCGCGATCCGCCAGGCGCTCGCCGCACACGCTCACATCACCTTCAAGCTGTTGTTCAACGACGCCGTCGCGATGACCGGCGGGCAGCCGGCGGAAGGCGCGCCCAGTGTGCCGCGGATTGCGGCGCAGCTCGCCGCCGAGGGCGTGCAGCGCATCGCCATCGTCGCGGACGACGCCGCACGCCTGCCGCGCCCCCGCGACCTGCCGCCCGGCACCACGCGCCATCCGCGCGAGCAACTCGACGCGGTGCAGCGCGAGCTGCGCGACTACGCGGGCGTCTCGGTGCTGATCTACGACCAGGTCTGCGCCACGGAGAAGCGCCGCCGCCGCAAGCGCGGTCTGCTGCCGCGGGCCGCCCGTCATGTCGTGATCAACCAAGCCGTGTGCGAGAATTGCGGCGATTGCTCTGCCCAGTCGGGATGCATCGCCATCGAGCCGGTGGAGACTGAGCATGGCCGCAAGCGTCGTATCAATCCGACGAGCTGCAACGTCGACCTTTCCTGCCTGAAGGGGTTCTGCCCAAGCTTCGTCACCATCGCCGGCCCGCCGGCCGCTCCGGGCATCGATCCGAAATGGCAACAGCGTGAGGCGGCCTTGTCCTGCGCCCTGCGCGCGCCGCAACTGCCGACGGCATCGCCCTGGCGCGGATTGTTCGCTGGCATTGGCGGCGGCGGCGTTGTCACGTCGGGCGCGATCCTCGCCATGGCGGCGCATCTTGAGGGCCGCGCCGTGCGTACCCTCGATTTCACCGGCCTGGCGCAGAAAAACGGCGCCGTCGTCGCACATGTGCAGATCGCCGATGTGGCATCGGAGCTGGACGTGGTGCGCATTCCGCTCGGCAGCGCGGATCTGATGATTGCCGCCGATCTCGCGGTGGGCTGCGCTGCTGGCGTGCTGGAGCGTGCCGCGTCTTCCGCCGCGGTGGTGGGCAATCTCGACCTCGCCGCCACCGCGGCGTTCAGGCATGATCCGCACTTGAAGATCGACGCCGCGCTGCACCGTCGCACCATCGAACGCGTCACCGATTCCGCCCGCTCCGCGTGGCTGCCCGGCACGCGCATCGCCGAGACATTGTTCGGCAACGCGCAGGCGATGAACACGCTATTGCTCGGGCTGGCATGGCAGCGCGGGCTGGTGCCGGTCGGCGAGGCCGCTCTGCTGCGTGCCATCGAGCTGAACGGCGCCGAGGTGGAAACCAACAAGCGCGCGCTCCTGTGGGGCCGCATCCTGGCCGAGCATCCGGCACTGGCCGACGACATCGTGCACGGCACCCTGACGCAGCCGGCAGCGCAGCCGCGCTCGCTGGCGGCGCTGGTGGCGGCGCGCGCCGCCTGCCTCGCGGACTACCAGTCGCAGGCTTATGCGGAGCGCTATCGCAGGCTGATGCAGGAGATGATGGCGGCGGAAGCCAACGCCTTGCGCCGTGCCGGCAGATTCTCCCGTGCGGCGGCCGAGGGTTTGTTCCGGGTCATGGCATACAAGGACGAATACGAAGTGGCGCGGCTGCACGCCGCGGCGACCTACGGCGACAAACCGGTGTTCCACCTGTCGCCACCGCTGCTGGCGCGCATCGACCCCGCCACCGGCCGACCACGCAAGATGGCCGTTCCCGGCTGGCTCGCCTTGCCGCTGTTCCGCGTACTGCGGCACGGCAAGGTGCTGCGTGGCACGCGGCTCGATCCGTTCGGCTGGCTGCCCGAGCGGCGGCAGGAACGTGCGTTGCGCGAGACCTACATCGCCGATCTGCGCTCCGCGGCATCCTCGCTGCGCGCGGAAACCCTCGATACCGCGGTCGCCCTGGCAGACCTGCCGGACATGATCCGTGGCTTCGGCGCGGTGAAGGACGCGAACCGCAGGAAGGCGGAGCAATGCCGCGCTGGGCTGCTGGAACGGCTGGCAGCACCGGTGCGGGAATTGGCGGTCGCGGCGGAATAGAGTCGGACGCCGTGTCGGCGCCGGCCCATGCCAACGCACGCCATGTCATTGCGCGGCCCTGCAAGGGCCGCAGCAATCCCGGTCAGACGGGCGCTTGATGCGCCGTGCGCCGGTTCGAACGAGGTCGCTTCGTCCCGCCACGCTTCGCGCGCGGTCCTCGCAATGACACTGATCGCATGACGCCGATCGCATGACGCCGATCGCATGACGCCGATCGCACGACGCGCTTCACCAATACCCGTACCCGGCCCTACCGGCTCAGCACTTCCGACCGTCGCAGCGCCTCGCCGTCGCCCGCCATGACGACCACCCTCGCCGCATTGGTCGCCGTATTCACGAAATCCCGCAGCGCATTGCAGAAATAGCTGTTGCACACATCCGACCGCAGCGACCGGTCCAGCGTGCAGCCGCGCGGGCCATGGAACACGCAGGAGCCTTCATAACTCTCTGCCGGCACCTGCTCGATATAGAGTCGGATCACCGCCCGCGCATCGAGTTCCGGCCGTGCCTGGCGGACGCGAGCCATGTCGCGTTCGTCGAGATAGGCATGTTCGCCGCCGCCCTTGCAGCAGAAGCCCGCACAAAGCGTGCAGCCGGCGCGCGCCACCGCGCCGGCAAAGCCCGCCGGCTCAGGCCGCAGCGGCGAGGCATTCTCCTGCGGCCGTTTCATCGTCCGCAGATCGCGCAACGAGCGCACCACATGCTCGCGGATGCGACGCACCCGTTCGGCCGGCATCGGCGCGAGTGGCCTGCGGTTCAGCGGCACTGTGACGGTCCTGCTGTCATCCGTCGCCGCCGCGGTCACATCCGGCATGTGCTGCGTAGCCAAGGCAGGTTCCGTCATGCAGCACAGAGTGGCATCCTGCCTTGCCCCGGGCAAGGAAACCGCCGTGCCGATCCCCATCATCCTGGACTGCGATCCCGGCACCGACGACGCCCTGGCGTTGTTCCTTGCCCTGGCGTCGCCGGAGCTGGAGGTGCTGGCGGTGACCGCGGTCGGCGGCAATGTCGGGCTCGAGTATACGCTGGCCAATGCTCTGGCGCTCGCCACGCTCGCCGGCTCACCGGTTCCCGTGTATCCCGGCGCCGACCGTCCCTTGCTCGGGGCTTTCGTCGACGCGGCGCGCGTGCATGGCACAGACGGGCTGGGTGGCATCGCCTTGCCACGGGGCGGACCGCCCGCGACCGGTATCGCCGCCGATGCGATCCGCCGCATCCTGCGCGACGCCGCCGAGCCGGTGACACTGGTCGGCATCGGCCCCGTCACCAACCTCGCTCTGGCGCTGATGACGGAGCCGGCCGTCCTTCCCAAGGTCCGGCAAATGGTGCTGATGAGCGGCGCCTGGGGCGAGGGCAACGCCACGCCGGCCGCTGAATTCAATGCGCTGAACGACCCGGAGGCACTTGCCGTCCTGGTGGCCTGCGGCCGGCCAGTGGTGTTCGTGACGCTGGAACTGACCGAGCAAGCGCAGGCGACACGGGAGCGGATCGCCGCCTGGCGGGCGCTTGGGCGCGGCCGCTGCCTGCAAGCAGCGTGCGACATCCAGGCGAGCGTGCCGATCTCGCGCCAGCGCGGCCATGGCGGCGCACCGCTGCACGATCCCTGCGCCATCGCCTGGCTGATACGTCCCGAACTCTTCTCCTCGCATCCGGTCAGCGTTTGCATGGACCTGGGGCCGGGCCCCAGCCGTGGCCGCACGGTGATCGACCGCTGGAACCGCACCGGCATGCCGCACAATGCAGCGGTGCTGGAGACGCTGGACGCCGATGCGTTCTTTACCCTGTTGGGCGAGCGATTCCTGCGCCTGCCATAGGCGAAGGCGTCATCGATTGCCGGACATCGACGAGGATGAGGACAAGGACAGGCGGCATGCCGCGCGAGGGCTGGAGCCCGCGCTGCGTCACTGTGGGGCGACGGGACAGGATTTGCCGGCCGCCGCGGGACGCACCTGGAACTGGCGGGCCACGATCGTGTTCGATACCCCGCCGTTGGTCGCTGCCATGGCGAACCCCTGGCACACGGCGACGCCGCCTTCCCGGGAGCCGCGAGTCAGCCACAGGATCGGGCAGAACACCCGATTGCCGTAGCCCTTCGCTTGCTCCGTGCCGGTCTTGTAGGTGGCAGACAGGGAGATCGATTGGCCGCTTGGGATCTCGATCGGCGCACCCGACGCCCGCGGCACGGCGGCCACCGACAGGGAGACCGGCGCGTATTCCTCGCGCCTCTGTGCGGCATCGCCCAGCGAGGCGCCCTGCGTGGTGACCTGGTCCAGCGGCTTGAGGGATGCGGCATCGACCTTGTCGCACAGCTCGACATTGTCGCTGTCATTGATGATCGGCGGGTTGTCCGCGATCTCCAGCAGCCCGACGCCCCGCACCACCGTCGCCTGGCGGCCGTTGTTCTGCAACAGGTAAGTAATGGCAGGATTGTCCGGGTTCGCGCTGGGGATACGGAACGAGACGCGCAGGTCCTGCGCCGGACGGCGCTCCTTCACCCACAGTGCGGTCAGCGCCACCGCCCCCAGGACAGCGATCGCGAGCAAGGACCATACGCGCATTCGCCGCGTCTGCCGCGGCTGGCGGATCGAGCGCGGCATCGCCTATCGCCGATAAGGCGCGGGCAGCAGCAGGCGGACCGGCCACTTCCGCAGTACGCCGTCTTCCTTCACGATCACCAGCGCGTCGGGAGCGTGGTCCAGCACCATCTCGCGACAGGCGCCGCAGGGCGGCACGACGGCCAGCTCGCGATCCAATTCGTCCGGCTTCGGGTGGCGCACCGCGACGACGCTGGCGATGCTGCCGTCCCCCTCCAGCAGAGCGCGGCCGAAGGCGACGGCCTCGGCGCAGATCGACAGCCGGCCGACCGTGGCGCCGATATGCAGGCCGGTCCAGATGCGGCCGTCGTGGCCTCGGATGGCGGCGGCGACGGTGTGCCAGAATGGCTTGTAGTGCCGCGCCAGCACATCGTGCGCGGCGGCGATCAGCTCGTGGTCGGGGCGTTCCAGGGCCAAGCAGGATGGCGGCGGGGCGGGGACGAGATTCGCGATGACCCGGGTCGCGTCATCCAGCCGTCGTGGCTTGCGTTGGCTCATCGGCGGTCAACCGCTGCAGGCGCGCCGCGGTGAGGCTTGACCGGTGGACCCCTGCGCATGGGCGAGTGCTCTGCGATCAGGTGCTTGCTGAGATCGGGCATTGCAAGGGATTGTTGATAGCCTCTCGAAAGGCGATGTCAAACCGGCGTCGGTGGCCGCAACCCGTGGGCGCGAATGATTGCGCCGGTGCCGCCCGCCGCCCCACCTGCTGCGGATTTGACTGGCGGGCCTCGCCGCGATCTCGTTTCGCTGATTGCAGGAGTCCGTCCCGGGTGGCGAAACCCGGCGGTGGCGAAACCCGGCGGTGGCGAGACCCGGCGGTGGCGAGACCCGGCCCTGGCGGGACAGAGTGCCTCGGGGCTTGAAGCGGCGGCGTCTCGCCGCCGTCTCGCTTCGTTGCCTGTGGGATGTTGCGTTGTTGGGGGAGAGTATGCTGCCGACGCGTGGCCGCGTGTCGGCGGGGCGTTCACGTAGCGCTTTACCAGAAACCCCACTCCCAGCGTGTTCAGCGCGAAAGGGTGGCCCATCAGGCGGCGATGGCAGCTGTGCTGGCGTCCGCCAGTAGCACGCAGCCGATGCGTAATACCGGGATCACCTCAGTGACGGCGAGGGGCTTGGAAAAATAGTAACCCTGCGCGATGCGGCCACCCCAGCCCTTCAATAGCTCCACTTGGTGGGGCGTCTCTACCCCCTCTATGACAACCTCGATGTTGAGTTCCCGGGCCAGGCTCAGCGCGGCCCGTACGATCGTGTCGTTCCCTGGGTCGGTCCCGATGTCCTTGATGAACGTCTGGGCGATTTTGATCCGGTCGACCGGGTATCGCCGCAGGTAGTCGAGCGATGAATAGCCGGTGCCAAAGTCGTCCACCGCGATCCGGTGGCCCGCATTGCGCAGACGCAGCAGCAGGTCGTTGTGGCCGAGTGAAGCCTCCATCAGCACGCTCTCGGTCAGTTCAAGTTCGAGGCTGCGCGGTGGAACGCCGAATTCCGCGACGCTGGCGGCAATGGTGGCCTCCAATTCGAGTGGCCGCTTGAACTGTACCCCGGACAGGTTGACCGCAATCAGCGGTGGGTCGACGCCCGAATCCAGCCACTGCCTTGCCTGTCGGCACGCCTCATGGACAATCCAGCGTCCCAGCGGCACGATCAGGCCGTTCCGCTCCGCCTCCGGTACGAACCCGCCGGGCGGCACCACACCCAGGTTCGGGTGGCGCCACCGAACCAGTGCCTCGAGGCCAAGGATGCGCCCGGATTCCATGTCCACCTGGGGTTGGTATTCGAGGAAGAACTGACCCGCCGCAAGGCCATCACGCAGCTCCGCACCCAGGTTGACCCTCGCCTGCACCTCGGCACCCATGGCGTCGCTAAAGAAGCGGAAGGTCCCCCGTTGCTCCGCCTTTGCCCGGTAAAGCGCCACGTCGGCATGCGCCAGGATTGTCTCGGCGTCAGGCGTATCCGGCCCATAGACCGCGATGCCAACGGTCGCGCCGGAGTAGATCCGGTTGGCATCGATTATGATCGGCTCGGCCAGGGCGGAGACTATCGTTTCCGACGCGCTGGCGGCGTTCGCCGCGGCATCGCCCTCGAGGCTGGCGGGAAGGCTGCCCGCCGACTGCAGCACACGATTCGTCACCGTCAGTGCGTTCGCCGCCTCAGCTACATCGTTCAGCAGGATAGCGAACTCATCACCGCCGAACCGCGCGACCGTATCACTGGCACGAACCTTCGCCCGTAACCGTTCGGCGATGATCCGAAGCAACCGGTCGCCGGCCGGATGGCCAAGGGTGTCGTTGATATCCTTGAAATGGTCGAGATCGAGATAGAGGACCGCGAACATGGAGCCATCCCGCCGTGCCCTGACGATGCGTTGCTCAAGCGTCCTCACAAACACCTGGCGGTTCACCAGCCCGGTCAGCCCGTCATAGTCCGCCATACGCGCGATCTGCTGGTCAGCGCGTTTCTGATCAGTAATGTCTCGGATGGTCGAATACAGCAGCTTTTTGTCACCGCGCGCCACAACGGACAGGCGCACATCGGCCGGAAACTCGGTTCCGTCGGTCCGCGTATGCAGCCACTCGAACATGTGGGACCCGGCACGCACCGCCGCGGTTATCATCTCGCGTGCTCTTTCGGCGGACCGCGATCCATCCGGTTGCCGGGATGGCGAGTAGTCCCACGGGTGGCGGGCGAGCAATTCGCGCTCATTCCGCGCCCCAAACATCGCCACCGCACTGGCATTCGCCGACAGAAGCTCCTGGCTGTCAGCATCGAGCACGATAATGGCGTCACGCGACGAGTCGAACAGGTCGCGGTATCTCGTCTCGCTCGCCTGGAGCGCCGCGGTGGCTTGCTTGTGCCTGGTGACGTCGCGGGCGAAGCACAGGTACTGGCCGGTCTCGCGCTGGAAGGAAACGCTGCCTTCGATGTCGACCGCCGTGCCATCCTTGTGGCGATGCTGTGATTCGAAGCGGTCAAATCCGGCGGACACGATCGTTCGCATGTGGCTCGCGGCCAACTCGGCGGTCTCGACCGCCTCAATATCCTTGATCGTCAGCTTCAGGAGCTCCTCGCGACGAAAGCCGACCAGCGCGCAATAGGCGTCGTTGGCGGCCAGGAACTTGCCGCCGTGGTCGAGAATGAAGAAACCATCGGAGGTCGTCGACAACATGGTCTGGAAGCGGTCCGCCTGGATGCGGATGGTGTCGGTGGCGTGCTTGCGCTCGGTGATGTCCCAGTTGACGCCGGTCATCCTGGTGGCGCGCCCATCGGGGCCGATTTGCACCACGGCATGTGCCTCGATGTCATGCACCTCGCCGTTCGGCCAGATCACACGGAATTCGATCTCGAAATCGTCAGCACCGCGGATGGCCGCGGTCACTGCGGCATCGCCCCTTTCCCGGTCGTCGGGGTGCAGGCTCGCCACCCAAGCCTGGTAGGCGCCGCTGAAGTCCTGCTCCCGGATGCCGTAGAGTTCATACATCCGTGCGTCCCACACCAGCTTGCCCGTCGCCAGATCCCAATCCCAGATGCCGATCCGCGCGGATCTGGTGGCCAGGGCGAGCCGCTCCCGGTTCTGCCGCAACAGCTTGTCGAGCGAGTCATGCTCGCGTTCGACGGTGCCCCAAAGCCGAATACCGAGCACCAGATAAATCGCGATGTTGCCTACCAGCACCATGGCGTTGGCGATGGCCAGCCCGCCCTGGTCCCAACCCGCCATGCCGCTGTCATCCGGTGGCAGGACCAAAATGCGCCAGGTGCGGCCGGCGACGGAGATGTCGGAACTCAGGCCCTGCCCGGCCAGGAGGTCGTCAAGGTTACCGCCGGGATCGCGCGGGTACAACAGGCGTTCGGCCGCCGGTGCCGACTGGTCGAGTAACACCAGCCGATCATGGCCGACACCATCGGTTGCATCCGCCACCGATCCGACGATGCCGGATATCCGGAACAAGCCGAACACAACGCCGGCCATGTGCCGCGATGGGCCAGGGGCGAAAACCGGACGAAACAACAGGAAACTGTAGTCGTCTGGCTGCTGCACCGGCCGGATTCTGCCGGATGCGGTTGGCTGGCCGGTGCGTTCCGCTTGCTCCAGTGCCGTGCGCCGGGTCGCCTCCGAGGCGAGGTCGAAAGCCAGCGCCGCCTCATTCCCCAGCATCGGCGCGATGTAGGTGATGGGCACATACCAGGAGCGCTCGCCGGCGGTGACCAGCTTGCCATGGTCGCGTTGCGTGAAGTGCAGGCCGAGGCCGTACTCCGCCGACAGCCGCCGCTCGACGTTCCCACGTTCCCGGCCGTCCACCGTCTGTGCCCACTCGAGCGCCTGGATTGACGGATCGTAATCCAGGATGGTTCTGGCGAAGCGCTGGAACTCGTCGCGCCCCACGTCGTGGCGGGTCTCGTACAGGGCAGCGAGAGCGATGACCTCGCCGAACGACGCATCAATCTTCACCTTGAGCGCGCCAATCTCGCCGAGCGCCTGGCGCTCGAACGCCGCACGCGCCTGGACCCTGTCATATTGTGCCGTGCGGAACGACGCGTACACGGACAACGCCACGCCGATGGCGACAATCAGCGCCAACGGCAGCCAAGCCGATGCAGCTCTCCGAAGCGGAGGCATGACCAGGGCCAAACTCCAACGGAATCCGGCGAACTTTGCACGAGCAAGTTGAATAATGGGTTAGCGCCGCGGGGGGATCGGTCCCACCGCCATTGCCGGCCCAGGGCGGGCCAATCACCGCAGTTCGGGCCGCCGCACCCGGCCGCGCGATCGTTTCACGACTTTGATGGTTTGGCGCGCCGAACGCGGGGCCACTGTGCCGAGCGCGCGAATCACGCGGCCATGCGCTGGCCGAGACGGGCCGCCGTGCCTTGAAACCGCAGCGCCAGCGCGTCGTCGAGAACGAAAGCCAGGTGCAGCGAGATGTCATCGCCAGACTTGACCACGAACGGCAGCGGAAATCCGACTGCGTCGATCTGGAGCATGCCGCGCTTGCCATCCTGCATGCTGGGCGCTCCGACCACGCGGGCACCGGTGTCCGACAGGTCCACGAGGCGTCCGGCATGGGCGCCGCCATCGACGACGAGCCGACAGGGCAGATCGACCTTGAGACGCTCGTGGAGCCGCCGATCCACCTCCGAGGTTGCGGTCCGCACCACGCGGATCACCGAATGACGCAGTTCTGCCACAGCGACATGCAGGCCGCTGGCGTTGTCGCGCACCTCGGCGGCCTGGCGCCCGGTCTCGCCGGCCTCGGTCGAAACCTCGGTTGTACGCGAGGTCATGTCATTCGCCGATTCCGCCGTCTCGGCCGCGCTATGCGAGATTGCCTCGGTCGCCCGGCCCTGCTCCGCGATGGCAGCGGCAATGGCGCCAGCGACAGCACTGATCTCGGTGATGGTTTGCTCGATCGCCAGCACGGCCGCCACCGAAGCCCCGGTCGCCGTCCGCACCTGGCCGATGTGGCGGCCAACCTCCTCGGTCGACCGCGCGGTCTGGGTGGCGAGCGCCTTTACCTCGGCGGCGACCACGGCGAAACCTTTGCCGGCCACGCCAGCCCGCGCAGCCTCGATCGTGGCGTTCAACGCCAGCAGATTGGTCCTGGAGGCGATGTCGCCGATGATGTCGACCACCGCGCTGATATGCTCCATGTCCTGATTGAGCGCCTCGATCGTCGCGCGCGTCCGGCGCCCGGCGGCGACCGCTCGCTCGGCGATCTCTGTCGACTGGCCGACCTGGCGGTTGATGTCGCGGATCGACGCGGCGAGTTGCTCTGCCGCGGCGGCGACCTTCCTCACGTTGGCAAGAGCCTGGCTGGCGGCGGCCGAGGCGTTCTGTGCTGCGCTGCCGGTGCGGGTGGCGGATGCGCTCATCGCCTCCGCCGCCGCGGCCATCGCCGAGGTGCGGGCGCCGATATGCTGAACCGCAGAGCCTGTCTCGGTCTCAATCGTCTCGGCCATGCCGACGAGAGCCGTGTTCTTCTCTGCGTCGGCGCGGCGATGAGCCGATTCCTTCTCCGCCTCGAGCTGTTGCGCCTTGACCATGTGGTCCCGGAACACCAGCACGGCCCTGGCCATGTCGCCGAGTTCGTCGCGGTGGTCCTGACCGGTGGCTTTGGCGGCCACATTGCCGGCGGCGAGCTCCGTCATTGTGCGGGTCAGGGCGCGCACCGGGCGGGATATTGCCGCCACCACGAGCGGCAGCAGGATCAGCATGGCGATGGCCGAGGCGACGACGATCCACGACGAGCGGACCAGCGCGGCATGCGAACTGACGCGGGCCGCACGGATCGCGCCCGCGGCGGTATCACGCCCGGCGGCGGACAATCCGGCGAGATCGCCGCGCAGGGCCTCGAAGGCGGTATCCGCCCGGCGGAAATAGCCGATCGCGATCGAAGGGTCGTTGATCAGGTCGAGCGCGTCGCCGAGCTGCTTGGCATAGCTCGCCGATCGTGCGGCGATCTGCCGAAGGCGCGGCAGTTCAGAGTCGGCTTCCGAGCGTCCGGCGGGCAGCGCCGCGGCGTGGGCTCGCCAGCGGTCCAACGCCCGGCCGACCTCGCCGGTCAATGCGTCGATCGTCGGCTGCGGCACGCCGGATTGCTCCCACACCATGGCGCGCATCGCCATGATCTGGATGTTGTCCGCCTCATCGAGCAATACCGCGCTTTGGGCCGCGATCGGCAGAGCCCGGTTGGACACCTCGGCCAGGCGGATGTCGGTGGTGGTTTCACCCAGCCACACCGACACGATGACGGCGATGCCGGCGAGCAAGCAGGCAGCCGGCGCGAGCAACGTCTTCGCCCAGAGCGG
>Ga0335073_10012319_pt1 | contig 12010 bp, 4 predicted proteins | sample Lox_Sample_22_FD_207093 | JGI IMG/M metagenome (GOLD analysis project Ga0335073, IMG submission 207093) | Soil microbial communities from Loxahatchee National Wildlife Refuge, Florida, United States - Lox_Sample_2.2 | ecosystem: Environmental > Terrestrial > Soil > Wetlands | place: USA: Florida... | reverse complement strand
CGGGGCCGTCCTTTGCTGGACGGAGTACTACAACGGCAGCTGGCAGCCGACCAAGACGTCCGACGTCAACTCGCCCACCAGTATCGGCACCTTCGATCCCGCCGGGGCGAACTCACTGGAAAGCTGGCGCAATCTGCTCCAGATAGTGCCCGCTCAGGCCACGGGCAAGGTGTACCACCTTTTCCGCGCCGTATTGGACTACGATTTCCCGCTGCCGGAGGGAGCGCTGCTGCTGGCGGTCACCAAAGGCGGGCAGGCGAGCTTCACCGGCGGCTTCCTGCTGCACAACACGCACAGCCTGCCCATCCGGATCGACGACATCTACGCGGCCCCGGGCGGCGGCGGCGCGCCGCCCGGCACTCTGCTCGCCCTGCCGCTGAGCAGCGTGCTGACGCCGCCGAGCCCGGCCCGCGCCCTGGCCCCGTCGGTCAGCGTGCCCTACACGGGCGGCGTCGGCGGCGGCACGTTCGGCATCAGCTACTACAACGGCGACATCACCACCGCACCCGCCTACACGGAAACGCTCTTCGGCTTCGCGTGGCAGCCCCGCTACATCGACACGCAGCCATGGCTCGCCAACCCATGGGACGCCCCGTTCATCTACGAGGACCGCAGGCACCTGTTCTACGTCGTGACGACCGAGAGCCTCCAGCGGATCTGGCAATACCCGGGATTCGGCGTGCTCACGGCGAGCCCGGGCCTGGCGGTGGCTTCGGCGGTGATTCAGCCGCTGGTCCTGCGGCAGCCGGTGGCGGCGGCCACGCCGAAGCAGGTCCAGGCGATCGCGGCGGCGGCCGGCGACCCGGCGGCACTCCAGCACTACCTCGCGGCGAGCACCAGCATGTCCGCCGCGCTGCCGACGAAACTGGCGATCTCGTACCAGGGGCAGGACATCACGCCAATCGGCAGCCTCGCCGGCCTGTCGCCGGCCATTACCGATAGCACGGCAGGAGAATAGCGATGCAGACAGCGGACGGGCTCGGTGCCTTCCACAACGCCAGCGACGTCGGCACCGTCCTCAGCGGCGGCGTCACCCCCGGCGGCGTCGCCAGTTACGCCGGACGGATGCCGATCGGCTACGCGGAGACGTTCAGCTACGAGTTCAAGAACTTCTACCACCCGTTCATCGCCGACCTGATCAAGCAGCTCAACCTGACCTCGGTCGCCGGCCTGCTCAACCCGGACTTCCTGGCCAACCTCGGCGGCCAGCCGTACCCGGCCACCGATTACTCGTCCGTCAGCCCGTCGGTCACTATCGATCCGCCGGACATCGACACCACGTTCGGCGGCCCCTACGCCAACTACAACTGGGAGCTCTGCTACCACATCCCGATCACGATCGCGGTGCACCTGTCGAGCCAGCAGCGGTTCGCCGAGGCGCAGAAGTGGTTCCACCTCGTCTTCGACCCGACCAACACCGATCAGAGCGTGCCCACCCCGCAGCGCTGGTGGAAGTGCTTCACGTTCCGGAACCAGGGGCAGCCGCAGAGCATCGCCGAGCTGATCAACCTGCTCAGCGACATCGGCCCCGGGTCGGCGGAGGCGAAGACCGCCGTCGTCGAGGGCTACAACGCCATCCTGGCCAACCCGTTCGACCCGCACGTCGTGGCCCGCACCCGGCCAGCCGCCTATCAGTGGTACGCCGTGATGAAGTACCTGGACAACCTGATCACCTGGGGCGACAGCCTGTTCCTCGCCGACACCGTGGAGACCATCAACGAGGCCGTGCTGTGCTACGTGCTCGCCGCCAACATCCTCGGGCCCCGGCCGCAGTCGATGCCGCAGCCGGGCACGAAGACGGCGATGAACTTCCGCCAGCTGCGGCAGGCAGGCCTGGACCGGCTGTCGGACGCGCTCGTCGACCTGGAAGCCCAGTTCCCGTTCAACCTCGTCCCCGCGCCAGGCACTGGCCCGGGCGGTTCCGGCGGTGCCGGCGTCGACGGGTCCGGCGACCAGAGCGGCGCGCTGTTCGGCATCGGCCGCTCGCTCTACTTCTGCGTCCCGGTGAACCAGACCCTGCTCGGCTACTGGGATACGGTCGCCGACCGGCTGTTCAAGATCCGCAACAGCGAGAACATCGAGGGCGTCGCGCAGCAGCTGCCGCTGTTCGGGTCGCCGATCAACCCTGGCATGCTGGTGCAGGCGGCCGCGGCCGGGATCGACATCGGCAGCATCGTCAGCGGCCTGAGCCAGCCGGCCAGCCCGGTGCGGTCGCTGTTCCTAATCGGCAAGTCCCTGGAGATCGCGTCGGAGGTCCGCAGCCTCGGCGCCGGCCTGCTCGCCGCCCTGGAGAAGGGCGACGCCGAGCAGCTGGCGCTGCTCCGGCAGGCCAACGAGGTCCAGCTCCAGCAGCTCGTGCAGAACGTGCGCTACCTGCAGTGGCAGCACACCCAGGAGACGACCAACGGGCTGCTGAAGACCCGCGCGGTCACCCTCGAGCGCTACACCTACTACCTGCGGCTGCTCAACCTGGTCCCGGACACCGCGACCGTCCCCGACACGTTCACTCCCGACCGGCGCGAACTGACCGAAGCGAACTTCGCCGATACCTACAACGCCCTGGTCACCGAGTACGACCTGACCATCAGCCCGGTCAACTACAACCGGCTGCAGCTGGCCCAGGGCACGTCGCCGTCCACCCAGGCGGGCGCGACCGGCCAGGGCCAGCTGTACCTGAACAAGAACGAGGACGCCGAGCTCAATACCTACCTGCCGACCGCCAGGGACACCCGCATCGCGTCGAACGTCGCCAACATCGTCGCCGGGGCCGTCGCCCCGATCCCGAGCGCCGAGGCGCACCTGGCCTTCTGGGGCCTCGGCATTCACTCCAAGCTCTTCGAAGGCACGACCCTTTCGGACATCGCGAAGATCGCCTCCGAGGTCCTGCAGATCACCTCGGCCTGGAACTCCGATCAGGCGGGCATCGCCGCGCGCACCGCCGGGTACCAGCGGCGGGTTGACGAATGGACCCTGCAGGCGAACCTCGCCGCCCGCGAGCTCGCGCAGACCGGCCGGCAGATCATCGCCTCGCTGATCGCCGAGCAGGTCGCCTACCACGACTACAAGACCGTGCAGACCCAGGTGCAGCAGGCACAGGACGTGCAGAAATTCCTGCAGCACAAGTTCACCAACGCCGCCCTGTACGGCTGGATGCAGAGCGACCTGTCTGCGCTGTACTACCAGTACTACCGGTTCGCCTGCGACACCGCCCGGCAGGCCGAGCAGACCATGAAGGCCGAGCTGATGCGGCCCGAACTCGACCAGACCCAGTTCATCCAGTTCAACTACTGGGACACCGGCCACCAGGGCCTGCTGTCCGGCGAGGCGCTGCACCTCGACATCAAGCGGATGGAGCTGGCCTACCACGCCAACAACAAGCGGGAGCTGGAGCTGACCAAGCACGTGTCCCTGCGCCAGCTCGATCCCCTCGCGCTGCTGAGCCTGCGCATCACCGGCTCGTGCACCGTGACCGTGCCTGAATGGCTCTACGACCGCGACTGCCCCGGGCACTACATGCGCCGGATCAAGAGCGTCAGCGTCTCCGTGCCGTCGGTGGCCGGCCCGTACACGTCTGTCAGCTGCACCCTGACCCAGCAGAGCAGCACCATCAGAACGTCCCCGCTGCTCGCCAACGGCGTCTACGCCCGCGACACCACGCAGGATGATGACCGCTTCACCGACTACTACAGCTCCACCGACGAGATCGTCACCAGCACCGGCACCGCCGACAGCGGCATGTTCGAGACGAACCTGCGCGACGAGCGGTTCCTGCCCTTCGAAGGCTCGGGCGCGATCAGCACCTGGACCCTGTCGCTGCCTGCCGAACTGCCTGCCTTCGACTACACGACCATCTCCGACGTCATCCTGCACATCCGCTATACGGCTCGGGAGGCAGGCGATCCACTCGGCTCGCAGGCCACCAAGGAGCTGGTGGCCATGCTCGACATAGCCGGGCAGAGCAGCCAGGCACTGCTGTTCTGCCTGCGGTACGACTTTCCTACCGAGTGGGCCGCGTTCGTGAACGGGACCGCGGATTTCCAGGTAACGCTGGAGAAGCAGTACTTTCCCTACGCCGTGCAGGGTGCCCGGGTGCTGACCATCGACGGGCTGACCCTCTACACCGGAAGCAACGACTCCATCGCCTCCGTCAGCCCGGTCGACAGCTCCGGCCTGTCCGCACTGAACAGCGGCCTGCGCGGCGCCACGGGAGCGGCGGCGCTGACCGTGCCGTCCGATGGCACCGTCATGGTCCGGGATCAGAGCCAGCAGGTATTTCTCGTCCTGCAATACCACTTCGGGACAGCGTAGCTGACACCTTTGCCCGCGCTGCCGGCGAAGGCGGCCCCGGTCGCTGACGCTCCGGATCGCTCCCATTCGCTCCTTCGGTTTCGGTCTGCCGTGCCGTGAACGTGCACTGAACTGTGCAGGGCGCACCGGCGAGCGTTCGGCAGGAGGTTGCAGAATGACGCACCCAGTTGGGCAAATGACGTGAGCACATCATCCAGCGCCGGGCCGCCTGCCCGCGCTCGGGACCGGAACCGGCTCAGCGACCACGACAAGAGCATCATCGGGCAGGCGCACCAACTCGTCAGCGTGCCGGGACTCGCCGTCCGCGCCTGCTCCAGCGCTACGGTCGTCTCATACGCCGACACCGCGCATGCCTACGCCGAGGCGCTCAGCCAGGCCACGAAGGTCATCGGGGAACTGCTCGTCATCATCGAGCGCCTCGCCGGCGGCGGGGCCGGGGTGACCACGGACAGCGAAAGGGGTGAGCCGCTGGCCCGCGCGTATGAGATCACCTTCACCGGCCAGGCCGGGCAGGTGCTACGCGCGGCATTTGACGACTGCGCGCTGACCGTAGGTCCGGCCACGACAACCCTGCGCGCGCACTTGCCGGACCAGGCAGCCCTGTGGGGACTCGTGCAACGGATCATCGGCCTCGGGCTTGAAGTGGTGGACCTGCACGTCGTGCCGCCTGAGCAGTGGTGAATCTATCGTCGATGCGGATACTGCCGCTACCTGTGGGTTTAAATGCCATTGCTGCTGCAGCGGTTGAGGGTACTTGGCTAGTGATGCATATGTTGTGCGTGAGTGCCTGCGATGCGGAATCCCTGGCGTGACTCAGCGGGACCAACTGCGCTGGCGCTTGCGGCAGCGCAGGAGCACGTTGGACGATGACGTCGCGGCGCGACCAAGCGCCGGACCTGGGCCTGGCCTCGGATGGCCCGGAACCATCGGCGTCGTGTTCAGCCTCATGATCTGGTTCACCGCGATCGGCGCGGTGATCGTCCTCGGGACTATGGCAACCCGGGCCGCCTGCAAACGCCGAAAGGCAGTTGGCCCTGCGGGCTGAAGACCTGATAGAGAGCGCGGGCCCTGTCCCCGGGCAGCAAGTGCTGCTTTGCAATCTATATTTCTCATATAACTCTCAGCTGAGTTCGCCTCCCTTTCCCTTATCTGTGATGCGCTTCATCTGGCATGCAGATTTCTGCAATAGGCGGATACGATGGAAGCCCTCGTTCACTGCGATCACCGCTGTAAGCCCTAACTGTCCCGGATTGGCTATTGGCCACGTCGACTGGGCCAACGAGAAGTTCGGCACGCGCCTAAGCCACGAAACTGGCCGCGGACAGGTTGGTCCCTGGCTCCAACCGCCACGCCTGCTATGAGCGGTTCCGCCGCATCGCCGACCGGCGGGCGTAGCTTGATGCGCATTAGACTTGAATTCGCCGGCCGTTGCTGCCGCGGAAGGGCCGGCGCGCAACCGCGATCAGACCGGAGATCCCGAGTGCAGGCTGGAACCGAACTTGCCGGGCGATACGTCCTGGAGAAGGTTCTTGGTTCCGGGGCCATGGGCGATGTGTGGCAAGGCACCGACCGGCAGCTTGAGCGGCCGGTGGCGGTGAAGGTGATGCGAGACCGGCTCGCCGATCCGCGGCGGTTTCAGCGTGAGGCGAGGATCGCGGCGCGGCTACAGCATCCCGGCCTCACCGTGGTTCATGACATTGGCACGCACGACGGTCAGCCGTTCATCGTCATGGAGCTATTGCACGGCAGCGACCTGGCGGCCACCCTGGACCGGGCGCCCGGCCGCCGGCTGCCCGTCGAAACGGCTGTCTCGCTAATAGTGCAGGCCGCTGCGGCGCTCCAAGTCGCGCACTCCGCCCACATTATTCACAGGGACCTCAAGCCAGCCAACCTGTTCCGCCAGGACAGCGGGTTGCTGAAGATCTGCGATTTCGGAGTGGCGCGAATTGCGGACGCCAGCGACGGTCTTACCACGGCGGGCTATGCCATCGGCACGGCCCTCTACATGTCACCCGAACAGTGCGAAGGAGAAACGCAGATCGACGGGCGCAGCGATCTGTACTCCCTGGGCTGTGTGCTGCATGAGCTGCTGACCGGCCAGCCGCCGTTCCCGAGGGGCAAGGCACGGGAGGTCATGAACCAGCACATGAACACGCCACCGGCCAGCCTGCGCACCTTGCGGCCCGACATTCCCAGCGAGCTAGACGCGATCGTACTGACCATGCTCGCCAAGAAACCCGACGATCGGCCGGACGACGCCGATGGCCTTGCCGCGACCCTGCTGGCCGCCTTGCGCCCAGGAGCGCCCGCAGCCGGTCAGGACGTACCGCCCGCGCGAGCCACGTCGGCAGGCCCCGATCCCGTCGCCGACCGTGAGGGCCCCATTACCGGGGATCGCCGTCACGCGCGACGGGCGTCCAAGGATCCACCAGCGGCAGCACGGCAGCGTGATCGGATTCCGGTTACAGGCCTTCCGCCGGTGGTTAACCTCCAGCCGCAGCTGCAGGTTGCGCCATCGACCGGTTCGTGGTCACGGCTGGCGCTCGATCCCCTCGGACGCTGGCTCGCCTCCGCCGACGGCGACGGCACCATCTCGCTGTGGGACGTCGCCTCCAGCCTGCCGGTAAGGTCCTGGTCGGCGGGAGCGTACGTGCTCGCGATGGGGGTCGGCCCGCGCAACCGGCTCGCGGTCGGCGGAGACGACGGCTGTGCGCGCGTCTGGGACCTGGAGAGTGCGACACCCGGAGACCTGTTCTACGGGCATGCTGGCGGCGTGCAGGCCGTCGCCCTTGACCCCGGCGGCAGCCGGCTGGCCACTGGCGATGCGGCTGGGGTCGTTCGGCTCTGGGATCCCGGAAGCCCGCGGCCGGTCACGGTGCGCCAGGCGGCGCGCGGCGCGGTGATGGCTCTTGCCTTCGACGCGTCCGGCGGTCGGCTCGCCGCGGCAGGCGAGGACGACACGCTACGGGTGTGGGATGTGGATTCCCCGCATACGGCGATGCTCCTCGCTGAGCGGCCGTACGGCGCAGAGGTGACCGCCATCGCGTTCGGCCCGACAGGCCAGCTGGCCATCGGCGGCGCGGACGGCCGGGTACGGGTCTGGGCGTTCGCGCCGCCCGAGAGCTGGTGGCGACTCGCGGGCCAGGGTCATGACGGCGGCGTCCTGGCCCTGGCGTGGGATGCCGAGGAGGAGCATTGGATAAGCGTCGGCACCGAAGGACATCTCCGCGCCGGCGGACAACGGCAGCCTGTGGTCGCGCACGGTCGCGTCCGTGCCGCCGCCGTGAGCCCCGGCGCCGGTCAGGGTGCGGCGATCGATCACCGCAGCGGGCGTATCCACAGCTTCCAGATCGGTGATCAAGGCGCCCGGCGAGATATCCAGGGATCCGACAACGGCCTCAACGGTGTGGCCTTCGGCCCGGCTGGGCGATCGCTCGTCATCGGCGGTGCCGGCGGGAGCCTGTACGTATGGGACATGCCTTCGCAGACCCTGCAATCCGCCGCCGCACCCGGCTCCGGCATTGGCGCGGTGGCGGGCTCACCCGACGGGCGGCTGGCCGCGGTGTGCCGCGACGACGGCAGCGTGACCGTCTACCGCCTGGGCGATGGGTCCGCCGCCGTGATCAAGGCCTGGGCTGACCAGTGCCGCGGACCCGCATCCGCCGTGGTCTTCAGCCCCGACGGAGGCCGCGTGGCGACCGCGGGCGATGCCGTGCGGGTCTGGAGAACCGAGGACGGAGACGCCGACGACACGCTGCCAGAGCGCACGCACGCCACCAGGGCCCTGGCCTATGACCAGACCGGGCGGCATCTCGCGGCGACCGGGACGAACGGAACCGTACTGGTCTGGGATGCCGCCAAAGGCGTTCTGCGGCACAGGCTGGTCAGGCACAAGGGAGTCGTGCACGCGGTGGCCTTCAGTCCGCTGTCCGGGCAACTGGCCACGGCGGGATTCGATGGCACCGTAAGGATCTGGGATCCCGAGACCGGCGAGCACGTGCACGCCATGAGCGGGTGGGAGTGTCGCGCCAGGGTCCTCGCCTTCAGCCCGGCCGACGGCGCTCTCGCTCTCGGCTGCGCGGACGGCGTGGTCCGGTTCCGTGAGCCGCGCAAGTGGGCCCAGGTCCGCGCCTGGCCCGGCCATGTGCAGGGGATCACCGCGATGTGTTTCGACATGCGCGGCGAGCGGCTTGCGACAGTCGGCCGAGACGGGACCGCGCGCGTCTGGGACCTGGCCACGGGCGCGGCGGAACTGGTACTGCTGCCGCAGCGGGAACGCTGGGCGGCGGCGGCCGACGGTACCGTCCGCGAACACGGCGATGCCGCCGGGCTGGTCTGGTTTGCGGCCGGGCTGTCCCGCCAGCCGTCGGCCCGCACGCACTTACCCAGGGACAGGGGGGATAGCAGTGAACGAGCTCTCCAGATGCCGGAGGGAGCAGCATGGATAGCCATACCCATCCGGAGATATCGGGCCTTCACTCCCGAGTTTCCGGCGTGGAGTCGTCGGTCTCGAGGCTCCGCAACCGCGTCGACTCGCTTGAGAAGAACCTGCTGCGCCGCGTCGGCGAGCTGCAGCAGACGGTCGACGACTTCGTCGCCGAATACCGGCGTGACCGCCTCGTGCAGAACGCTCATAACGAGCTTGTGGAGGCCAGAGGTGAACTGGAGCAGGAGTTCGGCCGGTACAAGGAGGTGCGCGACCTCGCGTCAGGGATCATCTACGTGGTGAAGAGCGGCTACATAAGCCGGGCCGTCATCCTGGACGTGACCGAGCGGCTCGCGATCCGGACGCCGCGGTACTGGCTGGCCCCGGCGATCCTCGCGGTAGCCGCGTGGCTGGACGGTGACAAGGAACGGTATGTCGAGTCGATCAAGACCGCGCTGGCCCTCGACCACAGCAAGACCGCGCTGTTCATGACGCTCCTGCTGCGAGATCACGCCCGCAACGAGGACATGCGGGAGTGGATAGGCAGCTACCTGGCCGCGCTCGAGCCGGCCAACCTGCCGACGGACTTCGCCGTCGTCATAGAAGCCGTCGCCGGCCGGACGCTGGGCGTCGACTCCTCTCCGCAACTGGTGCGACGGATGCGGGGCTGGTACGAAAACGCGGCCAGCAGCCGCGATGCCGAAGACGAGGAGATAGGGCAGTGGCAGCGGTACCTGATGGGCTTGGCTCCGGCGGGCGATCACGCTGAGGCCTTCCCCACCCTCGCCCGATCCGCCCCTGAATGGGAGCTCCTGCGGAAGCGGCACGAGGCAGGCACCGTGATCGAAGCGGCGGACCAGTATTTCCGCGGCCGTTTCGAAGAGGGCGCCGAGGTGCCGGCCGATCTGGACGAAAAGATCAGCTTGCTGCTCAAGAGCCTGGCCGAGGACCCTGACCCGGCCGAGGACCAGATCCTGCAGCGGATTCGCCACGCCGAAGCCGTCATCGAGACCCAGGACCAGGCGGCGGCCGAGCGGCGGGTAGCGGCCGAGGAGGCCGACCGATCACGCGCCCTGAACATCCTGTCGCTGGTCACCCGGGCGGCCTTCCCGGCCGGACGCAGACGGCCGCCGAGCATGACCGAACTGCTGGCGATCGTGATGAGCCAGCGCTTCATCAGCGCGGCCGCCGAGAAAGTCCAGGATGGACATCAGCGTCCCGCGAGCGTGGAGATCCGCATCGGGAAGCGGCAAGGCAGCTTCTCCTGCGCAACCGACGACGAGACCACCCCCGAGGCTCTCCGGCGCCAGGCTGACGATCTCGCCGAGCAGTTCGCCGGCGAGATCGATGCCCAGGCCACGGAGCAGCGCAGCAAGCTGCTGCGGCAGGCCAGAATGCGGATGATCGTCGGGTCGGTGATTTCCGGCGCCCTCGTGGTGATAGCGCTGGTTACGGGACCCGTGACCAGCCCTCTGGCCATCCTGAGCCTGGGTCTGCTCATCGCGGTGCTAGGGTATGCGGCCCTTGACCGCTTCGTCTTGCTGGAAGGACGAATCCAGAGCATCGCCGATCACGTCAGGCGGGAGAAAAGCGAAATCAAGAGCACGCTCACCGCGGCCAGCGAAGAGCTGGCCACGCTCTTCTCCCAAGAACAGCGCAGCAGGGATCTTCTTCCCGAGCTCCAGGCCTACCTGCTCGGACTGACGGCCGAGGACGCCCACCGGGCCATCAGGTTCACCGCACCCCCGCAGGGCCGCATGCTTCCTGGGCCGGATGACACCGACACGCCAGATGACGCAGACCCTGCCGAAACCAGGGACGACGGATTGGCCCGCGGGTTCCCCGAGTGGACGCCCTGGCCACCAAGGCGAGCCCGTCAACTACCCGGCCCGATTGCGCCGCCTATCTAGGCTCGATCTTTCGCGCCCGTGGTCTGCGGTGGTGGCTGGACGGGGTTCGGCCTTACTCAGCCCGCGTGCAGGAGGTCGACGGCCGCCTTCTCGATGGTGGGCTCGTCCAGCAGCACCGCGTTCGCCGCCGGGCCGAGCGGGACGAAGCTGTCCTCGCTGGTCACCCGCGCGATCAGGCCGGCGTAGCCGGCGTCGGTCAGGGCGGTGACCACTCCCTCGGAGACCCCGCCGGTGCGCCGGGTCTCGTCCACGACCAGCACCCGCCCGGTCAGCCGCGCTTCGCGCAGCAGGTCGCCGGCGGGCAACGGGGCCAGCCAGCGCAGGTCGACCACCCGCGCGCCGATTCCGCGTACCGCGAGCCGGCGGGCGACCCGCAGGCTCATCCGCAGCCCGTTCCCGAACGTGACCATGGTGAGGTCGGTGCCGTCGCCGTAGCTGCGCGCCCGTCCGGCCGGGACGTGCGCGTCCGGCGCGGGATAGGCCGCGAGCCAGCCGCCGTCGCCGCCGTCGTGCAGGTCGCGCGTGTGGTACAGCGCGATCGGCTCGAGGAAGACGCACACCGCGCCGTCTTCGGCCGCGGCGGCCAGGCAGGTGCGCAGCATCGCGGCCGCGTCGTCGGGCCGGGCCGGCGACGCGATCACCAGTCCCGGGATGTCGCGCAGCGCCCCGACCGCGTTGTCGTTGTGGAAGTGCCCGCCGAATCCCTTCTGGTAGGCGTACCCGGCGACCCGCACCACCATGGGATTGCGGAACTGGCCGGCCGAGAAGAACTGCTGGGTGGCGGCCTCGCCGCGGATCTGATCCCCGGCGTTGTGCAGGTAGGCCAGGTACTGGATCTCGGGCACCGGCAGCAGGCCGGTCAGCCCGCCGCCGAGCGCGACGCCGAGGATCGACTGCTCGTCCAGCAGCGTGTCGAAGACGCGGGCCGGCCCGAACCGCCGTTGCAGGCCTTTGGTCACGCCATATACACCGCCCTTGCGCCCCACGTCCTCGCCGAACACGCACATGCCCGGGTAGGTATCGAGCAGTTCGCCGAGCGCCAGGTTGACCGCCTGGGCCAGGGTGATCTGCCCGTCCGCGGCCGCCGCGCGGTGCTGGCTGTGCGCGGCCGCGCGGGCCGGGCCGGCGGTGGCGCGCGTGGCCACCCGCTCCGGGTGACGCGGCGCCAGCGGGGCCATCACCTCCACGGCGCTGGCCAGCGGCCTGCTGGACAGGGCCCGCTCGGCCGCGCCGCGGACCCGTTCGCCGGTCGCGTCGTAGCGTGCCACCGCCTCGGCCGGGGTCAGCAGACCGGAACCAACCAGCGCCGCCGCGGTCGCCACCAGCGGGTCACGGGCGAGGTCGGCGGCCAGGTCAGCGGGCGCAC
>Ga0335073_10012317_pt1 | contig 12010 bp, 12 predicted proteins | sample Lox_Sample_22_FD_207093 | JGI IMG/M metagenome (GOLD analysis project Ga0335073, IMG submission 207093) | Soil microbial communities from Loxahatchee National Wildlife Refuge, Florida, United States - Lox_Sample_2.2 | ecosystem: Environmental > Terrestrial > Soil > Wetlands | place: USA... | reverse complement strand
ACATTGACGATTCCGCGCGAAGGAATATCAATGATGGACTGCGGAATGATTTGCCCGTAGCCAACTACGACCATAGCCTCGGGGCGCATCCCGCGAAGCTGTTCGACGACCTCGGGCCGGCGCACCCGCTCGGGCTGATATACAGCCAATCCCCAGCGCAGGGCGGCTTCCTTGACCGGTGATGCGGCGAGTTGCCCGCCGCGGCCTTTAGGGCGATCCGGTTGGGTGAACACAGCTAAGACGGGATGGCCGGCGGCCACGATCCGCTCCAGCGTGGGGACCGCGAAGGATGGCGTGCCCAGAAAGATCAGCTCCATTCGCCGGCTTTTACCAGTTTGCGCACCTTGCGCCGGATCAGATCGCGCTTCAGCGTGCTCACATGGGCGATATAAAGACGGCCGTTCAGGTGATCGATCTCGTGGCAAAAGGCGCGCGCCAGCAGTTCTTCGCCGCTCATTTCAAACGGCTCGCCCTTGACGTTCTGCGCTCGCACGGTGACCTTTTTGGGCCGGGTAACTTGCTCGCGAAAACCAGGCAGGCTGAGGCAGCCCTCCTCGCCCGTTTGGAACGCGTCCTTGTCGAGGATCTCGGGGTTGACGAGCACGATCCTTTGCGCCGGGTCCTCGGCCACGGACAGATCGACGACGGCGATGCGTTTGGAAATGCCGATTTGCGGGGCCGCCAGCCCCACGCCCTTGGCCGCGTACATGGACTCGAACATGTCGTCGATGAGTTGGTGCAGTTCGGGCGTGTCGAATTCGGTTACCGTGGAGGCTTGCTTTTCCAGAACGGGCTCGCCATATAAAACGATCGGATACGTCATCAGAAATTTCTTACCTGTTCCTTGTAGCCCTCAAAGTTGCGTCGTGTTTCTTCCAGTGAATCGCCGCCAAACTTCTCCAAGAACGCCTGCGCCAGAACGATGGCCACCATAGCTTCGCCGATGACTCCGGCCGCGGGGACGACACAGACGTCGCTGCGCTCATAGGCGGCCAGAGCGGGCTCGCGCGTGGCCAGATCCACGGATTCGAGCGGGCGCCGTAATGTGGAAATGGGCTTGAGCAGTCCCCGCACCACGACATCTTCCCCGTTGGTCATGCCGCCTTCCAAACCGCCGGCGCGATTGGCGCCGCGTGTGAACTGCCGCTGCTCCCGATTGTAGTGAATCGTATCCTGCACGCGCGAGCCAAAAGAGGCTGCGCCTTCAGCGGCGAACCCGATTTCCACCCCTTTCACCGCCTGCATGGAGACAATGGCTTGCGCCAGGCGCCCGTCCAGGCGCGAATCCCAGGTAATGTGCGAGCCCAGGCCCGGAGGCACGTTGTGCGCCACCACTTCAAAGACGCCGCCGACGGTGTCGCCGGTGCGGTAGGCCTGATCGACGACGGCTTTCATTTGCTCTTCGGTCTTTTCGTCCACGCAGCCCAGCAGGACTTCGGTCTTGTGGCTGAGTTCGACCAGCTCGTCCCATTCCGCGGAACGGTCCATACGGGCCTCGCCGACGCCAATGACATGACTGAGCACGCCGATGGCGAACTGGCCAAGGAACGCCTTGGCCACGGCGCCCACTGCCACGCGGGCCGTCGTTTCGCGGGCGCTGGCGCGTTCCAGGATGTAACGGGCGTCGTGGAAATTGTACTTGATGCTGCCGGCCAGGTCGGCATGGCCGGGGCGCGGGCGCGTGACGGGTTTGCGTTTGTCCTCGCCTCCGTCGATGTCTTCCACCGGCAGCGCTTCGGTCCAATTCTTCCAGTCTTTGTTTTGGATGAGAATCGCGACGGGCGAACCGATGGTGCGGGAGTGCCGGACCCCGGCGACAATCTGCGCCTGATCGGTTTCAATCTTCATGCGCCCGCCGCGGCCGTAGCCCTGCTGGCGGCGCCACAATTCGCGATTGATCGCGTCGACAGAAATGGGGATACCGGCGGGCAGCCCGGTCAAGGTCGCGACCAAGCACTCTCCGTGGGATTCACCGGCTGTTTCGAAACGGAACATGTTTGGGGGAAAACTTCATCGTAGCGAAAAACAGGCGTCCGGTCACGAATCATGGATTCCCAATCCATTCCGATAAGAGCATCGGAGAGTGTGATGTTCGAGCGTGCGCCGGACGCCGGCGAAATTGTGATTCAACAGGCGCTGCAGGACGGTAACCTGCACAAAGCGCTGCTGGATCAGCTGGAAGAAGGCATTTACATGGTGGACCGGGACCGCCGCATTCTGTACTGGAACGGCGGCGCGGAACGAATCAGCGGCTACAGGGCTCACGAGGTGGCCGGCCAATTCTGCTTTGGCGACCTGCTGATGCACTGCGATAGTGACGGCGGGGTGTTGTGCGGCGAGCGCTGCCCCTTGACGGGCGTGATGCAGGACGGGCGGGCGCGTGAATGCACGCTCTTTCTGCGCCACCGGCAAGGGCACCGGCTACCCGTGCACGTCCAATCGCGCCCCATCCACAACGCCCAGGGCGAAATCATCGGCGCGGTGGAGGTGTTCGAGGAAGCCATTCCCGCCGCGCGCTACGATATTGAAGCCCTGCGGACCTTCGGCTGCCTGGATCCGGCTTCCGACGCGGTACACCGCGGTTTTGGCGAAATGAAGCTCCGGCACGCGCTGGATAAGCTCCATTCCTTCGCGATCCCGTTCGGATGGCTGCGAATCGGCTTGGATTCGGCCGAAGAGTTGGAACAGCGCTTCGGCCACGGAATGGTGGACGCCGCGGTACGGACAATTGCGGCCACCTTGAACAGCAACCTGAAAGCCCTGGATGTTCTGACGCGCTGGGAGCGCGCCGAATTCCGGGTCGAGATGAGTCTCCGCTCCCCCGTGGTCCTCGCGGAAGTCGCGGAAAAGCTGCTGGTCCTGGTGCGCATGTCCAACCTGGAATGGTGGGGGGATCGCGTTCACCTGGCGGTTTCCATCGGAGGCGTAATGGCCAGACGGGGCGACACCCTGGAGTCGCTCGAAAACCGTGTCCAGCCCGTCTTTGAAAGCTGCCGCGCTGCGGGAGGCGATCGCGCCGCGGTGGCGCACAGTGAGGGAAGGGAAGAGCCCGCATGTTTGCAATAGCCGGAATCCTCGCGGTCTTTGGAGCCATCGTCGGCGGCTACCTGATGGAACACGGCAATCTGAAAGTGTTGCTGCAGCCGGCGGAGCTGGTCATCATCGGCGGCGCCGCCGTAGGCACCATTCTGATCGCCAATCCGCCTTCCATCCTCAAAGGCGTGCTGGCCGGTATGAGCAGCGTCTTCGGCAATTCCCGTTTCACAAAAACTCTTTATGCCAGCACTTTGCAGCAGATGTACGGCGTGATGCAGAAGGCGCGCAAGAAAGGCCTCAACGAACTGGAAAACGATGTGGAGAATCCGGGAAAAAGCGAGCTGTTCGCCAAGTGGGAGCACCATCTGCGTGACTTCGTGTGTGACACCCTCCGCATGGCCATGACCGGCGGCCCTACGCCGTTTGAACTCGACCAGATGATGGAGCTGGACATGGATGTCCATCACCACTACACGCAGGAGCCTGTGAATGCGCTGACCACCGTTGCCGATTCCTTGCCGGGCTTGGGAATTGTTGCGGCCGTGCTCGGCGTCGTGATCACGATGGGCGCATTGGGCGGTCCGCCGGAAGAGATCGGCCACAAGGTTGCCGCAGCCCTGGTGGGAACGTTCCTGGGCATTCTGCTGTGCTACGGGCTGCTGGGTCCGATGGCTTCCAAAATGGGCAAAGCAGCGGAAGAGGAAGGGCATTTCCTGCACGTGGTGCGAGTGGTCCTGATCGCCTTCCTGAAAGGCAGTTCGCCCCAAGTGGCGCTGGAGTTCGGGCGCCGGGCGATTCCGGGCCACCTCCGGCCGACGTTCCAGGAACTCGAGGCGGCCTGCAAAGGAAAGCCGGCGCCGGTGCAAAGTTAGGGCGTGGCCATGCAGAACTCCGAATCGCCTCCCGTCCAGCCGATCGTCATCCAGAAGAAGATCGTGCACGCCGGACATCATGGCGGGGCCTGGAAAGTCGCTTATGCCGATTTCGTGACGGCCATGATGGCGTTGTTCATCGTCTTGTGGCTGATGGGCGCGAGCGAGCCGGTCAAGAAGGCGGTGGCCGGCTATTTCCGCGATCCCTCCGGGCACGCCGTGCAAACCGGCAACGGCGAAGGCGGCGTGAATCAAAACATCGGCTTGGGCAAGGACGATATGAAACAGCTGCGCCAGAAGCTGGAAGACGCGATGAAACAGGCTCCGGACCTGGACAAGCTGAAGGACCAGGTGCAGATGACTGTTACCGGAGAGGGATTGCGGATCGAGCTGTTGGAAAGCGACGTCAGCACGTTCTTCGAGACGGGCAGCGCCCAACCTACGAACTCCGGACAGGAGATGCTGCGCATGCTGGCTTCTCAGCTGGGCAAGTTGCCTAACAGCATCTTCATTGAAGGCCACACCGACGCACGTCCGTATGTCTCCAGGACCGGGTACTCCAACTGGGAGCTTTCCGCGGACCGCGCCAACTCGGCCCGCCGGCTCATGCAGCAGTGCGGCCTGGGGGCCGATCAAGTCGCCGAAGTGCGCGGATTCGCCGATCAGCATCTGCGGAAACCGGATGCCCCGGACAGCTCATCGAACCGCCGGGTCTCGATCGTGGTGCGGTATCGCGGCGCCGCCAATTGAGGCTTCCACTCCGCACGGTCTGTTAGGATGAAGTAAGAATCGAAGGTAACGCAGGCCCGCGAAGATCCCCCTTGATTCAAGCGGCGGGCGTGTTTATACTGGCTTTTTTTGGGCAATGACCAACTGGAGCGCGACAGTCCGGGACGAATCCGATCCGCTGGCTCCGCAGCGTGAGGCGGCGATGTTCTACGGGCTTTTCCTGCGCGGTCACTCGGCGGAAACGTTGCGCCGGGACATCGACGTACCCAAGCCCGTTTTGGAAAAGTGGCTGAGTCAGCGGCGCTATGAATCCAACTTCCGCGACGTGTTGCGCCGTGTTTACACCTACCGCAAACAGGTGCTGGCCATTTTCGACGAGCTGGTCTTGAACGAGAAGACCCGGCTGCGCGTTCAGTAACCCGTTATTCACAACGGCCGCGCCCGCTTCCCCTTACACTGAATAAAGATGAAACACACCCATACCCCACCCGTCGCTGAACCACAGGAAGATACCAAGTCCCGGCTGCTCGCCACGCCGACGCGCCCGTTCGATCCGATAGGCGCGTCCAGCGCCACGGAAATCCTGACGCGCATGCAGGGCACCGCCTTTCAGGGCCGGCAGCTGGGGCTGGCCTTCGAAGTGTGGAAAAAGATGCTCGGGGACCGCTGCACGATCCTGATGGGCATGTCCGGCGCGATGGTTCCGGCGGGGATGCGGCGGCTGGTGGTGCGCATGATCGAGAACCGGCTGATCGACTGCCTGGTTTCCACCGGCGCGAATTTCTTTCACGATCTGCACGAGACGCTGGGCAATTATCACTATCAGGGATCGCCCGCGATTGACGACGTCCTGCTGGCCGAGAACCTGGTGGATCGCATGTACGACGTGCTGGCGGACGAAGAGAAGTTTCGCGAGCACGACCAGTGGATCGGGCGGTTCGCGGCGTCGCTCGATCAGTCGCGGCCCTATACGACGCGTGAGTTCCTGCATCTGCTGGGTCTGGAGTTGGGAAAACACTGCAAGGAAGACGGAATTGTCTCCGCGGCCGCCAAAGCGGGCATTCCGTTGTATTGTCCGGCTGTGGCGGACAGCTCCATCGGCATCGGCATCGCCGCCAACCGCTACGCGGGCGGAAACCGTTTCACGTTCGACGTGATCGGCGACGTGGTGGAAACGGCGCAAATCGTGGCCGAGTCCAAGGCATCCGGCGTCATTTATTTTGGCGGCGGCACTCCCAAGAACTTCGTGCAGCAGACCGAAGTGACCGCGATCATCATGAACACCGGCGTCACCGGGCACAAGTACGCGATTCAGTGTGTCACCGATTCGCCGCATTGGGGCGGCCTTTCCGGCTGCACGTTCGAGGAGGCGCAGAGCTGGGGCAAGATCGCCAAAGACGCATCCATGGTGACGTGCCACTCGGATTCCACCATCGCCATGCCCATGCTGGTTTCGGCTTTGCTCGAGCACCGCGAACTGGTGGCGAACCGGCATCGGCCCAGCTTCGCCATGGGGCGGGAATTAGGAGTCACGCCATGAGCGGGCTACGGATTCCCGTCTATCAGGTGGACGCGTTCGCGAGCCGCGTGTTCGCGGGCAATCCCGCGGCCATCTGTCCGTTGGAAGAATGGCTGCCGGACGAGCAGATGCAGGCCATCGCGGCGGAGAATAATCTGGCCGAGACAGCGTTCTTCGTGCGCAACGGCCACGGATACAAGCTGCGCTGGTTCACGCCGGCCGTCGAAGTGGATCTGTGCGGCCACGCCACGCTGGCGTCGGCGTTCGTCATCTTGAACGATCTGACGCCAGGCGAGCGCTCCGTTTCGTTTGAAACGAAGAGCGGCACGCTGACGGTGACGCGCGACGGCGACCTGTATTCGATGGATTTTCCTTCCCGGCCTCCGGGTCCATGCACTCCTTACGCCGGCCTCCTGGAAGCGCTGGGCGGCAAGCCCGAAGCGGTTCTGGCGGCGCGTGATTATTTCGTCGTATATGCTTCCGAAGAGGAGCTGCGCGCCCTGCGGCCCAACATGGTCGCGCTGATGGGGATTGACCGCTTCGCCGTCATCGCGACCGCGCCGGGCCGCGAGGCCGATTTTGTTTCGCGCTTCTTCGCCCCGGCCAAAGGCGTCCCGGAAGACCCGGTCACGGGCTCCGCACACTGCTCGTTGATCCCCTACTGGTCCCAGCGGCTAGGCAAAACCAGGCTGCACGCTTATCAGGTGTCTCCGCGCGGCGGCGAACTCTGGTGCGAAGACCGCGGCGAACGCGTGAGCATGAGCGGCAAGGCGGCGCGGTTTCTCGAAGGCACCATCTTCCTGTAGAGCGCGTTTCGCCGGAAAGGACTTCTCCTGTGGCTCAAATCTACACCGCGCAGAAGACGGACGTCGAGGGGATCGAAGTCCTTCGTCTCGCCGACGCCGCCCATCGCATCGAAGTCTCCATTTGCCCCTCGATCGGAAACATCGCCTACGATATGCGGGTGAACGGCGTCCCCGTGCTTCTGCCGCCTCCCGCTTCGCTCGCCGAATGGAAATCCAAGCCTTCGCAGGCCGGCATTCCGTTTCTCGCGCCTTGGGCCAACCGGCTGGATGGCGATTCGTACTGGGCCAACGGCCGGAGATACCTGTTGAACCCCGACGCCGCGGATGTTCGGCGCGACCCCAACGGACTCCCCATCCACGGGCTTCTCCTGTTCGCGCCGGACTGGCGGGTGTTGCGCCTGCAGGCCGATAAGCAGGGAGCCGAAGTCACCAGCCGTCTGGAATTCTGGAAACATCCGGAATGGATGTCGCAGTTCCCCTTCGCCCACACCATCGAGATCATGCACCGGCTGGTGGACGGTGTGCTGGAAGTTCGCACGTCCATCGAAAATCTCTCCACCGCCGCGATGCCGCTGGTGATCGGCTATCATCCCTGGTATCAGATCCCCGATACTCCGCGTGACGCCTGGAAAGTGCACCTGCCCGTGCGCAAGCACTATCATCTTTCGCCGAAACTGGTTCCCACCGGCGAGACCCGGCCGGTGGATCTGCCCGATCCGACGCCGCTCGCCGGACGCCAGCTCGATGACGTATTCGGCAATGTGAATCCCCACGATGAGTTTTATGTGGACGCCTATGGCAAGCGAATCTCGGTGCGCTACGGCCCGAAATTCCCTATTGCCGTCGTTTATGCGCCCCAAGCGCGCAGTGTGGTCTGCTTCGAGCCCATGACGGGTGTTACGAACGGCTTCAACTTGGCCCACGCTGGGCTCTACAAAGAACTCCAGACGATCCCCCCGGGTGCGACTTGGGCGGAGAGCTTCTGGATTCGCCCGAGCGGATTCTAGTGCGTTAGATCGTAAACGAAGTAGTTCGCGGCGATCCGGTAGGCCAGGGAAGCCCACTTTTCCGCATACCGGGGATCGTCGGCCCACTCCCAGGCGTCGCCCAGGTCCATGTTGTGGCAGATGGCCACGATAATGCGGCCCTTGTCGTCGCGAATGCAGCGCCAGTGCGGCACTTTTCCCGTCTCGCCGTCTTCATAGGTCAGACCCGAGTCGAAATATTGCGCGCCCGGCACCTGGAAGCGGTCCTGCAGGTCGAACAGGGTGTGAAAGATCGGATCGTTGTCCGGAATATCTTCGATGGGCCGGCTCGGAAAAACCCTGCTCATGCTGCGCGTAAAGGTTTCCCATTCCGGCACGCCATTGTACGGCGCAGTGCCGTGAAAATCGTCGACCATTAAGAACCCGCCCCGCAGCAGATACTCGCGCAACTGCTGCGCCTCCTCCGGGCCCAGATTCCAATGGCCCACTTCGACGGCGTACATGGTGGGCCAGTTGTACACGTCGTCGGTTCCGTCCAGCGTCACCACCTGCTCCACCGAGCGGGTGTCGATGCGCGTCAGGCGCCGGATGCCCGCCAGCAGATGCCGGTCCGAGCGCGGATAGTCCATGGTCCAATAGCCGGGAAACTCGCGGCCATCGCGCAGGAAGATCTGGCGGTAGGGGTACCCGTAAATGTCGGGATAGCGCAGGCGCGCGCGCACCCACTCGTGCTTATCATTCCAGTCCGGCGGCTTGGGAAAATTCTCGTACTCGATCGCGGGATATTCTTTGAACGGCTTCTGCGCGCGAAGCAGCCCCCAAGCCGACAGGATCGCCACAATGCCAACCACGAATGTGACGCGAAAACGCATGCTGGATACACGAACGCGATCTCAGAATAGCACGTCCACCGGAACGCTCAGCGCGGTCGAGGTGGGTGTACAATTGCCTGTCGAGAGGACAAGCGCCATGCAAAAGTTCTGGATAGCCGGCTCGTTCCTGGTAACGGCCGGCGCGCTGATGGCCGCCCCGACCGGCGGCTCCCCGTGCGAGAACCTGTCGAAAATCTCGCTGCCTCACGTGACCATCGCGCAGGCGCAGGACGTTTCCGCGGGCGCTTTCATGCCCGCGCCTTCCCCAGGTCCGTTTGGGCCGAATCCGGCGCTGTTTAAGAGCCTGCCGGCCTTCTGCCGCGTCCTGGCGACGCTCACTCCGTCGTCCGATTCCGACATCAAGGTGGAAGTCTGGCTGCCGGCATCCGGCTGGAACAACGATCTGCAGGCCATCGGCAACGGCGGTTGGAACGGAACCATCGGCTATGCGGCGCTGGCCGAAGGAGTGAAAGGCGGATATGCCACCGCCGCTACCGACACCGGCCATGTGGGCGGCAGCGCGAGCTTCGCCATGGGGCATCCGGAGAAGCTCACGGACTTCGCCTATCGCGCGGTGCATGACATGACCGTCACCGCTAAGGCCATCGTCAGGGATTACTACGGCACTGCCCCGCGTTACTCGTACTGGAACGGCTGCTCCACCGGAGGGCGCCAGGGCTTGAAAGAAGCGCAGAAATTCCCGGCCGATTTCGACGGAATCGTGGCCGGCGCGCCGGCTAATTACCAGACGCACCTGCATGTCTGGTCGGTCTGGGTGGCGCAGGAAATGAACCAGACACCGGGAAGCTATCTCCCGCCCGCGAAGCTGGCCGTTCTGCATAAGGCGGTTCTCGCCGCATGCGACGCCGCTGACGGCGTTCAGGACGGCCTGATCAACGACCCCACACGCTGCCATTTCGATCCGAAAACGATCGAATGCAAGAGCGCCGACGAGCCAACCTGTCTCTCCTCAGCCCAGGTGAAAGCGGTGGCGGCCATCTACGCCGGGCCGAAAGATCCACACACCGGCAAGCAAATTTTCCCCACCTTCGAGCCGGGCAGCGAACTCGGTTGGAATCTGCTGGCCGGAAAAGAGGCGGCTTCGGTAGCAGCCGATAGCTTCACTTATGTCGTCTACAAGAATCCCAAGTGGGACTGGCGTACGATGAATCTCGATAGCGACGTAAAGGCGATCGAGAAAACCTACGGCAGCCTGATCGACGCCACCAACCCCGACATGCAGCCGTTCTTCTCGCACCAAGGCAAGCTGCTCATGTATCACGGCTGGAGCGACCAGGCCATCGCGCCCGTAAACAGCGTGAATTATTACAAAAGCGTGGTGAAAAATCTGGGTGGCGAAGCCAAGGCCTCGGACGACATCCGGCTCTTCATGGTGCCCGGTATGGCGCACTGCGCCGGCGGCGAGGGCCCGAATGATTTCGATAAGATGACCGCCATCCGGAATTGGGTGGAAGACGGCAAGGCGCCCGAGGTTATGATCGCCGCGCGCAAGGACCGCTCCGGCGCCGTCGTGCGCACCCGGCCCTTGTGCCCGTATCCGCAGGTGGCCAAATACAAGGGCAGCGGCAGCATCGACGAAGCTCAGAATTTCGCCTGCGCGCTGCCGTAGAATCCAGGTTCCTGTTGTATTGGCATCGCGAACTTCCGGTGCTGCTATTGCTCGCGGCCATACTGGCTGTCACCGCGGGCGCGCAGCACCGGCGTTCCGGCGAAAGCAGCCCCTCGCTTTCCCGTGAGATGCTCGCGGCCCATAACGCCGTCAGGGCTCAGGTGAATGTGCCGCCGCTCATCTGGTCGCGGCAACTGGCCGCCCGGGCCCAGGATTGGGCCGACTTCCTGGCCCGCTCGCGCCGCTTCTATCACCGCCCGGGTTCCAACCTCGGCGAGAACATTTTTGAAATTTCGGGCGCGCCGGCGTCACCCGCTGAAGTGGTCGCCGACTGGGCTTCGGAAGCCCACGACTACAACTACCGCGCCAACACCTGCCGCGCCGTGTGCGGCCACTACACCCAACTCGTCTGGGGAACCACGCGGGAAGTCGGATGCGCCGTGGCCCGCGCGGACAACCGCGAAGTCTGGGTCTGCAACTACGCCCCCCACGGCAACTGGGTTGGCGAGCGCCCCTATTAACAGTCTCGTCCGCCCTTTCGGCAGCCTCTGCCGCCTGGCCCGCAACTACTCCCAAACGCCGGCGCGATCAAGTATCATGGGTTTCGACACCCCAGGGAGGATTCAATATGGCGAGATCCAAGAAGATTTCCGTTGATCGTCGCGGTTTCTTGAAAGGAGCGGCCGCCGGTGCTGCCGCCCTGGTCGCAAAGCCCGAAGCCGCCAAGGCCCAGCAAGCTCAGGAGGCTGCCGAAGTACGCCGTCCCGCCCCGCTGCCAGGCGCCAAGCAAACCGCCGCCGAGACCTCGCCGCCGCCCCACGTCGACGTTTACACCACCGACCGGCCCGGCTCCGACTTCATGGTCGACGTCCTGAAGACCCTGAACTTCGATTACATCTTCGCCAACCCCGGCTCCAGCTTCCGCGGCCTGCAGGAGTCCTTCACCAACTACGGCGGCAACAAGGACCCGCAATGGATCACCTGCTGCCACGAGGAATCCTCAGTCGGCATGGCGCACGGATATTACAAGATCTCCGGCAAGCCGATCTGCATCATGGCGCACGGCACGGTCGGGCTGCAGCACGCCTCCATGGCCATCTACAACGCCTATGCCGACCGTGTCCCGGTCTATATCATTCTGGGCAACATCCTGGATGGCCGCTGGCGCCGCGGCGACGTCGAATGGACTCACAGTGTCCAGGACGCCGCGTCCATGGTTCGCGACTACACCAAATGGGACGATTCGCCGGTATCCCTCGGCCAGTTCGCCGAATCCGCCATCCGCGCTTACAAGATTGCGACCACCCCGCCCATGGAACCGGTGGTTCTCGTCGCCGACGCGGTGCTGCAGGAAGAGCCCGTGGCGGCCGAAGATCGCGGCAAGCTGTACATCCCCAAGCTGGTCATGTCGCAGCCGCCCGCCGGCGACTACGGCGCGGTGCGCGAAGCCGCCAAGATGCTGGTGAACGCCGATGCCCCGGTGATCATCGCCGGGCGCGTGGCGCGCACTCCCGCGGCCATCCCGCTGCTGGTCGAACTGGCGGAGATGTTGCAGGCTCC
>Ga0335073_10012316_pt1 | contig 12011 bp, 10 predicted proteins | sample Lox_Sample_22_FD_207093 | JGI IMG/M metagenome (GOLD analysis project Ga0335073, IMG submission 207093) | Soil microbial communities from Loxahatchee National Wildlife Refuge, Florida, United States - Lox_Sample_2.2 | ecosystem: Environmental > Terrestrial > Soil > Wetlands | place: USA... | reverse complement strand
ATGCCTTGCAGGTTCTGTGTCTGATAGCTGGCCGTGCTGTAGAGTTGCTGGACCGTAAAACCGTTGGCGCCGAAAGGGCACCCAAACTCCGCGCCGGCGACCATGGCGCCGGTCAGGTTGGCGCCGGTCAGCGTGGAGCCATACAGATTCGCATTAGTCATGTTCTGTCCGACGAGATTCACGCCGGTCAGATTGAGGTTTTCAAGGCCAACGCCTTGAAGATTCTGCGCCTGGTAGCTGGCGGTGCTGTAGAGTTGCTGGACCGTGAAGCCGATGGCGCCACTAAAGCCCGCGCCAGCTATGGTCGCGTTCGTCAGGTTCGCGTTAGTCAGATTCGCGTTGATCAGGTTCGCATTGGTCAGGTTCGCGCTGTTCAGGTTCTGTCCGGCGAGATTGATGCCGGGCAGATAGAGGTAGTCAAGGCCGATGCCTTGCAGGTTCTGCGCCTGGTAGCTGGCAGTGCTGTAGAGCTGCTGGGATGTTAAACTGGTGTAACCAAAGTCCGCGCCGGCGACGGTCGCGTTGGTCAGGTTCGTATTGGGCAGCACGGAGTCATAGAGATTCGCATTGGTCAGGTTAGCGTTGGTCAGCGTGGAATAATATAGATTCGCGCTGGTCAGGTTCTGCCCGGCGAGATTGATGCCGGTCAGATTGAGAAGGTCAAGCCCAATGCCTTGCAGGTTCTGCGCCTGGTAGCTGGCGGTGCTGTAGAGTTGCTGGACTGTCAAACCAGAGTTACCAAACTCCGTACTGACGACTGTGGCGCCGGTCAGGTTCGCATTGGTCAGCGTTGTGCCGTACAGAAATGCATCGGTCAGGTTCGCGTTGGTCAGGTTCGCATTGGTCAGCGTGGAGTCGTACAGATACGCGTTGGTCAGAGTGGTGTAAGCCAGGTTGGCGCCAGTTAAGTTGGCGCCCTGCAGGTAGGCTTGGGTCAGATTTAGGTCGTATAGATAGGCGCTAGGTTCCGCCAACGCGCCTGCGCCGCCGGGGCAAAGCGTGGTTGACGCTTCCATGCCCATGGAAGGATCGCTGGGATTAATGTATTGCCACTGAAAAATGTCAGCCCGCGCGGCCTGGCCAAACGCCGCGAGCATAGCCGCGGCGAGCAAGATGACGCTGCATGTTCTACCGTAACGCATGACAGAGTTCCGCTTTCCAGTGCGAGAGTCTGACGGAATGGGGGCCAAGATTTACGCCGAGAGATTTCCGTTTGCCGTGAGCCTCCTGGCCCAACGGAGGGGGCGCATTCCGTGGCGCGGACACATGCGGAGCGCGTCAAGCAAGTGTCCGAATCAAACTATCGGAAACGAGCAAATGAGTGATCCCCGTCCGGCAAACCAAGACCTGCATCCATGCTACCACGCGGTGAGCCTACTCTAACACATCAACCCCTCTTCGTCGAAGCTGTTTTGATGGGCGAACCTTGATCCCCCTTTCACCCTTGCTAAGATTGCTAACTCACGGTGGCCGTAGCTCAGTTGGCAGAGCACGAGGTTGTGGTCCTCGGGGTCGCGGGTTCAAGCCCCGTCGGTCACCCTGGTCGAATTTTAGATTTTAGATTTTAGATTTTGGATTAGGTCGACAGTTTCCGCGTTTTTTAATCCAAAATCCAAAATCTAAAATCCAAAATAGGTGGATCGGAGGCTTTGACATTGTTAGGACACGATTTATACTGCCTCCCCTTCCACGCTACCGGTCTGCGCGGCGAATGCCGTTTCCGGGGGCGAGGAAGTGGCCCGCGCTGGCATAGCTCAGCGGCAGAGCGCCACCTTGGTAAGGTGGAGGTCCTGGGTTCAAGCCCCAGTGCCAGCTCTCGACAGCCGTGCCGCGTGGACGGCTGACTCAACAGGCTTCGGAGCTTGGTGAAGTTTTCGCTTTCGTGAATCTTTTGGTTTTTTAGGCTTCGTTTCTTTCGGAGGTTACGGACATGGCTAAGGGAGTATTCGCTCGTACCAAGCCGCACGTGAACGTCGGCACCATCGGTCACATCGACCATGGCAAGACAACTCTCACCGCCGCCCTCAGTGCGCGCTCGGCGGCTAAGTTTCCATCGGTCACCGCAAAAGGCTACAAAGATATCGCCAAGGGCGGCACTGAACGTGACGCGACCAAGACGGTCACCATCTCCGCCGCTCACGTGGAGTACGAGTCGGAAACCCGCCACTACGCCCACGTCGACTGCCCGGGCCACGCCGACTACATCAAGAACATGATCACCGGCGCCGCCCAGATGGACGGAGCGATCCTGGTCGTCTCCGCCGCCGACGGCCCGATGCCGCAGACCCGCGAGCATATTCTTCTCGCCCGCCAGGTCGGCGTGCCGAAGATCGTCGTCTTCCTCAACAAGGTCGACCTCGTCGACGACCCCGAATTGCTCGAACTGGTCGAAATGGAAATCCGCGAGCTGCTGACCAAATACGGCTTCCCCGGCGACACCACGCCGATCACCCGCGGCAACAGCCTGGCCGCCCTCTCGAATCCCAAGGACGACAAGGCCAACGAGTGCATCGATAAGCTCGTCAAGACGCTCGACGACTTCGTACCGATTCCGACGCGCGAAATCGACAAGCCGTTCCTGATGCCCATCGAAGACGTCTTCAGCATCAAGGGCCGCGGCACGGTCGGCACCGGCCGTATCGAACGCGGCAAGTGCAAAGTCGGCGACACCATCGAAATCGTCGGACTCAAGCCGACCCGTAACTCGGTCGTCACCGGCGTCGAAGCATTCAACAAGACCATGGACGAAGGGCAAGCCGGTGAAAACGTCGGCGTCCTCCTCCGCGGCGTTGAAAAGGAAGAGCTTGAGCGCGGCCAGGTTTTGGCCGCCCCCAAGAGCATCACGCCGCACACCAAGTTCCAGGCCGAGGTCTACATCCTGACCAAGGAAGAAGGCGGCCGCCACACTCCGTTCTTCACGGGGTATCGCCCGCAGTTCTACTTCCGCACGACGGACGTGACCGGCGCGGCCAAGCTCCTGGGCGGAGCCGAAATGGTCATGCCCGGCGACAACATCACGATGGAAGTCGAACTCGGCGCTCCCATCGCCATGGAAGAAAAGCTTCGTTTCGCCGTCCGCGAAGGCGGTAAGACCGTCGGATCCGGCGTGGTCGTTAAGGTCATCGCCTGATCGGTTTATGTAGTATTCACAGGACTCTGCCATGGCCAAGGAAAATCGAGAAATGGTTTGGCTCCAATGCACGGAGACGGGCGATTTGAATTATCGCACGCAACTGAAGGTCTCCGGCGGCGCGCCAAAGATCGAGCTGAAGAAATTCAGCCCGCGACTGCGCCGGCATACGATGCATAAGATCAAGAGGAAATAGCGGTTTGCCGCCGTGGCAGGGATTGTAGCCGACGGCCCCTGGCAGTTTTATAATGGTCGGCGAGCTTAAGTCGAGCCGCGACTGAACGCCAGTAGCTCAATTGGCAGAGCAGCCGTCTCCAAAGCGGCAGGTTGGGGGTTCGATTCCCTCCTGGCGTGTTTCTCGGAGACGCGCGTTTTTTTAGCCGCGGCAGTATGACGGATTTTTCATGGCAACATTGACGAAAGACATGGATGGCCAGGAACCCATAAAGCCCGACGACGAAGAATCCGATTCTTCCGAGATCGAGTCTGATGATTCCGCGGACAATCTGCCCGTCAAGAAAGGCAAGGCGCCGCCCAATTATCCGACGCCTGCTCGTCGCCCCGTGAGCAACACCCCCGCCATCATCGCCTCTGGCTCATCCGACGGCGGATTCTTTCACATTTACAAAAAGGGCCAGGGCTACTGGACCCGCATGGGAACCGCCGGCGGCGCGGCGCTGATCGGCGCTATGACCATCCAGTTCATCTGGAGCGAGCGCCAGACTTTCCGCATGACCGATTCCGTCGCCGAAATCGCCTGTGCCGTCTTCGCCCTTGCCTACGGCTTTCTCGCGTTCTACCTGATGAACAAAGCGAGCAACGTCGATTTTCTGATCGCCACCGACAGCGAGATGAAAAAGGTGAACTGGACGAGCCGGCAGGAACTCATGGGCTCGACCAAGGTGGTCATCCTGTTCATGTTCATTCTCGCCGCGTTCTTGTTTGTGGCCGACATCGTGTTTGGCTATTTCTTTTACCTGATCGGGGTGCTCAAGACGCCGCCGATTTAACTTGCGGAACAAATCCTCCGCGGCCGCTTTGAGCGGCAACGCCCTATTTCTCACATGCAATTTTTCACACTGCGAGTCGCCAGCAACAAAGAAGACCGGGTCCGCGAGGCCCTGGTCCGCAAGGTCAAGATCGAGGCCCTCGAAGATCGCGTCGGCCGGATTCTCGTCCCCGTCGAGCGCATCCGCTCCATCAAGGACGGCAAACGCCGCGATACCGATCGCAAGCTTTACCCCGGCTACGTCTTCATCGAACTCGAACTCGATAAAAACGGCATGATCCCCGACAAAGTCTGGTTCATGATCAAGGAGACCGACGGCGTCGGCGATTTCATCGGCTCCAACGGCAAGCCCAGCCCGATGACTCCCCCGGACCAGGCCAAGATCATCGAAGCCGCCGAGCGCCCCGAAGAGCCCGTCTCCGCCGTCAGCAGCTTCAAGAAAGACGACAAAGTCAAAGTCACCGAAGGCCCGTTCGTCAACTTCGAAGGCACCGTCGACGAAGTCGTGCCCGACAAAGGTACGGTTAAGATCATCGCCACCATCTTCGGCCGCGCCACGACTCTCGAACTCGAATACTGGCAAATCGAAAAGATGTAAACGCCGGTTAGACAACGAACACGTTTCGACCCGAAATAAGAAGCCCCCGGATGGCCATCCGGGGGTTTTTCCTGTAAATCACAGCTGTGACCGAACGCCTGACCCTCAACTTCGACGGCGGCAGCCGCGGCAACCCCGGCCCGTCCGGCATCGGTTTCGTCCTCTCCGCCGCCGACGGCACGCCATTGGTCGCCAAGGGGAAATTCATCGGCCAGGCCACCAACAACATCGCCGAATACAAATCCCTCATCGCCGGAATGCAGGAGGCCTTGAAACTCGGGGCCAGCAAAATCCTCATCCGCGGCGACTCTGAACTCATCGTCAAGCAAATGCGCGGCGAATACCGCGTCAAAAACCCCGGCCTGCGCGAACTCTACGAACAAGCCCAGGAAGTCCTCTCCAAATTCGAACACGCCACTTTCGAGCACAACCTCCGTCACAAAAACGTCCTGGCCGACAAGCTCGCCAATCTGGCCATGGACAAGCGCAAAGACGTTTCCGACGCGGACTTGCCAGGCGGAGAAGACGCCCCCGCCAGCGGAGGACCGATTAGCAACGCGCAGTATGCCTGCCCAAACTGCGGCAGCGAAATCGAAGTAACCCACCCCTCAACCGACCCGGGCCCGTTCACCTGCCCCTGCGGCGGGCGCATGGAAAAACGCTGAAAAATGCCTCTCCTGCCGATTAATCATGTTAAATTTAACGTCCGGATTCCCCATTTTTACAAAACTGTGAGGATCGCGCTTGCAACAACGCAATGGCGTGAGTAGAGTCTGAGATTCGGCCTGCCAAGGGCCGCCCGCGTGTCTTTATGCGGGTTCTTTTTTTAACTTCGATTGTTAAGCCTTATGGCGGGCATCGATCTCTTGGCTGATCGTGCCGGCTCGGGCTGACGGCCGCGGCGACAGGAATGCCCAGGCCGATAGGAATCGTGGAGTCAACCGTATGGCGAATGTCTCGGCGGAATTAGTACAAAGTCTCGTGGACGCTGGAGTCCATTTTGGTCATCGGGTATCCCGCTGGAACCCCAAAATGGAACCGTATATCCGCGGCAAGCGGAACATGATCCACATCATCGATGTGAAGGAAACCGTCAAAGGCCTCGTCCGGGCCAAAAAGCTCACCCAGCAAATCGTCGGCGCCGGCAGGGATGTTCTGTTCGTCGGAACCAAGCGGCAGGCCAAGCACAGCATCGAAGAAGAAGCCAAGCGCTGCGGCATGCACTATGTCTCCGAGCGCTGGCTCGGTGGAACGCTGACCAATTTCCGCACCATCCGCGCCCGTCTCAATCGCCTCGATGAACTCGAAAAACTCTGGGAAACCGGCCAAATCGACAGCTATTCCAAGAAAATGAAGAGCACGCTCTCGCGCGAGCGCGACCGCATCAAGAGCAACCTCCAGGGCATCCGCAAGATGGAGCGCCTGCCCGGCTTGATGGTCATCATCGACACCCGCCGCGAGCACATCGCGGTGAAGGAAGCCCGCAAACTCGGCGTGACGACGGTCGCCCTCATCGATACCGACAGCGATCCGGATTTGATCGATCTGCCCATTCCCGGCAACGACGACGCCATGCGGGCCGTCGAAATCATCGTCAAGGAACTGGCTGATTCCGTCATGGACGGCAAGTCAGGCCGCGGCGAGACCAAGGGTGAGGATCACGCCCCGCGTCCGGAGGCCCGCAAGCGGAGCAGCCGGAGCCAATTCCGCGCCGAGGAGCCGGCGACGACGACCAACGTCGAGCCGACCGGTCCAGCGCCGATTGAATCGGTCACCCCCGCGGCGCCGGAGCCGCTGGCGGCACATAGCGGCTAAATAAAATCCATCCCCATCCAGCGCGGCGCTCATTTTCATCTGTTGCCCGCGTCCGATAATATTGCTTATTTGCAGGAGAATCCGCCATGCCCGAAATTACCGCCAAGATGGTCAACGATCTCCGGGCCAAGACCGGCCTGGGAATGATGGAGTGTAAGAAAGCATTGACCGAATGCGCTGGCGACATCGAACAAGCCGTCGAGCTTTTCCGCAAGAAGGGCGTCAAGACTTCCATCACCGAACGCGCCGCCAGTGAAGGTCGCATCGGCGGCGCTGCTTCCGAAGACGGCAAATCCGCCGCTCTCGTCGAAGTGAATTGCAACACCGATTTCACCGCCAAGAGCGAGCCGCTGATGGCCCTGGCAAATTCCGCCGCCGCCCTGCTGCTCAAGAATCCCGGCGGGGATGTATCCCAGGCTCCCGAGGTCGTCGCCCAGATCACGCGCGTCGCCCAGCAGACCGGCGAAAACGTCCGCATCGGCCGCACCGCGGTGTTCACCAATCCGGCCGGCAAAGTCGGTCTCTATCGATATACCGTCACCAACAAGATCGGCGTTCTGACCAGCGTCACCGGCTCGCCCAGCGACGCCTTGCTCAGCGATCTCGGCGTGCACATCACCGCCAAGAAGCCGCTCGCCGTCGCCCTGAATCGCGACGGCGTTCCCGCCGATCTGGTCGCCAAGGAAAAGGAATTCGCCGTCGCCCAAGCCGTCCAGAGCGGCAAGCCGCCGCAAATCGCCGAGAAAATCGCCGAAGGCAAGATGCGCACTTTCTACGAAGAGCGCGTCCTGCTCGATCAGGAATTCGTGAATCCGGACAAATTCAAGGGATCGGTGGGAGCCCTTCTCAAGCAGAATAACTGCACGCTGGAGAAGTACATTCGCATCGAGGTTGGTCAGGGATGAAGCCGACCAACGACATCGACGCCGCCGAGCAGACGCAGGAGACCACCGAAGAACCCACGGTCGTCAGCCGGGCGGATTTGGCCAAGGCCCACGAGACGGCCGAGAAACTGGTCAAGCAACTCGCCGACGTCCCCGACGGCGATCTCGTCGGCCGGATCATCACCAACTCGCTCAAGCTACTGCGCGACCAGACCAATCGCGGCGACATCAAGCTGATCAACAAATCCTTCGAGGAGATGCGCTATGCGCTGAAGATTTTCGCCCCCTACCGGGACGTGCGAAAGGTGAGCATCTTCGGGTCGGCCCGCACGCTCGAATCTCACGAGGATTACCGCCGGGCGTCAGCCTTCGGCAAAGCGATGGCCGAGGCCGGCTGGATGGTCATCACCGGCGCCGGCGCTGGAATCATGGCGGCCGGCCACGGCGGCGGCGGCGCTGCCGCCAGCTTCGGGCTGGCCATTCGCCTCCCCTTCGAGCAGCAGACCAACACCTTCATCGCCAACGATCCCAAGCTGGTGAACTTCAAGTATTTCTTCACCCGCAAGCTGATGTTCGTTCGCTTCAGCCACGCGATCGCCCTCTTCCCCGGCGGGTTTGGCACGATGGACGAAGGATTTGAAGTCCTCACCCTCGTGCAGACCGGCAAAAGCGTGCCCATGCCCATCGTTTTCATCGACAGCCCCGGCAGCGGATATTGGAAGAGCTGGCAGGATTATGTCGAAAATCAATTGCTCTCCCGCGGCCTGATCGGCAAGGCGGACTTGAGCCTCTACACCATCACCACCGACATCGAGCAGGCGGTGCAGCACATCCGGCACTTTTACAGTAACTATCACAGCGTTCGCTACACCCGCGACAAACTGGTCATGCGCCTCCACAAAGCCCCGACGCCCGCCCAGCTCGCCGAGATCAATCGCGAGTTCGCGGATATCTCCCGCGACGGCTTCAAGGCGCGCAGCGCCCTGCCGATCGAGCGCAACGAAAAAGCGATCGCGGATTTGCCGCGGCTGGTATTCGACTTCAATCGCCGCGATCACGGCCGGCTCCGGATGCTCATCGATCACTTGAACGACCTGTAAGCAATCTTTTTCTTCACTTCGTCTCTCCGTCCCTACGTCTGGCCGTCTCTTTTTCCTATACTCCGTCCTATGGCTCTGGTTCTGTTCCAAACTCGCCGCGTGCGCGAACGCCTCAAGGCGCCGGCCTCGCTGGGGATCGACGTGCTCGTGCTGGTCGTCGTGATCTGCCTGGCCGGGGCGCTGTTCAGCTTTGGAAAAGAAGTCGCCGCCAAGTCGCAACGCGAGGTACATATCGATCTGCACCTGCGATCGCTTCCGCTGTACACGTTTTTCAGCCTGTCGCGCGGTTTTGCCGCGTATTTCCTTTCGCTGGCGTTCACGCTCGTATATGGGACGGTTGCCGCTCACAACCGCCGGGCGGAAAAGATCATGGTCCCGGTCCTGGACGTGCTTCAGTCCATTCCGGTTTTGAGCTTCTGCCCCGTGCTGATCGTGGCCATGGTCCATCTGTTTCCGGGCCGGGAATTGGGATTGGAGGTCGCCTGCGTTCTGCAAATATTCACGGCCCAGGTCTGGAACATGACCTTCAGCTACTACTCCAGCGTTCGCAATATCCCCAATCACCTCCGCGAAGTGGCGGCCGTCAATTGTCTCAGCCGGTGGCAGATTTTTCGCCTGCTGGAGTTGCCGGCTTCCATGATCGGGCTGGTCTGGAACTCCATGATGTCCATGGCCGGCGGTTGGTTCTTCCTGACCGTCAACGAAGCCCTGGTCCTGGGTAATGATAACTACAGCCTGCCAGGCCTCGGATCATATATGAGCGTGGCCATCGGCAGTGGAAATGTCCGCGCCGAGATCGGCGGCGTCGTCGCCATGATCCTGATGATCGTCGCTGTCGATCAACTTTTCTGGCGGCCTATCGTCGCCTGGAGCGAACGATTCAAGGTCGAAGAAACCGCCGAGACCGACAAAGCCCAGTCCTGGGTTCTGTCGCTCCTGCAAAAATCGCTGTTCTATCAATTCCTCATGCGGCAAATGCATCACAGGAAAGAGCCGCAGGATGCCGCCGCCCCCGCTGCAACTCCCGCCCCGGCTGCTGTCGCCGCGCCAGATCCGAAGCAGGCATCATCTCCCAATCGTTGGCTCGAATTCTTCAGCGACCCGCGCTTCATCCAGTCCGTGAATTGGGCAATCGTCGCCTTCCTGGCGTTCGCCGCGCTCTGGGGCGGCGTCAATCTCGTCCGGCTCCTGCTCACCGTCGGTCCCCACGATTGGCAGACCATCGTCCTGGCCCTGGTGGCCTCGTTTCTTCGCACGACCACCGCGGTTCTGCTCGGTGGATTGTGGACTTTGCCCGTCGGAATCCTCATCGGCCTTTCCGCCCGCTGGTCGCAACGGCTTCAGCCGATCGTTCAGGTGCTGGCGAGCTTTCCCGCGCCGATGCTCTTTCCCTTCGCGGTCGCGATACTGGCTTTCTTCCACATCCCCTTTAGCATCGGTTGCATTTCCCTCATGCTGCTCGGCACGCAATGGTACGTGCTTTTCAACGTCATCGCCGGCTCGATGGCGATACCCACCGAACTGAAAGAAGTCGGGACCGTTTATCACACGCCTCGCTGGCAACTCTGGAAACGCATCTACATTCCCGGCGTATTCCCCTATCTGGTCACGGGATTGATCACCGCCGCCGGCGGCGCTTGGAACGCCACCATCGTCTCGGAGTATTTCCAGCCAATCAAAGGCGCGGGCAAATCGACGTTCGGCCTCGGTACGCTCATCGCCCGCGCCTCCGCCAACGGCGATAACGCGATCCTCGCCGCCAGCACCGTCACCATGGCCGTCGCCGTCGTGTTCATCAACCGGTTCATGTGGAAACGGCTCTATCGCCTGGCGGAGAGACGCTATAGTTTGAATGTCTGATCTGGAGTTTCCATGACAGCGATCGCGAATCAAACCTCGGCCGACAAATCGATCTGTCGCGCTGTCAATGTTTCGGTCATGTACGACCCTGTCGCCGCACGTTACGCGATCAAGGACGTTTCCCTCTCCATCAACACGGGCGAAGTCGTGGCCATCATCGGCCCCAGCGGATGCGGCAAAAGCACGCTCCTGCGAACGCTCATCGGCCTGCTGCGTCCGACGTCCGGCTCGGTCCTCGCCCACGGCAAGCCGCTCGTCGGCATGCATCCCGGCGCGGCCCTGGTTTTCCAGACCTTCGCCCTCTATCCCTGGCTCACCGTCCGCGAAAACATCGAAGTCGCCCTCGACGGCCTGAACCTCTCCGAAAAAGAAGGCGCTCGCCGCGTGACGCAAACCATCGATATCATCGGCCTCGATGGATTTGAGGAAGCCTATCCAAAAGAACTTAGCGGCGGCATGAAACAGCGCGTCGGCTTCGCCCGCGCGCTCGCCGCGGGACCGGAACTTCTCTGCATGGATGAGCCGTTCAGCGCCCTCGACGTCTTCACCGCCGAGAGTTTGCGAAGCGAAGTCTACCGGCTCGTAACCGAACGCGCCGAGCCAGGCGAAGACGGCTCGGCCATCACGTCGGTCAAGAGCGCCCTCATCATCACGCACAACATCGACGAAGCCGTCTTCCTTGCCGATCGCGTGGTCGTCATGGGCGCGGGTCCGGGGCACATCCGCCAGATCGTGCCGATCAACCTTCCGCATCCACGGCAATATGGCGCTCCGGATTTTCGCCGCGTCGTGCAGCGGTTGCACGATGAGATCGTGAACATTCAGTTGCCGGAGGAGCCGCCCGCGCCGAAGCCCGCCGGGATTACTGGCCCGCCGATTCCCCTGCCGCTGCCGAATGTCCACACCCAGGAAATCATCGGCCTGATGGAAATCATCAGCAACATCGGCGGCCAGGCCGATCTGTTCCGGCTCGACCAGATGACCGACTACGAATTCGGCCACACGCTCGCCGTCGTCAAGGCCGGCGAAATGCTCGAATTCCTCGACACCCCCAAAAACTGGGTGCTCCTGACCGATCTCGGCAATCGCTATCTCGACGCCGACATCAACGCCCGGAAGATCATGTTCCGCACCCAGCTCGAAAAACTGCCGACGTTCGCGTACGTGCTTCGCATGCTCGCCAGCGCCGAGGAGCATCGCCTCTCGCGCGATGCCGTCATCGAGGAGTTGGTCGCCAAGCTCCCCACGCAGGACCCGGCCATGACATTCGACACGCTGGTCGGCTGGGGTCGATTCGCCGAGTTGTTCGGCTTTTCGCCGGAAACAGAAACTCTTTATCTCGATCAGCCCGAACCCGCGCCCCTGGCAGTAAACACCCCCTCTTGAATCTCTTTTGATCCACCTTATAACTTTGTTTCAGTAACTACTGAAAGGATCGCCATGGTGCAAACATTGGCCCCGGTCGAGGAGCAGCTTCGCACGGCCCAGGATTTGTTCATCCGCCGCTGGGGCGAAATGGGCCAGACCTGGGGCATCAACCGCACCATGGCCGAGATTCATGCGCTCTTGTACGTCGTCGGCGAGCCGCTTTGCACGGATGATGTGATGGAGCGGC
>Ga0335073_10012315_pt1 | contig 12011 bp, 16 predicted proteins | sample Lox_Sample_22_FD_207093 | JGI IMG/M metagenome (GOLD analysis project Ga0335073, IMG submission 207093) | Soil microbial communities from Loxahatchee National Wildlife Refuge, Florida, United States - Lox_Sample_2.2 | ecosystem: Environmental > Terrestrial > Soil > Wetlands | place: USA... | reverse complement strand
ACTCTATGACCAGGGCTTCGCGGACTTTTTCGCTGACCTCGCCGCCAACGGCATTAATTCGAGCAATACTCTGTTCGTAGTCACTGCCGACGAGGGCGACCATTTCGTCGGTAGTTCACCGAGTCCGTCGAATTGCGACGGCGTCAACACCGCTTGCACCTATACTCAGGTTGGCGAGATCGACACTGACTATCCGCATTTCGTCGGCAACACCCTGCCGGCCGGTTACGGCTTCCATAGCGATTCGGCTCCTGTCACTTGGGTTACCGGTAATCCCCCAGCCGATGACCCCGATGTTCGCTTCGCCGAGCAAACTCTCGCCGCGACCACCGTCACGAATCTGTACACCGGCGGCATCGATAATCTCTTTGTCGCGTTTGCAGATTCGCCTGAGCTTTCAGCCCTCCATCAGGCTTCACTGGGCGATCCGGCGCGCATACCCACTGTGAGTGTGTTCGGCAACGAGAATTATTTCTTCGAAAGCAACGCTTGTTCGCCGGAGCCACCTTACCTGTGCTTCGGCCCTGGCTTTGCCTGGAATCATGGCGACATTCAAAACCCCATCGCCACCGTATGGCTTGGTCTCGCCGGTCCTGGCGTCCTGCACAGAGGCGAGAACGATACGCTCTGGATGGATCACACGGACGTGCGTCCTACGATGCTCTCGCTGCTCGGCTTAAAAGATGACTACCAGCACGATGGCAGGGTATTGATTGAAGTGCTGAACAATCTTCGCCTCGTGCCTTCGCTCGCAACCTCCGGTCCGGGTTTCACCGCCTTGGCCGAGCTCTACAAGCAGATCAACGCGCCATTTGGCATTTTTGGCAATACGACTCTGATCGGCCTCGCCACGCCCGGCATCAGCAGCACCAATGATCTGGTTTATCAGGACAACGAAGATACCATCGCAACGCTGACCGCTCAGCGCAACGCGCTCGCGGCGCAAATCCGCACCATGCTTGAAAATACTGAATTTGGCGGCAAGCCGTTCAACTTTTTCCAGGCCGCTAATCTGATTCATCAGTCCGAAACGTTGCTCGCCGACCTCTACGCATACACTGGCGGCCCAATTCCTCTCCTGCCTTGATTTGCATCGCGAAACCGAAGCGAGGGGCAAAGCCCCTCGCTCAATCACCGCCAATTTGCTGGATTGATTGGATTCATCCTGATACCCAAAGACGCATTTGCGTTCACCCTAGACGCTAGCGGTAGCCATGGTTCTCCAGCGATTGGCATCGCTTAAACGCGGCGCTCTTTACCTCAAAGCCACTGTCTCATGATTCCGATCTAACTGCGCCAGCGGTACGTTCCATACACCATAGTTAGGAGACGGGGTAAGCCGCAGATCCACCACTCCGCTAGCACGGCGGCCGGTAACGTCATAATCCAGATACCATCCTGGACGGTTACCCGACTGATGCTGCTCTTCGATCTTCTTGACTCGTTCAACCGTCCCGAGCTGCTCCTCGACTACCGGGCTGTCGTGAATAAATGCCCGACCGAAAGAGTTAGCTTGTATCTCTCTCTGGTCCCTATGGTAAAAATGGGAGCCGATAAAAGCTATTGAAACAATGACAGCTAGCCCGGCAGCGGCCATCAGGAATCGCCGCAAGTTGCCGCCATCGTCGTCATCTATTTCCTCAATTGATTGCCCACTCGCATTTACTCGCGAGGTATAGCTATCCGGAGGTTCCGCTTCATTTTGCCTCATGATTCTCCCCTGAGCGGCTTCAATTTGATGTAAGTGCCTGACCCGAACTCAGTCGCCTGGTCGCACCTATCTCAATTATAAAGACGCCGGCCAGAACGCGACTATTCATCTCCTCACATGGCACTCTGCGTCATTCTCAGGGGAACGCTCCGCAACCAACGAGATTGCGAAAAGGGTTACTGAGGCATTATCTTTCGCGTATCAACTGTCGAGAACGTGCGCTTTCCGCGTGCGCCGATAGCGCAATGGCATAAACAGCTTGGGAATCGCTGATTCCCAAAGCGTCAGCAAACGGGGTCGGCTTCGATGATCTGCTGGCAAATGAGTCAACTAGCTATTTACTGTAGCCAATAGTACCTGATTAAGTTTCTTCCCTAGGTATTCTCGAAGACCTTCCCGTTCCACGAACGCCCCGCCAGATCGATCTCGCCTTCAACCACCGCGCTCTCGCTATCTGAGCGTTCGATCACCCCGCTCGTGTGCCAGCGATGTTTGCCGGAACTCTCATGGCTTCCCGACCCTGCGCTTGAAAATTGCTGGCCATTGTCCATGAATCCGAGCGCGCATGAACTGTACGTCCCGCTCTTTCCCGCGACGAAAGTGGCTGTGCCGCATACCGTTCCGATTCCGCTGACCGGACCTTCGTAGTTGCACGCTATCAGGGTGCTGCCCGCGGGTCCTGGAGTGACCGTCATAGTAGTGAACTTGAACGAAAATTCTCCCACTTCTTTGCCTTTCGCCATCGGAGCTCCTCCTGGCAGAAATGTAAGTGACGACGCTGATAACCTCTCAGCGTCCCTGCTTCTCGAATGCCGTGGCGACAGCGTCCATATGCCGAGCGTAGTCGGTAAGCGCGCGCACCTCGAAATCGTAGTAGAGAGCCATGGGCGCACTCATAATCTTTTGATTGAGCTCTTCCGTGGAATTGGCGTTTGCGATACCGAAGCCACCGCCTCCGATGAAAGCATAGGTGCAGTCGATCACTGCTTCTTTAACCGCATTGAGTAATGTCTCCTTCTGAGCTCTGATCATTTGACTTGTAGGCCCCGGATTCATACTCACACGTGGTTTCCGTATCACCAGAAATTTCATTGGGACTATTCCTCTTTAATTGGTTGAAACAACCGTCGCCCGAGCCACAGGCACTTCCAAATAGTTTTCTAGCTCCACTCGGCCACCGTTCCACTCCACGTACGGGTAGCCAAATCAAGCTCTCCCTCAGACAGTAGAGCACTGCCATCGGATACGTGAAGAACCCCTTGCGTATGCCAATGATGTTTGCCGGTAGCCTCATAAGTACCGGGACCATTAGCGCTGAGTTGATCACCGTTTTCCAAGTATGCCGCGCCGCAATAACTCATCGTCCCGCTCTTGCCGCCCACAAACGTCGCCGTTCCGCTGATTGTGCCGAAGCCGCCGGTTGCAGTTCCCTCGAAGTTTACCTGCGCAAGTGTGCTTCCTGCCGGTCCAGGCAGGTAGGTAACCGACGTAGCCTTCATCGACCATTCCGCCAGTTTCTTACCCTTCGCCATTCCGTTTCCTCCTTCGCGGACGTCGGCCGCCCGCGCACGATTCTCGGCTCCGCGACCGCTCAGGCGGAGCACGGTGAAGAGTCGCAATCCCTTGTCCCGTCGAAACGAATTGTGCCCGATGATTGATTTAGGGTGGCGGGTTACTTCTCAGTAGTCTTAAAAATCCAAAAAGTCAACTATGATAGTCTAACGTCAGGAAAATTCCTGGTTGCGATAATCCTGCCTCATGCATCAACGCCTTTCTTATCAATTCGGCGATGGTGCAAGACTCCTGATAAAATCACGCTCTGGCTCAAGTACTTGTCTGCACTCACCACCGGAGGAACGTCCAAATGACTCGGCAGTCACTCACCGAAAAGATCGTCGCCTTGAAGCATGCCAAGGGAATCTCCTGGCGAGCACTAGCCGAGGTGATCGGCCGCTCACCCGGATTCGCAACCTCAGCTTTCCTCGGTCAGATGTCCTTAAGCCGCGACGAAGCGCAAAAGTCTGGAAATCTTCTAGGCCTCAACGAAGATGAAATCGCCCTGCTGCAACAGGTGCCGTATCGCGGCTCGCTGCCAACTGCTATCCCCGTTGATCCGCTGATTTATCGCTTCTACGAAATCACTCAGGTCTTTGGCACTACGCTCAAGGCGCTTATCGAAGATGAGTTCGGCGACGGCATCATGAGCGCGATCGATTTCGAGTTAAGCGTCGACCGCGTTCCCGATCCGAAAGGCGATCGCGTCAAGGTGACCCTAAATGGCAAGTTCCTTCCCTATCGCAAGTATTGATCACGATCTCTCAAACGATCGCATTTTCTTCCACAAGCGTCTCACGCCCGCGAAAGCCTGAATCACGAGTCCTGCATCCCGTAGCGCCTTGTATGAGCTGATCGTCACCATGCCCACAGCTATGCGGCAAAAAGCTCAACTGCTATCCAACGCCTAAGCCTTGCCGCCAAATCCTGATCGGATCCGCAAACTTTTCACTGGTAAGCTTGCAAGCCGCTGTTATCATTGGATCATGGCAACGACAAAAATCAGCCCCATTACTGCTATCGCACTGGCCTTCGCCATCACTCTAATCACAGCCGGCACCGCCCGCGCGGATCAGGTAAAAATCAAAACCGGCTACCTGACCTGTCACGAGGCCGCCGGATGGGGCTTCATCGTCGGCTCTTCGCACAAGCTCCATTGCACCTATTCGTCGAATAAGGGCCGCACTGAGTACTACACCGGTAGTATCTCCAAGTTCGGCGCTGATATCGGCTATCTCAAGTCGGCGGTCATCCTCTGGGCTGTCGCTGCCCCCACCACCGATCTTGGCCGTGGCGCTCTCGCAGGTGATTACGGCGGTGTGCAAGCCAGTGTTGCTCTAGGCGTCGGCGCCGGCGCGAACGTCCTCGTCGGCGGCTTCCACAAATCGATTACTCTCCAACCAATCTCAGTCGAGGGTCAAAATGGTCTCAACGTGGCCGCTGGTATCGGCGCGATGAGCTTGCATTACGAGGGCGAGACAGCTCCCCATCACGTAGAAGAGTAGCCGACGCTTGATTCCTCTCGACCGCCGATTGTCAATCGGCTCCGGCTGTGCTCGACACTCGCGTCCAGCCAGCCGGAGCCTTCATCATTGTCTTCTCCATTGCCGCCTGACCACTCTGGGTATGTTCTTGATTGCGGCACTCTCGCTATGCCTCAGCTTCAGTCATGCATTCTCTGATACCGTCGCTTCGTCCGCCGCCAGCGATCCGATGGCGACTGTGAAAGGCGGGATTGGCCAGGCGATCGCCGTCTTTCAAAACCACCAGATGCCGCTCGCGGAACGCCGCCGCACCCTTCGCACCCTTGCCGAAAATTATTTCGACTTCCCGATGATGTCCCGCTCGGTCCTCGGCTACCATTGGCGCAGCCTGACCGACCAGCAGCGTGCCCAATTCGTCCCCCTCTTTACCGGCTTTATCGAGGACGCCTACTTGTCCAAGTTGCAGGACTATACCGTCCGAAAAGTCCAGCAGGAGCTTCAAACCGCCCGCATCAGCTATATTCGTGAGCAGCTCGACGGCGATTATGCTCAGGTCTTTACCACCGTGACCTTGAGCGATCGCGCCAAGCCTATTGATGTGAATTACTATCTCGCGCGCACGAACGGCGCCTGGAAAGTCTACGATCTCTCAATCGAGTCGATCAGCATAATCGCGAACTTCCGCAATCAGTTTAATCGTGTGATTAACAACGCCGGCTACGATACCCTTCTCGCCGACCTCCGCGCCAAACAACGACGCCTGCAGCAGGATTTGGATAACCCACAGCCGCAAACCTCATCTTAGTCACTTGCCACCACACCCTCCGACTGACTATTTGATGTGGCTATGGCTAATGCAGGAAGACCCCCCAACCATAACGCCGGCCAACCGTCCGCTCATTCTCACGAGGCTCGCGACGAGAACATCGCCGGCTTCTCGCGCGGCCGCCTCGATGCCCTCTTCGACGGCGTCCTCGCCATCGTCCTGACCCTGCTGGTCTTCGATCTGCGCGCACCCACCGCTGCGACCAACACCACGCTCGCTTACGCCATCGCCGCGATGGCTCCGCAGTTCATCTCCTTCGTTATAAGCTTCGCCGTCGTTGCCGTCTTCTGGTACGGCCATCGGATGGAATCTCACTGGCTAATCCACTCCGACCGCATCGATATCGCCTTCACGATGTTGCTATTGCTGGGACTGGCCTTCGTGCCGTTCTCCGCTTCACTGCTCGGCCGCAATATCCACCAATGGCTGGCGGTTGCCATCTACGGCACTAACCTCGCCCTCCTCGGCTTGGTCCGCTTCGTCCATTATTGCTACTCGACCGCCGGCCATCGTCTCGTCACCTTCGATCTCACGACAGCATCGATTCGTGCGGTCCGTCTGCGCCTGGCCCTCACACCGATTCTCTATCTATTCGCCGTCGCCCTCGCGCCCCTGAGCGAGACCGTTGCCATAATCATCTTCGCCCTGATGCCGCTCAACTACATCATTCCGGTCCGCCAGATCCGCGGCCTCACCTCCCTCCCCCAGCGCATACCTATCGGCGACCCGCAGTGATCGGCGCTCGAGATCTCTAGCCCTACGGCCGTGCTGGCGTGGGTGTTCTTGCGAGACTCGTAAGCTATTTCGCCGCCTCCGCTTCGCTGAGCCCAGCCATCACTACCGCCTCAGCCTCGGGATTCGGCTCGCCGTCCGCCGTCGCGATGATCTCCTTTGGTATCATCCAAAGCAGCGGCAGTATCAGCACGTACACAGCCGTCATCGCGATCACACAATACAGAATTCCATGCGCCGGGCTGCTCGCGTAAATCTTCGACCCAAGTACATCGCCGCCCCTCAGCGAAAACATCCAGACTGCCGTGACCAGCATCATTAAGGTCCCCTGTAAACCTGCAGGGCACGACCTCACCGTGAGATCATAATATGCCGCTGTGCCCAGCCCGCTCATCAAACCCATCGGCACCGCCAATGTCAGCGCGCGGTCCGCAGAATTAATGAATGCCAGCGGAATCATCGAGGGTACGCCAATTATAGTCCCCCACCACAGCAGCTTCCGCAGCGGCACCTTCGTGCAGAGCCAGCCATACAGTAAAAACGCCGGGATGTTTGACGCGAGGAAAATACCCTGGTGATCTGAGTAGATAGCATCCGATGTGTGCAGGTGGTTAGTCAGATAAAATTGCACCGGCGTGTTGGAACCCGGCATGAAGTACCACAAGAAGTTTATCAGAACCGCCGGGTAGATCGCCCTATGCTTCAGCAGCCGCTTGACGTCTCCGATGAATCCCGTCCCTTTTGCTTGGACATTTTCGTACGCATGACTGAACACCGGCTGAGGCTTCCACAACCCAAACGCGCCGATCGATAACGTCAGTATCGCCGCCAACAAAAATGTTTGGCGCGGTACCAGATACTCAGAGATAAACCCCGACGCGACAATCGCGGTGACTAATGGAATGTATGAAAATACTGACCACAGCGTACTCAGCCGTCCCGACATCAGCGCCTCTTGCCCGATTAGTGCAAGTAAGCCCTGATACGCCGCCAGGATAAACCGGAACGTCAGTGTCGCGAGTATCATTCCGATCAATAAGCCCGGATACGAGAGCCGCGACAGTGCCATCCACACGAATACCGCCGTGGTCACCGGTGCGAAGATCATGAAGTGACCCCGATCGCGCCATCCAAAAGGATTCCACAGGTCTCGCGCCAGCCCGAAGATAAACCCAAGATATAGTGGTAGTCCCGTCAGCAGCCGGAACATCGCGACTTGTGGCGCCGTCGCTGCCAGATGATCCTTCAACATGTAGGACGTCGGGATATCGAGCAGTGATTCCGGCGCGAAAAGGTATACCATCAGCGTTAACGGCCCGAAATACAGAAAAATCCGGCGCGTGTCGGCCTTGTACTCAGATGATGTCAATCGGCTGGTCATCCGCGGCGCTTTTCTTGACGTCGAGTTCTGGCCAGCTTCTCACGCACGCTGCGGCCTTGCTGATATCTTCGATGCGCCTTCATCGAGCGCTCAACTATCACACCTGCCCGCGCTGGTCATCCCTCGAAATTGCGCCGACGCTGTTGTGTCATCACTAAATCGCCGATTTCGGCTACACTGCCTGATTAAATACCGCCGCCAGGAGCGTCTCGTTTGGCATCACAACCTTCCACTTGGTACGTCGATTTTTTCCGCAACGACTACCTGAACGTCTACGGCCATCTATTTACTGCGGAGCGCGCCGAAAAAGAGGCCGCCTTTGCCTCCAATGCTCTACAGCTCAAGCCCGGTGATTCTCTGCTCGACCTATGCTGCGGCCAGGGCCGCCATTGCGTTCAATTCGCCCGGCGCGGCTTTCAGGTAACTGGCCTCGACCTCAACCCGGCCTACCTAGAGCTTGCGCGGCAGGCTGCCATGGCTGACAATCTCGAGCTGGAAGTTATCGCGGGCGACATGCGCGAAATTCCGTTTCGCAGCCGCTTCGACGCAATCGTAAACATGTACTCTTCATTCGGTTACCTGGAGTCAGAAGCCGAAGACGCCAAAGTCCTGACCTCGATTGCCAATGCGCTCAAGCCCGGCGGACGCTTGCTCCTCGATATGCTGAATCGCGAGTGGGCGGTCGCTAACTATATCCAGCACGACTGGCATGCGGGCGCTGACGGCACGCTCTACGTCGAACTCCGCGAACTGGATCTCGCCAGCAGCCGGATGCATGTCAGCTTCAGTATCGTGAGCACGGAGGGCGGCCGCCGCGACTCTATCGGTCACCATATCCGCCTCTATACACTCACGGAAACGATGCGCCTCCTTGAGCACGCCGGTATGACGCTGACCAGCGTCTACGGTGGCTTCGACGGCGAATCCTATTCGATCAATACGCGCCGCATGATTATTCTTGCACAAAAGGTCGCGTAGCCATTAAACCTTGCCACCAAAGGGGAATAGTATGGATCGTGTAGCAGTCCTCGCGAGCGGCGGCTTGGATAGTTCAGTTCTGCTAGCCGGTTTGGCTCGCACCGCGGAAGTCTACCCCATCTATATTCAATGGGGCTTCCCGTGGGAGGCGACTGAGCGAAAATCACTTGAACAGTTCTTGTCGGCGCTTGAAAGCCCCAACGCCCGGCCGCCGGTTCTAATCTCGGTGCCGATCAAACCCATCTACGGCGACCATTGGAGCCTGAACGGCGCAGAAGTCCCCGGCAAGGACGAACCCGACAGTGCCGTCTTTCTGCCCGGCCGCAACATCCTTCTCATCGGTTTGGCCGCCGTATGGTGCAGTACTCATGGCGTCTCGCGCATCGCCATCGGATCACTCGGCGGCAACCCGTTCCCCGACGCGACACCGGAGTTTTTCGAGCGCTTCGCGGACACCCTAAGCACCGGTCTCAGCCACAAAGTAATTGTCGAAGCCCCTTTTCGTGGACTTCACAAAAGCGACATCATCCGCCAGTTCAGGGAATTGCCGTTGCACTTGACTATAACTTGTATGGCTCCCGCTGCTGGCCAGCACTGCGGCCGATGCAACAAATGCGCTGAGCGCCGCAACGCCTTTCTTTCTTCTGAGGTACCTGATCACACTATCTATTCTGCTTCATAGCACTTTTGACATTTCACGAACTCCATTAGTTGGAAAAATGTGCCGCAACATTAAAACTCTCTTTAACTTTGATCCTCCCGTTACCGAAGCCGAAGTCCGCGCCGCCTCCCTTCAGTTCGTAAGAAAGATCAGCGGCTTCAACAAGCCGTCCAAAGCTAACGAACCTGCCTTCCTCGCCGCTATCGATGATATAGCCGGTATCGCGACTCGCCTCCTGGTCTCGCTTGAAACCAACGCACCCCCGAAGAATCGGGCGGAAGAGGCCGCTGAAGCCAAAGCCCGCGCCGAACATCGATTCGACCCCTGATTCTCCCAAAACCGCCGACAGCTCCGCTCTAATTCGGCCGCGGCTACCCGCCCGTAGCCTCGGATCGATCGCCAACTCAGTTATTAATTACCGGATTGACGCTTCCCAATTTGGTTTCGCATTCGCACTTCGCAAATGGATCGCCGACGCGGATTCGGCAATTATCCAATGATTTCAAAGAAAGCCTCAGTGGCATAGACGATGCTCTCGTTACCTGCAAATCACTAAGGCGGAGGATGACCAAAATGTTGTACCCAACGATCTTCATTGCAGTTTCAGGGATTATCGGCGTGATCGGTTTGGCCGCAATTGATTGGTACGTCTGGGGAACGCCAGAAGCACTACGCTTGCAACGCCGGAGCCTCATCAGGCCGCTGACCATTCGTGAGTTGGCAGCGAAATTCCTCGGCGGCGTTATGGCCAGCAACACCGAAGTCCTGATGGTCCCACCCACTTCAATGGCGAAGACCCCCTGCGCTCAGTTGAAGGTGGTCACTGGCGACCATAGCCACGGCTTCAAGAAGGTTGCCTGATCGATTTTCGCGCTCGCCGCTCCTTTCCACTAATCATCAAATCAACGCAGCGCAGTTGGCAGTCAGATCTGATTTGCCAACTGCTCTGTTATTATAATCTCCAAGCAGAGTAGCCCGGGCAGACAGATTGAGTAGGTCTGTCACGAGGATCGTGCCATGAAAGCAGTGGTCGTCACCGGAGTCTCCAGCGGAATCGGACTCGCAACCGCAAAACTACTCGCCCAGCGCGGCATTCACGTCTTCGGCAGCGTCCGCCGGAAACCCGATGCCGATCGTACTGCTGCTGCATGCGGGGGCAACTTCACTCCACTGCTCTTTGACGTAACCGATGAAAAGTTAATCGGCGACGCTGCAGTCGAAGTGCGAGAGCGTCTTGGCGGCGAACGTCTCCTCGGCCTCGTCAACAACGCCGGCATCGCCGTACCCGGCCCTACCCTCCACTTGAGCACCGCTGATTTTCGCCGTCAGATTGAGATCAATCTGACCGGTGCGTTCGCCGTCACTAAAAGCTTCCTGCCGCTGCTCGGCACCGACCGATCGCTGGGCGGCCACCCCGGCCGAATCATCAATGTTAGCTCGGTTGGCGGCCGCCGCGGCCTGCCTTTCATGGGCGCTTATGTCGCATCAAAATATTGGTAACTATCCCATCACTGTATAGATACCATCGGCTTGAGGTGCTATCATGAGCACCGACAGGCCGGATGTTCGATCACAAAAGAACGCTGAGCACAGGCAGAACCGCATCGATGATGTGCAACCTGATTCTCTTAAGCAGATCGACGATCTCTCGTCCCTGTGCGGGCCGGTTGTTGATGGTTATATCAATAATCGGCTTAGCGTCCATCTTCATGCGTGCGCCGTCTTGGGTACTGACAACTCGATAACGTGCGAATTCTGCATTAGGTATGCTCAGGTCAGCACTGCGGAATTGGATATATTGGATACGGCAGAGAGGAGGAAATGTTGCATCGACGCCATGCTGCGCGCTCACAGCAAGCAAGAGAGCGCGATGCTTATCGATATTTTGGAGTTGCTCAAGCAACCAAAGCCAGTGCGTTATTGCTGCATCCCCAGTGTGATAAGGTTGCAAGCTTTGGATGATTGTTTGGACCGCAAGGGAGACATATCTGATTCTGCGGAGTCCGCGAGCATTGAACCCATCGGGCGATATAAAGATGGGAAACATGGTCTCTCTAGACTCTTCATCCGTCAGCGTTCCTCTGTTCGCAATCGCGAGGTCATAGACCAAATGATCCAACACACACCGGAGATTGTGGAGGCAGTCACCGATCAGTTGGGCAATCAAACGTGGCGGCTGGTCGATTCGATTAAACCGAACGACATCGTCTCCAGTTTCAGAATCGATTTCGTCAGAGATAGCGTAAGGGTTAGTCAACTTCCAACGGGCAATCTCATCAATAAGAGATTGCAAGTGTTGATCTGCCCGATCTAGCTTTACTTCATAACTACGAGACATAGATCATGGACAAAGAAGCAAAGCAAAAAACCCTAGCTCCAAAAGAAGAGGACCGGATTGATATTCCAGTCCCTTCCAAGCGTGAGTTTTTCGACAATCTGAAGAAAGCAGCAAAGCCGGAATCACGGCCTAGCCGCCCGAAGGATGAGGGTACGGAATGACGAATGGCCATCGTTGCGATGGTTATAGCGCCACGCATATTCGCTCAAATATGCCTGCAAGTGCTTGTCTGAAACGGAATGATAAACGCCACCGATACAGCGCTTGACCAAAGACCAAAAGCCTTCAAGCGTGTTGGTGTGCGCATCGCCTTCGACGTAGATTTTCTGCGCATGATGGACTCGCT
>Ga0335073_10012314_pt1 | contig 12014 bp, 8 predicted proteins | sample Lox_Sample_22_FD_207093 | JGI IMG/M metagenome (GOLD analysis project Ga0335073, IMG submission 207093) | Soil microbial communities from Loxahatchee National Wildlife Refuge, Florida, United States - Lox_Sample_2.2 | ecosystem: Environmental > Terrestrial > Soil > Wetlands | place: USA: Florida... | reverse complement strand
GCGCGGGCTGAGAGGCAGAAGCTTCGGATCCTTGACCTATGCACGGGCACAGGTTGCATATCCTTGCTCCTACATTCGCTCCTAAGGCCTCCGAATGTTGAGCAGATGGGACTAAAAGGACAGCCAACAGATCGCTTGAATGCAGGCCTTGAAATTTTGGGCGTTGATATTTCGGAAACGGCTCTGCAGCTTGCACGGACCAACCTCCTCCATAATTTGAAGCAGACAAATTTGCACCCGTCCGCAGAGCAAGATGTTTCGTTCGCACAAGCCGATGTTCTGCACAGGGTTATTGGGAACTCGACTGTCAAGCGAGACTCAGCACTGGTGTCAAAGAATGACATCATTGATACAGAACTAGGTACCACAGTGCCATCCATCTGGGAAGTGCTGCAAAGATATGGTCCGGAGAACGGGTGGGATGTTCTGATTGCCAACCCACCATATATCTCTCCAAGACAGTTTTCACCTGGTGGCGCAACGACGAGGAGCGTGAGGCGATGGGAGCCAAAACTGGCACTCGTTCCGAGACTGTTGAAATCCTGCACTCCGCGCGTCCCTATTTGGCAAGGGTACCAACACCAACATCAACCAACCCAAGTGGACCATAGTGACGAGTTCTATCCACCTCTCCTAGAGCTTGCCCGATCAGTTGATGCCAAGGCTGTGGTGCTGGAGGTGGGTGATAATGAGCAAGCTCTCCGAGTCCGTAACATGGCGGCTCAACGTTTTGCCAGCGAGCCGGACATGGTGGCGGAGGTTTGGAGGGATGACGGAACTGTGTATACGGGCACTCCAGACGACGATCGCAATGGCCCGTTGAGCGAATACAGAGCAGTCGTGGTATGGAGGTCTTCTTGGGCAACTTGGAGGATGAAAAACGCCAAGGCCTGAGGGGGCAGTGCATCTGAAAATCGACGCGCCCGGGTTCTCAGAGATCACTGTAGCAAACATGTGGAAAGCAGTAGAGGAAGATTCGCACTAATGCAATAGAGCATCATGTCAAATCAAAAATATGACTCCGGGTACTGGAAATGAGGTCCGTTGCCCAGCGCCAGCCTCTTCCTATGACTTGCCATCCGTGTGTTGCAAGAAAGCGCAATCCAGGACCCCGCCCCGGGCCACGCTAAGTTAATGTACATCAAGCAGTCTACCAGAACATTGCCCGATCCCATGCCTCCCAGTCCTGTACCGTACATGCAGTTATGAAAGCCTGCTAATGCCATTGCCGCCCATGGCTCTCCACTTGTGGAGCCAATTCACTGTCTGCCCGTGTCCATTGCGCCGGAATCCTTCCCACCTTAAACCCCCCATACGCCCAATCTGCTCGCTGTCGCATGGATTGCCCGCATGATGCTGAATCACATGAACCCCTTGGGCACTTTCCGTGTCAAGATGCGCTCCAGGTTGCTTCCTTCCTGGTGCAGAAACCTCTCCATTGGCGTCAGGCCGACGTACTGCTTCTCTTTCTTCAAATGCTTTGATAGGTCGTACCCAGAGACGGCGTGGGTCTGTCATGGAGGATAAAGCATATTAGCCAAGTACTGATTGGGTTGTGGATGAAAAGAGAGGTAGGATAGGGTACCTGTTCGCACTTGACATCCCTGCTAGGCTTTGATGCAGGATCGGTCATGAGTTTGGTGTTGTTGTATCCTCCCCGCCCACTCTTTCCTTGGCCGTCAGCAGGATTCAGGTTCTTTCGTGATGGGTTTGTCGACATGGTGGTAAGAAGCACGTAGAGGGAAAGTGAGAAGAGATTGGGTGTAGAAGTCACAAAGGGTAAAGGAATGGGCTCAAAAACGACTGTCAGCGTAATCAAATTGGAATACTGCTTGTGCTTGGAGTACTGTTGGTCCTCAACTGACAAGAGCAAGAAGTTTGAGAGAGCTGCGGGTTGTGCCTACGGGTGTGTGTCGTTGCCATGATAATATGAATCACATCAATCCAGCGCTGTTGTGCTCGCCGCAGAGTGCTACGAATATCGAGCTTCATTACCGTTGCCAATCTCAACGGTCGGTTCACCTCAGGCCGCAACAGCCACCTGAATGGATTGATTCCGCATCGCCGTTTCAACGTCTGTTGGAAATTTCCGAGTTCCACGTGAGGCAGGTGGCGATGTTATGCGGCGAGAAGAAGTGCGCAATTCTAACCCCCCAAGTTAGCGGCTAAGCCTGTTCCTAGTAAGAGATCGTCGGGTGTCAGCTGGCTGGTACGGGCTTGAAACCCAGTGGCTCGTGTTTACGGGGATGGAGAAAAAAGACTCATGGTGATGTATCTATCCTTGTATCGTAGACCGGATGAAATAGATTGCAATGCGGGTTTTGGACATTATTTGGCTTTCGCTTCCCTGCAACCGTTACGCAACTACTAGATCATTCGCTTCCAGAAAGGGTTGGATTCGGCTCCCGGTAATGACAACCCTTCAAACTTAGTCGACTGCTTTTTATTCGACAATAACAAGGCCCCGGCCGCAACTGTAAAATCGTCATGCATGTCTCAACTGTCCTAGCTTTTTCCCCGGTCTGTGACGATTGACCTCATACTGCATTAGTTGCAGCAGCACCTGACGGAAGTGCGAAGGAATGGGATGTAGATCAAAACTGGACTTTCTCGTCGATCAAGAGTCTGACCGGAAAATTCCGTGATACGAACAAGAACTTCCATTATTCGGTTATTCCTTGTCCAAGAGCGAGATTACCTTCCCTAAAAGAGACAAACCCTATGCTCGCGTATGATGGTAGCTGCATCAGAGATTTCACCAACCGGTGAGTATGGTATACTTTGCGCAATCGAGCGCGAAGGATCGGCGCTCTCATCTCGACTACACCGTCCCCCGAGAGGCTTGGGGGCGGTGCATGACATAAACCATGCTCAAAGGCGAAGCTGCACAGTTTTGACAGGGGAAGTTGCACGCGTGGTCAAGGTACTCTAACTAAGATTTAAGCCTAACCATTCCTAGGACTGCACGCAGATGGGCATTCCTGCAAGTCAGATTATTCCTCTAGAAGCTATATGGTGCTGGTCACCATTTCCCCTTCAGGCTTCATTCATCGTCAAGCGCATTACCTGTAGAGTGAAAAATCCCTTCCCACATTTACTATGGTGTGGGATGCATTTTCCAGTACTGGACACATCCATCGCTAAACACGCCGACTGCAGCCGTCTTCCTGTTTGTGAAGCTTGCGCACGTTCCACGTGGTAAATGCCATCCATGTGCGCTGATCGTTCAAGTGGGCGGTGTGGCACCGAAGACGTCATTGCGAAAAGCTCGGACCCTGTCAAGTCAGCCTGACCGAGCTTGGGCAGCACCGACACCACCCCCCCCTTGACTCTTTCGCTGCATTCGCCCTCACCCTCACTCTTCTGGGACAAACTATTTGTCTGGGCGGCTTACAATGTGCATTCAGAGCAAGGGTCCCTTATCCCTCATCAAGCCGTAGTTTGGAAACGCGAGGCCGGCAGGGGGGCAGGAAAATAGTTTTGCCCTCTCGAGTTGCTCGGGTGAGAGTCGACGTCCCAACGGCGGTGAGAGAAACTTTGCCTGCCTCTGCTCCAACGCAGGACAGTGGAATTTCAAAACCCTACACGGGTCTCGATCGGTAGGCTCTAGCTAGACTCTTCGTACTTTCTAAACTTTAGGTACAGTACAGTGATTGCCCTAGCCATGCACACCAGAAAAGTAAACGAAAGTAACTGGTCCCTGCATCTCAAATAGTATACAGTGAGCTTGGTCAAAACGCTTACGACATACATAGAACATGGTGAACAAGATCGGGAGACTGCATATCGAGAGCTTACGAATACAAGCTGTTTGAAACACGACTTTTGGAAAAGTCGCAAATGCGCAAGTAAAGGGGGTGGCGACGAGTCATCGTCATCGGCCACCAATCGTAGACGCGACGTTGTCCTCCAAATTCAAATGACTTCAAGAAGCACGTCGCTTGGAGATCTAAGCAGCCGACGGCCGCCTCAAGACCTCCTCGCAGTTAGCGTCGAAGCGCATGTTCCACAGTCTGATGCTGAATAATGTGAACGCTTGCTGGATAACGAAAAGGTAAAGTCTAAAAGCCGACACATCAGATATCATCTTCCGTCCTGAGATGACACTGTGTTCCCCCATGCCTGGACATGACCCAAGCATAGTGCGACAAAATGGAAAGCAGGCTCACTTGACTTCCACGACAACAGGCTGCCATGTACTGTCGTAGATTTGTGAAGCCCAAAAAAGGTCGTCCCCAGGACAACGAGGGACGTCGATCTGCTGGATTAGTCTTCTGGCTTGTAGGAGATAGCTCTTTTGGCTTTCATTGAAGCTGTGGCTCTTCTCCACGTCGGGCCAATTTGGCGCCGACAGAGGGAAATGCCCCTTCTCTTGTTGGTGAAAGTTGAGTAATGAGTTGGCACCAAAAGTGATCATCTCGATGAGTGGTCGGTTCGAAAATCGCTTCCAGGGAGTGTGAATCGACGCAAACTCTACATCGTGTTTCATGGTCAAGTCGACATGGTTTAGCAAGATGAAGGTTGCCAGATGAATCTCGAACCAATCTTCCTTCTTTATAGGCATGATTTTTGCTTTCATCGCTTTCCGAATGTCGTCAAGCATGTGCCTGAGATAGTCATATATAACGATATTGTCGATTTGAAAGTCCATGATCGGAGTGACCGGAATTCGCTCTGAGAAGGGGCTCGCTGGTGAACGATCAAGTTTCATCCCCAGCGTCTCATCACCTCGAATACTCCATGGGTCTTCGATGAGGCGGCCTGCCACCCAAAATTTGATCGTCAATTTGATCAGGGAAGACTCCGGAGCCCGGTCAAGTGCAGTCTGGAACACCATACGAACGAAGGTCGTGCTGGGGTCGCAGGGAGGAGGTAGAACTTGATCGACATACCTCTCCAAATTCGAGTCAATGAACAGACGGACCTGCTCCTTGGCATGATCTCTGTCCGCGATGGCGTAATGAGGACATTCGTAGACCTGTGGGACATCGTTATCATACCATGTATAACCTGTCCTGTCGCTTGCGACCGGGTCGAATCCCTGCACCCGTAAGTTGAGGGTACTATTCGAGTGTCCTTGTGACAGCCGCAACTCAATGTACGGCGGACCTGCCTGTCGAGACTTCTTCACAGGCAAATTCGTGAGCGGCTTCCACTCCGCCTTCTGAGAGTCTTGTGGTATTTTCATCTCTTTGAGCCATCTAAGAGTGTTGGCGAGATCTCTTGACGGACCCAGGCGGATAATCTTGACATCCTGAAATCTTGCCTTCCGGCAAATTACAGGACAGAGGGTGGTTGATTTCTTGAAGCAGCTCTGGCACATACCAGAAGGGTGTGAACTTGGTACGCACTTATGCTTATTTGTCTTCATTTGACAGGGCAGGCAGGCGCCAGTCCTGCGGTTTTCGGCGGTGTGTAGATTACTATCTGCGGACTTGGTGCGCTTGCTGGGAGGAGATTGGCCGATGACGTCTCTCTTACGTTTTGTCTCTGATGAGACTTGGGGAGAGAGGCCATTATCGCTATTGCTCGGCTCACTGAGAGGTAATGGAGTGTTGGTGCTGCTAGGATTGGTCGCTGTTGGTGTCTCGCCCCAAGTGGGTGAAAACGGGAAATACTCGTTGAATACAGCTGCCGGCTGTGTCGGAGCAATCATATGGAAGGTGGTTGGATCGGCGTACGACTCGTTGGAGAATGATCCGGATGGTATTTGCCCTAGAGAAGTGTCGAAGTCTGGGAAAAGGCCGTAGTTATAAGACGCCATTGTCGGAGACCTGGGGGTGCGACTCGCAGGAGAAGATGAGTAGGAGAAACTTTTAACCTCAGACACCAGTGGCAGCCGAGTATCCACAACGTTCGCAGACTGCCAGAAGATTCAGAACGCAGAATGCGAGACTCAAAGGCAGTCAAAAAGGGATGCGAATTCGAAGGATTAGTTCTTTTGAGGCTTTCCCGGCAATCCGGGGGGGTATGATGGCAGTGGCTTGGGGCAGTGGTCTCTGACGTCAAACTGCCAAGCACAGCACCAAGCCCGTCAGATTACGGCGCCACGGCGTCAATCACAAGGTGTCCCAGCACTCTTTCAGCTGAACGAACGAACATGCCCGCTCCGCACTAAGATCGACACGCGGGATGCTTGCGACTCTTATGAAATACGGTGAAGGGAAGAAGATTGTGCCCAGCGCTGCTGATCTCGCCTTGCTTTGGGAAAGTTTGTTATGGGTGTGCAGAGATCATCATTTCTAAGGCTTGCAAAGCTGGCTTTTAGCCAATCGTTAGGCTTCCCACGTCCAAGACGCAGGCACGAATCGCCCCAAGCATTGCCAGCCAAGACGTCAGCAAAGCCGGGCGTGTTGCCCCATGGGCGTTGAAAAGCGCTAAAACTAATTGCCGATCGACCTGCCTGAAAGCACCCTAGCGTTATTTGCGGCGAGCCACGCGCCGACCAACTGTTTTGCCATTCTCCCAGCGCAGCCCCGAAGCTATCCCACAGGGCCTCCCTTCATAATACCTGCATATAGGACTTTGGACTCGACTACACAGAGTACCGACAATTTTTGTAGTCGTTAACGTTGAAAATGAGCCAAGTGAGGAAAGCAAGACCACCCCAAAAGAATGTTTTCAGTCCCCCCAATTTCAGCCATGCCCCGACGAACGTTGTTGCGTGCTGATATAGGACCGGTCAGTTATGGGCTCCAACGGCCAGCGCAGCTGTTGATCGGCATGCTCGAACGCCTCCTTCCAAGTTTGCCGAATCTGCTGAGGGATCGCCCAGCCGAGCTTGTCGTTATGCAGCCAAATCCGCACAAGATGCCGCCGATTGCTCGACGAATCAGTGAAGCCATTTCTGGCGTGAAGCAAGCCCAGGTTGTTCCAAAAGAGTACATCTCCGCCTTCCAGGTCAAGAACAAGTGCGTCTTCCTCGGCGAGAAGCTGGACCATGTTAAGAGCTTCGACCTGCTTGTCGCTCAGCTCTGGAATGTTCTTGCTGCGCGGCGAAGTCGCCGAACCCAGCAGCGGCCGCCTTGAAAAAGAAAATACAACCTTTCCGGCCTCCAGGTGGATCAGCGGTCTTGTCTTGTACGGCGGATTCTGTCCAAAGCTACTATACTGTCAGTGCTCGCATCTCTTCGGGACGAGATGATCACTTGCGTGTCGAAAACCCAATCGTTGTCCGCCAATGCCCGAACAAGGTCTGGCCGGGCCCTCTGGAGCTGATTATATATGTGCCAGGAAGATACAATCTTACTTTCGCCACCGTAGGCGGCTTTCTCGAGAGCATACAGACCAAGGATGCTGCCGGTATCTGTGTGGAATGGCTGACCGGTGGACGAGTCCGTTATTCTGTGTCTTTACAAGACTTTTGAACTTCACTCACCTGGCCCACGGAAGAATATGGTGCCTGGCGCTCGTTATCGGGAGCGGCAGCTGAACCCAGATCGGTAAGGTGGACTACGCAAATCAGACCTGCTGCACAACCTTCTACACCTTCGCATACTCACGCAGCATATTCCCGTATTCGTCCTGCCGACCAAATCGATTTCCGATGTATGAAGCAATCCCAACATATATGACAATATTCTTGAACTTCGAATACCGCGTTGGGTCCAGCCCGCGAAGAACGAAGAAGCCACGTCCGTTCGCGATTTCTTTTGCCAAACGATGTAGAAGGGGTCCGAGTGTAGCAAGAGGGAAGGTTTCGGGACAGATTTGTCCAATGGATAGGCCTTGGGCTATGTTGCAATGTTATTCTGAGTTCTTTCAGCATCATGCAGGTAAGTTGGGTGATTGACCTTCAACGTCTGCTGCTGCATCTTCTAGTTCTCCTACATGCTGCTCCTGCAACTCAACTCGGTACATATCTGGCCTTTCTTGGAATTTTGCGCCCGTCCAAACCATCTCTGCATCGATTGATTGGGGGAAGTTAGCAGCTGCGGACTCGCGCTGGCGTATCGCAGGGCCATTGACGAGCTTCCAGTCAAGTTTCCAGTCAAGCTTCCAGTCATTGACCTGTGGTCTGGCCAAATCCGGCAGCCAAGCTCTGTCAAACATCGCCATGGTTGGATTTAACGTGTCTGCCGTGCTTGCGGTTGCGATCAGTGGATTGTTCAGCTGCGCAGCTGATTGAGGCTCAACATTGGCCTGGATCTCGATCACGCCGATCACTCTGCCACGTGAACTTCAGCGTCCCCACCAATCCTTGTCTCCAAAAAGCGGGGCAACTCTTCCCAGAGCAGTCCAGGCTTCCCGACTCAAGGCTCTCACGTGATATCACTGTTGATAACTCACCACTAGTATCTAGGCTGCCTTGCACGATGTTGTATTCGTGCACTCATCCCTCAGCGATGTCTTGGAACCGGCGCTGTCGTCGCTGACTGGCCACGTCAGACCTATTCCTCACCACCTACACCCAATGCAAGTGTAAATCCTGTACCCTGAGATGTACTCATCATCGTAGAGCACCCAAAGATTCGAGTAACGCTTTCTGACATTCTTCTGCCTTGTCCACATAAAGTTCATGACCAGCTCCATCTTACAGGCACCAACTTTGAACCATTGACTCTCGCCTGTAATTCTCTCTGACTATCTTGTCCATCGAGCGGGGTCATCCCACTCTTCGTCGGAGCCAGGATCAACATTGGTACCTTGATATCTCCCACAAATCTACGAGCATCAACATTCGAAAGAAGCTCCGCATGGTCAGCCAAACCATCACCACTTGGAACAGCTACCTGCTCGATCCACTATCTCACATACACCTTGTCTGCAATCTGGTCTATACCCCGGCAAATTCAAATCCCTAATGCCCCATCCACGGGACCCAAGCTCCCGACACGCCGCCAGCAAGCTACTATGACCATACGCCAACCATTCTTGCACTGCCGGTGTCAAGTACATTGGTGTTGAGCACATGGTGAGTGAGAGCAATTGGTCGGGGTGCTTCACTACCAGGACTTCGTCAAAAAGACCGCCGGAGGACTCTCATCAATCTCCCCCTTATCCTTTGCGCCTCCTCCTCCTTCAAAGATTTAGCCACGTTGCCGCCCTTTTTGCTGTAAGGTTCGTACTTTATTGGAAGCCACTCGTCGCCGTCAACAAGGCTGCGAGCCTCAATTGGCTCGCCAGATGACTCTACTAACATGGCTTTTCCAGCCACGCTTGTCCACGCAAACGGCATTGCACGCATTACTATACCTATCCAGCTAGTGCTGCCTCCCTTGCGCAGGATGGCCTGCGCTAGCATAATAGTCGCCTCTTTGCGGTCATTTACGTTGAACGCGCTTGGGTCCAACATAACGCCGAACAAGCCCACAATGCTGAAAATCATGTCGACCGGCGTGACGATGTGCGGCCAAACACGTTCTATCAGATGCCGCGCTCGCGCGATTCACTGGTACTGCTCAATGCAGCCGTCAGCAAGAACAGGTTCCGTGTCTTCGCGCCGAGGACTTTGCTAGGAACGATTCAGCGACTTTTGGAGGCTTCTGGTCCGCAGCCACGAGCTTGAAAGTCAGCTTTCCGCGGATGCATGCCGTGATAAGTGTGCTCAGTTTAGTCACGGCGCAGCGATCTGGGATGATAATCTGAAGCTTGTCCCCTGAGTCTCCGGCTGAATTGGATAATTCTCCTGCACCCCACTCTCACGCGAACAACACGAACGCAGCAACTGGGGCCAAGGCCTTCCGCAGTGTCCATGCGTGGTGCGCCCACGATATCTTCTCACCTAGCGGCACAAAGCGCTGGATGCCGCCTGGGAGCACCAGACACTGCGTGCAATGCCGGTACAGACTGAACATGTGCGCGATTTGCTATCTCTTGTCCTTGCTTAATAGTCTGCATGATGCAGAGTCTATCAAGCTGGAGGTATCTCGCTTTGCGCAGTTTGGCCATAGGGTTATGAAGTGGGGGATTGGGGTATCTCCGGGGCGGCTGGTTTTCGTTTTCTTCGTCTTCCCCGTCCTCCTCGTGGCTTTCCTGACTTTCGTCGCTTTCGTCGTCTTCGCCGCTGATAAGTGATGCGATACAAAGCACAGCGGACCACATCGATGGAGATCATGTCCCCATCTTCGGCGCCTTTAACCCTGCTAATCTAAACACCCTAATATAATGTTCACGACCTGAGCCACAATTGTTGGCGTGTAGGTTAATAACGAGTCCGTCAGCCCGTGCCTATCATTCGAACGAAGATACCGTGTATTTCAAGAGTGACCCAAAGATGTATTGAGCCGTGATATAAGCAGATTTAGCCCGCCAAGAAAAGAATTGTCTTCTCCAGGTGGCTGAATGTAGCGTTGATTCTCTGTGCGGTGCCACTTTACAACTATGGAAAACGGGATCAGTAGTTAGGCCGTGAGATACAGAATCGTCCAAGAATAAGCTCCAACGGGGACCTCAACCCCCATTTTCTTCCTTCCCCCCAAACTCTATGCTATTGTCATCTGGAAGCACCTCCTACAAAGGATATCATCACAGGCTTCCAAAGTACTTCAATACCCCCTCGGGCACCCTTCCTTCCTTGTCCCTATGCTGCATCGCTTTCTCACACTCCACATACACGTCATACGCATGGAAGAAATCCCGTAGCGGCTCTGACCAGGTATGTTGATCTGCTGGCGGAAGTGGGCCTTGATAGAACTTGCGTATCAAGTCTACCTTGTCCAAAGCCTGCGAATAGAACATCGCGTTGGACATTATCTGCGTGGTCGCGCAGCGGGGGAGCCGGACGTCCTGGAAGGTCTGGAGGCGCTGTTCGACGGTGTCGTTGCAGGTCAGGTTGGCCATTAGGACTTCGAGAGCTGCGGCGTCTTCGAGCGCTGTGCCGCCGCCTTGGGCGTAGGCTGTTTGGGAGTCAGTTGTCTATCGCACGTAAGTTCATATGGAGCGGCGTACTTGGCATCATGGGGTGTGCAGCGTCGCCGATGAGGACTACTTTGCCTTTTGTTATTCGCGGGAGGGGATCCTGGTGGCCGAATGTATAGGCTTTCATAAAGTCCGCTTTTCTGTGTTGTGCGTCAGTCGGAATTGGGCTGTTTGCTGATCGACGAAATGCCGGAAGCGGCGCCCTTACGAGATAATTGCACGCCACTTGGGATGGAAGCCTTCGAGCACTTCGATTGCTTGCTTGACAGTCGCCGGCGCGTTCCAATCTAGTGCAGCGAACCATTTCAGCCCCGGAGACCTCCTTAGACAGGCCATCCGAACCTACCGTTTACACCATTCTGGTCTTCTTTTCTTGGGTGAACAATGGCGCAATTGAGCAGCTCGTCGCTGTCATAATTTCAGTCACTTTCCAATCAAACGTAACTATCCGCAATACCTTCGGCAGGGGTAAGTCATGAAGAAGACACCGGTTTTGGACACCGTGGAGCACATAAAACCAGAGGTCTCGTTGTCAAATAACGACCTGCTCATTTCATCGGACATGATCCTGTCCATGGGTATCAGGGTGCGGAAGACAGATTTCTCCGTCTTCCTTAACCCGACATCTTCCCCGACAACGTCCTTTGCGAATCGAGTCTTGAGGGCTGCCACTCAGCGATGAAGCGGACGAAAGGACTAGAGGGTGTACAGCAAAGCTTACCTTGTCGCCGTTAGCCACCACAATTAGGTCCTTCTGTACGTGCGTGCCATCAGTGAGGCCTATAATCCCTGCCTCGCAGTCAACATGGTAGACTTCACATCCCAACCTGATTGAGACAGAATGGTGGCGTTCCGCCAGGTCTCGAAGTCCGTTGTGTAGGTCGACGCGGTGAAAGGCATTGATCATATATCCGTACTTTGCTTGCACTCCGTCGAAACAGTCGTGGTAGTCCACTTCCAGGGTGTCCCACCGCAGGCTTCGATATTGACACTTGTTGCTCTCGCCTGCCTTTGCTGCATCGAAGCCCCAGCGCTCCAGTATCAAGCTTGCGTTCGGCGTCAGCGTGATAGCAGCGCCGATCTCGTTCTTGAAGGCCGAGCGTTCGAATACCTCCACGTCGTGTCCTGCTCTTTGAAGAGCAATGGCCGCCCCC
>Ga0335073_10012313_pt1 | contig 12014 bp, 14 predicted proteins | sample Lox_Sample_22_FD_207093 | JGI IMG/M metagenome (GOLD analysis project Ga0335073, IMG submission 207093) | Soil microbial communities from Loxahatchee National Wildlife Refuge, Florida, United States - Lox_Sample_2.2 | ecosystem: Environmental > Terrestrial > Soil > Wetlands | place: USA... | reverse complement strand
CTTGCACCGTGCGTTTACGGTGGGCACCGGCCCCTCGTTCGTAGCTTCACCCGGGTCGCTCAGCTACCCGAATAGCCGCACACTCGGCGGTTTGGTGGGGTCGAATGTGCGGAAAGGTCCTGCATAGCGCCCATTTCGCAGCACTCGACGCACGGGCGTCGTCGAGTGTGCGGTTATCCGCCCTGCTCCCCTCGCTCGGCACGCTCCAGCGCCGCCACCAGGTCGTTGGGCAGCGGCGACTCCACGTCGATCGCCACCCCCGTCACAGGGTGCTCGAACGCGAGACGGGCCGCGTGCAGGAACTGGCGAGATAGCCCCAATTGCCCGGCGGTCCCGTACTGGGGGTCGCCGCAGACCGGATGGTCGATCGCCGCCAGATGGACGCGGATCTGGTGGGTGCGGCCGGTTTCGAGCACCACGCGCAGCAGCGCCGTCGCCGGCAGCCGGCGCTCTATCTCGAAGTGGGTGCGCGCCTCGCGGGGCTCGTCGCTGTCGATCGACATCCGCTTTCGGTCGCGCCGGTGGCGCCCGATCGGCGCATCGATCGTCCCGGTTCTGGCCGGGGGATGGCCGTCGACCAGCGCCAGGTACTCGCGCCGCAATCGCCGGCGCGACAGCAGCGACTTCAGCGCGCGATGGACCGCGTCGTTCTTGGCGACGACAAGCAGCCCCGAAGTGTCGCGGTCGAGGCGGTGGACGATCCCCGCGCGCCACGGCTCCTCGCCGCCGGCGGCCCGCCCTTCGAGCGCCTGGGCCAGCGTTCCCACCCAGTGACCGCGCGCGGGGTGTACGACGACCCCGGCCGGCTTGTCGACCACGAGCAGGTACCCGTCCTCGTAAGCGACGGCGAAGTCGGCCTGAGGCTCGGCACCCACATCCGGGACGCCGTCCGACACATCGTCGATCTGGATCGCCTCACCCGACTGGACCAGATGGCGCTTCGGCCTGAGCGAGCCGTCGACCCGCACGTGACCGGAGTCGATCAGCGACTGCGCTCGGGCACGCGAACCGAGCGGAACCGCGAGGAACCGATCCAACCGCGTACCGGCCGCCGCATCGGGCACACGCAACTCGATGCTGGTTCCGGCGCTCACCGCTCGCGCCGGCCCTCAAGCACCCAGAGGAGTGTCAGGACGCCGAACGTGATCGACATGTCGGCGACGTTGAACGCCGGCCAGTGCGGGAGCTTGATGAAGTCGGTCACCCCGCCTCTCGCGATCCGGTCGATCAGGTTGCCGATCGCGCCCCCGACGAGCATGCCGGTGGGCAGCCACAGCAGGTGCCGGTCGGGTCGCATCGCCAGGTAGCCGACCAGCAACGCGAGCGCTGCGAACGTGACCACGAGGACGAGCGCGCCGCCGCCGGCGAACAACGAGAAGGCGACGCCGGTATTGCGGTCGTGGACGAACGTCACGCCGGGCAGGAACTTGACGTGGTCGCCGAGCTCGATGTTCGACCGCACGATGCTCTTCGTGATCTGGTCGAGGATCACCACGAGCGCCGCGACCGCCGCGGCGCGCGCGAACGCCACGACCCGAACCGATGCCGTCGTCTGAGTCATCTCACGCGGGCGGTCAGCCCGCAACCACGATTCCGCGCATCAGCCGTTGATCAGCTTGACCACGATGTACTGCACGATGTACAGCACGATGATCGCGATCATCGGGGTGAGGTCGAACATGCCGATCGGCGGGATGAAGCGGCGGAAGATCTTCAGGTAGGGCTCGCACACGTCCCGCAGGAAGTTCATGACCGCGTCCATGTAGCGGGAGTACGGCGGGCGCAGCCCCAGCGAGAACATCATGTTGAGCAGGATGTACACGAAGATCAGCAGGATGTAGACGAGGAACAGAGCCTGAACGTAGTTGGCGATGTCGCCCCGGCTTAGCGCCGCGATCAAGCTCATCTCGCCCACCCCACGACCGCGTCGAAAGCATCCTGGAACGCCGGCCGCACGCCACCGCGCTCGAGTGCCGCCAGACCCCTCGCGGTCGTCCCGCCCGGCGAGGTCACTTCGCGGCGGACCGCGAGCGTGTCGTAGTCGCGCGTCTGGAGCAGCGCGGCGGTTCCGGCCATCGTCTCGGCGACAAGACGGCCGGCGAGCCCGGCGGTCATCCCGTGGCGGACCGCGGCGTCGACCTGAGCCTCCACTAGCAGCGCCTGATAGGCCGGGCCCACGCCCATCACGGCGCCGGCGGCGCTCATCAGGGTCTCGGGGACCTTGACCACGGTCCCGAGCCGTCCGAACAGCTCGAGCACGTCGGCCTCGAGCAGCAGGTCGACGTTGGCCTCGGGCGAGTAGCACATGACACCGCGGCGGACCTCGACCGGCGTGTTCGGCATGAATCGAAACACTGGCACGCCGTAGGCGTCGCGCAAAGCCGCGGTGTCGACGCCGCCCACGACCGACGCCACCGCCTTCGCGTGTCCTCGGAGCTCCCCGGCCACCTTCTCGAATTGGGCCGGCTTGTGGCCGAGCACGACGAGGTCGGCGCGGTCGGCGACCGCGACGTTCGAGTCGAGCGCCTCGCCCCCGAGCTCGTCCGCCAATGCCTTCGCTCGTCCCGAGCCGCTGTCGGAGACGAGCACCGGATCACCCCAGCCACGCGCAAGCGCGCGCGCCATGTTGCCAGCACCGATCAGTCCGACCTGCATGTAATGAAATCTATCGCTGGCGAGAGCGCTGGCCAGCGTGCTGGCTCAGCTCTGGTTGAAGAAACCCTTTTCAAGCAGCCTGGCACGCTCTTCGGCGGACACCTCGACGTTGCGCGGAGTGAGCAGGAACACCTTGTCGGCGATCCGCTGCATGCCTCCATCGAGCGCGTAAGTGAGTCCGCTGGAGAAATCGATCAGGCGCTTAGAGAGATCGTGATCGGTGTTCTGCAGGTTGAGGATCACCGGGATCGCGTCCTTGAACTTGTCGGCGACGTCCTGGACCTCGTTGAAGTTCTTGGGCGCGACGAAGTGGACCCGGTCGGCTCCCCCACGCCCGTTCCCGCGTCCCGTGCTCACGGGTCGGAGCGAGGTTGTGCGCCGGTCGGCCTCGGAATCGTCGGCGAAGATGTCGTCGAACTCGTCGCGCCGGCGGCGCGAGCTCAGACGCCGGACGTTCTCCCTCGAGCGGTACGCGTCCTGGGCCTCCGCCTCCGGCTCGGCGTAGTGCTCGACGTCGTCCTCGTAGTCCTCGTCATCCGCCAGCCCGAAGTACATGAGGGTGCGGTGCCAGGTATCTCGTAAGGCCATCTCTGGAATCGAAGTTTCGGTGGGAGCGCGTAATTCCCTGCTGTGATTATGACGCGCCGGAGCGGTACAAGCTCGTGCCAAGTCGCACAATCGTCGCGCCCTCCTGGACCGCGACGAGGTAGTCCTGGCTGGTGCCCATCGACAGCTCGGGCAGGTCGTGCTCGGCAGCGAGTTCCCGGAGCGCCGCGAAATGCCCGCGGCTCGCCTCCGGCGTCGGCGCGAGCGGCGGCATCGTCATCAGTCCCAAGACCCTGACCGGCGAGCGCTCGAGGTACGCCGGCAGCTCCGCCGGGGCGATCCCGCTCTTGCCCGCCTCGCCGGCGACGTTGACCTCGATCAGGATCTCAGTGGCGGGCGTTCCGTGGCGCTCGAGCTGTTCGAGTGCCGACTCGCTCGCCACCGTCTCGATGTACCGGACGTGCGGCAGGATCTGGCGGACTTTCCGGCTCTGGAGGTGACCGATGAAGTCCCAAGTGAACGCGCCGGGGTGCGCCTGCGCCTTGGCCACGAGGTCCTGAGCGCGGTTCTCGCCGACGAGCTCGATGCCGGCCTCGGCGAGCACCGCGAGCTCCTCAACCGGGACGTACTTGACCGCGGCGAGGATCTGCACCTCGCGCGGGTCGCGGCCGGTGGCGGCGATCTCATCCCGGACCCGCTCGAGGTTCGCTCTCACCTCGTCGACCCGGAGGCCCCTGATTAGCTCAACCACACCAGCCCAGCCTGCCGTCCGGTGACTCCATGATCGCGGCGGTGGGAGAAGAACAGGGCATCGTCCGAGCAGATCGTGCACAGCCCGACGTCGTGAACGGTCTCGACCCCGGCCTCTTCGAGCTGCGAGCGCGCGATCGCCTTGAGGTCGAGGTTCCGTCCGTGCCGCACGCGATCGCCGTGGGCGGCGAACAGCTCGTGGACCTCCTCACCGACCTCGTAGCAGCAGCCGCCCGCGCCGGGGCCGATCGCCGCCTCGAGCGGCCCGTCGCCACCTAGCTCCCGGAGCGCGCGGACGCCCTCGGCGATGATCCCGTCCGCGAGGCCGCGCCAGCCGGCGTGGAGCATCGCCACCGTGCCATCGCCGGCGACTGCGATCGGGAGGCAGTCGGCTGTCAGGACCATCGGTGCCACGCCGCGCAACCGAGTCGCCTGGCCGTCGGCGTCGGGGAGCTTGATGTCCCGCTCGGGCAGCGGCGCGACAAACGGGTCGGACGCGTCCTGGACCAGTCGCACGACCGTTCCATGCACCTGCCGGATGTGGGCGGGCCTGACCCCGACATGCTCTTGCAGCCTGGCCCGGTTGCGCCGCACGGCGTCGGGACTGTCGTTGGTCAGCCGGCCGAGGTTGAGGCTCGCGTACGGGCCTTCTGAGAATCCGCCGCGCCGGGTCGTGAACGCCGCTCGCGCGTCCGACAGGTCGATGCCCACGTGCTCGCCGTGCTCGTAGAACGGCTCCGGCAAGGTCATCGCGGGCGCGCGCTTCATCGACCGCAGGCTACCGACGCCCGCCGGCGGCCCGTACGGCCTCGGCGAGCTCCTGCTCGCGACCGGACGCCCGCCGATCGAGCTTGGCGGCAAGCGCCGCGCGCAGTCCGCGCCCGATCGCGGGGCCTTCGGGAACACCGGCGGCGAGCAGATCCCGGCCGTCGATCTCCAGGTGGACGTGGCGGAGCCGGTCGAACCAGTCACGGGCCTCGGACTCGGCGCCGAGTGCACCCGCCAGCGCGACCAGCTCGAGCGGCGTCCCCCCGACTGCCGCCGCGATCTCCGACGGCGCGCTCGCCGCACCGAGGGCGCCCGCCACATCGTCAGCTCGAGTGGCGGCGGCCACGATCGCGTCGCGATCCCCGGCCTCGAACGCGAGCCCGTCGAGCAACGCGGTCAGCTCTCCGGCCGGGATCCCCCGGGCTGCTGTCGCAAGCGCCAGCCGGTCCCGCCGGCCGTCGTCGGGGAGGAGCGCCAGGGCGCGACGGGCCAAATCCTCGTCGTCGAGGCCGAAGCCGGGATCGATCGCGGTATCGAGCCCCAGCTCGCGTAAACCGCGGAGGGCACCAACCGGGTCCGGCTCGCGCGCGAGCAGCCGCAGCTCCGCGCCGGTCCGCGACCCGCTCACGGTTTTGACCGCATCTCCCGAGATCGCGGCCGCGGCGAGAGCGAGGGTGTCCGGCTCGATCTCAAACCGCAACCGGGTCGCGTAGCGGACCAGCCTGAACAGACGCGTCGGGTCGTCGATGAAGCTGCCGTTGTGGAGCACTCGCAACCGGCGCGCGGCAAGGTCCTCGAGCGCCTGAGGTACTGCGCTCAGCTCGCCGGCGGCGTCGCCGGCAAGCCCGAGCGCGATCGCGTTGACGGTGAAATCGCGCCGGCCCAGGTCGTCAGCGAGCGGGGCCGGCTCGACGTCGGGGAGCGCGCCCGGATGGGCGTACGTCTCCCTACGCGTCCGAGCGATGTCATACGTGAACCCGTCGAGCAATACCGTCGACGTCCCGAACCGGTCGTGAATCCGGACCTCGCCACCGAGCGACGCAGCCAAAGCCGCCGTATCGCCTTCGACCACGAAGTCGAGGTCGACCGGCGCGCCACCCAGCAGGAGATCGCGCACCGCTCCGCCAACGAGCCACACCTCGGACGCGTCCGGCAGCCGCGAGATCAGCGGTCGGGCTGCCGGCAGCGCAACCGCCCGCTCGAACAGTTCGGGGAGAAACTCCGACATAGTCATAGTTTCTTCCCAACGGGTTCCGTAATGATCGGTGGCTAGCATGCTCGGCATGCCGAGCCCCGGTTCGCGACGGTGGCTGCGGTATGGGCTTGCCGCCGTCGTGGTGCTGTTGGTCGCGGTCGGGGGCGCGGTGGCGTTCGTGCTGGCCCATTCACCGCACAACGTCTCCCACCCCGACGTCGAGTTCACGGCGCCGACCACGACCGCGGCCGCGCCGCCCAAGAAACCGGCTGTCGACAACTTCCTGTGGCCCTGGTACGGCTACGACGCCGGGCGCACACGCGCGTTCACCGCGGGCAACGTTCCCGAGCCGCCGTTCCACGTCGGCTGGCGCTTCCAGGACTATGCGCTGCTCGAATTCCCGCCGGTGATCCACGGAGAGAGCCTCTACCTGATCGACGACGACGGCTCGGCGAAGGAGCTCGACGCGAAGACAGGCCGAAAGGTGTGGGAGACCAAGGTGGGCACGCTCGCGGCGGCCTCGCCGGCGCTCGGGGTCGGACAGGGCTTGGTGTACGTCGCGTTGTTGTCGACCAACCCCCACGCCGGCCAGACGCCGGGCAACGGCCGGTTCGCGGCGCTGTCGATGAAGACGGGCGGCGTCGTGTGGTCGAAAGTCATCCCGGCCGGCACCGAGTCATCGCCGATCGTGGTCGGCAACTCGGTGTACTTCGGGGACCAGGGCGGCACCGTGTACTCGCTCAACGCGACCACGGGTCAGGTCAACTGGACCTATCACGCCAGTGGTCCTGTCAAGGGCGGCCCGGCCTTCGCCAACGGCATCCTCTACTTCGGCGACTACGCGGGACGCGCGTACGCGGTGAACGCGGCCACCGGACACCAGGTCTGGGCCGTGAACACCGCCGGCGCCGACTTCGGGTTCGGCTCCGGCAACTTCTACTCGACGCCCGCCGTGGCCTTTGGACGCGTGTACATGGGCAACACCGACGGTCGTGTCTACTCGTTCGCGGCAAAGACCGGCCAGCTCGCGTGGGCCACCGGCACGGGGGCATACGTGTACGCGTCGGCCGCGGTCGACGACGCGCCAGGGGTCGGCCCGACGATCTACCTCGGATCCTACGACGGCAACTTCTACGCGTTCAATGCCCAGTCCGGCGCGATCCGGTGGAAGCATCCGGCGGGCGGCAAGATCTCGGGGTCGGCCACGATCGTCGGCGACGTCGTCTACTACTCGGACCTCGGCACAAAGACGACCGCCGGCCTCGACGTGCGCACCGGCCGGAAGGTGTTCTCGTTCCCCGACGGCGCGTTCAACCCGGTCGTCGCGGACAACAGCACGATCTATCTGAGCGGGTACACGATGCTCTACCAGATGCTCCCTAACCACCAGTGAGCGGATCGCGCTAACGTAATCGCCACACAGCCTTCGTAGCTCGCTCACAAAAGCGGATATAGCGGTCTTCCGCGCTCACAAAATCCCCGCACAAGCCGTGCAATGAAGCTCGCATGGAACGTGCGTTCGAGCGCTTCTTGCTATCCTGGTTGGTCTATGCGTTGTCGTAGTGGAAGTCATTGCCAGGAGCCGACACTGCCGGGCCGTAGGTTCTGCGCGGATCACGCGGCGGAGCTCGATCGCATGCGCGAGGAGCTCAAGGACGCCGCAGCAGCCCGCATTGGTCGTGGTCGGCCTAAGCGGTCCTCGACTTGTTGCCGCCCTGGCTGTTATGAGCCCCGCGTTCCGCCTGCTGCGTATTGCGATGCATGCGCCGCCGCCGGATACGTGGAAGAGGCCGCCTAACCGCGGTCGCCTTCAACCGGGCCGACATAGAACATCTGAAGGTTCGCCGAAAGGGCCGCGGGATTTCGCGCCTCGCTGGCGGGTGGGCTTGCCGATTAAGGGCCGCGACGCGCGACCCTTAATCGACGGGCCGTACCGCTACCCCGTGGCGGGCCAGCGCTGCCTTGACCTCCGGCACCGTGTGCTGTCCGTAGTGGAAGATCGAGGCGCACAGGACGGCGTCGGCTCCGGCGCCGAGTGCGTCCGTCAGGTGCTCGAGCGCTCCCGCGCCGCCGGAGGCGATCACGGGGACCTCGACCGCGTCGGCGACGGCTGAGGTCAGGCCGAGGTCGTAGCCGGCGTTCGTGCCGTCTCGGTCCATGCTGGTCAGGAGGATCTCCCCCGCCCCGCGCTCGACTCCCTCGCGGGCCCACTGCACGGCGTCGCGGCCGGTCGGGGTCCGGCCGCCGGCGACGAACGCCTCCCAGGACGACTCCCCGCGGGCCTTGGCATCGATCGCGAGCACCACACATTGGGCGCCGAACGTGGCCGCGAGCTGGTCGATCAGCTCCGGTGTCGCCAGGGCGGCCGAGTTGATCGAGACCTTGTCGGCGCCGGCGTCGAGCACGGCCTGGGCGTCATCGACCGACCGGATCCCGCCCCCGATCGTGAACGGGATGAACACGTCGTCAGCGGTCCGTCGCGCCAGGTCGACGACGGTCTCGCGCTTGTCGGACGTGGCGGTGATGTCCAGGAATACCAGCTCGTCCGCGCCGGCCGCGTCGTAGCGGCAAGCGAGCTCGACCGGGTCGCCGGCGTCGCGCAGATCGACGAACCCGACCCCCTTAACCACGCGGCCGCCGTCTACGTCCAGGCACGGGATCACGCGCTTGTAGTGCATCTAGCGCTGACCGTCGAGCACGGCCTGCGCGTCGGCGACCGTGAACCGGCCCTCGTACAGCGCCTTGCCGACAATGACCGCGCGCAGGTTGACCTGGCGAAGGTCGATCAGCGCGCGCAGATCCTCGAGCGAGGAGACCCCGCCGGAGTACGCGTAGATGCCGCGCACCGCCGCGGCGACGCGGCGGGCACCCTCGAGGTCGGGACCTTGCAGCATGCCGTCGCGGTCGATGCTCGAGAACACGAACCGTCGCACGCCCCGGGCGCCGAGCTGCTCGATCACCGCCTCGAGCGGGATGTCGGTCTGCTCGGTCCATCCGGCCCCCGCGAGCTTGCCGTTCCGGGCGTCCATCGAGACCACGATGCGGTCGCCGAGCTCGGCGACCGCCTGGTCGAGGAAGTCGACGTCGGAATAGGCCGCGGTTCCGATCACGACCCATGTCGCCCCGGCGTCCACCGCCTGCCGGACCGACTCGATCGTTCGGAGGCCGCCGCCGACCTGGATCGGCACCTCCACCTCGGCGGCTATTCGCCGGATGTGCTCGAGGTTGACGGGGGCGCCCCTGCGGGCGCCGTCGAGGTCGACGACGTGCAGCTCGCGCGCACCCTCGCCCACCCAGCGCCGCGCGGCGTCGAGCGGATCGGCGTCGTACACCGTGCGCTTGTCGAATTCGCCGCGGGCCAGCCGCACCGCCTTGCCGTCGAGGATGTCGATGGCCGGTAGCAGGATCATGCGCGTACGCCTGCGACGCCGGCGCAGATCCCCACAAAGCTGTCGAGCATTCGCAGACCGTTGAGCGAGGACTTCTCGGGATGGAACTGGACTCCGAAGACCGAGCCTCGGCCGACGAACGTCACGAACCGTTCGCCGTACTCCGTAGTTCCGATCACGTTGCCGGGGTCGGTCGGCCGCGCCGCGAACGAGTGCACGTGGTAGAAGGGGCAGCCGGGCGACGGGAGCTCTCGGGTCAGCGGCGAGGGCCTTTCGAATCGCACCTCGTTCCAGCCGATGTGCGGGATCCGCAGTCCGCCGGCTTTCAGGCGCGTGACCTCACCGTCGATCAGACCCAGCCCGGGCGTCGGCTCGAGCTCGTCCGAGCGCTCGAACAGCAGCTGCATCCCAAGGCAGATCCCGAGCAGCGGCGTCCCCTCCTCCACTTGCGATTCGATCAGATCGATCAGACCGAGCTCACGCAGGTTTCGCATCGCCTTCGGGAACGCGCCGACGCCGGGAAGCACGAGCCCGTCGCAGCTCCGCAGCTCGTCGTGGTCGCTGGTCAGTGCCACCTGCGCGCCGACGTGCTCGAGCGCCTTCTCCACCGAGCGGCGGTTCCCCATCCCGTAGTCGATCACCCCGATCGAAGCCGCAGGCGTCATGTCAGCGTCCCCTTCGTGCTCGGGACGCCGAGCTCGCCGGCGTCGAGCGCGACCGCCGCCCGGAGCGCCCGCGCGGCCGCCTTGAACGATGCCTCGACCATGTGGTGCGCGTTCGCGCCTCGCTCGACGGTCAGATGCAGCGTCAGCTTTGCGTTCAGCGCGAGCGCCCGAAAGAACTCTTCGACCAGCTCGTGGTCGAAGTTGCCGATCGCGCCGGGCGGGAGCGCCGCCTCGAACGCACACAGGCCGCGCCCGGAGACGTCGATCGCGCACGACGCGCGCGCCTCGTCCATCGGGATCGTGGCCTGCCCGTACCGGGCGATGCCGGAGCGGTCGCCGAGCGCCTCGTCGAGCGCCTGGCCGATGCAGATCCCGACGTCTTCGACGGTGTGGTGGGCGCCGGTCTCGAGATCGCCGCGGGCCTCCACGCCCAGGTCGAGACGGCCATGCCGCGCGAGCAGGTCGAGCATGTGGTCGAAGAAGCCGACGCCGGTGTCGCGCTCGCCGGCGCCGTGACCGTCGAGCGCGAGGCTCACTTTGATCTCGGTCTCGGCGGTTCTCCGTTCGATCAGGCCGATGCGGGTCATTCGGTCCCATTCTCCCGAATGCGTGCTTCCATCGACCGCGCGTGCAGTTCGAAGCCCTCGGCCCGCGCCAGCGGCGCCGCCACGCGCGCGAGCTCCGCCGGGTCGGCGATGTGCACCTCGCTGAAGTGCCTCAGGAAGTGGTCCGGCGAAACCGCCGACGCGAACCGCGCGGCGCCGTTCGTCGGCAGGATGTGGTTGGAGCCCGCGATGTAGTCGCCGAACGCGGTGCCAGCGCCGGCGCCGACGAACACGCATCCGGCGCGGGCGACGCGGTTGGCGAGAGCCTCGGCTTCGGCTCCGACCAGCTGTAGGTGCTCGGGCGCGAACGCTTCGGCGAACGCGATCAGTCGGTCCGCGGTCGGCGCCGACACGAGGCAAGCGACCGCACCGGTGTCCGCCGCGTCGGTCAAGCGCTGATCGAACAGCTCGAGGATCTCGGGGGTGTCGGATGCGGCGACGACCAGCGTGCCCGGCCCGTGCTCGGCCTGCGCGAGCAGATCGAGCACGAGCGGCTCGCGGTCGACGTCGCCGGTCGCGATCACGAGCAGGTCGCTCGGGCCGGCGAAGCCGTCGATGCCCACCTGCCCGAACACCTGGCGCTTCGCCTCCTGGACGTACAGATTCCCCGGACCAACGATCACGTCGACGGCCGGTACCGACTCGGTTCCGTATGCGAGCGCGGCGATCGCATGAGCGCCCCCCATCCGATAAACGGCGTGCACGCCGGCGAGCCGGCACGCCGCCAGCACGACCGGATCGATGTCGCCGTCGGAGCGGGGAGGCGAGCAAACCGCGATCTCTTCGACGCCGGCCAGCCGCGCGGGGACCGCGCCCATGACCACCGTGCTCGGGTACGGCGCCCTCCCGCCCGGAACATAGATCGCGGCGCGTTCGACGGGGGCATGGCGGTGGATGACGCGGTTGTCGCCGAGCTGGGTAACTCGGGGCGGGCCGGGATCCCGCGTGGCCGCCACCGCCTCGACGTTCTCGATCGCGCGCTCGATGCCGCGGCGGACGGCCGGATCGAGCGCGATCACTGCCGCCTCGAGCTCACCGTCCGAGACCACCAGCGCCTGCGGTTCCCGCCCGCCGGTGTCGAGCGTCCGTGAGTAGTCGCGGACGGCCCGGTCGCCGCCCGCGCGAACGGTGGCGATGATCAGCGCCACCCCGTCGCGGACGGACTCCGGAGGCGGGACAAGGGAACGGATCGAGGCTGCCACGCCGGCGGCATCGTCGGTCAGCGTCAGTCGCTCACATCGCATCCAGCCGCTCCAGCAGCGCGTCGATCATCGGCGCTTTGAGCTTGTGCGCCACCGGGTTAGCGATCAGGCGCGCGGTGCTCCGCGCGATCTCCTCGCGGATGACGAGCCCGTTCTCGCGCAAGGTCGTCCCGCTCGCGGTCAGGTCGACGATGCCCTCGGCCAGCCCCGTCACCGGCGCCAGCTCGACCGACCCCTTG